>Ga0099827_10000180_pt1 | contig 24669 bp, 26 predicted proteins | sample CZO8metaG_FD_79339 | JGI IMG/M metagenome (GOLD analysis project Ga0099827, IMG submission 79339) | Vadose zone soil microbial communities from the Eel River Critical Zone Observatory, Northern California, USA - CZOApr15con1.8 metaG | ecosystem: Environmental > Terrestrial > Soil > Vadose zone ...
CCCAGGCGGTTCGCGCCGTGCAAGCCGGCGGCCGCCTCACCGGCCGCATACAGCCCGGGAATCGTCGTTGCCCCGGTCTCAGCTTCGACCCGCAGCCCGCCCATCGCGTAATGGATGGTCGGAGCGACTTCCATCGGCTCCTTCGTGATGTCGACATCCGCCAGCCTGAGGAATTGCTCGTACATCGACGGCAGCTTTTTCTTGATTTTTTCTGCGCCGAGGTGGCGAACATCCAGGTACGCGCCGCCGTGTTCCGTGCCGCGTCCCGCCTGGACTTCCTTGTAGATGGCCCGCGCCACCACATCGCGCGAGGAGAGCTCTTTCTTCTTGGGGTCGACCTCGAGCATGAAGCGCTTGCCCTCGCGGTTCGTCAGGTAGCCACCTTCGCCGCGGACGGCCTCGGTGACCAGGATGCCCCGGACTCCCGGCGGCCAGACCATGCCGGTCGGATGGAACTGGACCATCTCCGGGTCGAGGACCTCGGCGCCGGCGTCGAAGCCCATGGCGACGCCGTCGCCGGTGCCCTCCCAGGAATTCGACGTGACTTTGTAGAGACGGCCCCAGCCGCCGGTCGCAATGATGACGGCCTTGGCTCTGAAGGCGACGAAGGCGCCGTCGACCCGGTTGTAGCCGAAGGCGCCGACGACCCGGTCGCCGTCCTTGAGCAACTTGGTCAGCGTTACCTCCATGTGCACCTCGATGCCGAGCTGGACGATGCGGTCCTGGAGACTGCGGATCATTTCCAGGCCGGTGCGATCACCGACGTGGCAGAGCCGGCGGTACGTATGGGCGCCAAAGGGCCGCTGCAGCACGCGGCCGTCGGGGGTCCGGTCGAAGATCGCGCCGTAGGTCTCCAGCTCGTAGACGCGATCTGGCGACTCGCGGGCATGAAGCTCCGCCATCCGCCAGTTGTTGATCATCTGACCGCCGCGCATCGTGTCCTGGAAATGAACTTGCCAGTTGTCCTCCGGGTCGAGGTTGCCCAGGGCCGCGGCAATGCCGCCCTCGGCCATAACCGTGTGCGCCTTGCCCAGGAGCGACTTACACACCACGTCGACTCGGGCGCCAGCGGCCGCCGCCTCGATCGCGGCGCGCATGCCGGCGCCGCCGGCGCCGACCACCAGCACGTCCGTGGTGAGTACCTGGTAGGCCTCGCTCAGAACATCACCCTTGGTTCGTGAATGACCCCCGCCATCAAGAGCCGGATGTACACGTCCGTCAGCGCGACCGAGAACATGCTGTACCAGGCCCAGGCACCATGCTGCGGGTTCGCGCGGTTCAGCAGCATCACGATCCGATGCCAGAGCCGTCCGGCCCTGCCGCGCGAGAAGCGATCGATCCGGCCGCCCATCAAGTACCGGAACGAGTGACAGGTCAGGCTGTACAGGCTCAGCAGGATCACGTTGACCAGCATCACGACCGAGCCCAGGCCAATTAAGAAGTGACCATGGAACGTGAAGGCGCGGACCACGTCCACCCATAGGAAGACCAGCACGATCAGGCTGAGCAGCAGGAAATACCGGTGATAGTTGTTCAGCACCCACGGAAATCGCGTCTCACCGTGGTAGCGGCCGCGCTTCAATTCATGGATGGCGCAAGCCGGTGGGTCCCAGAAAAATGACCGAAAGTACGACTTCCGGTAGTAATAGCAGCTGCCTCGGAGGGCCAGCGGGATGACCGCGAGGATCGGGATCAGGAGTCCGATGATGGGCACTTTGATCAAGCCGAAGCCGAGCCAGGTCGAAAAGAAAGGCGAGACGTACGGATCGTAAGAGACGACGGTGCCGGAGAAGACGGACCAGGTGGCATAGATGAGGAAGGCGCTGTAACAGACGACCGTGAGAGCCGGCTCGATCCACCAGGCCCGCCCTGGTGATGCCTCCTTGGCCGATGCCGGCCGCGGAGGAACGATAGCTTCAACGGCCACGCGACAATTTTAGTGTGCGGCCACTTGACGGCCGGACTGCTTCAGTCAGAGTTCGCGCTGCGCCGTCCGAGCAGGACGCCCACAACGGAGGCGACGACCGCGATTCCGAGCGCCGCCCGGGCCGGAATGCCACGACGGCCATTCCGGGCCGCGCCGTTGAGCGCCACCCGTGGTTCGCCGCCAGCCCACGGCCGGCGCTCGCCTTCAGGCCCCGACTCGGGAGCGGCGACCGCGCGGCCGTCTTTACCGGGCAAGTCGATCGGCACCGGGTAAACCACGCTGTTGACCTCGACGCCGATCATCGTGATCAGTCCGAGGAAGAAAAAGAAGGTCATCAACACGAAGAGGAGTCCGAACGTCGCCCCGTACTGGTTGAGGCCCCTGTTCAATGTCAGGTAGAGCGGGAAGACGAGGGTGATCGCTTCGAAGAGAACGCCTGCGACCAGCGCGCCGGGAACGACCTTGTGGAACTCTTGCTTGCGGTTCGGAATGACGTAGTACGTGCTGCCGAAGAGGAGGAAGCCCGCGGTCGTTCCAACAATCACCTGTAGGATGAAAGCCGCTGCGCCCGAGTACAGGAATGGTGGAATGTCGGGGATCTGCTTGAGGGCCGGCAGGACGGCTGAGGTGGCCACGGCAATGCCCACGAGGACTGTGAACAGGAAAACCATGCCAAAGGCGATCAATTTCTGCCGAATGAAATCTCGTGGCCTGGTGTGATAGATCACCCCGAACGCCTGCTCCATGGCGCCAAACAACGCCGATCCACCCCAGAGCAAACCAACCAGGCCGACGATGAACAACACGCCACTCTGGCTCTTCACGCCGCTGACGGCCTTGATCACCTCGGTTTGCTGTCCGCTATCGTTCGGAATCACGCTAAAGATCGTCTTGTAAACCGCATCGTTCGCCTCACCGAAGAGCCGAAGGGCATAGCCGAGCAGTGACGCGGCAAAAATCACGATCGGGAAGATGGCAAAGAGCGTATTCCAGGCGATCAGCGCCGCCCAGGTTGGCGCCTGGTCCTCGAGGAACTTGCGGATGACGCGCCCCGGGACGCTATCCATCAGCCGCCCCATCCCGTCGATTCTACCTGACATCGGCTCTATCAATTAAATGGCAACCGCGCCAGCCGAAGCCGAGGCTCAGAAGCAAGCCGCCGCGGAGCGCGCCCTCGACCTGGTCAAGCCCGGCAGCATCGTCGGGCTGGGGACCGGGAGCACGGCGCGCTACTTCATCGAGGGGCTGGCCCGGAAAGTGCGCGACGGCCTCAAGGTGCAGGCGGTCGTCACGTCGGTGGAGAGCCGTGCCCTGGCCGAGGCCGGCGGAATCCCGATCAGAGACAGAGTCGACGGGTCGCTCGACCTCGCCGTCGACGGTGCCGACGAGATCGACCCGGCCGTCAACTGCGTCAAGGGGCGCGGTGGGGCGCTGCTGCGGGAGAAGATCGTCGCCCACGCCAGCCGGCGATTCGTCCTGATCGCGGACGAGAGCAAGCTGGTCGGCCGCCTGGGCCGCGGCCCGGTTCCGATCGAGGTGCTGCCTTTCCTGTGGGAGGCGACCAGCCGCTCGATCGAGTCCCTTGGCGGGAGGCCCGAGCTCCGGATGGCGGCCGGCGAGCCATTCACGACCGACAACGGCAACCTGGTTCTCGACACCGGCTTCGGGGCGGTCGACGCCGCACTCGGCGCGGCCCTCCACGCGATTCCCGGCGTCATCGAGCACGGACTCTTCTTCGGCATGGCGCGTGCCGCCATCGTCGGCTCGGCGACGGGCGTTCGAATTCTCGGCGAGCTGCCCTGAGCTTGCCCTATGCTTAGGCGCTGAGATGCCGTTCGAATACAGGGTGGTCAACACCGTCGAGGAAGCCAACCAGCTCTCCGAGGACGGTTTCGAGCTCTTTACCATCCTGCCGCCAGGGCCCAACGGCGGCCCCGATCGCATGTACCTGCGCCGGGAGAAGCGTCGCGGACAGACGCCTGGTTTCTCCCGAGAGTCCAAATCCGACTAGGGCGAAGACCCGATTGACGGACTTTTGGCGGGAACTTATACTGTCGTAGTCTGGATTCCGGCAAATGGAGGGCGGAATATCCGCCCTCGTTGTGTTTATTGGGGTCTGGGAAAGGGTAGAAGTGACGGGCCCGTCGGCGGGCGTTCACAGGAGTTACCAGTGATTCAGGAGATGGCAATGTCGACCCGGACGGCGACTCACTACGAGTCGGCGGTGCGCGCCATGTCTCAGGCCGCCGCCGAGGCGGAGCTGACGCACGCGCCGGTCCGGCTCGCCTACTGGCGGATCGCGGCGATGGACACCCTGCTCGACCGGCTGGAGGAGCTGCGGATGGCGGGCGAGCGCGCCCTCCCGGACGACATCCGGGATCTCGTGGCCGCCTACGCCGTGCGCCACGACGCGGAGCTGGCGGATCGAATCCAGCGGATCGATCCCGAGGACCTCAACGCGGTGCACGACGCCGTCTTCGAGGCGCAGGGTCGTGTCATGCTGGAGCTGGCGCAGCTGCGCCGCGTGCCCAACTGGCAGGATCTGGATTTGACCCTCGCGCCGGGCGACGACGAGGCCGCCTAACTCGAGCCTCGAGACGGCCGATGCCGCCGATCGAGAGCGGCCGCTCGACATCCTGGCCGACCGCGCCCGCCGGCTGATGACGATTCAGTGGGCGGACGGCCACCAATCCGCCTACGACTTCGAGCTGCTTCGCTGGAACTGTCCGTGCGCCGAGTGCGCGGGCGAAGGCGGCGTACCCGGGAAGCTGGCCACCACCAAGGAGCTTCAGGACGACCAGATCGACTTGGACCAGATGGAGCCCGTCGGCCTCTTCGGCGTGCGCCCCTACTGGAAGGATGGCCACAATACCGGGATCTACGGGCTCAGCTTCTTGCGTGCCATCTGCCCATGCGACGAATGCGCCGCGGCGCGAGCCGCGCGCTGACGATCAGGCGGGGCTCGGGCCTACGGGCTTGGGCGCGCCGTTGAGGCCGAGGTCGGCCTCGAGCGCGGCCTTGGACTTGTAGCCGACAACCTGCTCGGCGAGCTTGCCGTTACGGAACATGGCGACGTACGGAATGCCACGGACCCGATAGCGCTCAGCCAGGGCCGGCTCCTCGTCGACGTTGACCTTGGCGATCTTGACGTCGGTGTGCTCGATCGCAAGCTGCTCCAGAACTGGCGACAGCATTTTGCACGGCCCGCACCAATCGGCGTAAAAGTCCACGATCACAGGCTGCTCCGAGAGAATCACCTGGTCCTCGAATGTAGCGGTCGTTACTTGAACTGCTTTACTCATGAATCTCCCTTTCTTGGACGAACTGCATCAAGAGTAACTCAGATTCGACCCCGGAAATTCCCGAGGTAAGGGTGACGGCCGGCGGAGGCGGTACCAGGCCGCTTAGTTCGAAAAGACCTCGACGACCATGATTTTGGCGCCATTGCTGGCGATGCCGATGCCAATCCGGTGGTAGCCGGCCTTGAGGATGTTCGCCCGGTGGTCCGGCGAGTTCATGAACATGGTGTTGATCGCCGCCATCGAGGGGTCGGTTGACCAGGCGATGTTCTCGCCCGCGGTGGTGTAGGGGATGCCCCACAGGTGAAGCAGCTGGACAAACGCGAGCTGGCCGGTCGATGGGTCGTAGTGCGAGAAGTAGTTGCGATTGAGCATGTCCTGGGCCCGATACTGGGCGACTCGCGCCAGTGAGGCGCTGTAGGCGAGGGGAGCCACACCGTTGGCGGCCCGGTCCTGGTTGACGAGGCTGAACTGGACACCCGCCGCGCCGCCCACGCCCGAAACCGGCGGGGCCGCAGCTGGCTGGGCCGGACGAACCGCCGGCCGGGCAGCGACAGGGGCGCTGGCAGGCGCGGCCGTCGCCGGGGCTGCCGTCAGCGGGGGAGTAACCCGCAGGGCGAGCCGGTTGAGGCCGTTCACGCCCAATTGCAGTGACCCCAGAGAGGCCACGTGCGTCCCGACGAGTGGGCGGGTCGCGAGGGGATGCACGGGCCGGGTGCCGACAATACTCATGGTGGCGAGCGCGACCAGCGGCACGCCAACGATCAGGACGAGTCTTGTAACGGAACGTGACAATTCAGAATCCCCCTTGTGGTCTGACTTGGCCTCGGTGGATTCTACGGGCCAGCTAAGCGCTAAACCAAGCAGTCAGGCGCCCGAGAAAACCGCCTCTCCGGCTATCGCCAAAGCGGCAGTCCTGCATGTCAGGCGGAAGCGGCCGCCACGAAGAGCAGCAGCTGGCCAAGCAGCTGCCCCGGCAGGATGGCAATCATGGCCAGGTAGAGCAGGCCGGTGGTGGACATGAACGAACGGAGCCGGCAGGTCGCCAGCGCGAGACCGCCCGCGACCAGGGGCAGGAAGACCGCGGCCAGCACCCAGAGAACGGAGAGGACCGGGCTCAGGCCGAGGCCGTACGTCAGCGAGCCGGAGCTGCGCGTGAGGCCCCAGAGGCTCAAGGGGATGAGAACGGCCTGCAGCACCAGGCTGACCAGGAGCACGATGATCGCCCGAAGCAGCGGGCGGTTGGTCAGCGCCGGCGTCACCAGGTACCAGTGCCCGAGCAGCATGCCCGTCGTCGCCGCCCCCAGGACCACGGCCGAGAGCACAACCACGAGAGCGATCGCGGCGCCGCCGAGCAGCGAGGCGGCCAGGGGCCCGAATGTGGCCGCGATGCCGGCGACCACGAGCACCGACGCGGAGAGCGTCAGCGCCCAGCTGACGGCAGACGCGTCCTGACCCCGCCAGACGATGATGGCGTGCGCGATCAGCGCGACGACCAGCACGCCCTGCAAGAACACCAGGGTGCCGGCCGCGGCCGGGTTGATGGACCGAAGAAGATGCTGATATGCGCCCGGCGGCGCCGCCACGACCACAAGGAACGCCAGCGCGGCCAGGACGGCATAGGTGACCGCCACGAATTTCAGAAAGCCGCGCGTCAATCCCCCCCTGAGCCGAAGGTATGCCACCGTGGCGATCCCGCCGACAGCGGTCTCCGCCAGCAGGAGAAAGAGCGCCAGTGGGAGGGTCAGCGTTGCCACGCACTCGTGGCAGCTGGTGACAGGAGCGGAATCCAGCAGAGGCATGCGCGCCGATATAGATTAGGCAAGTGACTGGTTCCGAACCGGAGAACCCCCATGGCTTCGTGCCCGTGAGCTTCAAAGACGGCAACTGGACGACGGCCGAAGGCGGGGTGGTTCCCTGGTACGAAGTGCAGACGGACCTTGTCCCGGAGGCTGACGTCCAGGGTGCACTCGAGCGCGTGCTGAGCGTCTACGGGGTCAGCGACGTCGTCGTTGACGCCTTCGACCAGTTCCGCAAAGAGCTCAAGCACCCCCCAACCCAGGAAGATGTCAGTCGCTCCCCCTCTGGGGGAGACCAGGGTCCCAGTCCCTCCCCCTCTGGGCGAGGGCAGGGTGGGGGCTGATGCTCTTTCGCCGCGACCGCGAGCAGGATCCACGCGTGATGAAAGATCCGCATCGGCTCCCGCCGGGGCAGGTGCTGACGCTGAAGTGGCCGGTGCTGTCGTATGGCAGCCCGCCGCGCTACGACATGGCCCGCTGGCGGCTGCGCCTGTACGGTGAGGTCGACGCGCCCGCGAACCTGACCTGGGACGAAGTACGGAAATTACCGTCGACGCCGATTACGGCTGATATGCACTGTGTGACGACCTGGAGCCGGCTGGATAACAAGTGGGAGGGCGTCGCCTTCAATGACCTGGTGGCGCTGATCAAGCCGCGCAGCACGGCCCATTACGTGATCGCGCATTGCGACGCCGACTACACGACGAGCCTGCCCGTCGAGATCCTCGCCGACGATGATGTCTTGATTGCCTATCGCCACGACGGCGCCGAGCTGACTCCGGATCACGGTGGGCCGCTGCGGCTGGTCGTGCCCAAGCGCTACGCCTGGAAGAGCGCGAAGTGGCTGGAGGGGCTCGAATGGGCCGAGCATGACCGGCTTGGCTTCTGGGAACGCAACGGCTACAACAACGCCGCCGACCCCTGGAAGGAAGAGCGCTACTGGTAGTTATACTCGACTAACGGGGTGCGTTTGGAACGCTGAGAGGTGGATCGCTCCACCAACCCTTCGAACCTGATCTGGGTAATGCCAGCGGAGGGATACACATGACTGCACAGGTCGACCTCAATGAGGTCCCGTCAGATGCGTTTCTCAAGGTCGAGACGCACGGCATCGATCCTATTCCGGATGCGGAGCGCCACGGCCGTCCGACCGAACTGGGCTTTCTCTGGGCGGGCGCCTTCGTCAACTACGCCAGCCTGCTGACCGCGAGCCTGCTGACGACCTACTACGGGCTCGGGGTCTGGGACGGCCTGCTTGCGGTCCTCATCGGCACGCTTGCCGGCGCACTGATCCTGGGCCTTCTCAGCAACACCGGACCGAAGAGTGGCCTGCCGCAGATCGTCTTTACGCGGCGCATCTTTGGCAATCGCGGCGCATATCCCGGTGCCGTGCTCACGCTCTTCTTGGGGGTCGGATGGTTTGCGGTCGACACCGTTATCGCCGCGCTCGCCGGTGTCCAGCTGCTTCAGGTCGCGGGCGTGCGTCCCGATGTGGCCGGCAAGTTCTTGTTCCCCTGGGTGCTCGTGATAGCGGCCATAAGCGTCGTCGTTGCCGTCTACGGCCACCGAACGATCAAGGTCTTCGAGACCTTCGGTGCGGTGGCGTTCGCGGCGTTCTCAGTTCTTCTCTTTGCTCTTCTGGCCGGCCAGATGCAATGGACTGCGGGCGCGACCGCGTCCGGGGCCGATTACCCTGGGGCATTCGTGCTCGGCGTGATGAGCTGCTTCGCGCTCGTCGCCTCCTGGTATCCGTTCGCCAGCGATTACTCGCGCTACCTGCCGGCGAGTAGCTCGGTGCGGGCGGTCACCTGGTGGCCGATTGTCGGCGTCACGCTTCCCATGCTGTTGTTGGGACTGTTTGGTTTGCTGTTGCCGACGATCGATCCGAAGTTGGCTGCCGACTCGGGCGTCCTGGCGGTGATCACCCGGCATGCGCCCGCCGCGGTCGCGGTGCCGTTCTTCGCCTTCGTCATCCTGGGTGAAATCTGGGCGAACTACCTCGACGTGTACACGGCCGGCCTCGTCACCCAGACGCTCGGGATCCGGCTTAAGCGCTGGCAGACGGCGCTCGCGGCCGGCATCCTGGGCGCCGTCATCGCCACCGTCGCCGTCGTGATCTGGGATTTTCACCTGTTCTACGAGGACTTCCTGATCCTGACGTATCTCTGGGCGCCGGCCTGGGCGGCGGTCGTTTTATTGAGCTTCTTTGTTTTCGGTCAGGGGAAAGCCCGGCCCGCGGTGCTGGCATGGGTGATCGGCACCGCCGTCAGCCTGCTCTTCGTCAACTACCCGAACTTATTCTCGACCGCTTTCCCGGGCGCTCAGTTTCCGAATCAGCCGGTGATCGATGCGCTGCACGGCGCGGATATCTCGGGCGTCGCCAGTGTCCTGGTTGCGGCGGGGTCATATCTGGGTCTTCGTAGAGTGATGGCATGACGCTGCCGGTCGCACTGACGATCGCCGGCTCAGACTCCGGGGCGGGCGCCGGCATCCAGGCCGATCTGAAGACGTTCGCGTCCTTCGGCGTCTATGGCGTGACCGTCATCACCGCGATCACGGCGCAGAACACGCTCGGCGTGCGCGCCGTTCAGGACGTCAACGCCGATGTCATCACCGCGCAGGTCGATGCCGTCGCCGAAGATTTCGCGATCGCTGCACTGAAGACCGGCATGCTCTCGAGCGCGGCCATCATCGAGACCGTGGCCGCCGCTATCCAGCGCCATCGGCTCGGCCCGGTGGTCGTCGACCCGGTGATGATCGCCAAGAGCGGCGACCGCCTGCTTCGGGAAGACGCGGTCGACGCGCTGCGCCGGAGATTGCTCCCCCTGGCAGAGGTCGTCACACCAAACATTCCGGAGGCCGAGGTGCTGGCTGGGGGACCGATCCGGACTCGGGACGACCGGCTGGCCGCCGCGCGCGCCATCATGGAGCTGGGAGCGCACGCCGTGGTGATCAAGGGCGGCCACTCGCAGGACGACCCGATCGTTGACCTGCTGGTCGACAGCCAGGGCGTCCGCGAGTATCGTGCCGCCAGGATCGTGACGACCAGCACCCACGGCACCGGCTGTACCTTCTCGGCGGCGATCACCGCCGGGCTGGCCGCGGGGCTTGATCTGCCGTACGCCGTGGCGGAGGCTCGCGACTATCTCTCTCGCGCGCTGGCTTCCGCCCCCGGGCTGGGCCACGGGCACGGTCCGCTGAATCATTTCCTGTCACTGCAGGTGGCGCATGCTCACCGCTGAGCGAGATCTCCAGTACCTGGAGGGCGTTCATCCGCCACTTGGGCCGGTCCTCGAGGAGATGCTCACGACCGGCCGGAGCGAGGGCGTGCCGATCGTCAACCCGGCGGCGGGCCGCCTGCTGCGGGTGCTGGTGACGGCGCTCGCGCCAAAGCGGATCCTGGAAATTGGCACGGCGATCGGCTTCTCGACCCTGTGGATGGCGAGCGCGCTGCCCCCGGGCGGCCGCATCGACACCATCGACCCTGACCGAGCGCGTACCGAACGGGCGCGCCGTTACTGGCTGCGCGCCGGCGTGACCGACCGTGTCCGGGTGATCAACGAGCCGGCGTTGCGCGTCCTGCCGCGCCTGGCGCCCGGCATCGAGTTTGCCTTCATCGACGCCATCAAGCCGGAGTACGCCGCCTACCTCGACGCGCTGCTGCCGAAGATGGCGCTCGGCGGAATGATCACGGTCGACAACGTGCTCTGGAGCGGCCGGATCGCGGCCGGTGAGCACGACGAGAACACCGACGCGCTGCGCGCCTTCAACGAAAAGTTTTTGCGCCACGAGCAACTCGAGGCGACGATCCTTCCGGTCGGCGACGGCTTTGGCGTCGGCGTCGTCCGTTCGCACGGCTAGGAGACGGCCAGCGCGATAGAGTTTGTCGGTTGCCCGACGCTAATGGACTGACTCCCCGGCGTGTTCTCGAGGCCTATCGCACGGTGCTCCGGGCTCGCGCGCTGGACGACCGGCGCTTCGTCCTGAATCGCGCGGGCAAGCTGGCCTTCATCATTTCGCCGCGTGGCCACGAGGTCGCCCAGGTGGGGGCCATCGCCGCGCTCCAACCGGGCCGCGATCGTTTCTGCCTCTACTATCGAAACTTTGCGGCCGCGCTGGCCTGCGGCTTTACGTCTGAAGAATTGATGCTGTCGGCGTTTGCCCGCGCCGCCGATCCCTCGAGTGGCGGACGCCAGACTCCGGGCAACTTCGGCAGCCGCCGCCGCGGCATCGTCATTGGTTCGAGCACCGTCGGCCCGCAGATCCCCAAGGCGGCGGGGATCGGCCTGGCTCTGAAATGGAAAGGGGAGGGGGCTCTCTGCTACGTGAGTTTTGGTGAGGGGGCGACCAGCCAGGGCGACTTTCACGAAGGCTTGAACTTCGCCGGCATCCATCGCTGTCCGGTGATCTTCTTCTGCGAGAACAACCACTGGGCGATCTCCGTGCCGCAAGCGCTGCAGGTCGCGGGACCCGGGGTGGCGGAACGAGCGGCCGGCTACGGGATTCCTGGCGTGCGGGTCCGCGGTGATGACTTCTTCGCCGTCCACGCGGCCGTGGCCGAGGCCGCGCAACGGGCACGGTCCGGCGGAGGCCCGACGCTGATCGAAGCCGAGGTCTTGCGCCTGCAATCGCACTCGACCGATGACGACCAGCGGGCCTACCGCGACCAGGCGGAGCTCGCCGCGGAGGCCTTGAAGGATCCCATTCCTCGGATGCGTGATGCGCTGATCACACGTGGTTGGCTTTCGCCGGAGGCCGATCAGACCATGCGTGACGACGTCAATCGCGAGGTCGAGAGGGCGACGGAGGCTGCGGAAGCGGCGCCGGAGCCCGAGCCGGGCTCGCTTGGCCGTCACGTGTATGCGGATGCCTGAGCGGACGCTCGTGCAGGCCGTGCGCGACGCGCTCTACGAGGAGATGGCGCGCGATGACCGGGTCTGTGTACTCGGGCAGGACGTCGGGCTCAAGGGCGGCGTCTTCAAAGCGACCGAGGGCCTCCAGCAGCGTTTCGGCGCTCAGCGCGTGATGGACATGCCGCTGGCCGAGTCGAGCATCGCGGCCGTCGCCCAGGGCCTCGCCCTCGAGGGTTTTAAGCCGGTGGCCGAGGTGCAGTTCGCCGACTACAGCTTTCCCGCGTTCAACCAGATCGTCAACGAAATTGCCAAGGTTCGCTATCGCTCGAATGGCGACTTCTCGTGTCCGCTGGTCATCCGCGCCCCAACCGGAGGCGGCGTTCGTGGCGCCCTCTACCACTCGCAGTCGCCCGAGGCCTTTTATTGCCACGTGCCGGGATTGAAGGTTGTGCTGCCGTCAACGCCGGCCGACGCCAAGGGCCTGCTCAAGGCGGCGATTCGAGACCCCGACCCGGTCATCTTCCTCGAGCCGAAGAAGCTCTATCGGGCCGAGCGGCAAGATCTGCCCCAGGGCGACGCCGCCCTCCTGCCCCTCGGCGCGGCCACGGTCGTCCGCCAGGGCGCCCATGTGACAGCTGTCACGTACGGCTACATGAGGGCCGTCACGACGCAGGCGGCCACCAGGCTCAGTTCCGACGGGATCGAGGTAGAGATCATCGACCTGCGCACGCTCCGCCCGTGGGATGTCGCGACGTGCGTGCGCTCGATCCAGAAAACCGGTCGGGTTGCCGTGGTCTACGAGGCAAACCGGAGCGGTGGATTTGGCGCCGAGGTCGCGTCTGAGCTCGCCGAGCGTTGCTTTGCGAGCCTGGACGCCCCGGTCAGCCGGATCGCCAGCCCGGACGTCCCGGCGATGCCGTTCAGCCCCGCGCTCGAACACGCGTTCATGCTCAATCCCGACAAGGTGGCGGACGGGTTGCGCCGCGTCGCCCGCTACTGAGGTCGCTCCAGCATGAGAACTCGATGAGAAAAAAACCGATGCAAAACGGGGCGCCTGTCTCCTATACTTTCCGGTGGGGTTCTTGTTCCAAGCCCCCCGGAACCAGGACCCCACTTCCTCCTCCCTGAGACGCCCGCCCCGCGTTGTGCCAAACGTTTGTCCGTGGAGGGGTACTTCGCACGTTTTGGGGGTGGGTAGGTGGAGGCTCGCGGCGACCGTCCCTAGAATGGGAGCGCTTTGGCCACCAGCCGGCGGACTCCCGCGTCTGAGCGGAACGGCGTCTTCATCTCCGTCGACATGGAGGGAATGGCCGGCATCGTTCACCTCCAGCAGGTGATGCGGGGGATGCCGGAATACGAGCAGTCGTGCAAATTGATGACCGCAGAGACGAACGCCTCCGTCGCGGGGGCGCGTCGCGCCGGCGCCACGCGCTTCGTGGTCAATGACTCGCACGGCGACATGCGCAACTTCGTCCTCGACGAGCACGACGAAGGTGTCGAGCTCATCAGTGGCGCCGACAAGCCGTACTCGATGGGGGCCGGGCTCGACCCGACGTTCGAAGTCGCCTTCTTCGTCGGCTACCACGCATCGGTGGGACGCGAGCGCGCCATCATGGATCACACCTACGGCGGCCGGACGATCTATGCCCTCCGGATCAACGGTCTGGAGCAGAGCGAGGCCACGCTGAACGCTGCACTCGCCGGGACCTATGGCGTCCGTACTGCCCTGATTACGGGCGACCGGGCGACGATCGAGGAAGCCAGCGCTGAGCTATCCGGCATCGAGGGCGTCGTCGTCAAGGAGGCGCTCGGCCGTCAGGCGGCCCGCTCGCTCCACCCGGTCGAGGCTTGCCGGCGGATCGAGGCGGGCGCCTATCGCGCCTACAGTGAACGGGCCGCGCGGCCCTTGTACCAACCGAAGGGACCCTTCACGCTCGAAATCGACTGGATGAATGCCAGCATGGCCGATCTCTGCGTCGAGCTTCCCGAGGTCGAGCGAGCGGGCGGGCGGACGGTCCGCTATCAAACGGCCGACTTCCGGACGTGCTATCGAATGCTACTGGCCCTTCTGGTCATGGCCACGCCCGCGGCCTACCAGTATCCACGCCCGTGACGCCCGCCGAGGCGATCGAACAACTGCTCCAGGGCACGGCGCTGCGTCGTGACCAGGCGCGCGACGTCATGGACCAGGTCATGGCAGGAGAAGTCACGACGGGGCAGCTCGCCGGCCTCTTGATCGCGCTGCGAGCCAAAGGCGAAACCGTCGAGGAAATGACCGGCTTCGTCGAGTCGATGCGGGCGCACGCCACGCCGCTCGACCTCCCGGTGGGGGCGATCGACACCTGTGGGACCGGTGGCGACCGCGCCGGGACCTTCAATATCTCCACGGCAGCCGCATTCGTCGCGGCGGGCGCGGGTATCCCGGTGGCGAAGCACGGAAACCGCGCGGCTTCCAGCCGATGCGGCAGCGCCGACGTGCTCGAGGCGCTCGGCGTCGACATCACGCTCGACGCCAGCGGCGTCCGGCGATGCATCGAGGTCGCCGGCATGGGCTTCTGCTTCGCGCCCACGTTCCATCCGGCGATGCGTCATGCGGGTCCGGCCCGCCGGGAGCTCGGCGTCCGGACGGTCTTCAACGTCCTCGGCCCGCTGGCGAATCCTGGCCGGGTGCGGCGGCAGGCGCTCGGCGTCGGTGCGGCCCCACTGGCCCCGCTGATGGTCCGTGTCCTGAAGGACCTCGGCCACGAGCGAGCCCTGGTGTTCTATGGCGAAGACGGTCTCGACGAGCTCACGACCACCGGCCGCTCGCGGGTCTTCCAACTCAAAGACGGCCAGGTCACCGAGTATGAGCTCGACCCGCGGGAGCTCGGGCTCAGTCGCTCGCGGCCCGAGGACCTGTTGGGCGGCACCCCTCCGGAAAACGCCAGCCTGTTGCGACAGGTGCTCGACGGCGACACCGGCCCGCGCCGGGATGTCGTGCTGCTCAACGGGGCCGCGGCGGTGCTGGCGGCCGGGCGGTCGGACGACTGGCCGCAGGCGGTGACGATTGCCCAGGAATCGCTCGATAGCGGCCAGGCGCGGAAGGTCCTCGACCGCCTGGTCGAGACTTCGAGGACAACGAGTCCCTCCCCCTCTAGGGGAGGGCAGGGTGGGGGCTCTTAGCCCGAGGCCAGCCCGGCGATGCCGCCGGCCAGCAGCAGGAGGCACACCAGGCCGACGAATCCCCAGGCTGCCCAGTAGGTGAGTCCCGAGAGCCGGCGAACCCGGCGCAGGCGGCGCATCTTGCCCAGCGCCGCGCTCAGGGCCTTTTCTTCCGTCAGCACTATGTAGTGGCAACGGGTGGCAGCGGGGAAAACCTTCTCGAAATTCCGGCGATTATGCTGTAGCCGATGCCGTTTCGGATCGCGGTCATCCCCGGCGACGGCATCGGTCCCGAGGTCATCGCCCAGGGGCTTAGGGTCCTGGAAGCCGTCAGCGCGACCACCGGCACCCGGCTGGACCCAGTCAGCTACGACGTTGGGGCCGAGCGCTATTTACGTACCGGAGAGATCCTGCCCGACGGGGTCTTTGCCGAGTTCCAGCGTGCCGATGCCATCTACCTCGGTGCGGTGGGCGACCCGCGGGTCAAAAACCCCCAGTACGCCGCCGGGCTGCTGCTCCGCCTCCGGTTCGAGCTGGACCTCTGGGTCAACCTGCGGCCATCGCGCTTGCTCGCGCCTGGGCTGACTCCATTGCGTGACGCCGAGTCCATCGACCTGGTCGTCGTCCGCGAAAACACCGAGGGCGCCTATGTCGGCATCGGCGGCCAGTTCAAGCGCGGGACGCCGGACGAGGTCGCCATCCAGGAGGACGTGAACACCCGAAAGGGAGTCGAGCGCATCATTCATTACGCGGTCGAGCTCGCGCGGCAGCGCCGGGCGGCCGGCCATCGAGGGCGCCTGACGATGGTCGACAAGAGCAATGCGCTCTATCACGCGCACGACCTCTGGCAGCGGGTCTTTGCCCTGGAGCGGGAGCGCGCGCCCGAGATCGAAGCGGAGCACCTGTTCGTCGACGCGGCGGCGATGCAACTCGTGAAGGATCCGAGCCGCTTCGACGTGATCGTCACGTCCAACATGTTCGGCGACATTCTCAGCGACCTGGCCTCGGAACTGGTCGGCGGTCTCGGCCAGGCGCCGTCCGCGAACATCAATCCCGACAACCGGCGCGGGCTCTTCGAACCGGTGCATGGCTCGGCACCCAAGCACGCCGGTAAAGGCATCGCCAACCCGGTCGGGGCGATCCTCGCCGGCGCGATGATGCTGCGGCACCTGGGCGACGAGGCTGGTGCCGTCCAGATCGAGAACGCCGTGATGTCGGCGGCCGCTGACCGGCGCACCACCAAGGACCTGGGGGGTGCCCTGAGCACGACCGAGGCCGCCGATGCGGTCGTCGAGCGACTTGAGAGAATTGGCTCATCGCGCCCCAACTGAACACGATCCAGCCCCCTCGTCGTAAGCCCGGGGCCGCATCACCCGTTAGTCCGGCGGCCAGGCCGGTCGACCGGTCGCAGGACAGCGGCCACCTGGTTCGAGGTCGCGCGCTCATCTTCTGGGACCCGAAAGTTCCGGGGAAGAAGCTGGACGCCATCGACACGGACCAGATCACACCCGCGGATGACTGCGTCTCGGAGAGCCTCGATCGCCTCGACGAGCGCTGGAAGGTCGGTACTTTCCGTTATCTGATGCCCGACTTTCGCCAGCGCGTGCACCGCGGAGAAACGTTCGTGATCGCCGGCGAGCGCTTCGGCATCGGGTCGTCGCGCGAAATGAGTCCGGCCGGACTGAAGGCGATCGCGGAAGAGGCCGGCCTCGAGATCGTGATCGTCTGCGGCGACGGTGTCGGCGACATCTTCCGCCGCAATGCGCTCAACCTCGGCCTGCATGTGGTCCAGAGTCGCGCGGCCTCGGAAGACGCCCAGGAGGGCGATGTCCTGACGTTCGACTCGAGAACCCGTCGTCTGACGAATGAGACACGCGGCAAGAGTTACGAGCCCGTGCCGCTCACGCCCAAGGAGGAGGACATCCGTCGCTCCGGCGGCATCATCGCGGTGGGACGGCGCGAGTTCGCGGAATCGCTCGAACGCGTGCCGCGCGTGGAATGGCCGGATCGTCCGACGGCCCGCGCGTTATCCAGCACGGAGCAGATCGTCTGGGCGCACCGCGTCGACAAGGAGGCCGAGGTGCGGCCGGGTGGCACGCTGCGCGTCTGGTGCGACCTGCTGCCGGCCTCCGATGGCACGGCGCCGTTTTCGATCCATACGTTCAACCAGATCACCGGCGGCGACACGATCTTCCCCCGGCAGGTCGCGATCGCGAACGATCACTTTGTCTTCTCCGGCCGGAACGCCGACGACAAGCAGACGTCGATTGGCCGGGACTTCGCGACGCTGCACGACATCGGCAAGCCCTACTACGCCACGCCCGGCGATGGGATCTTCCACTTCTACTTCCCAGAGCAGGGATTGGTAGTGCCCGGGTCGTTCATCCCAGGGGCCGATTCGCACAGTCGCGCCTACGGGGCATATGGCGCCGTCGGGACGGGGGTGGGCAGCACCCAGCTCGGCTTCGGCTGGTCGACGGGCTACATCTATTTCACGCCGGCCAAGCGCCGGAGGGTCGTCTTCACTGGAAAGCTGCGACCCTGGGTCAGCGGCAAGGACGTGGTGCTGGCGCTGCTGCGCCGGTGGGGCAAGGCCCAGGCGCAAGGCACGAGCGTCGAGTTCGTCGACGCGGAGCGCCAGCTGCCCATCCCGTATCGAAATACGGTGGCCAACATGATGGCCGAGGCCGAGGCACAGAACGGCATCTTCGCGCCGGACGAGATCACGTTCGACTGGTACAAACGCAAGGGCATTGGCAATTTGCCGTATCCGCGATTCGAGCCCGGCGACCAGGTGGCCTGGGACATCGATGAGACACTGGACCTCTCCGAGCTGGTGCCCTTCATCGCCAAGCCCTTCGCTCCGGGGAATGCCTTCCCGGCGGACGAGGTTGCGCTCGAGAAGCTGACATTCGATAAGGCCTTCATCGGTTCCTGTACCAACGGCGGGTATGACGACCTGCTCGAGGCGGCCCTCGTGATCCATGCCGGGCGCGAGCACGGCTTCGAAAAGGCGCCGAAAGCCTTCGTCATCTTCCCGGGCTCGGGCGGGGTCAAGCGCGATATCGAAAACCCGGAGCCGCGCCTCGGCGGCGAGTCGATTGCGTCGGTGCTGCGATCGGTCGGTGGGGAGATCCGCGAGTCGTGGTGCGGTCCGTGCTTCGGCCAGGGTCCGGACGCGTTGCACAAAGGCGAGATCGCGATCACCTCGTTTAATCGCAACTGGCAGAACCGCATGGGCGTCGGCGGTCTCGGTTATCTCGCCAGTCCGGCCGTCGTGGCCTCATCGGCCCTGCTCGGTTACATGGCCGGGCCGTCGTCGCTGGGGATCGAATGGAACCCCGAGACGTTCGACGTTTCGGTATAGACAATGGCCGGCACTGGCAAGGGCCCGAGGCAGTTGCCCGAGCGTTCGCTTGATGACACCTCGGAAACCGCACCGGACAGCACCAAGCGGCAACGAAAACAGCCCAAGACCAAAAGCAAGAAGGTCCGAGGGCAGCGCTCGCGGAAGCCGCTGGGATCCGAGCCGCTCTCCGTCCAACCCGGTTACCCTGCCGCCTTGGACCTCGACGAAGGTCGTCGCTAGGGTGGAGGTCGGGCCTTCGGCCACAGCCGTTCGTGCGAAATGCGAAGTCATCGGCAGCCTACTTCGCCCCCCCTACTTGGCCGAGTCGCGCCGCCGGTACGAACAAGGAGAGATCACGGCGCCGGCGTTCAAGCGTTTGGAAGATCGTGCCGTCGACGAGGCGCTCGAGACCCAGACGCTGGCCGGGATCGACGTGATCACCGATGGCGAGATGAGGCGCTATGCGTTCTACGGGCACCTCATTGATTCGCTTGACGGCTTCGACAAGTTCGGCGGTTGGGGGATCGAGTTCCGCGACGAGAAGGGAGAAAAGACCCGCCTGCGACGCCCGGTAGTGGTCGAGAAACTGCGTTGGCGGCGCCATATGTGCGCCGAGGAGTGGACCTACTTGCGCGCACGGACGTCCCACACGGCGAAGGTGACGCTCATCTCGGCCCAGCAGGCAGCGGCATACTACGACCCAGCGAAGTCACGGGACGCATATCCAACGCGTGACGCGTACCTGGCTGACATCGTCGACTTCACTCGTCGCGAGATCGCGGAGCTCCGTCGCCTCGGCTGTACCTACGTGCAGATCGACGCGCCACAATACGCCGCCTTGCTCGACGACGATTTGCGGGAAGGGTACCGGCGGCGCGGCAGCGATCCAGACCGCCTGCTCGACGAGTGCATCGAGATGGACAACGCGATCATCGCCGGCCACGCCGGGATGACGTTCGGGATGCACATCTGCCGGGGCAACAACCAGAGCAAGTACTACGCGGAAGGGGGCTACGGTCCGATCGTCCGGGTGCTGAGCCGCACCCGTTTCGATCGCTACCTGCTGGAGTACGACGACGAACGCTCGGGGGACTTCGAGCCGTTACGCGAGGTTCCGCAAGACAGAGTCGTCGTCCTGGGGCTGGTCACGACCAAGCGCCCGCGACTGGAAGACGAGGATGCCCTCAAGCGGCGCATCGCCGAGGCTTCGCGCATCATTCCGCTGGAGCGGCTCGCGCTCAGCCCGCAGTGCGGCTTCGCTTCGACGATGGAGGGGAACAAACTGACGCCGGACGAGCAGCGAGCCAAGCTGGACTTGGTCGGTCGGGTGGCGAGCTCCGTCTTTGGCTGATTGTTGCCCCACCCATCGCTAGGCAATGGCGATTTGTTGGATGGGGAACTCCGCACTCAATCCTAGCGGCGACCTTGCCGGCCCGAACATCGAAGCCGACCAACGCTGTATCGTCCTGATACCGGTCTGATTGCCTACGGGCGCAGATCCAGAGTTGATCGCTAAGCGGACTCGTGTCCGTGATGTAGGGAATATCGAATGTGGTCAACTGCCGCGTACCCATGTCGAGCCGGCCTAAGAATCCGGGATCGACAAAGGACGAAAACTACAGATCACGCTCGATGACAACCAGGTTCCGAGCCTCCGGGACCGCGATCACCTGCTCGCGATCGCCAGAGGCCAGATCCAGCCGGGAGATAACGTACGATGGCCGCCCGGCTGCCTGGTGGCCCACCCAAACCGTCTCGCCAGCGATGGCAAAGCTGGTGATATTCCATGCCGCAAAGCGGTCAACGGTGTGGCTTGTAGCACGATCGATGGCCACAAGCGGCGAAAAATCGAATCCGCGATGCTGATAGAGCCAGAACCCGGAGCCGACCCGACCGGCGGGCCACCCTCGGTCCGGGTAAATGCGAACCTGATTTGATTCCGCATCAACATGGGCGAGCCCGGCCTCGGGCTTTGGGCTTCGGGATCTGAAGACCGACCCAGACGCCATCGTGATCCAGGCCCAAGGTGTTCGGGGAGTTGGGCAGTGGAAACCGCGCGGTAATTTCCAGGCGAGTCGCATCAACGCGGATGAGAGCCTCGTCCTCATAGGCCACAACCCATACCGTGTCCGCTGTCGCCTTGAGCGAGCATGGCGTACGCCCTACGTCGAGCCTGCCCAGCACCTCATTACGTGCGGCGTCGATCTTGATGAGCTGGTTCGCTTCACCGCTGATCGCCCAGATGTGCGCCATGTGCTAGCGGGTCGCAGCCCTCGGCGTCACCCGCTCGACGATGCGCACGATCTCAGCCTCTGACAGCAAGCCAGAACTCTGTTTCGCGGCGTCGAGCACAGCCTTGACGAGATCGGGACGTGCCTCGATGCCGCGCTGCTCGAGCCAGTAGACGACGTTCGACTCGCCACTCATCGGCCCAATCTCGATCACTTGCTCGCAGCCGAAGAGTTCGGCGGGCACGCCGGAGTAGACGCGGTTGGCCAGCCAGTCGTCGCCCTTTTGCTTCGCCTTGATAACGGCGGCGGCGTGGACGCCGGTGGCAGTCCGAAACGCGTCGCGTCCCAGGACTGGATAGTTCGCCGGGATCGCCATCCCGGTGCCCTCAGCGATGACCTCGCCCACCTCGCGGAGCTTGCTCAGGTCCGTGTCGATCCAGCCAAGCAACCGGAAGTTCACGAGCAGCAGGTCCAGGTGTGTGTTGCCGACGCGCTCGCCGAGGCCGAGCGCACAGCCGTGGATCCGGTCGGCGCCGGCAACGGCCGCCTCGATCGCGTTGATGACGCCGAGGCCGCGGTCGCTGTGGCCGTGCCAGTCGAGGCCGATGCCGGGCTGCATTTCGTCCAGCATCCGGCGGACGTATCGGACGACGGCGCGTGCGCCGTCCGGCGTCGAGTGGCCAACGGTATCGCAGACCGCGACGCGCGCGGCGCCCTCCTCGATCGCGGTGCCGAAAAGGCGGCGAAGCGTCTCGGGCTGCGCACGGGTCGTGTCCTCCGTGACGTAGAGTACCGGCAGCTGATTCTGCCGAGCAAAGCGCACGGCCTTGCGGGTGTTGTCAACCATCTGGTCGATCGTCCAGCCCTCAGCGTACTGCCGGATCGGACTGGAACCGATGAAGGAGGCGACCTCGATCGGGATACCGACACGCTGCGAGATCTCGACCACCGGGCGGATGTCGACCTCGAGCGTGCGCGCCGCGCAGAGCGGCTTGATCCGCAGGCGCTGGTCGCGAATCTCCTGGGCCAGCCGTTCGACGTCCGCGACCGCGCGCGGGCCGGAACCCGGAAGGCCGAGGTCGATCGAGCCGACACCGAGCTCATCGGCCAGGTGCAGGAAGCGAAGCTTGTGTTCGATATCGGGGTCACGAACGGAGGGGCCCTGGATACCATCGCGCAACGTCTCGTCGTGAATGCTGACCGGGTGGGCGGGCTTCGGCGGCGCATCGACCGTATTCCAGTCGTAGATCAGCTGTGCTTCGTCAGGCACTGATCGTCTCGAGCTCCGAGACCAGCGCGGTGAGAAATTCGGTCGCCAGCGCGCCATCGACGATTCGGTGATCAACCGAGATCGAGATCCAGGCACCGCTGCGGGCGACGACCTGGCCGTTAACCACCATCGGGCGCGGCTTGATGGCGCCGAAGGCGACGACGCAGCACTCCGGCGGATTGATGATCGGGGTGCCGGTCTCGACGGGGCCGCTGGCGCCGACGTTGGTGACGGTTATCGTGCCGCCGCTCATCTGGCCGGGTGGCAGCGTTCCGGCGCGAGCCCCTTCGATCAGCTGGGCGCTTTTTTCCGCGATCGCGGTCAGCTCGAGCTGGTCCGCGCCGCGGAGGACGGGCACCAGCAACCCCTGGCTGGTATTGACGGCGATCCCGACGTTGATCGCCTGCTTCACGATGATCTCGTCGCGGCTCTCATCCCATGAGCTGTTCATCAATGGATGGGCTCGAACCGCCTTCACCACCGCGGCGATGAAATAGGGGAGAGGGGTCATCGAGCGGCCGCTCACTTTTCGCTGTTCGCGGGCCGCCATCAGGTTGGTCGCGTCGAAGACGGCGAACTCGGTAAATTGCGGAATCGTCGAAACCGACCGCACCATCTGCCGGGCGATCGCCTTGCGGATCCCCACGACGCTGATGCGCCGCTCGCCATCGGTCGATGGTGCGGCCGTCGATGTCGATGGCGCCCCAGCGGGCGACGCGGCCGCTGGCGCAACGGACGCCGCTTCGACATCGGCTCGCGTGATCCGGCCGCCCGGACCGCTGCCCGTCACCTGCGCCAGGTCGACGCCCATCTCTTTCGCGAGCTGGCGCACGAAGGGCGCCGCTCGCACATCGCCGCTGCTCTCCGTGGCCACGGGTGCGGTTCGGGCTCTGCGTCGGATGCCGGACTCGGGCGCCCCGGGCCCGTAGCCGACCAGCGTTCCCGGCGTGGCCTCGGCTTGCGTCGCCTCTCGCGCCTTGATGGTCACGAGCGCCGCGCCGACGGCGACCGACTCACCCGGCCGCGCATGCAGTTTTTGAATCGTCCCGGACCAGGGCGACGGGATCACGACCACCGCCTTTGCGGTCTCGACTTCGCAGAGCGGCGCGTTGACCTCGACCTGCTCGCCTTCCTCGACCCGCCATGCCACCAGCTGGGCCTCGGTCAGACCCTCGCCCAGGTCGGGCAGACGGAACGTCTGATCAGCCATAGGCGAGCGCGGCGTCCGCCGCCTGCAGGATGCGGTCGACGTCGGGTAGGTAAAGCTTCTCGTAGCGCGATGGGGGATATGGGACGTTCAATCCGCCGATGCGCGTCACCGGCGCCTCCAACAGTTCGAACGCGTCATGACTGATGCGGGCGGCGACCTCGGCCCCGAAGCCGCAAAAGACCGGGGCTTCGTGCACCACAACGGCGCGATGCGTCTTGCGCACCGAGGCCATCACCGTGTCCATATCGAGCGGCGACAGGCTGCGAAGGTCGATGACCTCCAGCGATATCTGCTCCGCGGCCGCCGTCTTTGCCGCCTGGACCGCGATGCTGACGGTGGGCCCATAGGCGATGACGGAAACGCTCGAGCCTTCGTGGGCCACCCGCGCCTTGCCGATCGGTACCCGAGCTGCCGGGTCGATCTCTTCTTTGAGGTAGTAACGCGCCTTCGGCTCGAAAAAGATCACCGGGTCAGGATCGTCGATCGCCGTCTGGAGCAAGGCATAGGCATCGCCGGGCGTCGACGGAGTGACGACTTTCAGTCCGGCGGTGTGGGCGAAGTACGCCTCAGGACTCTCGGAGTGGTGCTCGACGGCGCCGATGTTGCCGCCGAAGGGAACGCGAATCGTGATCGGCAGCGAGATCCCCGAGCGGTTTCGGTACTTGGCGACGTGGCTGACGATCTGCTCGAACGCCGGATAGATGAAGCCGTCGAACTGGATCTCCGGCACGGGCCTGAAACCGCGCAGCGCCAGGCCGACCGCGACTCCGATGATGGACGACTCGGCCAGCGGCGTGTCGAACACGCGCTCCTCGCTGAAGGCCTTCTGGAACCCGTCCGTGATCCGAAAGACGCCGCCGAGCGCACCCACGTCCTCGCCAAAGATCAGGACGTTGTCGTCGCGGGTCAGCGCATCGCGCAGCGAGAGGTTGATGGCCTTCGCCATCGTCACCGCCTCCATCACGAGCCCTCCAGGGACGATTCGAACTCTTCGCGTTCCTGGAGAAATGACTCCGCCGGGTTCGAATAGACGCGGCCAAACATCGCCTCGCCGGGGGGCGGGGCGGGCAGCGCGATCAGCCGGGCACGCATCGCCTGGGCCGCCGACTCGGCCGCGTCGGCGATCGCCGCGACCGTCCCGTCGTCGATGATCCCTTGCTGCTCTAGCCAGGTCTGATAGCGGGCGATGGGGTCTTTGGCGCTCCAGGCCTGCAGCTCGCTCTCCGGCCGGTATCTCGTCGGATCGTCGGAGCTGGTGTGGGCCCCCATCCGATAGGTCACCGCCTCGATCAGGTACGGGCCGTCACCCTGGCGGGCGCGGGCGGCGGCCGCCCTGACCGCGGCATACACGCCGAGCACGTCGTTGCCGTCGATCCGGATGCCGGGAAACCCGTAGCCCTGGGCGCGGTCGGCGATAGAGCCGGCGGTCTGCTTCGAGAGCGGGACCGAGATCGCCCAGTAGTTGTTCTGACAGAGAAAGACCACCGGTGCCTTGAAGACTCCCGCGAAGTTCATCGCCTCGTGCCAGTCGCCCTCGGACGTGGCGCCATCCCCGAAGGTGGAGAGGACGACCTCGTCGCTGTGCTTGAG
>Ga0099827_10000185_pt1 | contig 24487 bp, 16 predicted proteins | sample CZO8metaG_FD_79339 | JGI IMG/M metagenome (GOLD analysis project Ga0099827, IMG submission 79339) | Vadose zone soil microbial communities from the Eel River Critical Zone Observatory, Northern California, USA - CZOApr15con1.8 metaG | ecosystem: Environmental > Terrestrial > Soil > Vadose zone ...
ATCCTCAAATCCTCAAATCCTTAAATCCTTAGATCCTCAAATCCTCATATCCTTAGATTCCCATGCCTCATCTCTTCGAGCCGATCGCCTTCCGCTCGCTGACGTTCGCGAACCGCATCGTCGTGTCGCCGATGTGCGAGTACTCCAGCATCGATGGGTTTTCGAACGACTGGCACCTCGTCCACCTGGGAAGCCGCGCGGTGGGCGGCGCGGCGCTCGTGATGACCGAGGCGACCGCCGTGACGTCTGGAGGACGCATCAGCCCCCAGGATCTCGGAATCTACGACGAGGGGCACGTCGCGGGCCTTGCGCGGATCGTCCGGTTCATCCATTCGCAGAAGGCGCTGTCGGGCATCCAGCTGGCGCACGCAGGACGGAAGGGGAGCACCGCGCGTCCCTGGGAAGGCGGTGGGGCGATCTCTCGTGAGCGTGGGGGGTGGCAGCCGATCGGCCCGACGAGCGAGCCGTTCGCCGACAACTACCCGGCGCCGTGCCCAGCGACGCAAGCGGACCTCGTCGCGATCGTCAACGCCTTCAGTGTCGCCGCGCGCCGCGCCCTCGCGGCCGGATTCGACCTCGTCGAGATTCACGGCGCGCACGGCTACCTGATTCACGAGTTTCTGTCGCCGCTGGTGAACACGCGCACCGACCAGTACGGCGGCTCGTATAACAACCGCGTGCGGTTGTGCCTCGAGATCGTGGACGGGGTCCGAAGCGTGTGGCCCGAGCGGCTGCCGCTGTTCGTGCGGATCTCGGCAACCGACTGGAAGGACGGCGGCTGGGATCTGGATCAGGCGGTGGAGCTGGCACGGCGCCTTCGCAGCCACGGCGTCGATCTCGTCGACTGTTCGTCAGGCGGCGCCGTGCGCGATCAGCAGATCATCGTCGGTCCCGGATACCAGGTGCCGTTCGCCGAGCGCATTCGGCGGGAAGCCGGCGTTGCAACCGGCGCCGTCGGGCTGATCACCGAGGCGGTGCAGGCCGACCGCATCATCCGGAACGGACAGGCGGACGTGGTGCTGCTGGCGCGCGAGCTGCTGCGCGATCCGTACTGGCCGCTGCATGCCGCCGACGCGCTCGGGGAGACGGTCCCCTGGCCGCCGCAGTATCTGCGTGCGGCCCACCGCACAACGCCGGCACGATAGCTGCCGGGACCACGAGGGCACGAAGAGCACGAAGGAACATCTTCGTGGAGCTTCGTGTCTTCGCGGTTGGATTTTTCTCTGTATCATCACGTCGTGCGCGTGCTGCTGGTCGAAGACGACACGACAATCGCGGAGTTCGTCGCGCGCGGTCTGCGTGAAGCGGGCTTTGCGGTCGACCATGAAGCCGACGGCGAGGCGGGACTGGCGGCCGCGGCCACGTCGTCCTATGACGTGGCGATTGTCGACCTCATGTTGCCGAAGCGCGACGGCCTGTCCCTGATCGAAGAGCTCCGGCGACGGGGCGTCGCGACGCCCGTCCTGATTCTGAGCGCGCGGCGCTCGGTCGACGACCGCGTTCGCGGCCTGCAGGCGGGCGGCGACGACTACCTCACCAAACCGTTCGCGTTCGCCGAGCTGCTCGCCCGCGTTCAGGCGCTGGTCCGGCGCGCCACGCGCGCGCCCGAGCCGACCACGCTCACGGTTGAGGACCTGGTGCTCGACCTGCTCTCGCGGCGGGTCGCCCGCGGCGCCAAAGGGATCGATCTGCGGCCGCGCGAGTTCACGCTGCTGGAATATCTCCTCCGCAACGTCGGCCGCGTCGTCTCGAAGACGATGATTCTGTCGCACGTGTGGGAGTACAACTTCGATCCTCAGACGAACATCGTGGACGTCCTGGTGAGCCGCCTGCGCGAGAAGATCGATCGGCCGTTCGACAAGAAGCTGCTGCACACTGTTCGCGGCGTGGGCTATGTCCTCCGGTCGTAAGCCACTCTTCTTCGGCCTCCGGCTGGCGCTCTGGTACGCGACGCTGTTCGTGTCGGGGTCGATCGCGATCGTCTTCCTTACTTATTACCTCACCGCGACGTCGCTCGCGCAGCGCGACCAGCAGATCATCAAGGGCAAGCTCGGCGACTACGCGGCCGCCTACCAGCGCGGCGGCGTGCGCGTCCTCGCCGCGACCGTCCGCGCCGAGCAGCAGGCGGCGCCCGAGCGCCTCTTCGTCCGCGTCGTCGACCGCGGCGTCGAGTCGGTGGTTCTCAGCGACCCGGAAGGGTGGGATCCGTCCAAGCTGGAGATCGCGTCGGCGCGGCTCCCCGACGGAACGCTCGTGCAGGTCGGCAAGAGCACCGAGGCGCGCGAGGACCTGCTCGCGCGCTTTCGCGCCACGCTCGGCGTCGTCACGCTGCTGGTCGTCGCGATCGCGCTGAGCGGCGGCTGGCTGGCGACCCAGTCGGCGAACGCGCCGATCCGCCGCCTCGCGCTCGCCGTGCAGCGAATTATCCGCACCGGCCGCACCGACGCGCGCGTGCCGGTCGAGGGGACCGGCGACGCACTCGACGAGCTGACCGCACTGTTCAACACGATGCTCGACAAGATCGAGGGGCTCGTCGCCGCTATGCGCGGCGCGCTCGACAACGTGTCGCACGACCTGCGCACGCCCCTCACGCGTCTCCGCGGAACCGCGGAGCTGGCGCTCGCCGCCCCGCCTGACCTCGATCGCTACCGCGAGGCGCTCGCGGACTGCGTCGACGAAAGCGACCGCGTGCTCGTCATGCTCAACACGCTGATGGACATCTCCGAGGCGGAAAGCGGCACGATGCAGCTGCAGCGCGAGCGGGTGGTGCTCGCCGACGTCGTCCGCCGCGCGGTCGAGCTGTATCGCGACGTCGCGGACGCCAAAGGCGTGTCGCTGACGGTCGAAGCGCCAGACGACGTGGTGGTCACGGCGGACCGGACGCGTCTGGAGCAGGTGGCGGCCAACCTCATCGACAACGCGGTGAAGTACACGCCGGCAGACGGCCGCGTCGACGTCAAGGTCCGGCGCGCCCCCGCCGCCGCGGTGCTGCAAGTGCGCGATACAGGCACCGGCATTCCTCCAGACGAGCTCCCCCGGATTTTCGACCGCCTCTTTCGCGGCGACACCAGCCGTGCCGAACGCGGCCTCGGCCTCGGACTCAGCCTGGTGAAGGCCGTCGTCGAAGCCCATGGCGGAACGGTCGAGGTGAGCAGCGAACCGGGACGGGGGTCGGTGTTCACGGTTTCGCTTCCCCTCGGCTGAAGCCCTTCGCGCCACGTCCCTCCCGGTCCCCCACCAGCCCCCGCCTCCCACCTCCTACACCTTTCATGTTTGTAATGTCGCTGCAACGGCCCAGCAAGGCAGCCTGCCGTCTAACTCCGTAGACTCGATCTCGAACATCGAAAGGACGGCAGACTGTTATGAACGAACGTTTCAATCTCACTCGGCGAGCCTCGCGCACGGCGGTGGCAATGCTGGCTGCTGCAGTACTGATCGCGGGTGCGGCCTGGCACGGCGTGGCGGCCGATCAAGCGGCGGCCATCAAACCGGCTGCGACCGTGACCACCCCGATTACGCACGGCGTCGCCGGCGGACGAGACTCCTACGCGGACGTCGTCGGCGTTGTGGCACCCGCGGTGGTCACCATCCGTACCCAAGGCAAGGCCCGCGTCTCTCCCACCGGCTTCGGAGACCAGGATCCGTTCGACGGGCAGGATCCGAGCGATCTGTTCCGGCGCTTCTTCGGCGACCAGTTCGGCGGCCGCGGTCAAGGTCAAGGGCCGCAGCGCATGCCGCGCATGCCGCGGATGCCGCGTCAGCGCGCGCTTGGCTCGGGCGTCATCGTGACAACTGACGGCTACATTCTCACCAACGACCACGTCGTCGAGAACGCGGACGAGATCAAGATCGAAATGACCGACGATCGCACGTTCACCGCGAAGCTGATCGGGACGGACAAACCGAGTGATCTCGCGCTCCTGAAAGTGACCGCGTCGAATCTCCATCCCATCGCGGTCGGCAACTCCGACGCGGTGAAGGTGGGCGACGTCGTGCTCGCAGTCGGCAACCCGCTGGGCGTCGGCCAGACGGTAACGATGGGGATCATCAGCGCGAAGGGGCGGTCCACGACGGTCGGCGACGGCGGCTATGAGGACTTCCTGCAGACCGATGCGCCGATCAACCACGGCAACTCGGGCGGCGCGCTCGTGAACACGAAGGGCGAGCTGGTCGGCATCAACTCGCAGATCCTTTCCAGCAACGACGGCAACATCGGCATCGGCTTCGCCATTCCGTCGAACATGGCGAAGAGCGTCATGGAGCAGCTGCGCACCAAGGGCAAGGTCACGCGGTCGCAGCTCGGCGTCACGGTGCAGGGCGTCACGTCGGAACTGGCGGAGAGCCTCGGCCTGAAGGAGGCGCACGGCGTCATCGTCAGCTCAGTGTCGCCCGGCAGCGCGGCGGAACGGGCCGGCGTGAAGCGCGGCGACGTGATCCAGTCGTTCAACGGCCAGGCGGTACACGACACGAATTCGCTGCGCAACCGCGTGGCGGAAGCCGGGCCGGGCTCGACGGCGGAGCTCGTCATCCTGCGCGACGGCAGCGAGAAGAAACTGAGCGTCAAGCTTGACGAAGCGAACCCGGCGAAAACCGCGCGCCGCGGCAGCGACAGCGAGCCGGGCACCGCCGACAAGACGGCGCTCGGCGTCTCGGTGGCGCCGCTGACGCCGGAGCTGGCGGCCCGGGCGCGCGTGCCGAAGGACATGAAGGGGCTGATCGTGGAAGACGTCAACCCCGACGGCCGCGCGGCGGCTGCCGGCATCCTGGAGGGCGACGTCATTCAGGAAGTCAACCGCCAGACGGTCACGTCGATCGACGAGCTGAAGTCGGCGCTGAAGAAAGCCAGCGACAAGCCGACGCTGCTCCTGATCAACCGTCAGGGCAACGACATCTTCGTAACGGTAAAGCCTGCCAACGGCTAACGTCCGAGCAATTCACCAAGGGGCTGCAGCGGCTCGATGTGATCCGCTGCAGCCTTGATCGTCACCATGATGGGACGGCGACAATCAGGGCGCACACCACGATCACGGCAAGAGGACGCGGGAGGCGGCACTTCGCGAACAGGGTGACAAACGGCTCGAGCGCGTACGCGAGCAGCACGCCGACGAGAAGCGGCGCAAACAGAGCGACGCCTTCACGAATCACAAAGATCGCGGCGCTCAGGACGACGACTGGGGCGGCGGGTTGCGGACGTCGAAGCGGCCGGTGGGGGGCCCGGGGAGGCGGCGGGCAGCGTAAGCTCGTCCATGCGCGTGCCCTCCTGGAGGTCAAGCCGGATGCCAAGCCACGTACACGTTTGTCAGCTGGCGTTCAAATCTGTAACGACACCTCGGGAGTGCGGCCGTTTTCGGCCGACTTTCGCCGGCACCATTGATGCAATCATTAATGGCGTTGATGATCGAACAGCCACCGCACATCTCGATCGTGACCGGCCGCTGCGCCAAGGTCGACGTGCTGATTGTCGATGACGACCGGGACATTCGTGCGATGTTCAGCGCGTACCTCGAGCACGAAGGCTGCACCGTCCGCACGGCCTGCGACGGCGGCCGGGCGATCGACCAGGCGAACCTCCGCCCGCCGGACGTGATTGTGATGGACATGGTGATGCCGCGCTTCGACGGCTGGACGGCGTTGAAGCGGCTCAAGGGGGCGCCGTCAACCGCACACATCCCGATCATCGGGCTGTCAGGCCTCCCGATGGCGCGCGAGCAGGCGAGGGCCGTCGGGTTCGACGCGTTTCTCGCGAAACCGTGCCGGCTGGCGAGGCTGTGGCGGGAGATTCGCGCGCTGCTCGACCCCGCTCGATTGAGCTGCCAGACCGGGGTCGGACTTACTCCGACCCGACTCCGACCCCCGCTTGACTGAGCTACCATAGCGCTCGATGAGCGTCTTCGGCGGCGTGTTTTCCGTTCTTCCGACCCCCTTCGATCCTGCCGGCGACTGCGATTTCGAGAGCCTGAAGCGCGTCATCGACCTGTTTCTCGACGACGGCGTCAACGGTTTCACGGCGCTTGGCGTGACGAGCGAAGTCGCGCGGCTGACCGATGCCGAACGTGACTGCGTCCTCGACACTGTCCTGACGCACGTGAACGGCCGCGTCCCGGTCGTGGCCGGCGCGACCGCGGACGGTCTGCATCCCTGCCTCGAATTCACGCGCCGCGCGAAAGCGGCGGGCGCCGCGGCCGTCATGATCAGCCCGCCGCGCATGACGAAGATCAACTCCGACGCGGTCGCGAAGCATTTCGCCGACCTCGCCTGGGCCATCGACCTGCCGGTCGTCATCCAGGACTATCCGCCGATCTCGGGCTACGCGATGGAGCCGGCGCTGCTGGCGCGCATCGCGCGGGACGTGCCGTCCGCGCGGACGGTCAAGCTGGAGGATCCGCCGACGCCGTTCAAGATCACCCGCATCCTCGAACAGACGCTTGATTTCGACGTCCGCATCTTCGGCGGCCTGGGCGGCGTGTTCCTGCTCGAAGAGCTGATGGCCGGCGCCGCCGGCGCGATGACCGGCTTCGCGTTCCCGGCGATTCTGGTGCAGGTCGTCCAGCTGTTCCGCGAAGGCCAGATCGAGGAAGCCGCCGATGTCTTCTACCGGAAGGTGGCGCTGATGCGGTTCGAGTTTCAGGAAGGCATCGGCATGGCCATCCGCAAGGAGGTGCTGCGGCGGCGCGGCGCGATCGCGCACGCGGCGATCCGCGCGCCCGGCGCCACCCTCGATCAGACGACGCGCGACGCACTGGAGCGGGTGATGCAATGGACCTTGGACTGAAGAACAAAGTGGCGATGGTCGGCGGCGCGAGCAAGGGGCTCGGGTTCGCGGTCGCGAAGGCGCTGGCGGGCGAGGGGGCGCAAGTCGTGATCGCGTCTCGCGATCGCGACGCGATCACACGCGCCGCAGACACAATCAACCGCGAGACCGGCGGGCAGGCGATCGCCGTGGCCGCCGATCTCAGCAACGCCGACGCGATCGCGCAATGGCACGCGGCGACGCTCAAACAATTCGGCGGCGTGGACCTGCTGTTCGCGAACACCGGCGGGCCGCCTGCCGGCACGGCGCTCGGCTTCGACGATGCCGCGTGGCAGGCGGCGTTCGACCTGCTGTTGATGAGCGTGATTCGTACGGTGCGGCTCGTGGTGCCGTCGATGCGCGCGCGCGGCGGCGGCGCCATTCTGGTCGGCACATCGTCCACAGTCAAGGAGCCGGTTCCCAGCCTGGCGCTCTCCAACGTCATGCGCTCCGGCGTGACGTCGCTGGTCAAGACGCTGTCGCTCGAGCTCGCGCCCGAGAAGATCCGCGTCAACACGCTCGTCCCGGGGCGTATCGCGACCGATCGCCTGCGGCAGCTCGACGAGATCACCGCGAAGAAAGCGGGGATCGCGCTCGACGAGCAGCAGAAGCGCGGCGCGGCGACGATCCCGATCGGCCGCTACGGCGCGCCCGACGACTTCGGCCGGGTCGGCGCGTTCCTCCTGTCCGATGCCGCATCCTATGTCACCGGGACGTCGGTGGCGGTCGACGGCGGGCTCATCAGAGGAGTCTGATCAGGCTGAATTCTGCAGCGTTTCCCGCATCTTGAACATCAGCCCGTCCATCGAGAAGGGCTTCCGGATGAAATGCGCGGTCGCGGTGTCGAGACCGTACCGCAGCACCGCGTCGTCGGCGTATCCCGACATGAAGAGCACGCGCGTTTCGGTTCGCAGGGACGCGACGCGCTGCGACAGCACGCAGCCGTTCATGTCGGGCATGACGACGTCGGCGATCAGCAGGTGGATCGGTGTGCGATGCCCGCGCGCGATTTCGAGCGCCTCTTCTCCGTGAGACGCCTGCAGCACCGTGTATCCCGCCTGGCGCAGCGTCTTGCCTATGAGGACGCCGAGCCGCTGATCGTCCTCGGCGATCAGCACGGTTTCCGATCCTCCCAGTGACGCGGTGTTCGGCTTCAGCTCCACCGCGCGCGGCTCGGACGCCGCGCCCTCCAAGGCTTGCGGCAGGTATACGCGGAACGTGGTCCCGCGGCCGATTTCCGTGTCCACTGCGATCATGCCGCCGAGGTCCTGCACGATTTCGTACACGATCGCCAGCCCCAGGCCGGTCCCCTGTCCCGATTCCTTCGTCGTGAAGAACGGCTCGAAAATGCGCGACGCCGTCACTTTGTCCATGCCGTGCCCGGTGTCGGCGACCGACAGGCAGACGTATCGGCCGAGGGCCGGAAGGTGCTGGACGTCGGGCGGCGCGTCGGCGACGGCGACGTTGGCCAGACCGAGCCGCAGAATGCCGCCTCTCGGCATCGCATCACGCGCGTTGACCACCAGGTTCAGGATCACCTGTTCAATCCGGCCGCGATCGCCGCGGATCGGAGCGACGTCGCGCTCGATTGTGGTGAGCACCTGGACGGCTTCGCCGACGATGCTGCGCAGCATCTGCTCGGCGGTGGCGACGAGACGATCGAGCGCCAGAACGCCCGGTGTGACCGCCTCACGCCGGCTGAACGCGAGCAGCTGCTTGGTCAGCTCGGCAGCGCGCTGGGCCGCCGCGACAATCTCCGCCAGATCGCTTCGGTGCGGATCTGTCGGCTTCATCTGGAACATCACCAGCTCGGCGTACCCTCGCATGGCCGTGAGCAGGTTGTTGAAATCGTGCGCGATGCCACCGGCCAGACGACCGATCGCCTCCATCTTCTGCGCCTGGCGCAGGTCGTCGTCGCGCCGCTTGGCTTCGTCGTACCAGTGGCGCAGGCTCGTCGTCATCGCGTTGAAGTCGCGCGCCATCGTCATCGCTTCGGCGCTGCCGCGAACGGGCACCTGGCGCGACCAGTTGCCGGAGGCGATATCGCCCGCGGCGGCCGCGATGTCGTGCAACGGGCGACTGACGCGGCGGGCGAACACGAGGCCGCCGGCGAGCGCAACGGCGAAGATGGCCAAGCCCGCGGCAAACAGTTGGCGCCGGAGTTGGTCGATGTACTGCCGGATCGGCGCCCAGTCCTGGAGGAGCACCAGGCGGCCGGCTGCGTCCGGCGCGTGCGCGGGCGACAGCGCAAACGTAGCGGCCACATATTCGCCGGCGCCGAGGCGTTCCACCGGCGGCGCGCCGCCGAGCACAACCGGCTCGTTCACCGCGAGCTGGCCGGCCAGAGCGGTGCGCTCGCCGCCTGCCAGGCTGCTCGCGGCGAGGCGGCGACCGATGGCGATGTTCACCTCGCAGTGCGTGACCTGCGCCAGTTGTCGCGCGACCGCGTCGTCGAGCGCGTACCCTACCGTCAGCGTCCCCAACGTTTCCTCCGCAAACCGTGCCGGCTCGGAGACGACGAGGAACAGACGATCGCCCACTTCCCCGACATCCCGCTGCGGCTGGCCGCGGGCGGCGGATGCAATCATCCGGTCCAGTGTGGGCGGCGCGGCGACGCCGGCGGGCCATCCGGACCGTGCCGTCCAGCGGCCGTCGGCGCCGGTCACGATGAAGAACGCGGCCTTGAGCTGCTGGCGGTATTCATCGGCCATGACCTCCATCGTGGCGGTGTCGCCGGACAGACGAGAGTCGGTCATGTGCGCGCGGAACACGGGCAGCGCTGTCACAAGCATGGCCTGCGCGGCGGCGAACTCGGAGCGATCGTCCTGGAGGCGGTAGAAGGCCGATCGGGCGGCCGCGAGATCGTTCGACGCGCGGTCGAGCGATCCGGCGGTGACGACGCGTGACGCGATAACGAGCGCCGCTCCGAGCGCAAAGGCGACGACCAGCGTGACGGCCAGCGCCACCTGGGCTTCCAGGCCGAGCTGAAATCGCAGCCAGGTCGGTGCGGTGGGCGCTTCGGTGGGGGTCATTGGCTATGACGCCGGGACCATGTGAGTCCGACGTCGAGAGAGGTTGGAGGATATTCCTTCAGGTCACCCTCCCGGTGCACGAGGTTCACGCTCAGGGAGAATCCGCCGACAACGCGGACGCGTGCGCCGATGGTCTGGCGAGTCGCCGACAACCGCTCGGCTGGCTCTTCGGTCCCGAGCCGCTCGAGGCGCGCCACGCCTGTCACCGGTCCCATCACCGCGAGATGTATCAAGCCATCGGTGTACCAGCCCGTAGTCGTCGTGCCCACGGAAGGATGGCCGGTCATCCACTCGCCGCGCATTTGAATACCGTTGTGCGTCCACCGCAGATCGAGGCCGGTGAAGTCGGCCCGGCCATGATCCACTTCCGCCGATCGGAGGGGCGACGTGCGGATGTGGCTGACGCCGGCGATCAGCGGACCGTAGTAGCTCTGGACGCGAATCACTGAATCCAGGCCGGAACGCCGGACTGAAGGGCCGACATCGGCCGGCACGCCGAGCGCCGCTTCGACGGTGAGACGCGGCACGCCGATGACCAGGTCGGCGCCGTGCTCGAGGAAGGAATTCGACACGCTCGAGTACTCGTCGTAGCGAAGAAGGGGAGGGCGGAGAAAGCCGCTGTACGCATGGTCGCTGGCGTTGTAGATCCCGAACGGCGTACGAAAGCGGCCCGCGCGAATGCCGGCGATCGCCTCGCGCGGCCGAAACATCCGCTCGGCATAGGCCTCGATGACCTCGACGCGGTTGCCGTAGGGATACGCCGCCGTAAAAGCATCGTTGTCGTCGTCCGACGACCTGGCCCATGAGGCTTCGCCGAAGACCCGAACCCCGCCTTTCAGGTCGCCAAACGCGCGGGCCTGCACGGCCGCCGCCGTTACGTCGTCGGTGGAGTAGCCGGCAGTGAGCGCCGCTTCGGTGGTGAACGTCTGGCCGTGCGCCAGACGCGACGGCAGCATGCACGCGACACAGGTCGTCACGGCGAGAGCCGTTCTCACGGTTGTGTAGCGCTCGAGTCTGCCAGATTGCCCCGAAGGTTTGAAGCAACGAGGGCCTTTGCAGCAACGCCGAAGCGAGAACGGCCCGAGCGGTCTCATGGCCATGTGATGCTCAGAGACCGATCGGTTGACGCCCACGTGCCCGTGAGCTCGGTGATGGCGCCGGGCCGCCACGCTCGAAATTTGTACGTGCCTGCCGGCACGTCGGCGATGGTGAAGGCGCCCTCCTCGTCGGCGCGCGCGAAGTACGGCGAGTCCACCGTCATCACGTACGCCGCCATGTTCGGGTGAATGTTGCAGAAGATGCGACTGAGCCCGGGTTGGTCGAACCTCACGCGCCGCAGCGCGCCCACCGGGTACAATCCCAGATCGAACCGCTTCCCGTCGCGGAACGAGAACACGTTGTGGAACACACGATCGTTGTTCGGGAAGTCGACGGTCGTGCCGACAGGCACCACCAGCACGCGAGGGCTGAAGCTCAGATTGCGCTGATCGAGCACGACCCGGCCCGGCCGCGGCCGCCCCGGCGCGTCCTGGTCGTCCAGCCAGACCACAGTATCGGGCGCGGGCCGCCGGTCGCCGACTTGGGCGGTGCCGTGCAGATCGACGCTGGACTGGCCTGACAGGCTAGCGACAACCCCCCCCACAACGGAGAGCGAAAGCAGACCCTGCCACGAGCAGACACGAAGGTTCATAGGTTGGGATCGGGCCGGGAGTCCTGTTAGCCTACACCCAGTGAGCCTCGCCCGGAAGTTTCTCCTTGCCGCGTCCACAAATGCCTGGTTACGCGAAAGGGCGACGAAAACGGCGTTCGTACGGCGGTCCGTCTCCACCTTCATGCCCGGCGAGCGGCTCGAGGAGGCGATGGCCGCCGCGGCGGCGCAGCAGAGGCAGGGGATCGCGACCATCTTCACCAGGCTCGGCGAGAACCTGACGCGCGTCGAGGATGCCGCGGAGGTCACGCGGCATTATCTCGACGCGCTCGACAGGGTTCGGGCCGCCGGCCTCGACGCGCAGATCTCGGTGAAGCCGACGCAGCTCGGTCTCGATCTCGACGCGGAGCTCTGCTTCACGAATCTGCGGCAGCTCGTGGATCGGGCAGAGCAGACCGCCAACTTCGTCTGGATCGATATGGAGGGCTCGCCGTACGTCGATCCGACGCTCGATCTTTTTCGCCGCTCACGCGCGCGCTCGGCGCGCGTCGGCATCGCGCTGCAGGCGTACCTGTATCGCACTGCGCAGGACGTCGAGACGCTCGTGCCGCTCGGGTCTGCGATCCGCCTGGTGAAGGGCGCCTACCTCGAGCCTGCGTCCATCGCGTACCCGAAGAAAGCGGACGTCGACGAGAACTTCTACACGCTTGCCTGCCGCCTGCTCGCCGACGATGCGCGTCGCGCCGGCGGCCTCCTGCACATCGCGACGCACGATGCGCGCCTGGCCGATCGCCTCGCCGCGTTCATCGACGAACACCGCGTTTCGACATCGGCGTACGCATTCGCGATGCTTTACGGGATCCAGCGGCCGCTGCAGCAGCGGCTCGTCAAGGCCGGACGTCCCGTGCGCGTCCTCATCGCGTACGGCGAATACTGGTTCGCGTGGTATATGCGGCGGCTGGCGGAGCGTCCCGCAAACGTGTGGTTTGTGGTCAAGAACCTGTTTCGGTAGGGACTGGGTAGCTAATCCCTAATCCCTAATCCCTAATCTAATCCCTAATCCCTAGTCCCTAGTCCCCTTGATTATCTACAGCAGCTGCTGTAGATAATCATAGCCATGAAGCCTGTCGACCTCGTCCAGGGCACCCTGGACCTGCTCATCCTCACCTCGCTCGCTCTCGAGCCGCGCCACGGCTGGGCGATCGCCCGGCGCATCCGCCAGCTCTCCAACGACGTGCTCCTGGTGCAGCAGGGATCGCTCTATCCCGCGCTGCAGCGCCTCGAGCATCAGGGCTGGATCACGGCGAGGTGGGGCGTGTCGGAGCAGAAGCGCCGCGCCAGGTTTTACGCGCTCACCAAGGCCGGCCGGAAGCAGCTCGAGCGCGAATTGGCCTCGTGGGAGCGGCTCGCCGCCGCGATCACGCTCGTGGTACGAACCGCGTGACGACGACATCGAACGCAAGGGCTGCAACAGACGCAACGCAGGATCGCGTCGCGTGCCGGGCGCGCCCCGCGGTTCACGTCGTGGTCGGAAAGGCAGCGTGACGCCATGCGCTGGTTGCAGAGTCTTCGGATGCGCGCTCGTGCGTTGATGCGATCCGACGCCGTCGATCACGAGCTCGGCGACGAGATCGGCGAACACCTCGAGCACCTCGTGGACGAGAACCTCGCCCGCGGCATGACGCTGGAAGCCGCCCGGGAGGCGGCGCGCCGCGAGTTCGGTCCCGTCACGCAGCTGATCGAAGAATCGCGCGACGCGCGCGGCGTCATGTGGCTGTCGAACGCCTGGCAGGATCTGAAGTACGGCGTGCGCCTGATGGGGCGCGCGCCAGGCTTCGCGGTCGCGGCGATCCTGACGGTGGCCCTCGGCATCGGCGCGACCACCGCAATGTTCAGCGTCGTCTACGGTGTCCTGTTGCGCCCGCTGCCGTACGGCGATCCGGACCGCCTGGTGAACATCTGGTCGACCGCCCCGAGCCGCGGCCTGCCGCGGGCCTACGTCGGGATGGCGAATGTCTACGACTATAAAGCGCGCAACCATGTGTTCGAGGACATCGGCGCAGTGCGCGCGATCGCGAATTTCAACCTGATTGGCCAGGGCGGCGAGCCGGAGCGGCTCTTCGGCGCGCGGATCGCGGCGAATCTCCTTCCGGTCCTCCGTGTGTCGCCGCTCCTCGGACGCGCGTTCACCGAAGATGAGGACGAGATCGGCCACGACCGCGTCGCGATCTTGAGTTACGGTCTCTGGCGCCGCCGCTTTGGAGGCGATCCGTCGATCGTGGGCCAGTCGATCTCCCTGAGCGGCGAGCCCCACTCCGTCGTCGGCGTCATGGGCCCCGAGTTCGCGTATCCGAGCCGTGACTATCAGATCTGGACGCCGCTCACCTTCGATCCGAACGAGCTGGTGAACCGGCAGAACTACTCGTATCTCGCGGTCGCCCGCCTCAAGCCGGGGGTGACGCTCGCGCAGGCGAGCGCCGAGATGGACGTCATCGCGGCACAAATAGCGCGCGACCATCCGAAAGAGAACACCGGGATCGGCGCCGCCGTGGCGCCCATGCTCAGCGACGTCGTGGCCACCGTCCGCACGCCGCTCTACATCCTGCTCGCGGCGGTGCTGGCGATGCTGTTGATTGGGTGCGCGAACCTCGCGAACCTGCTGCTCGCACGGGCGCTCGCGCGGCAGCGCGAGCTGGCGGTGCGCGCGGCGCTCGGCGCCGCTCGCGCGCGGCTGGTCATACAATCGATCGCGGAACTCGTGCCGCTGCTCGCCATCGGCGGCGCGCTCGGCCTCGTCGTGGCCGCGTGGTCGATCGACGCGGTTACGCCGCTGCTGCCCGCCGATCTGCCGCGCGCGGAGAACATCGGTCTGCAGCTGCCGGTGCTCGCCTTTGCCGTCGCGATGGTGACGGCCATCACGGTCTTCGTGGGCGCGTGGCCGGCGCTCGAGGCGGCGCGCGGCGGGCTGGTGGCCGTCACGGCGAACCTGTCGCGCGGCGTCACTGGCGGCAGCCGGCGCGCTCGCACACGCGATCTGCTGGTCGTCGTCCAGATCGCGGCGACGCTCTGGCTGGCCGTCGGCGCGACCCTCTTGACGCGCAGCTTCGCCGAGCTGAAGCGCGTGAGCCCGGGGTTCAACCCTGAGCGGGTCTACAGCGTGCACCTCGCGATTCCGCGGACGAAGTATCGAAACGACCGCGAGGTCGCGGCGTTCATGCGCCGCGTCCTCGACCGCGTGGAGGCGCTGCCCGGCGTCGTCGCGGCCGGCATGGTGAACCGGCTGCCGCTCGCCGGCGGCGCGCAGACGGCCGGTATCGAGTTCGAAGGCATCGATCGTACGCGCGCCACGCCCGGCACCGAGATACAGGCCGATATCCGGCCGGTGACGCCCGACTATTTCCGCACGCTGGGGATTCCGCTGATCAGCGGGCGCACCTTCACTGACGCCGACGGCGAGGATGCGCCGCCGGTGGGGATCATCGACGAGCGCGCCGCGAAGACGATCTTCGGAGGCGCGTCGCCGATCGGGCGGCGCTTCCGCCCGCCGATTTCGAGCCAGCCCTGGGTGACGATCGTCGGCGTCGTCGGACACGTCCGGCACGAACGGCTCGACGAGGACGGACGGCCACAGATTTACTGGAGCTACAGGCAATTTGCTCAGGATCGCGAGGCCCTCGTCGTACGAACCGAGACCGATCCCGCGGCGCTGGCGCAGTCGATCGCAGCCGCGATCCGCTCGGTCGATCCCGAGCAGCCGATCTACGACGCGCGCACGCTCGAAGCGGTCGTCGCTCGCTCGCTCGCCCAGCGCTGGCTGCAGACGACGCTGCTCGCGGCGTTTGCGTCGATGGCGGTTGTACTCGCGAGCATCGGCGTCTACGGTGTGATTGCGTGTGGAGTGGGGCAGCGGCGTCGCGAATTCGGAATCCGGCTCGCGCTCGGCGCGCGGCGCACCGAAATCGTCGGGCTCGTCATGCGCCGCGGCGCGGCGCTGTTCATCGTCGGCGCGGCCGTCGGGCTCGCGGCCGCCGCGGCCAGCGCGCGTGTGTTGAGCAGTCTGCTGTTCCACGTCAGCGGCTTCGACCTCGTGAGCTTCGGCCTGGCGACGGCGATCCTCTTCGCCGTCGCGCTTGCCGCCTGCGGCCTGCCGGCCCGCCGCGCCGCGGGGGTCGATCCTTCAGTTACGCTGCGAACGGAGTAGCGCCTACCCGGTGTCAGACACCGGTAGGCTGGACCCGGTGTCTGACACCTACAATGGGGCGCTATGAGAGTGCGACATCTGTCAGCCGCAGCCGCCCTCGCGATCTCGTGCATGGCGGGAGTCAGCGCGCAACGCCGCGGCGGCGGCGGCCCGCCCGCTGATGCCTTATCCTTCCGCTTCCTCGGCCCCGTCGTCGGCAACCGCGTCGCGTCGATCGCCGGCGTGCCGGGCGATCCGTCGATCTATTACGCTGGCGCCGCGTCGGGCGGCGTGTGGAAGACGACTGACGGCGGCATCCGCTGGGTCCCGGTGGCCGACAGCATGCCGGTGGCGGCGATCGGCGCGCTCGCCGTCGCCCCGTCGGATCCGAGCATCGTCTGGGCCGGGACCGGCGAGGCGTGGGCGATCCGCGACAGCGACGTGATCGGCGACGGCATCTACAAGTCGATGGATGCCGGCAAGACGTGGACCCACGCCGGCCTGGACGAGACGGGGCGCATCGGACGCATCCTCGTGCACCCGACGAACCCGGACATCGTCTTCGCATGCGCGATCGGCCACCTCACCGGCGCGCAGCAGGAGCGCGGTGTGTTCCGCACGACCGACGGCGGTCTGAAATGGGAGCGCGTGCTGTTCGTCGACGAGAACACGGGCTGCTCGGGTCTCACGATGGACATGAAGAACCCGCGGACGCTTTTCGCCGGCACGTGGCAGGTCGAGATGCATCCCTGGGCGATGCTGAGCGGCGGCGCGGGCAGCGGCGTCTATGTCTCGCACGATGGCGGCGCGAAGTGGGCCAAGGTGGAGGCGGCGGGCCTGCCGCGATTGGCGCTCGGCAAAATCGACGTCGCCGTGGCGCCGTCGGATTCGAACCGCGTCTACGCGCTGATTCAAACGAAGGACCAGGGATCGGTCTGGCGATCGGACGACGGCGGCACGAGCTGGCGCGTGGTGAACTGGTCCCGCGAGCTGATCGGGCGCGCGGGCTACTACATCCACCTCGCCGTTTCACCGGCCAACGAGGACGAGATCCTCGTCTCCAACAGCTCGTTCTTCCAGTCGGTCGACGGCGGCCAGACGTTCCGCAGCGTCAACTGGGGCGGCGACAACCATGACATCTGGTGGGATCCGAAGGATCCGGATCGCTTTGTGCTCACGCACGATGCCGGTCTGACGATCACGACGCAGCACGGCCGCAGCACGCAGCGCGTGCAGCTGCCGATCGGCCAGATCTATCACGTGACAGTCGACAATCAGGTGCCGTACTACGTCTACGGCAACATGCAGGACGACGGGACGATGCGCGGCGCGGCGTGGGCCGCCGAAGGCGCCGGCGCCGGCTACAACGGATCGGGCAACGCGTGGGATCACGGACTTGGCGGCTGCGAGTCGGGCTTCACGATTCCCGACCCCGCGGACCCGAACATCGTCTGGGCCACCTGCTACGGCAACAAGGTGACGCGGTACGACCATCGCACGAAGACCGCGCGGTCGGTGGCGCCGTGGATGATCACGCTCGACTCGCCGCCGCAGGACTCCAAGTACCGCTGTCACTGGACGGCGCCGCTCGCGATCGATCCGTTCGATCACAACAACGTCTATTACGGCTGCAACGTCATCTTCAAGACGACGAACGGCGGACAGAGCTGGCAGGTGATCAGCCCGGATCTCTCGACGCAGGATCCGGCCCGCATCGTCTCGTCCGGCGGGATCGTCGGCGACAACCTGGGGCAGTTCGCGCCAGAAGTGATCTTCGCCATCGCCACCTCCGACGTGGAGAAGGGGCTCATCTGGGCCGGCACCAACGACGGCAAGATCTGGTACACGAAAGACCGCGGCGCGAGATGGAATGACGTCTCGAAGAATGTCGCCGGGATGCCGTCGTGGGGCGCGGTGTCGAAGATCGAACCGTCGCATTTCAACGGCGGCACCGCGTACATTGCCGTGGACGCGCACCTGATGGACAGCCGCGAGCCGTACATCTTCAAGACCATCGACTACGGCGCCACGTGGAAGCGCGTGAACGGCGATCTGCCTGGCAAGCATCCGCTCTCGTATGTGAAGGCGGTCGCGGAGAATCCGAACAAGCAGGGGATGCTCTTCGCGGGCACCGGTCACGGCTTCTACTACTCGATGGACGACGGCGTCCACTGGACCGAGGTGTCCACGGGGCTGCCGCGCGCGCCGGTGAGCTGGGTCGTCGTCCAGAAAGCATTCCACGACGTCGTCGTGTCGACGTACGGCCGCGGGATCTACGTGCTCGACGACATCACGCCGCTCGAGCAGGACACGGCGGCGACGAGGGATGCAGCGATGCATCTCTTCGCGCCGCGCCAGGCGTACCGCTGGACGCAGCGCGGCCGCACGCCGATCAACTTCTCGCTGAAGGCGACGCCGCGCGGCCAGGCGGAGGTCCAGGTGCTGGACGCGGACGGGAAAGTCGTGCGCGATCTGCGGGCGACCGCGAACGCCGGGCTGAATCGGGTGCCGTGGGATCTGCGGTACGACCCGCCGCGCCTGATTGCGATGCGTACAACGCCGGCCGAGAACCCGCATATCTGGGAAGAGCCGCGGTTCCGCGGCCAGGACACGCGGCCGGTCACGCACTGGGGCCTGGAGCCGGCGCAGGTCGGGCCGATCGTCACGCCGGGGAAATACACCGTGAAGCTGACGGTCGACGGCCAGTCGACGACCCAGCCGATCGAGATCCTGAAGGACCCGAAAGTGGCCACGTCGCAGGCCGATCTCGATCTCTCGGTGAAGCTCCAGCTCCGGCTGCGCGACGACATCAGCGCCGCCGCCGATATGGTGAACAACATCGAGGTGATGCGGAAGCAGCTCGAGGACGTGACGAAGGCGTATCGCAACGATCGCACGAAAGAGTCGCTGCTGAAGCAGGTCGCCGACATGGACAGGAAGCTGTTCGACGTGGAAGCAAAGCTGCTCGAGCCGGCGCAGATGACGAGCGACGACAAGTACTTCCAGCAGGCGTACCGCGTGTACATGAACCTGATCTGGCTGAACGGCGAAGTGGGTCCCGGCGCAGGCGACGTGCTCGGCGGCGCCGATTTTCCGCCGACCGATACGTCGGTGAACCTGATGGAGACGATCGAGAAGGATCTGAACGCCGCGAGGACCGAGTACAAGAACCTGATCGATCGCGAGGTCCCCGCGTTCAACCGCGCCATTGGCAGCGCGATCACGCCGCTCACGGGTGGACGATAACTCTCGGGATTCGGGATTCGGGATTCGGGATTCGGGATTTTTGGGATTTGCGATCTGTGATTCGGAAATCGTGGTTGCTGGCGCGCTGGCCATCGCGTTCGCGCTAGGTCGCGGTTCGTGGACGGCCGGGTCCCGGCTGAGCACCAACACCGACGTCGCCTCCGAACGCGGGTCGACCGGCAACCGCCACGATGAATCCGTACACCACCAGCGTTCCAACCAGCAGCAACGTCAGAACCGCAAGCGCGATGTACCAGGAGCCGGTGTCAAGCGTGACCGGCAGGCGCGTCATGAGATCGGTATAGAGCAGCATCACGGCGGTCGACACGAGCCCGAAGCGCAGGAGAACGGTCAGGGCCAGCCCCGCAATCGCGAGCCCGAATGGCAGATCCCACAGCAGGCCGCCGCCGCTCAGGTTCAGAGAGGCGATGATGCCCATCCAAATCAGACCGCTGAGCCACATGCGCCTGACCACCACGCGGATCAGCAGCAGCGTGCCGAGCGCCCCGAGCGCGAAGTTCAGCGTGTCGAGCGCGAAGTACACGACGAGCCCGAGGAAATAGCGAATCGATCGCAGACCCTCGAGCGAATACGCCTGATCCAGCGGTTTGACGGCGACGCCCAGCCGTGAGAAGGCCTCGACCCTGAAGATGAGCAGCGCGACGAATCCGATTCCCGCCAGCAGCCCGACCAGGACATCACGTCCCACCAGCGGATCGCGCACCCGGCCCGAGAGGAGCCGGGCCCACGAGATCAGCGTGTGCGGCCACCACCTCCGCATGTATGGCTCGAGGCTGATGTAGATGATCCAGGCAAAACCCGCCCAGACGAGCGACCAGCCGGTGGCGATCAACAGGAACATCCACTCGTCGACCACCAGCCGGACGTGATGCGCGCGAAGCACGCCCCAGACCACGCCGCCGATCGCGATGCACACGCACAGGCGTCGAGCCCCGTGCGTGTCGCCATACCCCAGGCGCAGGTTTCGTCGCGCGAGGATGCCGCCGCCGGCAAACAACAAGATCGAGAAAACAACCAACGCCGCTTCATTCGCCGGCGACCTGGCCCCTCTCGAGTACCACGTCTGACGCGGTGGACTTGGGGCGGCGACGTTGGTCACGTCGAAGTACACGGGCTGCTCGGCAAGGCTCGCAGCGATCACGCGCAGACGGCCGGTGCCAGACGCCGCCGGACCTTCCCATGTGACGCGGCTGTCGTGCGCCACGACCGGCGGCCGCGCCGATTCCACCGGCGCGAAGCGGCTCCAATCGAGGCCGGCGTCGGCAAACAGATCCGGCCAGCTGCGCGGAGCCGTACGCGCCGCAGGGAGCGGAACCTCGTCGGCCGCGGCATGCAGACGCCGCAGGGCGCCGCCCGGATCGAGGATGACCGTGGCCATGCCTGGCGTGTCATCGGGCGGATCCGTCTCGATGACAATGTGCATCGAGTTCTGTGAAACCAGGTACTCAGGGCTCCGTCGATAGAGGAACCGGATCGACGGCGTTCCGTCCTCGACGGAGCCTGCCGGGTCGGGCTCGAACCAGAATTCCTCGTCCGTCACGACGCCGCGATGACCGATGCTCGTCAACAGGCTCCTGGCTCGTTCGGCGAGCACTTCAATCGGCTTTGGAAGGCGGGCGGATCCGGTTTGAGTCACGTCGCCGACCCGGGCGGCGACGCCGAACGTTCCCGCGGCGATCGCGGCGACCAAGGCCCACGCCACGCGCGGGCGCAGCGCGCCCTTCTGGCCCGCCGCTGCGATCATCTCCGGCGATGGCATCCGGCCTTCGGCCAGCGCGGCGGCGAGCGGATCTCCGCCGGGCAACGCGGCAGCCACACTCCACGCAGAGGAGGGCCGCTCGGCTGGATCCAGCTCGAGGCATCGGCGGATCGTCTCCTCGACGTCCGGATCGAGGCCCAACATGCGCGCGAGCGCGGACGGCGCGGCACCGCCCGCGAGCACGCGCTCCTCGAGCGTGCTGACCGGGAACAGCATCCGGCCCGTGAAGAGCTCGTACAGCACGAGACCGAGCGCGTACAGATCGGTTTGCTCGCTGATGCGCCCTCCCGCCAGTTGCTCCGGCGCCATATACGCCGGCGTGCCTGCGACCTCCCGGGCGGGATCGACTGTCGGGGTCGCGAGTCCGAGGTCCACGATGCGGATCTGGCCGCGGCCGTCGACCATGATGTTCGCGGGCTTGAGATCGCGATGCAGGACCCCTCGTTCGTGCGCCGCCGCGAGCCCCGCGCAGAGTTGTCTGGCGACATCGAGCGCCTTCTCCGCCGGCAGGACGCCGATCCGGCGCAGCAGCGATGCGAGCGTTTCCCCGTCGATGTATTCCATCGACAGGTAATGCCAGCCGTCAGCCTCTCCGATGTCGTACACGCGGCAGACGTTCGGATGTGAGACGTCGCGCGCCAGGCGCACCTCGGCCACGAAACGATGCAGCAGGCCCGGCTGCGTGTTCGCTCGCACCGACAAGAGCTTCAGTGCGACGCGTTGTCCGAGCTTGAGGTCATCTGCGCGGTAGACTTCGCCCATCCCGCCCCGTCCGAGCAGGCTGACGATGCGGTACCGCGAGGCGAAAATGCGGCCCGGCGGAAAGCGGGCGTCCCCGAGGGCGGGCAAGGGCGCGAGCAGCGGGTCGAATGCGCCAATTCTTGTGATGGTGTCCGACTCGAGCAGCACGGCGCCGCAATGGGGGCAGCGCTCGGCGACACGAGGCACGCGTCGCGCACAGACCGGACAGGTTGGGCTCGTGAGCCCAACGTCGGTGTCGCCCATATGGTCGAACGATATATCAATCCGCGGTTCTGCTTTATTTCAGTCGCGCCAGTAGCGCCGACACCTTGTCGACATCCTTACCGTACTGACCGCGCGGAGCGCGCTCAACGAATTGGGTGAGATAGCGCCGCGCCGCGTCGAGCTGACCGTCCTGCACGAGCTGGATGCCAAGATCGTAGAGCGCGTCGAAGTTCGCCGGCTGCAGCGCGACCGCTCGCTCCCAGCGCGCGATCGCGGTCTTGCGGTCGCCCTGCCGGATTGCGACCATCGCAAGGCCGGCGTGTCCCTGCGATGATTCGGGATTCGAGGCGATCGCCCGCTCGAACGCCTGCTTCGCGTCGCCCAGCCGCGCTCGGTCGAGGTGGACCGCACCGATGTTCTCGAACGTCATCGCGTTGCCCGGATCGATCTCGAGGCTGCGCGTGAAGGTCGCCAGCGCCGCGCCGGGACGGCCGTTGCGCGCGTAGGCGATGCCGAGCGCGTTCAGCGCATCCAGGTTCGGCTCCGCGGCGGCGGCCTGTTGCAGCAGCGCGATCGCCTCGGGCAGCTGGCCCGCCTCGCTCAGGTAGCTTCCGAGCTGAATCTGCGCGCCCGGCGTTGGCGGGCTGGCGCGCAGCGCCGCGCGCAGCGCGTCGATCGCAGCCCCCACCTCGCCGAGGCGCCAGTGGTCGAACGCCAGATGACGCGAGGCGGCCATCATGTCGGGACGCTGCGCGAGGATCCGGCGGTAGAGCGCGATCCCCTCGCCAAGCGATCCGCTCTCGTCGAGCTCGACGGCCTCGTGCATCAGCCGATCGATGTCCACGAGGCGCTTGGGATCGTCGCGCTCGGTGTATTGCGCTCTTGGCGACGCCGACCCGGACACGTATCCGAGCGCGCGCAGCCGCGCCGCGATCTCGGGCGCCTCGGTTCGTGGCGCCGCCGGCCGCGTCGCGTGGAATTCCGACAGGCGGGCACTCAGCGTGCGGGCGCGCTCGGCCCAGCCGTCCACGACGTTGTCCGTCTCGCCGCGATCCCGCGCGAGATCGTAGAGCTCGGGCAGCGGCAGGTCGATGTATTTCTCCCGTCCGACCAGCACGCCGTCCAGCGGCGCGAAGCCGAAATCGAGCATAGACTCCATGGCCTCGAAGTACGACGCGCGCGCGGCGCCGCCGTCGCGATCGGCCTGCGTGCGCAACGAGTGTCCCGGCAGATCGGATGGAACGGGCAGCGCCGCCGCATCGAGGATCGTCGGCAGGATGTCGATGTGGCGCGCGGGTGCGTCCGATACATCGCCGGCAGCCTTACGGGGGAACGCAAGGGCCGCGAAGCGCGCAAGGAAAGATTGGGCCTCCGCTCTTTGCGTGCTTTGCGTTCCAAGGTCGGCCACGATGAGAGGAATGCGCAGCGTCGGCTCGTACGCGAACAGGCCGTGCGTCATCTCGCCGTGATCGCCGAGCGCCTCGCCGTGATCGCCTGTCAGCACGACCAGCGTCGAGCGCGACGACCCGCGGACGAGGTCGAGCAGCGGCGCGAGCGCGCGATCAACCGCCGCCACTTCGCCGAAGTACGGCTTGCCCGAGTACTCGCGATCGAACGGCGGCGGCGGCCGATATGGTGCGTGCGGTTCGTACAGGTGCACCCACGCGAACCAGCGGCCGTCACGTGCGCGGATCCACTGCGCGGCTCGCTCGACGACGACGGTGGCGGGGCGCTCCGGCAGCAGAAATTCCGCGCCGCTCCCCACATCGTCGAAGCGGCCGTCGTAGGTGTCGAAGCCGGGCGTCAGCCCGAAGCGCGCGTCGAGTGGAAAGGCCGCGACGAATGCACCGGTCTGGAAGCCGCTCGCCTTCAGCCGCAGGGCCAGCGTCTCGAGACCGGGCTTGAGCCGGTAGCCGCTGTTCTCGCGGTAGCCATGCTGAAAGGGGTACGTGCCGGTCAGGATGCTGGCGTGCGAGGGCAGCGTGACAACGGCGTGGGCATGCGCGAACGAAAAGCGGACGCCGGAGGCCGCCAGCGCGTCAATGACCGGCGTAACCGCCGGCCCGCCGTCGCAGCCAAGCGCGTCGCCGCGCAGCGTGTCGATCGTGATCAGCAGAACGTTGCGATCCGAGGTGCGCGCAAACTCCGCCGGCTTGCTTCCGCACGCGGCCGAGATGGCTCCCGATACGATTGCCAACACGACGGCCGCATCCAAAATGTTGAACCGCACGGCGCAATTATGCGCAAAAGATCTTGATCTCTGCCAGTCAGGTCTTTAGGCTTCGAACTCAGACGTCGTTAGACGTCCAAGAGCTCGTCGCAGAATCTGGCTGCTGGCTCTCATTTGTTTTTTGTAAGTCGTTCGTATTGGAGGCCGTGGCCTCCGGGAGGGTGTATGAGCTGTGCGCCTCGCCGCGCGGGATTGCTCGTGTGCCTTGTGGTCTTCGGCGGCGTGATGCCGGCGACCGCGCAAGTCAGCATGGGCGAAGTCTTCGGAAAGATTACCGATCGCACCGGCGCCGTCCTGCCAGGCGTCACGGTCACGCTAAGCGGCCCGGCGCTCATTCAGCCGCAGACCACGGTGTCTGTGGAAAGCGGCGCGTATCGCTTCCCCCGCATTCCGATCGGCACGTACACCGTGACGTTCGAGCTCACCGGATTCAAGCGGACTGTCCGCGACGGCATCCTCATTCAGGCGGGATTCAACGCGGAGATCGACGCGAAGCTCGAGATCTCGACCGTCCAGGAAACCGTGACGGTCAGCGGCGAGAGCCCGGTGGTCGACACGCGCTCCACCACGTTGTCGGCGAGCTTCTCGAAGGAGGCGCTCGAGACGATTCCCACC
>Ga0099827_10000187_pt1 | contig 24385 bp, 12 predicted proteins | sample CZO8metaG_FD_79339 | JGI IMG/M metagenome (GOLD analysis project Ga0099827, IMG submission 79339) | Vadose zone soil microbial communities from the Eel River Critical Zone Observatory, Northern California, USA - CZOApr15con1.8 metaG | ecosystem: Environmental > Terrestrial > Soil > Vadose zone ...
ATGCTTTCATGGTTGCCGAAGTAGTTGCGCTCGTAGAGCTCGTGACGGCCCCCGAACTCGGTGCCGATGGCGTCCCACAACAACTTGATCAACTTGACGCGCTGCTCGGCGGTATAACCACCCGAACCGCGCACGAACCGGTCCAGATACGGGCGAAGCTCCGGCACCTTGAAATCGAGCGCGCTCGACGGCAGATAGATGAGCGCGCTGGCCAGCGTGTTCTCGATGATCTCCTTGATTTTCGGATACGCGAGGCTGGCCATCACCCGATACGCCAGGCCTGAATCCAGGTTTGGCAGGACGTAGCCTTCCGTCCACGGCATCGGGGCGCGCGCCATCGCGTCGGTCAGCGCCCAGAACAGATTGCGCCAGGCCAGCACTTCGCCGACCTGCGCCTGCACGCCGCGGAAGTCCTTGGCGCCGGTGGCTTCCACCGCTTTGAGCAGCAACCCGGCGAGGAAGTCCATCTTGACGGCCAGGCGCGTGCACCCCTGGAACATGAAGCGCGGCAGGAATCCGGAGCGCGGGAAAAAGTTGTTGACCTTGTCGATGTCGCCGTAGGCGAACACGTTCTCCCAGGGTACCAGCACTTTGTCGAACACGAGGATCGAGTCGTTCTCGTCCATGCGGCTCGAGAGCGGGTAGTCGAACGGCGTGCCCATGACCTCCGCCGTCATCTCATACGAGGGGCGGCAGAACAGCTTCACTCCGGGCGCGCCCGTGGGCACGATGCAGACGAAGGCGAACGGCCTGGTCTTGATCGGCAGCGCGCCGTTATTGGCGATGAAGTTCAGGTGCGTGAGACTCGATGTCGTCGCGACGACCTTGGCGCCGCTGACTATCAGGCCGGCATCCGTCTCTTCTTCGACGTGCATGTACACGTCCTTGACCTCGTCGAGCGGCCTGTCGCGATCGACCGGCGGATTCACGATGGCGTGATTGACGAAGGCGACTTCTTCCTGAACTTTCTTGTACCAGCTCCTGGCGTTCTGCTCATACGGTTCATAGAACCCGGAGTTCGCGCCGAGCGTGGCCATGAACGCGGCCTTGTAGTCGGGGCTGCGCCCGATCCACCCGTACGACACGCGAGCCCACTCGGCGATCGCATCGCGCGCGGCGACGAGCTCGTCGGCGTTATGCGACCCCTTGAAAAACCGATGGGTGAAGCCGCCGCTGCCGGTGTCGGTCTCGGTCGTGATAATCGGTTGTCGGGCCGGATCGTGGAGCGCATCGTACAACCGCGCGATCATCCGGGCGGTGTTGCGGAAGGCCGGATGCGTGGTCACGTCCTTGACGCGTTGTCCGTAAATCCAGATTTCGCGGTCGTCGCGCAGGCTGTCGAGATACTCCTTGCCCGTGAACGGTCGTGTTCGCGCCGCTGCCTGCACTGTCATGGTCGCCTAGAAGTCAATCTGCGCGCTGATCTTGGCGAAACGTGGCGTGAGCACCGAGGTCGGAGCCAGCCACGCCGTCGGACCGCTGCTGACGCTCGGGCTGTAGGTCTGGTTATACGTCAGCACCGCGGCGGAATTCAGCAGGTTATAGAAGTCGACGCCGATATTGGTCCGAGCCCGGCCAATCCGGACGATCTTCGAGACCCTGAGATCGAACTCGTTGACGCGATCGCCCCAGACCTGACCGGGCGCCGCGAGATTGATCGTCACATTCGGCAGTCCGCCCGCAATCGGACGTCCGAGCAGCGGTTGGACGACGGCATTCGCCGCGATCCAGTCCGCGCGAAGCACCCCGCCCTGATCGCTTCTGAACGCGCCGGCGATTTGCACGGCGATCCTGGGAAGGATGTAGAAGCCGAGGCCCGTCACGCGCGTGACGAACCCTGGATCGGTGTGACAGAACGGATTGGTCGGACCGACCAGCGGCGCCACGCCGTTGCCGACGGCGGCAATCGTGAACTCCGGCACCTGGGCGCGAACGTCACAAATATCCTGCACCGTTTTGCCGCTGTTGATCCCGCCCTGGAACGTCAGGTCGTTTCGCGGCCTGGCGGTGACATTGATCAGCATGCCGTTGTAGTGGGCGTATTCGTTCCCGTAGTTGCCGGCATTGGTGACAAGGTTATCGGTGAGGCCGAACCTCGAGTCGACCACGTTGTAGAGACCGGAGACCGCATACCCGCCGCCGCCGGGAAGGCGGGAATCGCTGGCCGCGGTGACGCTGAACGCGGTGAAGTCTTGCGGCGCCACCGCGCGGTTGTCGGTGACGGTGAAGTTGTTCAGCCAGCGACGGAAGTAGCCGGCATCCACGGAAACGCGGGGCAGCACTTCGTGCTGAACCGAGACGCCGAAGCCCCAGTCACTCGGACGGATCCCCCAGCCCCCGAGAATCGCCGGATCGATCGAGTTGCTGAAAACGGGCTGGCCGAAATTCACATCGCTGAGTCGCCCGCAGGAGTCGCCGCCGCCTGCCCGGAGATCCTGCGCGTTGGGGTTCAGGAGGTCGCAGTCGGGGAGGAAGTTGGCATTCGCGTCGATCCACGATCGCGTGATGGGGGGCTGCCCCAGGCCGCCCGGGATGCGCGAGATCGGATTCGCAATCGAATAGTTGCCGTTGCCGTTGCTCGCAGGCTCGAGATACTTGCCGATGTTGACCTTGATTGCGGTCTTTCCGGTTCCGAACAGGTCGTACGCGAAACCCAGTCGCGGCGTGACGTCTTTGTATCCCGTGATGCCGTCCCCGCGCGGAAACGCTGTCGTGAACGCCAGATAATTCGACGGCCCGATGGTCTGCGGCGGGAACCAGCTCCACGCATGGTCGAACCGCACCGCTCCCTGCAGCGTCAGCCTTCCGCGCGTCCATTGCTCCTGCCCGTACAGAGCGTCGTAGCGAACATTCTGATGAACGTCGTACGGCAGGAAGCCTTCCGTGATCAGGTTCGGCACGCCGTTGTTCACGCGCAACTGCAGATTGAGGTCGTTGGTGGAGTTCCGGCGATCGTCGACCAGAAACCCTCCCTGGAAGCCGAACTTGATGCTATGGGCGCCGGTGACATACGACGCGGACCCACGCCAGGTGTAGGTGCCGTTCCAGTTGCTCGCCCAGTTCGCCGAGCGATAGAGAAAGCCAGGCGTCACGTTGCCGTTCGCCGGGCAGCCGGCCGTACATTGCTCCTGCATGCGAGCCAGGGCTCGCGTGGGATTGCCCGGCATTTCCATGGGCCCCCAGCGCGAGAGGTACGTGCCCATGCCGGCCTCGAGCAGCAGCCGGTTCGTCACCGGCGACGACCAGGTGATCTGCTGCGCGCGCTGCCCGAAACGCAAGTAGCCTGACGTTTCAGGCGAGGTCGTCGCGCTCAACCCGCCCAGGCCCAGCGCGCCGAGCACGGCGCCGGCGGTCGGCTGCGTGCGACACCCGCCGACGTTGTCGGAGTAGGTGGCGCCGTTGCACGGCTTCTGCTCGTCCCAGTAGAAGTTGAACTTGTTGCGAGGCGTCGCCTGCAGCGTCAGCCGGATCGTGCCGACCGTCCACGACTCGGCGCCCTGCGCCTGCCTGCTCGTATCCGGCACGTAGAGGAACTTGGCGGGGTCGCCTGCGTTCTTGTTGGGATAGATGCCGGGAATCGATCGATACGCGCCTTCATCGCGAGCGGTGAAGTAGAACCACAGTCGATCTTTCTTGATCGGACCGCCGAGCCCTCCCGTGATGTCCCACAGTTTGATCAGCGCGCCGGGCGTGCTCAATCCGGCCGTCTTCAGGGCGTCGGTGTAGTTGCTGCCGATCATCCCACTGCTCACGCCGGCGGCGAAGAACGAGCCCCTGATGGCGTTGCCGCCGGTTTTCGGCACGATGCTGAGCGTCGGTCCACCGACTTCGGCTTCGCCAAGACCGCCGGAGTTCGTGATCACGACTTCCTGAGCGTTGGCGATGTCGGCCAGATACGTCGAGACACCGCCGCCGTTCAGCGACGCGCCGGTGTTCAGGCCGTCCACCTGCATGCGTCCTTCGTTGGCGCGACCACCGGACCCGCCAAAGACGGTCATCTGTGGTGTCACCTGGAGATCGGCTGTGGAGCCCGATTGGGTCACGATTGCAGGGATCAGAACGGCTGTTGCGGCCCAGGACCGGGCGGTGGGAACCGAAGTCAGCACATCGCTGCCGAGCGTCGTCTGCCGTCTCACGCTTTGAGTGTCCACGATCGGGCTTTCGCCCGTGACGGTGATCGTTTCTGCGACCGTCCCCACTCTGAGATCCCCGTCCACCGACGCGGTAAACGATCCCGTCAGCTCGATGCCTTCGCGCTTGAACGTGTTGAACCCGGTCAGCGTGAATGTCACCGCATAGGTTCCCGGCCGCAGATCCACGATCCGGTACTGACCCGTGCCATCGGTCAGCGCGGTGCGGATCTTCTCAATCAGCACCGGGCTCGATGCTTCGACCGTCACCCCCGGCAGCACGGCGCCAGATGTGTCCTTGAATACACCCGTAATGGACGCCTGGGCATACACCGCCACCGGCAGAAAGATGAAGCACGCGCACAGGCTCAACACGTTCATAACACTCCGCATGAAGCGCCTCCTTGTTTCCCCTACCCCGGTGCGTCGCGCATCTTATACGCTCACGTCACGCCGTGGTCAAACGCTCTCGGCGGTGAACTGACCCTGCGGGCCGGCCTCAGAACTCGAGTCGCACGAAAGAACGCGGTCCACGACAGCAGCGCGGCAAGTCTGGGCATAACGACTCCTTGAGCGACCCCGGCTAGCGAACGCTACGCCTGCGTCACACCTCAGTCAAAGCCAAACCCTTGCTTCGCGCCTGTTTCGCTGTGCGAAACCAACCGCAGCGGCGCAGCGTCCGGGCGGGAGTAAGCACTCTCGTCGGCGCCGGCTTGCCTTGGTTTGTCGCGCGCATTTTTCAAGTTCGTGTCGTGCAAATCACATGGGGCTCACGGGTCACGTCAAGAAAGCAACTCCTTCGATGCCGACACCGGGCATCGAGTGGTTCGGCTGACTGACGACGCCGGCGGTTCCACCTTCTATTTTCACGACAATGCCTTTTCGCCCGAGGGGGACACGCTGATGTTCAACACCCCGGACGGGATCGCGATCGTCGATGTCGCGAAAATCGGTACGAGCGGAGCGCAGCTCGAGATCGTTGCGCCGCGCGCGCGAGGCGGATATTTTGCCCGGCATACGCGCGAGATCTACTACGACGGAAGCGAGAGCGGGACTGTCACGGCGCTCAACATCGACACGAGGCGGACTCGCGACGTATCGCACGCCCGCGGCCTCATCAACTCCGACGGGACCCTCTCGGTCGTCAAGAATGGCAACGCTGTTGATCCCGACGGAACGCATCCACGCCCGGCGACGCGCGCGTCCGCTCCGCAATTGCTGCGGATGTTTCCCGGCAGAACGATGGAAGAGCTCACGCCTGATGAGCAGTACTCGGTCAGCAAGGAAGACGGGCTCGCCGCCCGCGCGCTCAATCCGACGTTGCAGTCGTTCATCTTCACGAACCTCGGGACCGGCGAATCACGCGAGACCGGCTTCCAGTACGGCGACCTGAACCATCTGCAGTTCAACCCGGTCGATCCCAACCTTCTCTTGTATTGCCACGAAGGTACGTGGCACGAGCTGGATCGTACCTGGACGATCCGAACCGATGGCAGCCGGATGCGGCTGATGCACCAGCGCACGATGGACATGGAAATCAACGGCCATGAGTGGTGGAGCTGGAACGGAAAGACGGTGTGGTTCGATCTGCAGACGCCGCGCAGCCAGGACTTCTGGATCGCGGGCGTGACCATGGAGACCGGCAGAAAGATCCGTTATCACCTCCAGCGCGACTGGTGGGGTGTGCGCTTCAACAGCTCGCGCGACGACACGCTTTTTGCCAGCGACGGCGGCGACCCGTCACAGGTGGCGTACGCGGCCGACGGGATGTGGATCAATCTTCTGCGCGCGCAGCCGAACGAGACGGTGACGCGGGAAAAGCTGGTCAACATGTCCAGGCACAACTATGTGACCGGACGCGGCGGCGTCGAGCCCAACGTCCACATCACGCCCGACAGGAAGTGGATCGTTTTCACCGGCCAGTTCACAGAAGGCCCGCGACACGTGTATGCGGTCGAAATCGGAAAGGCGAACGCTAGTACGAAACGCGCACGGCAATCCAATCGAGCGAGAAATCACGGTTCGTCGAGTTCGCGATATTCGTCACCCTGACGCGGAAATTCGCGTTGGAGAGGTCCGCCGCCGTCCAACTGCGGCCCCACGTGTTCGCTGTACCGCCCAGGGTGCGCGTGGCCATTGTCGTCGACAGCGTCGATGTGATTTGTGCCGCCGTCCAGGACACACCACCGTCCCAGGAGAGCTCCGCGCACATTTTGGGCGTGCCGGACGTGCTGTCCGCACGAGCGTCGAGACGCACCTCGATGCCCTTGACGGCGGCCCCGGCAGGCAACGTGATTCCGTAATTGAAGAAGCGGTGTCTGTCGCGTGCCGTGCTGGTGCAGGACATGCTCGAGGCGGTTCCGCTGTTCGTATCCACGGCGCTGGCCGCGTCGGCTGCCTGGGCGTTCGCCGCGCCGATCTCGAAACCGTTGCCGTCTCCTCCGCTGTCCGCCGCATTCGCGGAGGGACTCCGGAGCCCGGTGCTGCTGGCGCCGCCGCCGGCGGCGAGTACCGTGATGGTCGCTGTCTGGCTCACGCCATACGTGCCCGTGATGGTGACCGACGTATCCGCGGCGACCGGTGATGTGGTGATGGTGAAGCCCTGGAAGCCCTGGCCCGCGGGCACGGTGACGCTGGCAGGCACCTGCGCGGCTGCGGGGTTACTGCTCGAGAGCGTCACCTTTGCTCCGCCCGCGGGCGCGTTCTTGGTGAGGAACAGCGTCGCGGAAATGTTGTTGCCGCCGGTCGCGCCGCTGACGCTCGGCGTCACCGAGTTGAGCACCGCACCGGCGTTGGGGTCGTCAAAGACGGTGATCCACGAGGCTTTGGTCACCGATCCGGACTGCGCGCTGATCTGCACCGACCTCATGCTGATCACGGAGCTCGTCGTGATCGTGAAACTGTTCACGCTGTCTCCAGGCCCGATGTGAACGCTGGCGGGTACCTGGGCAGTCGAAGGATCGTTGCTGGACAGGAAGACCGTGGTGCCGCCAGACGGTGCGGGCGTCGCGAGTCCCACGGTTCCGCGCAGAGAGGCGCCTCCGATGACCGACACAGGATCGACTCCCATCGCATAGAGATCGGGAATCGCAGGTTGCTCGGGATCGATCCGAAGCACGGCCCCGTGCATTCCAGCGGAGTTTCCATACGACGCCTGGATCATTACCCAGTACGACGCGTCGACCTGAGGAGCTGTAATCGTGAAGTTGGCACTCGTGCTCCCGGCTGGCACCGTGACGCCGCCGGCCGGAGTCACTACCTGGCCCTCCATGCTGCCGTTCACCCAAACCGACGCGCCGCCCGCAGGGGCCGGAGCGGTCAGCGTAATCGTCCCCGTCGTGGTGTGCCCGCCCGGGACACTCGCTGCCAGCAGAGTCACAGTCGACAGGCTGGGGGCCGGAGCGGGAGACCCCGCCGGCACCAGCCAGAGCCAGGTTTCGGGCGCCCGATAGTTGTCGTTGGCGGTGCCCGTGTTGATCGTGATCGGTTTGGTCGCCGTGACGGCGGAGGTTGCGATCGCAAAACTGGCGGCTGTCGCACCTTCCGGCACCACGATCTTCGCGGGCGGCCGGACCAGCGACGTGTCCTTGCTGACCAGCGTGACCTCGATGCCGCCGGCCGGCGCCGCTCGCTGCAGCGTGATCGTTCCCGTGACGGAGCTGCCGCCAACGACGGTGTCCTTGTCCAGCGACAGGCTGAAGAGGATCGGAAATAATCCGAGCGAGCTCTGTTGCCAGCTGCCTCCGTACGCGGCGCGGAGAGTGCCGATCGTCGCACCAGGCACTGGAATCGTCGTGATCGGAAAAACCGTCGCGTCCGTTTTACCTTCCGGGATCAAGACATTCTGCGGCACTTCCGCATGCGGCATGTCACTGGCGATTCGGACCACCGCACCGCCCGGTGGCGCAGGGGCGCTCAGGCTGACTCGGGCCTTTGTCGAGGCGCCGCCCGAGACGCTGCTCGGTTCTGTCAGGAGCCAGAACAGATTGAGGCCCGCCGGCGTAGGCGGCGGGGCCACCACACTGAAGTTCACTCCGGCTGACCAAGGACCATAAACCAGTCCGTGCTGGGCGCGCACACGCCAGTAGTAGGTGCCCGGCGCGAGATCCGACACCAGCGTGTAGTCGGAGCGGCTGATGTTCTGGACCAACAGCACACCGAACGGACCGCTGAAGCTGGGATCGGTGTCCACATCGATGTCGTATCCCGGTATCTGAGGATTGGCAGTGTCCGACCAGTCGAACGTGAACGGCAGCGAGACAGTGGCTCCACCGGCCGGTGACAGCGGAGTCGGTGGCGGAGGAACCGGCGCCGTGTTGGTGATATGGACGTTCAGCGTCGCAGAGGGCAGCCCGCGAACGTTGTCGACCGAAACCGCGCGGACGCGGTAATAGACGTTCGGGATCTCATTGCCCCAGCCGGCCCCGAAACTGGTTCCGAACTCCATGGGGCTCAGGCTGAGCGTCAAGGGATACGAGAAGGTGGGCTCGTCATCGGCCTCGAGCACGTAATACTGCGCGCCCGGCACCGCGGTCCATGTGATCTTGAAGGTCTCGTATGCGTGGAATCGCGATCCGTTGCCGGGGCCGGTGATGGTCGGCGTTCCCGCGGGCGCCGGACCGAGCCCGGTGATCGTGAAGCTCACGACCGCCGACCACGCAGAGTCGATGAAGCCCGTAGCTCCCCCGACATTCTGGGTCGCTTTGACTCTCCAGAAGTACGTACCATTCGGAACACCGCTCACGCGATCCTGTGTGGGCACCGGATCGCCGTTGCGGGCATCGGTAAAGCCTGACGCGATCACGAGGGTGAACGCCGACGTTGTCCCGATTTGCCACGTATAGCTGACGATCGGCCCGTCCGGATCGACGACGGCTGACCATCGGAGCGTTGCGGGTTGGACCACCGCCGCGCCGCTGGCAGGCTCGACGAGCATCGGCGCGGGCGGCGGTGTCTGAGCGGCTCCGTCGCTGGCTGAGGCTGCGAAGGCAAGAAGAAGCGTGGCAAGAATCGGCCTGGGCTTCATGCAGGATCTCCCAGTGACTTAACTCATCAACGACGCGCAGGGGGCGTCGCTAGGTGGACGACAGACGCTAGCCAGTGTCGTGCCGATGCTTCACGCGAGCGGTGATGTGCCAGCCCGTCGGCGTGATTCTTTCCGTTGCCGTAAATCTGATTTCCATCGCCGTAACACGGATGAGTTTTGAGGGAGGTTGCGGCTGAGGCTGCTGATGCCGCTTGGGGAGATATGTGGTTCATGCGATTGGCGAGTTGATTGGCATGACGATTCTTTGAGCGACGCCGGCAGCGGGCCGTCACACCTCCATCACGCCTGGGCTCAAAGCACACCGTTGGCTCGCACCTGTTTCGCGGTGCGAAAACGAACCGCGGCGGCGGAACGTTTGTGCCGGACGCTATAATCACGTCGGATCCTGTGAACGTGCGTACCCCGCTGGTATGGTTGGTCGCGGCGGCTTTCGTATTTGCTGGCGCCGCGGGCCGTCGTCATCAAGATATCCGTCCGCCCGCGCCGGAAATCGCCAGTCTCGTGGGCACCTACTGCGTGACCTGCCATAACGACAGGCTCGAGACTGCAGGTCTCTCGCTTCAGTCCCTCGGACTCGCGGACGTTCCGGAACACGCTGACGTGTGGGAAAAAGTGGCGCAGAAGCTGCGATCGGGCGAGATGCCGCCTGCAACCGTCCGCTCGCGGCCCGATTCCCGGATCGCCGGAGCGTTGGTCACCTATCTGGAAACCACGCTGGATCGCGCGGCGGTCTTGCGTCCCAATCCGGGCCGTGCGCCGGTGCATCGCCTGAACCGCGCCGAGTACAGCAACGCCATCCGTGATCTGCTGGCCGTCGATGTCCGCCCCGGCGAATGGCTGCCGGTCGACGATTCCGGGTACGGCTTCGACAACATCGCGGCGGTGCTGTCCACCTCGCCCGCGTTGCTCGACCGGTATATGTCGGCCGCGCACAAGGCCAGCCGCCTGGCCGTGGGCGATCTCACACTGAAGCCGGTCGAAGACATTTACGACGCGAAACGCGATCCGCTCAAAGGCAGCCGGAACGAGCAGCTGAATGATGATCTGCCGTTTGATTCGCGCGCCGGCATGACGGTCGGGCACTATTTTCCTCTCGACGCCGAATATGTCTTCAAGGTTCGGTTTCTGGGTGTTCAAGCTGGCGGCGAGGAGACGGAGATCGATCCGTACCAGGTGCGAGTCGCTGTGAAAGCGGGGCTCCACACGATCGGCGTGACATCGCCGCGCGAGAACCTGAAGGTTGAAAGCGACGCGCCAGCCGCTGAACGAGGCGGCGGAGCGGGCGGGCCCGGCAGCGCTGCGCAGATCCCGTCGCCCGTGGACCTGAGATTGAGCGGCGCCCGCCTGAAGCGATTCGACGTGCGGGCGACGAAGCCGGAAGTCAGCAAGCTGATCGTCGGCGGTCCGTACCAGCCCACCGGACGTGGAGACACCCAGAGCCGGCGAACGATTTTCGTGTGCCAGCCCGCCCGGCGCGCTCAGGAGCCGGCCTGCGCGCGAAGCATTCTCACAGCGCTGGCGCACCGCGCGTTCCGGCGTCCGGTGACGAGCGCCGATATCCAGCCGCTGTACGCGTTCTACCAGCGGGGTCGCGCAAGCGGCGACTTCGAGAGCGGCATCCAGGCCGCGATCGAGGCGATGCTCGTGTCGCCCGAATTCCTGTTCCGTATCGAGCGCGATCCCCCGACGGCCCGGAAAGGCGAGGCTCATCGCATCAGCGACGTGGAGCTCGCGTCGCGCCTTTCATTCTTCTTGTGGAGCACGATTCCAGACGCGGAGCTTCTCGACCTCGCCGAACGCGGCAGGCTGAAAGACTCGGCGGTATTGGAGCATCAGGTGCGGCGGATGCTCGATGACCCGCGGGCCGAGGCCCTCGTGTCGAACTTTGCGGGCCAGTGGCTTCACCTGAGAAACGTCGAGACCGTGAAGCCGGATCCGGTCATCTTCCCGTTCGACGAAGCGCTGCGGCAGTCGTTCGTCACCGAAACGGCGCTGTTCGTCTCGAGCATCGTTCGCGAGGATCGCAGCCTGCTCGATCTACTCTCGGCCGACTACACGTTCGTCAACCAGCGCCTGGCCGAGCACTACGGCATTCCGCGTGTGTACGGCTCGCAGTTCCGGCGGGTCACGATCACCGACGTGAATCGGCGCGGCTTGCTTGGCCAAGGCAGCGTGCTCACGGTGACGTCATATCCCAATCGAACGTCGGTGGTGCAGCGCGGCAAATGGATTCTCGAGAACCTCCTCGGCACGCCGCCGCCGCCGCCGCCGCCCGACGTTCCGGAGCTGAAAGCGGCGCCCCACGGCAAGGTGCTGTCGATGCGCGAGCAGATGCAGGTGCACAGGGCCAACGCCATCTGCGCCGCATGCCACGCCCGGATGGATCCGATCGGGTTTGCGCTGGAGAATTACGACGCCGTCGGCCGCTGGCGCAGCGAGGATGCAGGCGCGCCGATCGACGCGAGCGGAACGCTGCCCGACGGCACCAGGTTCCAGGGTCCGGCCGGGCTGAGCCAGCTGCTCTTGACGAAATACCGCGACGATTTCGTGCGAACCGCCACGGAAAAACTGCTCACCTATGCTCTGGGACGCGGCGTCGAGTATTACGACTACCCGGTAATTCGCTCGATTAATCGCGACGCGTCGCGCGATAATTATCACGTCTCATCATGGATTCTTGCGATCGTGAAAAGCACGCCGTTTCAGATGCGGAGGACGTCCGACTCATGAACAACTTCAACCAGATGCTGGCCAGGCGCACCTTCCTGCGAGGCCTCGGGGCGACGCTGGCGCTGCCGCTGCTCGACTCGATGGTGCCGAGGGCGTCCGCGCTCGGCCGGTCGACGTCGCCGATTCGATTGGGTTACGTCTACACGCCCAATGGCATCATCGGTGCGTGCGAGAAGAGCCCGCGCCCGTTCATGTGGACACCCAGGACGGTGGGCGCGAATTTCGAGTTCAGTCCGACCATGAAGGCGCTCGAGCCATTCCGCGAGCACATCAACGTGTTCAGCGGGCTGGCGCAGGTAAACGGGCGGGCGCTCGGCGACGGCCCGGGTGACCACGCGCGCGCGACCGCGACGTTCCTCACCGGCGTCCATCCGCACAAGACCGGCGGCGCCGATTTCCACCTTGGCATCTCCGCCGATCAGATCGCGGCCAAGGAGCTCGGAAAGTACACCCAGCTGTCCTCGCTCGAGCTCGGGCTGGAGCCGCAGCCGCTCGCCGGTAACTGCGACTCCGGGTACACGTGCGCGTACATGTCCATGTCGTGGCGCGGACCGACCAGCCCGCTGCCGGCCGAGATCAATCCACGAACCGTCTTCGAGCGGCTGTTCGGGGATGGCGACAGCACGGATGCCCCCGCTCGCCTGGCCAGACTCGAAAACCAGAGAAGCGTGCTCGACTATGTCACCGCCAGTCTCTCGCGGCTGCGCATGACGCTTGGCAGCGGCGACAAACACAAGCTCGAGGAATATCTCGAGGCCGTCCGCGACATCGAGCGGCGGATCCAGCTGGCCGAAGAGCAGAACGCGACGCTGCAGCTTCCGCGCATCGAGCGGCCGAGCGCGATCCCGGACGACTACGGGCAGTACACAAAGCTCATGATCGACATGCAGGTGGTCGCGTGGCAGACAGACATGACGCGCGTGGCGTCGTTCATGCTCGGCCGCGACGGCAGCAACCGGGCCTATCGCGAGATCGGGATTTCGGACGGGCACCATTCCATCTCGCATCACCAGAATGATCCCGAGCGTGTCGAGAAGCTGATCAAGATCGATGAGCTCCACGTCGCGATGTTCGCGTATCTGCTCGAGAAGCTGAAGGCGACGCCCGACGGCGACGGCACGCTGCTCGACCACTCGCTGGTGCTGTTCGGAAGCAGTCTCAGCGAGTCGAACATTCACACGCACGACGATTTGCCCATCGTGCTTGCCGGCGGGGCGAACGGTCAGCTGAAAGGCAACCGCCATCTCGTGTACCCGAAAGAAACGCCGCTGAACAACCTGTTCCTGAACATGTTCGATATGGCGGGCGTGCCACACATCGACGGGTTTGGAGACAGCACCGGCCGCCTCACGAACCTCTAACTGCTTCTCAGTGAAAAATGCAACGACGACGAAATGCAACCACGAAGACGCGAAGACACGAAGAAGCTCTGGTACAAGAAAGGCATTCTCTTCGTGGCTTCGTGCCTTCGTGGTTGTGTTCAGTGAGCTATAGCTAGAGACTTCGGGATGCGTCGCGTTCTGTTGATCTCCGGCGTCTGTTGTCTCTGGACGTGGGCGCCGCCGCTGCCTCTGCACGCCCAGCCGCGCGACGTCCGTCTGCTGGAAGCCGTCAAGCGCCGCGATGACAAGGCGTTCACCGCCCTGCTGCGAGCCAGGGCGGACGTGAATGCGGCGCAGCCCGATGGCGCGACCGCGCTGGCGTGGGCGGTACACCTCGGTGAACGCCGCATGGTAGAGGCGCTGCTCGACGCTGGCGCCAATGCCAACACCGCCGACGAATACGGCGAAACGCCGGTGACGTTGGCGGCGGCAAACGGAGACGCGGAGCTCGTCCGGCGATTGGTGGCGGCGGGCGGAAACGCCCGCTCGGCGCGATGGAACGGCGAGACGGCCGTCATGATTGCGGCTGGAGCGGGCAGCCTCGATGCCGTGCATCAGCTGGCGCTCCACGGCGCCGACGTGAACGCCTCGGAACCACGCGGCGGTCAAACCGCGCTGATGTGGGCCGCCGCGGAAGGCCACAGCGACGTCGTGGCCGGGTTGGTCGAGATGGGCGCGAATGTCGGCGCGGCGTCCAAGACCGGTTTCACGCCGCTCGTCTTCGCCGCGATCAAAGACGACGTGGCGTCGATCAGGACGCTTCTCGAGGCTGGCGCCAATCCGAACGTCGCCCTGCTCTCAGGCGCCAGGCCCATCATCGTCGCCATGCAATACCGGCACGCGGCGGCCGCACTGGTGCTGCTCGAGGGCGGCGCCGACATCAGCGCGCGCGATCGCGCCGGGAACACGACGCTGCATCTGGCGGCGCAGGCCGGCGACATGAATCTCGTGCGCGCGCTCCTCGCCAAGCGCGCCGATCCGAACGCGCGCACGCCGAAATCGATGGCGCCGGTGGGCGCTCGAGGCGGCGGCGGCCTGGGCCGCGGCGGGATGGCGGGTGAGCAGACGCCGCTGATGATGGCGGCGCGCGGCGACCACGAGGAGGTCATGCGCGCGCTGGTCGCCGCCGGCGCCAATCCGGCTCTCAGAGCGCAGGACGGCGCCAGCGTGCTGATGGCCGCAGCCGCCGGAGCCCGCCTCAAGACGTTCACGTACGCGTACGAGATCGATCCGAACGTCGACGTGGTGACGACGACGGGCAACACGCCGATGCACGTTGGCGTCGGCCTGAACGACCGGACCCAGCCGGAAGTGTGCGAAGTCATCCAGTTTCTGGCCGACCACGGCGCCAGGCTGGACGAGATGAACGGCGCAGGACGGACGCCGATTGCGATCGCGGATGGCCTGCCGGTGGATCTGGCCGTGGATCTTCTTACGAGGCTCATTACCGAGCGCGGCGGAAAGCCGAAAATTCCTTCCAAACGTTGAGCGTCCGCAGGCGACTACCTTGCGCCAGACGTACGAAAAACCACACTGTGACCACGAAGTCACGAAGCTCTCGAAGGATCACGAAGAGGAATGCGTTTTCTTCCTGGCCTTCGTGGATCGTCGTGTCTTCGTGGTTAACCTTGCGCCAGACGTACGAAAAACCACACTGTGACCACGAAGGCACGATGCCTCGAAGGATCACGAAGAAGAATTGGTTTTCTTCGTGGCCTTCGTGGGTCTTCGTGTCTTCGTGGTTACCTTGCGTCGGATGTACGAAAAACCAAACGTGACCACGAAGGCACGAAGCCTCGAAGGATCACGAAGAATTGGTTTTCTTCGTGGCCTTCGTGAGTCTTCGTGTCTTCGTGGTTGCATTTTGATCCGCGCCTTCAGGTCATGCCGATGAAAACAATCACCGCAGCAGGATGTTTCGGGATCGCCATTGCGCTCTGGCTCTGGGGGCCGGGAGCGCTCGCGGGCGCGCCGCAGGCCACCACGAGCGGCCTCCCGCCGGCGGATTACTCGCTCGGGCCGGAGTCGCTGCCGCAGCCGGGCGTTCCCAAAGGCGCGCTGAGTCGACATACACTCGCGCCCGGACAATATTTTCCGGGCACACCGCACAACTATCAGATTTACGTGCCCGCCCAGTACGAATCGAGCCGCCCGACGGCGTACATGATCTTCCTGGATGGCAGCGGCTATGCGGGCAACGGCGTACGTGTGCCGGTTGTCCTGGATAACTTGATTGCCAGGCGGGACGTTCCGCCGATGATCGCGATTTTCCTGGATCCTGGCGTGATGCCGGCGCTTTCCGCGACAGACCGTGGGAACAGGTCGGCGACGGCTACAAGTCGGTGGCAAGTCCGGCGATGGACAAAGAGGGCAACGTCTTTTTCGCCGACCCCGCAGGCAACACAATCTACAAGTCGGACGCCGGACGCATCGTCACGGTGTTCAAACAGAATTCCGGCGGGGCGGAGGCGCTTTGCTTTGGCGCCGATGGGCGTCTGTACGCCGCGCAGCTTTCCGCAAGACGCCTGGTGTCTTACGGCCCTGCCGGTGACGAGAAGGTCGTCGCACACAATATCCAGGCCAACGATCTGGTACTTACAAAGAACGGCGCCATCTACTTTGTCGATACGGCGCAAAAAACCGTCGGGTATGTCGACGAGAAGGGACAGCGGCGTGTCGTGTACAACCGCGGCGACATCATGAGCCCGACCGCGCTCACCCTCACGCCCGATCAGGCGATGCTCCTGGTCGGCGACGGCATGGATCGCTATCAGTGGTCGTTTCAAATCGCCGCGGATGGATCGCTCGTCAACGGCGAGCCGTTCCAGCGTCTGGAAATGCCCGAAGAGGGACTCTTCAGCGGGGTCAGCGGCCTTGCTGTCGACTCCATCGGATACATGTGGGCGACCAGCGCCATGGGGATTCAGGTGTGCGAGCAGCCGGGCCGGTGCACGAACATCCTGAACAAGCTGGAGTTCAACGCGACACCGATTACGAGCATCGCGTTCGGCGGCCCCGGCCGCGCATGGCTGTATGTCACACAAGGCGGCAAGGTCTTCCGCAGGGAGACCAGACGCACGGGCGCCGTCGCCTGGGAACCGGTCAAACCACCCCAGCCTGGTTTGTGAGGCGCGGGGCCATGTTCGGCAAGGCGTGCGTGTCCTCGATGGCCATCCTCGCCGGCGCGTTTGGTGGAGCGATGACCGGCACTGCGGCTCGCGCGCAGGAGGGCGCAAGGACCGTTGCCGACGGTATCTACACCGACACCCAGGCGGCGCGCGGGGCGGCAGTCTACGACGTCGCGTGCGCCGGATGTCATCGCGCGGATCTCGGCGGCGCCACCGGTCCCGCGCTCAGAGACCAGCGCTTCGCGCGGGAATTCGCCGGAAAGGATCTGAAAACGCTTTTCACGAAGATCGCCGCGACGATGCCGCGGAACGCGCCGGCAAGCCTCGGCGACAACGTGTATCTCGACGTCGTTGCGCACCTGTTGAAAGAGAATGGATTCCCGGCCGGTTCGCAGGAGCTCACCGCCGATGCGCTCGACGGCATCCGCGTTGTGCCAGGCCGGGCCAAGCCTCCTCCGCCGGTCGGCGATTTCTCCTACGTCGAAGTGGTCGGCTGCCTCACCGCGGGCCCTCAGAACACGTGGATGCTGACCCGGGCCAGCGCGCCGGTCGCAGCCATCGCAACTGACCCGGCGCCATCAACGCAGGCCGCCACTGCGAAGCTCGGCACGCAGACGTTTCACCTGCTGGATGCGATGGCCTACGCGCCCGACGATCACAAAGGCCATAAGATGTACGTCCGCGGATTGCTGATCAAGCTTCCCGGCGACGAGCGCATGACGATCAGCGCTTTCGAGATGGTGTCACCAACCTGCGGCGAATGACTGGAACGTCTCCACTGAACGGTACCTGGACGAGATAGAAACGCAAAGACCGCAATGACCGCAAAGAATCAACTTCGCAGGGTTTTCCTTGCGCTCTTGGCCTCCTTTGCGTTCATCGTTGTGGCCGAGGCGCAAGAGCAGCGCTATCTCTACGTCGCGTTGCCCGGATCGGATGATGCGAATCCCGATCGCGCGGTCCGGATTGTCGTCTTCGACATCGCCAATGCCCATCGCTTCGTCAAACGCATTCCTCTCTGGCCGGCGGCCCGTGGCGAAGACGCAGAAGCGGTGAGGGGGATGGCTGCAAGCGCTCGGGCCGGGCGTCTGTACATCAGCACCACCAGGCGGCTTGCGGCGATCGATCTGAAAACCGACAAGATCGTCTGGGAGCGCAGCTACGAGGACCACTGTTGCGATCGCATGGCCGTCTCTCCCGATGGGCAAACCATATATGCGCCGGCATTCGGCAAGGCGAAGTGGTATGTCGTTCACGCCGCGAATGGCGAACTGCGCGCGGCGATCGGCGTGACCGGCTGGCCGCGCGAGACGATGTACTCACGCGACGGCGCGCGCGCATATCTGGCGGCCTGGGAATCGCCGATCCTGTCGGTCAGCGATGCGAACAGCCATGAGATCGTCAAGACCATCGGTCCATTCAGCGCCTCCCTCTGTCCCTTTACGTTGAACGCCAGGGGCACGCTGGCGTTCGCAAACGTCGACGGCCTTGTGGGATTCGAGGTCGGCGACCTGCAGACGGGCTTGATCCTCGACCGCGTGGCGGCGGAGGGCTACGACAAGGATGCCGCGGCGAAATACGAATGCCCGAGCCATGGCATCGCGTTCACGCCCGACGAGCGTGAGCTGTGGGTGGCCGACGGCGTCCGGAACCGGCTCCAGGTGTTTGACGCCACTGTCTATCCGCCTGTGACGCTGACGGCGGTCGACCTGCCGGCTCAGCCTCGATGGATTGCGTTCAGCATTGACGGCCGATACGCCTATTCTTCAACGGGCGACGTGGTGGGCGTCGCGACCAGGAAAATCATCGGTGCGCTCGAAGACCCGGCCGGCGCAAAGGTCAATAGCGAGAACCTCGTCGAGATCGATTTCGTGGACGGTCGGCCGATTCGTTAATCAAATCAGGGTTTGACCGCAGAGCACGCAAAGTCCGCAGAGACACGCGTGCGACCGGAGCGCGCATCGCCACTCGGCTCCATGCTTCTCGTCGGCGAGCTTCAAAGAGCACACCACGAAAAGCACGAAATCCACGAGAGCACGAAAACCACGAAAGCACGAGACAGAGATTTCTGTTTCGTGTTTTTCGTGGTCTCGTGTCTTTCGTGGCTTCGTGTCTTTCGTGATTTCGTGTTTTTCGTGGTTTCGTGTTTTTCCTGATTTCGTGCCTTTCGTGATTTCGTGGCTGCCGTTCGGCTCTGTGCCTCTGTGTTCTCCGTGGTGGTTTTCGCCTCTGCGAGCTCTGCAGTCTCTGCGTTCTCTCCTTCCTAGAAGCCGAACCGAATCTGTAACTGCAGGTTGCGCAGCGGTTGCGCGCTGGTGGCGGCGCCGAAGCCGGCGGTCCGCGGCGTCAGACGGTTCGGATCGAGCGAGCCGTCCGGCAACGTTTGCGAGTTGGCGACCGTCAGATCCGTCGGGCTCCGATAGATCACGTTGTTTTGCCGGTTGTTGTAGATGACTGTATTGAACACGTTGAACACGTCGAGGCGGAACTGCAGGTTGCGGTTACCGCCGAGGCGGATGTTGCGCGCGATCGCCATGTCGACGGTGTGATCGGGGCAGCCGCCGAGGAGGAATCGGCCCGACTCGAGGCCGACGCTGCCGTACGTCGGTCCGGTGACGGCCGCGGTGTTGATCTGGCGGTACTGATCGCTCGAGCAGCCCGATCCCGGATCGCCGACGTAGACGATCTTCGCGGCGTAGTCCGGCGAGCCGGTCAGGTTCGTGTTCGTGCCGTTGTTCTGGTACGTGTAGGTGACGTCGTAGCGGCCGTTGGCAGCGCCCGCCGGGTTCGCTTGTGCCGCCCCGTTTGCCTGAATGGCACCAGGCTGGTAGGCCGAGCCGGCGGTGAGCACGCCCGACAGCTGCCAATCCTCGAGCAACGCCTTCGCGACGCTTCCCAACAGCGACGGGCCCGGGATGTTCCACACCGCGAAGCTCTTGATCACGTGGCGCTGCAGGGCCAGGTTCTCGTTCAACTTTTCGTACTCCGCCTGATCGGAGCGGACCGAGATCGTGCCGTCGGCGGCATGCTGCAGGCGCAGCTGCAACCCTGTATTCCCGAACCCCGTATTGCCCTTGAACGACAGGCCGAGGTTGTAGTTGGCGCCGAACGCCAGCCCGTTGGTGAAGCGGCGATTCAGGGAGAACTGTAAGCCGTGATATTCATCCCAGTACCGCGTTTCCTGCTCGTTGATGTTGCTCAAGCCGCGGAAGGCGCGCAGCATGTTCGCTGGATACGCTGTCGCGCCGGGCACGGTGCTCGTGCCGAGCGTCGGATCCTGATTCTGCGGCCGATATGCAGCGCCGATGTCCACGGCGTTCAGATCGACGGCGCCGTTTGCCCCGCCCTGGAACGCGCGCAGCCGGTTGAAGCCGTGATTGCCGACGTAAGCGACGTCGAGCACCGCGTTCCACGGCAGCGCCATCTGCACGCCGCCCTGCCACTGCCAGGACGAGGGAATACCCGCGTTGTACTGGAACGTGATCAGCGCCGGCACGCCGACGCTGGACAGGCCGGTCCCGAGCGTCGAGAGCTGGCCGTTGCGGAGATCCTGCGACGTCGAGATCGGCGGGTTGCCCGGAATCGAGAACACCGTGTTGCCGTCGGGCCGATCGAAGAAGAGACCGCCGCCGCCGCGCAGGACGAATTTCGAGTCGCCCGTGAGGTCGTACGCCATCCCGAAGCGCGGCGCGGCGACAAGCTTCGGCCACACGTACGAGGTGTCGGCGATGCCGTCGCCTGCCTTGTGGATGCCGTCGGTCGGAATCCCGGTGTTGGGAACCACTGTGCCGATGAGCGCCGCGCTGTTCGCCGCGCCTGGCGCGGTCACGATCTGGCCGTTGCGCGGATCGACGGCGTTGCGCGCGTTGCCGGAGCACACGATCGCGCCGTTGCTGCAGCCGGCGATGTAGAGCAGCGGCGCGCTGCCGAGCGACCATTGATCGGCGAAGAAGTTCGACATCTGCAGGAACTGGTCGTATTGCGGCTGCTGGTGCGTGAACCGCAGGCCGTAGTCGAGCGTCAGCCGGCCGTTCACCTTCCAGTTGTCCTGCAGGTAGAACTCGGTGTTGTTGTAGATCATGCTGCCTTCGATCAGGCTCTGCTGCTGCAGGTACTGCGAGAACACGCCGACGGCGGCGTTGGAGAAACCGAAGCCGGTGTCGAGCGCGTTGTTCGTGTCGTTGCCGAAGTTCACGTAGCCCTGGAACCCGAGGTTCGGCACGCCGCCGGCGCCGGTGTTCTGCGCCTTGAAGCTGTGGTTGTTGTAGAAGCCCGCTTTGCTCGTGTGCGAGCCCCACACTTTCGTCAAGCTGATCGCGACGTCCTGCGTGCGGTTGATATTCAGGAATCCGGGGAACAGCTGGTTCGGCGGTCCCGGCAGGTCGCCGACGCCGGCCGTGCCTGTTTGCGTCGGCACGATTCGGCTGCCCCACCCGAACGCCGGCGGCAAATTGATCCGCTGGCCGTCGAACCACACCGGGTTGAGATCGTTCAGCACCGTGTACGCGTAGTAGCGGCTGTCGACGACGCCGGCGTTCGGGTAGAGCAGCGGGAAGCCGGGAAGGCTGCCCAGCCTGTTCGTCGAGTCATTGACGAGAATGCCGCCGGTGAGGATGCCGCCGATCGAGCCGCCGCCCGCAAGCTGATTGCGGATGAACCCGTAGGTGCCCTCGAGGAACGTCGAGTTGTTCAACTGGTAGTCGACTGTCGCGCCGTAGTTCGTGATGAACGGGTACGGATTCTGGACGTCGCTGAATCCCTGAAGCGCGCCCGGCGTGATCAGCTTGCGCGCGCGCTGGCCGGAGTACTTGCCGGTGACGCGCAGCTTCTGCGACATCTGATAATCGATGCGGATCGACGGCTGCTGCGTCAGGTTGTCGGTCGTCGGCGCGTCGACCTGGTAGTTGTAGTTCTGGCCCGCCGTCTGCGTGACGTTCGGCAGCGGATAGCGATTGAGGATCGACTGGCCGATCGGATACAGCCGGTTCGCCGGAATCTTGCCGAGGACGCCGCCGTCCTGGAAGCAGCCGCCAGTGCTCGCCGCGGTGCACGGCAGCGTCGAGAACGGATCCTTGATCAAGTTGAAGAGGGCGCCGGTGTTGTCGCGCGTCTGCGAGAAGTCGCCGGCGCGCTCGGCGGCGGTGGGCACGCGGATGCGAATCGGGTTGCCGTTGTTGATCGCCGTGGTCACCGGCCGATATTCGTGCGAGTAGAAGAAGAACAGCTTGTTGTTGCCGCCGGGCTTGCCGACCGGTCCGCCGATGGTGTAGCCGAGCGTCTTGGTGCTCTGTTTCGGCTTCGGATCGCCGTTCTTCTCGTTCACCCAGCTGTTCGCATCCCAGTCGGAGTTGGTCTGGATGTCGTAGGCCGATCCCCTGAAGCGGTTCGTGCCGCTCTTGGTGACCGCGGTGATCTGCAATCCGCTCGACCGGCCGTACTCGGCCTGATACCCCTGCGTGAGGATCTTCACCTCGCCGATCGCGTCGACGTTCATGTTCAGCATCTGGCCGTTGTTGCCGGTGTCCATCGCCGAGATGCCGTCCATCATGATGTTGTTCTGGCCCGCGCCGCCGAGGCGGGTGGCGCCGGCCGACGCGCCCGTCTGCACGACGCCCGGCGTGAACGCCGTCAGCGTCGTGAAGTTGTTGCGCGCGAACGGCAGATTGTCGATCTGGTTGCTGTTGACCGCGTACGATCGCTCGCCGCTCTGCGTCTGAACCAGCGGCGATTCTGCGATGACGGTCACCGTCTCGGCGAGGGCGCCCGGTTCGAGCGTGAGCGGTTGAACGCCGACCCGATCGCCGCCGCTCACGGCGACGCCCGTGCGCTTCACGGCCTTGAATGCCTCGAGCGTCACTTCCACGGTGTAGGTATCCGGCGTGACGTTGGGAAACACATAGGTGCCGGCTTCATTGGTGACGGCGGGCGCGGACTTCGTCCCGCGCGTTTCACTGACGAGGACAACGGTCGCGCCAGGGATCACTCCTCCCTGAGGGTCCTTCACAGTGCCCGAAACGGTCCCGGTCGTGATTTGCGCGAGCGCGGGGGACGAACTCAGTAGGAGCGCGAGCATCGGACCGGTGCCTGCCAAGAGCATCCTTCGTCGCATGTTTCCTCCTCCGACCACGGTCGGATTGCTGACGCCGCTTCTTCGGGTGAACGAGCCGGCGAGAACGCGCGGATCCTTCGAGATCCGCGGCAATGCAACCGGTTACATGGCGCAAAGGTAGAGAGGAGCGGCTGATGAGTCAAGTCAAAACTCCAGGCAGATCCTATTTGGAGCGTGCCATCGGGTTCGGTTTCCAGAATTCCGGATCGGCGGCAATCCAGTCCTTCGCTGGCATCCCCCAATAGGGCCTCACCGCGAAAACGGTCGTCGTCTTAGGACCGGCCTCGGCGGCCAGCATGTCGGCCTCGTGGCGAGTCCCTGCGGGCCTGAAGATGAAGCGCGTGCCATCGGGAGCCTCGAACACTGCACCCGCGACCGGCGGATCTCCGTTCGTCACCGTTACGACGAAGAAGCGCGTGCCACCGACCTTCCACGAAGCGTTGCGACTGGGATCCGCCCGGTAGTTCGCCAGGATGTCTATCGGCGCTCCGACCAGGCCCTGCTTGCGCCGGGGGATGTCCTGAAGCGCTGCCATCAGGGCGTGATTGCTGGCGTAACCATCCGCCACCCGCTGCCTGTCGGATTCCGATTCGTACGGAGTCAGCCACCACACTTCTTTCGGTCCGGTGAGCGACTCCATGGCCAGATGCGAATTCGGGCACTCCAGGTCAGCACAGATGCGCGCCGCATCTTCCTCAATCGCCTTGTAGGCGGCCTCGCCACTCTGCTTCAGGGATTCGCGAACAATCTGCAAGATCTGCGGTGGACGTTCCTGCGCCATCAGTGACACCCCCAAAGAGATCCAGACAGCAAGGGTCCAGTTTCAAGGATGAAACGTGTAGCCGACGCCGAACTTGAAGCTGGGACTCTTGAGCGCGCCGAGCTTGGCTTCCGCGAACAAACCGCCGCTATGAGCGAGCCCGATCAGCCCGTTGAAACCCCCTTCCAATCGCGTGTCGTTCCGGAATCGGAAAATGTTGAGGGCCGGGCCGCCACCCACGTACAGGTGCCACATCGAGAGCGAGCGCGGGAGACGGGGGGCGGCAGGCAGCAAGCGGTATGTGAATTCGAAGTTCAGCGCGACCAGCGTGAGGTCGTCTCCCACGCCCGCCTCGACATTCGGCCGAAATCGCAGGCGCTCGGCCAGCTGACTGGTCTCGAAATGCACTCCGGCGTAGAACTGATCCGGGTCGGCGCTCGCTCCGGCGCGTACTCCCAGGCCCTGGGCTCGAGCGGGAGCGGCGAACACAGTGAGCGAAACCGCTGCGACGATCGCCCTCCATCCGCGCTTCATCGACAAACTCCCGCCTCCCCGCTACTGATGGCGCCCGATCGCGAACAGCGTTCGCGACGAGCGGACATACATCACGCCCTCCGGCAGCGGCGGCGTGGCCATGAACGGCTCACCTCTCAAGTTCGACTGACTGCAGGACTCGTCATCCGGCAGCGTGAGGCCGCCACGAGCGCCAGAGCGGATTTAACCGCGGAGATCGCAGAGAGCACAGAGGGTTTTTTGGGCTCTGCGTGCTCCGCGCGCTCTGCGGTTAAACGTCGTCGTTGGAGTCCACGTTTAACCGCCGAGATCGCAGAGAGCGCAGAGGGTTTTTGGGCTCTGCGTGCTCCGCGCGCTCTGCGGTTAAACGTCGTCGTTGGAGTCCACATGACGGCGAGATTACATCGTTCCGCGCTTTCTTTCCGGAATTTTTCAAGAGCCTGTCTCACCTCGCACCGCCGATCGTTCGTCACATCGCCCATCGGTTCGGACTTCCATTTCACGCGCGCCGATCGCGATGTCGGCCATGACGCCGCGATGGATGACCGCACGATTCAAACAGGTCGTCGAGGTTCGGACGCTGCGG
>Ga0099827_10000193_pt1 | contig 24214 bp, 26 predicted proteins | sample CZO8metaG_FD_79339 | JGI IMG/M metagenome (GOLD analysis project Ga0099827, IMG submission 79339) | Vadose zone soil microbial communities from the Eel River Critical Zone Observatory, Northern California, USA - CZOApr15con1.8 metaG | ecosystem: Environmental > Terrestrial > Soil > Vadose zone ...
ATCACGCGGCGCGCTGCCGCGTCCTCGGTCGCGCCCATAGCTACGGCTATGGGCGCTCCCTGCGTCCTTGCATCGCTTGGTGCTAGCGAGCCAGAAGCTCAAAAGCATTACCGGACGGGGCACTAAGCGCTGGGCGAGATCCGCGCGAAGATCTTGAAGGTCGGCTCGCCGACGGGCAGCTCGTGAAACTCGGGATTCACACACCCGAGCTCATCGCTGCGGCTCTCGTAACACGGATCGACCTCCGTCGTGCACATCGGCAGCGGCCGCCGCACGGCCTTCACCGCCCCGAAGCCCACGCGCGTCCGCTCCGCCGCAGCGAGCAGGTCGGCGTCGATCTCGACGTCGAAGACCTTCTGCATGCACCCGATGTAGCGGCGGCCGAACTCCTCGAACGCGTAGAGGAACGGGCACCCCTTGTCGACGCATGCAGCCGGGTACACAACCTTGTCGCAGTGCACGCCGCAGTGACGGCACTCGAGCTCGTCCTGGGGCCGGAGCGGAAGCTCGGCCGTCTGAGACTGGGTCTCCATACCGTAATTTTGCGTACCCGATCCGACGCTGCGCAAGCCTTGACTTTTGTGCGTTTGCGCGCTAGGCCCTCAAACGGTTGACGATGTTGAGGACGTCGTACGGGGTGAAGGCGACGTAATCGGGCTCGGCGCCGTCGGGATTCTCGTCGGCGCGGAACCAGACCGCCTGGACGGTTTTCATCCCGAGCTGCGCGGCGCCGCCGACGTCCTGCACGCGGCGGTCGCCGACAAAGAGCGCGTCTTCCGGGTCGACATCGAGCGACTGCAGCGCCCGCTCGAAGATCACGCGGTGCGGCTTCCGCTTCCCGACCTCACTTGAGAAGACGGCCACGTCGAGGCGTTCCGCAACGCCCATTCGCTCCAGATTTGCGTGCAGGAGGCGCGGGGGGTCGAACGCATTCGAGACCAGCCCCAGCTTGAGGCCGCGCGCACGGAGCGACTCGAGCAGCGCGTAAGTCGTCGCGCCGAGCATGATCGCTGAGTCGACCCAACTCCAATACTGCGCCTCGAGGTAGCGCTCCAGGTCGTCGTCGTCCACCGCGCAGCCGAGATGCCCGAGCATCGCACGCATCACCTCGGGGTAATCGACCTCATCCTCGCCGGCCCACGAGATCAGCTCGGGTCGGTCGCGGAAGTATTCGCCGATCGCGGCGGCGGTCGGCGCATCATCGCGCGCAAGGGCGCTGAGAGCGGCCTCATTCGCGACCTGGAAGTAGGCGTCGTCCCAGTCCCAACGCATGAGGGTGTCGCCCCAATCGAAGAGGACCGCGCGCAGCACGTCGTTAGGCTAGCCGTGTGGCGCGCAGCCTCCTCATGAAACCATCGGTCAGCGCGTATGCCGTCGTCCATCGGCGGAGCCGGGCTTGGCCCGGCGGGAGCCGACGCGGCTGACCGACGCGTGCGCTCTGTGAAGGAGGGGGCCCACGGGGGAACCATGGGTTCCCCCGTGATACTCCTCTGGGGATCGCTCGTGCTCGCGCCCGTGACGATCATCGTGCGCTACGTGCTGCACGCGGGCGACGTGCCGTTGTTCGTGCTCGCCGCGGCGGCGCTCGTGCCGCTCGCGTGGCTGATCGGCGAGGCGACCGAGCACGCGGGCGAGCATACGGGCCCCGGCATCGGCGGCTTCCTCAACGCGAGCTTCGGCAACGCGCCCGAGCTGATCATCGCCCTGTTCGCGGTCGCCGACGGCCTGCCGAACGTCGTGCGCGGCTCGCTGACGGGCAGCGTCGTCTCGAACATCCTGCTCGTGCTCGGCGTCGCGATGATCGCCGGCGGCGACGCCGTCGAGCGCCTGGACCGGCGCTCGCTGCTGATGCAGCTCGGGCTCGTCTTCGTCGCCGTGCTCGCGTTCCTCATGCCTGCTGTCCCGGGCCGGCACGGAGACCCGGAGCGGCATTCGCTCGCCGTGCTGACGATCCCTGTCGCGATCCTTTTGCTCGCGCTGTACGGCGTGATGACGGTCGACAACCTGCGCCGCCACCGCGCCGCGCACGCGTCCGCGCCGGGGGAGGAAGCGTGGAGTCTGCGGCGCGCGCTGTTCACGCTCTCCGTCGCGACGCTCCTCACCGCGCTCGTCAGCGAGATCCTCGTGCACTCGCTCAAGGGCTTCGGCGAGTCGGCCGGGCTGTCGCAGTTCTTCATCTCCACGGTGATCGTCGCGATCGTCGGCAACGCTGCGGAGCACGGCGGCGCGATCGTGATCGCGCTACGCGGGAAGATGCGCCTCGCGACAGAGATCGCCGTCACCTCGAGCGCGCAGGTCGCACTGCTCGTCGTGCCGGCAGTCGCGCTGCTCTCGTTCGCGGTCGGGCCGGCGCTGCCGCTGTCGTTCCGGCCGATCGAGCTCGTCGGGATGGGCGCCGGCGCTGCTTTCGTCGCGTTCGTGATCCGCGACGGTCGCTCGCGCCGCTGGGAGGGCTTCCTGCTGGTCGGCGTCTACGTTGCATTCGTGATTTGGGTTGCACTCGCAGGCGATCGGTAGGCTCCGACGCATGAGCGAGGTGGCCGAAAGTCCTGCCGCCACGGCCGTCGTCGCGGCCGAGGACGTCACGCGGCGCTATGGCGAAGGCGATACCGCCGTCGACGCGCTGCGCGGAGTCGACCTCGAGATCCGGCGAGGCCGGCTGACGGCCGTGATGGGACCCTCCGGCTCCGGCAAGTCGACGTTGATGCACATCCTCGCCGGGCTCGACAGGCCGACGTCGGGAACGGTTTCCATCGCAGGCATCGACATCACGAGACTCGACGACACGACGCTGACGAAGCTCCGCCGCGAGCACATCGGCTTCGTCTTCCAGTTCTTCAATTTGCTGCCGATGCTGACCGCCGAGGAGAACGTGACGCTGCCGCTGTCGATTGCGGGCGAGAAGCCCGATCCCGCATGGATCGACGAACTGCTCGGGAAGCTCGGGCTCTCCGACCGGCGCACGCACCGGCCCGCCGAGCTCTCGGGCGGCCAGCAGCAGCGCGTGGCGATCGCGCGCGCGCTCGTCTCCAAACCGACGGTGATGTTCGCGGACGAGCCGACCGGCAACCTCGACTCGCAGACGAGCGAGGAGATCCTAAAGCTCATCCGCGAGTCGGTAGACGATTACGGCCAGACGACGGTGATGGTGACGCACGACGCGCGCGCGGCAGCGATCGCCGACCGGATCCTCTTCCTCGCGGACGGCCTGATCGTCCGCGAATCGCCGCGCACCTCGCCGGACGCCGTGCTCGCGGCGCTCGCCGAGATCGGAACGTGAGCCGAGTCGCGCTCAAAGGATTGCTCGGGCGCAAGCTCCGGGCGGCGCTCACCGCGGTCGCGATCGTCCTGGGAGTCGCGATGGTCAGCGGTACGTACGTCCTCACCGACACGATCAAGGGCGCGTTCGACACGATCTTCGTCCAGTCGTACAAGAACGCGGATGCCGTCATCACCGGCAAAGTGGCCTTCACGAACAACGAGGGGAACGCCGTCGAGACGCCGAGCTTTCCGGAGTCCCTGCTCGGACGTGTTCGCGCGCTTCCCGACGTCGTGTACGCGGCCGGCGAGGTCACCGACGCCAGGACGCACCTGATCGGCCGCGACGGCAAGGCGATCGTCACGCACGGCGCACCCGCGCTCGCCTTCAGCGTCGATCCGAACGACCAGCGCTTCAATCCGCTCACGCTGACCGCGGGCAACTGGCCCCGTGGGCCCGGCCAGATCGTGATCGACAAGGCGACAGCCGATAAGGAGCACTTCCGCGTGGGCGACACGATCCGCGTCGAGGCGCGCGGGCCGGTGCGGCCGTTCGTCATCTCGGGCATCGCGAAGTACGGCTCCATCAACATCGGCAACGCCACGTTTGCCGGGTTCGACCTTCCGACGGCCCAGGTTCTGCTCGACAAGCCGGGGAAGCTGGACGTGATCCGCGTGCAGTCCCGCGCGGGAGTCGCGACGTCGAAGTTGCTCGACGAGCTCCGTCCGGTGCTGCCGCAGACCGCGCAAGTGCGAAGCGCGTCCGCGCAGGCACAGGAGGACCTGAAGCAGGTCGGCTTCATCTCGATTCTCCAAAAGATCCTCCTCGTGTTCGCCGGCATCGCGCTCTTCGTCGGCGCGTTCGTGATCGCCAACACGCTCTCGATCACGATCGCGCAGCGCACGCGTGAATTCGCGACGCTGCGGACACTCGGCGCCACGCGGCGTCAGGTGCTCGGCTCGATCATCGTCGAGGGGCTCGTGATCGGCGTCCTCGCATCGGTCGTCGGCTTGTTTGCCGGGCTCTTGCTCGCAAAGGCACTGAACGCGCTCTTCGTCAGTGTCGGCATCAACCTGCCCAGGCGCGGCACCGTTTTCGAGACGCGAACGATCATCGTCTCGCTGCTGGTGGGGATCGTCGTCACGCTTGTCGCCAGCCTCCGCCCTGCGCTGCGTGCGACGCGCGTCCCGCCGATTGCGGCGGTGCGGGAGGGTGCCGTGCTGCCGCCGTCGCGGTTCGCGCGCTACCGCTTCGCGTCGGCGCTCGTCGTGCTCGCGGCCGGCATCGCGGTCGTCTCGTACGGCGTGCTCGGAAGCGGGATTCCGCTGCGGCTGCGCCTGTTCCTGCTCGGCGGCGGAGTCCTGTTGCTCTTCGTCGGGGTCTCGCTGAACACGGCTCGCCTCGTGCCGCCGCTTGCGTCGACGCTCGGCTGGCCGGGAACGAAGATCGGCGGCGTCGCCGGAAGGCTCGCGCGCGAGAACGCGATCCGCAACCCGAGCCGCACGGCGTCGACTGCATCCGCGCTCATGATCGGCCTCGCGCTCGTCGCCTTCGTCGCCGTGCTCGGCCAGGGCCTGCGCTCCTCGTTCGAGGACGCTGTCGACAAGCTGTTCGTCGGCGACTACGCGCTGACGTCGACGGATACGTTCACGCCGCTGACCGTGTCCGCCGAGCGCGCACTGCGCGGTGCACCCGGCGTCGAGGTCGTGTCTGGGATCCGAGCCGGTTCCGGAAAAGTCCTCGGCAAGGTGCAAAACGTCACCGCCGTGGAGCCGAACATGGCGCGGGTCCTGCGCCTGACGTGGAAGGCGGGCTCGCCCGCGGTGCCCGCTCAGCTCGGTAGCACCGGCGTGTTCGTCAACGACGACTTCGCGAAGACTCACCATCTCGCGCTCGGCTCCCCGATCACGCTGGAGACGCCGACGGCGAACGTGCTCGACCTGCACGTGATCGGCATCTTCGCGAACCCGAAGGGCGGCTCCCCGTTCGGGCCGGTGACGATCTCGAGCTCGCTCTTCGACCAGAACTACCCGCGGCCGCAGAACGAGATGGCCTTCGTGAACACCAGCGGCGGCGTCACGCCGGAGAACTCGAAGGCGCTCGCATCGAAGCTCGAGGCGTTTCCCGATGCGAAGATCCAGACCCGCTCGGAGTTCAAGACGAACTTCGAGCGGCCGATCAACCAGCTACTCGGCCTGCTCTACGTCCTCCTCGGGCTCTCCGTGATCATCAGCCTGTTCGGAATCGTGAACACGCTCGTGCTGACCGTGTTCGAGCGGACGCGCGAGCTGGGGATGCTGCGCGCGGTCGGGATGACGCGGCGGCAGGTGCGGCGGATGATTCGGCACGAGAGCGTCGTCACCGCGCTGATCGGCGCCGTGCTGGGGATCGTCGTCGGCATCTTCCTGGCGCTGCTCGTCACGCACGCGCTTGCCAACGAAGGATTCGTGTTCGCGGTGCCGTACGGCAATCTCGTCGTGTTCGTGATCGCGGCGATCATCGCCGGGATCCTGGCGGCGATCTTTCCAGCGCGCCGCGCGGCGCGGCTCAACGTGCTCGAAGCGCTGCAATACGAGTAGCGACTACCCGAACGTCTCGGGTGCGCGCGTGAACGGATACGTCGCCCAGTACAGGCGCACCGGCGTGCCCTCCTCGTCGCGTACGATTCGCAGCAGCTCGCCGCGCTCGCGGCCCTGCAGCGTGCGGAAGCGGTCGTCGCCGAGCGGCTCGAAGATCGACCAGTCCGCCCACTCCGGCCCCCCGGCCCAGCGTGCCTCCAGCTTGCCGTCGTGGAAACGGAAGATGAACTCGGATCCCTCCGACCACCAGCGGCCGAGGACGCCCGCGAGCTCCGGCCGTGGCGCGTCTTCCGGACGCCACGGCTCCGGCTCCACGGGCAGCTGCTCAATTGTCGTCGTGGCGAGCTTCAGCGCAACCGCTGTCGGTTCGAACGACGACGCGTTCGCGAGCACGACTGCGCCGATCTTCTCGCCGCGTGAAACCGAAACGTTTGACAGGAAGCCCGGCATGCCGCCCGAGTGGCCGACGAAAACGCGGTCGCCGTCGCGCACGAGCTGCAGCCCCAGCCCGTAGGCCGCGTCCCAGCGCTCGTTGTTCACCATCACCTGCACGGCCGCCATCCCGTCCACCGACGCGCGCGACAGCACCTCCGGCTTCGGATCAGCGAGGAAGGCGGCCCAGCCGCACAGGTCGCGCGCCGTCGACCAGAGCGACCCCGCGGCGGCGACGCTGCCCGTCTTCTCGAGCACCGGCTCGAGGTGCAGCGCGTCCGCATAGGGATCGACGAAGTACGGTGCCGCCGCGGGCTCGCCGCGCTCGAACGACGTGCGGCGCAGGCCGAGCGGCTCGATGATCCGCTTCGAGACGTAGCGCTCGTACGGCATCCCGCTGCGGCGCGCGACGACCTCGCCCAGCAGCGAGAACGCGAGGTTCGAGTAGTGGAACCACTCGCCCGGACCGAGCACCAGCTCCGCCTCCGGCAGCAGGCCGATCAGCTCCTCGCCGGTCGGGAACTGCAGCGTCTCCCACACGTCGCCGGGGATCTCGCGCTGCAGGCCGGAGGCGTGCGCGAGCAGGCGGCGGATCGGCAGCGCGCCATGCTCGATCCCCGGTAGGTGCACGTCGAGGCGGTCGTCGAGGTGGAGCTCGCCGGCCTCGCGCAGCTGCATGATCGCCGCGGCCGTGAACGACTTCGTAATCGAGCCGATGCGGTAGTGATGATCCGGCGTCGCCGCGGTGCCGTCGGCGTCCGCGAGCCCGACGGCGTCGGCCCAGATCACGTCGCCGTCGCGCACGACCGCGGCTGCGACGCTCGGCGCCCGCTGCTTCGACTGCGCCTCGCCGATCTGCCGCCGCAGCTCGGCGGCCAATGTTTCAGGCGCGGGCAAGGACTCCGAGCGCGCGCGGGATCGCGTCGATCGCTGCGTCGATGTCGTCGTCGGTGACGTCCAGATGCGTGACGGCGCGCAGCTTCATCGGCCACACCGTCGTCGAGAGGAGAACGCCTTCGCCCTTCAGCCGCTCGAGCGCCTCCTCGCGCGTCAGTCCCAGCGGCCCGACGTCGACCTGGACGAAGTTCGTTTCGACCTGGTCGAGGTCGACCGGGACGCCGGCGGTGTAAAGCGCCTCGCCGAGCCGGCGCGCACGGGCGTGATCGTCGGCGAGCCGCGCAACGTTGGTGTCGAGTGCATACAAACCCGCAGCAGCGACGATGCCTGCCTGCCTCATCGCGCCGCCGAACAGGTGCTTGCCGCGGCGCGCGTTCCACGCGAGCTCGTGCGACGTCGCGAGCAGCGCGCCGAGCGGGCAGCCGAGGCCTTTGGAGAGGCAGAGCGTCACGGTGTCGAAGCGGCGGCCGTATTCCGCCGGCGCAATCCCGGTCGCCGTCGCCGCGTTCATGAGCCGCGCCCCGTCCAGGTGCAGCTTCAGGTCGAGCTCGCGCGCGGTCGTCACAACGTCGTCGATCTCGTCCAGGCGCCAGTAGCGGCCGCCGGACGAGTTGTGCGTGTTCTCGACCGCAACGATGCGCGTGCGCGACATGTGCATCGAGGTGCGGTCGCGCATCAGCGCGCGCACGTCTTCGCCGGAGAAGCGACCGGCCGCGGTGCTGATCGGCCGCGTCACGAGGCCGGAGTGCGCGGCCGGCCCGCCCTGCTCCGAGAGCAAGATGTGCGCGTTCTCCTCGGCGAGCAGCTCGTCGCCCGGCTCGGTGAGGATGCGCAGCGCGATCTGGTTGGCCATCGTCGCGGTCGGGAGGTAGACGGCCTCCTCCTGCCCGAGCAGCTCCGCGGCGCGGCGCTCGAGCTCGTTGACGGTCGGATCCTCGCGCTTCTGGTCGTCGCCGACCTCGGCGGCGGCGATCGCGGCGCGCATGCCGGCGGTGGGCTTCGTCGCGGTGTCTGAACGAAGGTCGATCACGGGCCGCAGACTAGTGCCCCTTCCAGTGATGCTGCCGAGCGTGTATTGCTGGATGGGGCACTAGCTCAGGCCTCGTCCTCCGCCGTCGCCTCGACCTCGGCGAGCGTCTGCGTCCGCGCACGCTCGAGCCGCGTCATCCGCTTGCCGAACTGCGCGGTCGCGAACTCGACGAACTGTTCCTGTGTCAGTCCGAACGGGAGCTCGGGATACGGGCCCAACGACTCGTCGATCACGCCCATCGCAAGCGGCAGCAGCTCGTTCATCCGCGTCTCGACGACCTCCCAGACGTCGTTCTCGGACAGAAGCCGCGACAGGAGATAGACGCCGTAGGCGATATGTCGCGACTCGTCTTGCTTCAGCTTCGCCACACCCTCACGCAGGCCCGGCAGCAAGTTGTTCCGCTCGAGCGACTCGAAGTACGAGTAGTAGCCCGTCTCGGCGAGCACTCCCTCCACGATCATCGTGTACGTCACGACCGCGCGTGCCTGCGCCGCCGGCGAAGGATCGTCGACGAGCGCGCCCATCGCGGCAGGGAGCTCCTCATAGAAGAGCCTCCGGTAGTTCGACCGATGGAAGCGTGACAAGTCACCGGTTTCGACGCACACCTCGTCGAGGATCCGGCGAAAAAACTCGGTGTGCTTGCCCTCCTCCCAGAGGAAGCTCGTCAGGAAGAGCTCCTCCTCGAGCCGGCCTTCGCGGGCCACGACCAGCAGCAGCGGCAGCAGGTCGAGCGTGACCGACTCCTCGCCGGCCTGGAAGAGCGACGTCAGCTGGAGCAGCACCTCGCGCTGCAAGTCCGTGAGCGCGAGCCAGTCGTCACGGTCGCGCGAGAGGTCGAGCGCGTACGGATCCCAGACGCCGAGCCGCTTCGCCTTCTGGTAGAGCCGCATCGGCAGCGACTCGCGGTCGAACCCCGACGAGATGGTCTGAAAGGACACGTGGGCCACGCGGCGATTCTTCCACTTCCTATGTAACTTGACAGTTACGTAATCCGTGTGTTACATATCCCACTGTGAATGCGCTCGAAGCCCTGGCTGACCCGACGCGGCGAAAGATCGTGGAGCTGCTCGCAACGCAAGACCGGAACGCGGGCGAGATCGCCTCGCACTTCCGCGTCAGCCGCCCCGCGGTCTCACGGCATCTGCGCGTGCTTCGCGAGCACGGGCTCGTGCAGACGCGGGCCGAGGGCCAGCAGCGCATCTACTCACTCGACCCCGCCCCACTCGCCGAGCTCGACGAGTGGCTGGCTCATTACAGGTCGTTCTGGACGAACCGGCTCGACGCGCTCGACACGCAGCTCAAGCGCGCGCGCCGCGAACGAAGGGAGAGAGGATGAAGACGGAGACACTCGGAACGATGCGTCGCGACGGCGAGAAGCGCGCGCTGCGCTTCGAACGGCGCTACGACGCGACACCGGACGAAGTTTGGGCGGCGCTGACCGAGCCGGCGCAGGTTCGCAACTGGTTCGCGGAGATGACGATCGAGCCTCGTGCCGGCGGCCGCGTCACGTTCGAATGGAGTGCGGGCCAAACGGAGGAGGGGATCGTGCGCGCATTCGATCCGCCGGCGACGTTCGAGTACACGTGGGAGAACGGATCGGTGATCCGCTTCGAGCTTCGACCCGACGGCGACGGCACCTTGCTCGTCCTCGACCACACGGCCCTTCCGCCCGAGCAGGCGCTCGGGGTCGGTCCCGGCTGGCACGGGCACCTCGATGCGCTCGAGGCGCTGCTCGCAGGCTCGCCGCAGTCGGCGCTCGAGTGGACCGCGCGGATGGAGGAGCTCAAGCCCGCCTACGAGGAGCAGGCGAACGCGCTCTAGACCGCGTCTACCCTGTCCGGGTGGACTTCGCAGCACTCGAACAGGAACTGAGGGACGAACCCGCCTACCGCGCGCGGCAGGTGTGGGAATGGGCGGCGCGCGGCGCGGCCGGCTACGAGGGAATGACGAACCTCCCGGCCGCGCTACGCGCTCGGCTCGCCGAGCGCGTGCCGTTCTCGACGCTCGACGTCGTGGAGGAGGCGCACGCGCGGGACGGAACAGTGAAGGCGCTCTTCCGAACAAGCGATGGCCATCCCGTCGAGGCGGTACTGATGCGCTACCGGGACGGGCGCCGCTCGATCTGCCTGTCCTCCCAGAGCGGCTGCCCACTCACGTGCACGTTCTGCGCGACCGGCCAGATGCGCTTCGGCCGGAACCTGACCGCGTCCGAGATCCTCGACCAGGCCCTCCACTTCCGCCGCATCGAGGAGATCGACCACTGCGTTTTCATGGGGATGGGCGAGCCGATGCTGAACGTCGACCACGTGGTCGCGGCCGCGCGCCGGCTTCCTGACATCGGCATCACGTACCGGCGCACGACCGTGTCCACCGTCGGCTGGCTTCCCGGTCTGCGCCGGTTCGTCGACGAGGTCGAGGAGCCGATCCGGCTCGCGCTCTCGTTGCACGCGCCCAACGACGCGCTGCGCAGCGAGCTGATGCCGGTGAACGACCGGTATCCGCTCGAGGACGTCCTCGCGGAGTGCGAGCGCTACCACACGCTGCGCCGGCGCAAGGTGTTCGTCGAGTACGTGATGCTCGGCGGCGTGAACGACCGTGTCGAGCAGGCGGCTGAGCTTGCGCGCCTGCTCGATCCGAGGATCTACAAGGTGAACCTGATCCCGTACAACCCGACGGGGATGTTCGAGGGCTCGACGCCGAAGGCGATCGCCGCGTTCCGGGACGTGCTGATGCGTGCGCACATCCCCGCGACGGTGCGCCTGACGCGCGGCCGCGACATCGCAGCCGCGTGCGGACAGCTGGCGGCGACTCGATGAGCGACGGCTACTTGCGGCCGTACCTCGGCGGAAGGAGGTCGTGCTCTGCGTTCCGGGCGAACGAGCCGGTGTACTCCGCGTTGAGCCGCTCGATCTCTTTTGCATCGGCAGCGTCGTTCGGAGAGCGCGGCTCGGCCTTACGCCAACGCCGGAGGAAGCGGCCAAGCTGGATGCGATTGCGGACCATGATCTACTCCTCTTTGCGACACAGACACTCTGACGCCGGCGAGTGGCCGCGTCCATCCGCGGGAACTACTGAATGAACGACGGCTACTTCCCCGCGGACAGCGTCATCCGCCGCGTCGGCAACCGCTCGGTGCTGATGCTCGGCGGGCCGCGCGCGCTGCTGCTCCAGGCCGCGCATCCGCTCGTCGCCGCTGGGATCGTCGACCATTCGCAATTCGCGGCTGAACCCTGGAAGCGCCTTGCGCGGACGATGACGGCGCTCTACACGATCGTCTTCGGCACGCGCGACGAAGCGGACCGCGTCGGTGCAATCGTGCAGGCGGTACACGCCTCAGTGCGCGGCCGGCTGCGCGAGGACGTCGGCGCGTTCGACGCGGGCACCCCGTACGCCGCCGACGATCCGGAGCCGATGCTCTGGGTGCACGGCACCCTTGTCGACACGGGAATCGCGATGCACGAGGCCTACATCGGTCCGCTCGACCGCCGCGAGCGCGAGGCGTTCTACCGCGAGATGTCGGTGGTCGCGCGCGTGTTCGGCGTCCCCGCGTCGGTCCTCCCGCGCACGCTCGTGGACTTTGCCGAGTTCCGGCGCGCACTGCTCGCGGAGGACCGGCTCGCGGTCGGTGCGGACGCGCGCGCGGTGGCCGCGACGGTGCTGGATCCGCCCGCGCCGCTTCCGTTACGCCCGGGCCTGCGCGCGCTTGCACTAGCGGGCGTCGCGCTGCTTCCGGAGGACCTCCAGGAGCTCTACGGCCTGCGTCTCGACCCCGCGCGCCGCGCGATGCTCGCTGCAGGCCGAGGCTCGCTGCGCCGGCTGGCGCTGCCGCGCGTGTTGCCCGGCGTGTGGTCACGACACGGCAGCGGACTGCCGCTTCGGCTGCTCGACGCGCTCTCCTAGACCGGTAGCTGCAACCGGTCGCGGTGGCGCAGCGCGTACACCACCGCCGCGGAAAGCAGCAGCGCATCCCCGCAGAGGACGAAGACGTCGGCGAGGTTGAACGCGACGGCGTTGACGACGAGCGGGTCCGGAACACCGTCCCGCCAGACGAGCAAAGAGACGAGATTTCCCACTGTGCCGCCCGCCGCCACACCTGCGCCGAGGGCAACCGGCGTCCAAGGGATTCGCGGTACGACGACGACGAGCACGAGCACGACGACGGCCATCAGCAGCAGCGTCGCCGCGGAGCGTTCGTGCTGAAGAGACGGGCCCGCAGTCGCCTTTTGGACGAGATCGACTGTTGCGAACACGACCGCGATCGCAACGGTGACCACCTGCTGCTTCCGCACGCTCGTCACAGCGTTGCGAGATCCTCTTCGAAATGCTCGCGATCGTCCGCTTCGGCGATCGGCACCTCGGCCGCTAGACGCTTGTACGCCTCCGCCTCTGGGAGCTCGCCGGCGGTCTTGTAGCCGCGCGCAACCGCTTCGTACGCGTACGCGAGGTCCCAGTCCTCGAGCCCGTGCTGCTCGCAGAGATCGAGGCAGCGGCGCGCGTGCCACAGCGCCGGCTCGGGGCGGCCGAGCACCGTGTACACGCGCGAAACTTGCCATTCGCCGCGGGCGAGGTTCTCGGGCTTGCACTCGGGAGCCTCGCCCCAGTGGAAGCGCGAGGCATGCGCCGCATGCAGCATGCGGTCGTCGTCCTCGCGTGTCTCCATCAGGCTCCAGACCTCATTGAAGAGGTCGACGCCGAGCCGCCGGTGGTCGACCGTCAAGCGGTCTGGCGCAGCGCCGGCGTGCAGCTCGAGCGGCCGCGCTTCTCGAGGTACTGCTGGTGGTAGTCCTCCGCCTCGTAGAACGTCGGCGCCGGCTCGATCTGGGTCACGATCGGCTTGCGGTACGCGGACTGCTCGTGCTCCTTCGAGCGCTCCGCCGCGGCGCGCTGCTCCTCGTCGTGGAAGAACACCACGGAGCGGTACTGATCGCCGATGTCCCAGCCCTGGCGGTTCAGCTGCGTCGGGTCGTGCTTCCGCCAGAACACGTTCAGCAGGTCGTCGTACGAGATCTCGTCCTCGTCGTAGGACACCTCGACGACCTCCGCGTGGCCGGTCGTGTGCGAGCAGACGTCCTCGTACGTCGGATCCTCGAGGTTGCCGCCCGTGTAGCCGACGCGCGTCTTCGTCACGCCGTCGAGCTGCCGGAACGCCGCCTCGACGCCCCAGAAGCAGCCGGCTCCAAACGCTGCCTTCTTGATCACTCTTCCTCCAGATTGAGCGCCGCCGAATTGATGCAGTAGCGCAGGCCCGTCGGATCCGGCCCGTCGGGGAACACGTGCCCCAGATGCCCGCCGCACGCGGCGCACATGACCTCGGTGCGGACCATCCCAAAGGTCCGGTCGGACTCCTCCTCGATCGCGTCCTCGCCCGTCGGCGCGGAGAAGGCCGGCCAGCCGCAGCCCGAGTCGTACTTCGTCTCGGAGCGGAAGAGCTCCGCGCCGCAGCCGGCGCAGCGGTAGGTGCCCGGCTCGAAGACGTGGTCGTACTCACCGGAGAACGGCGCCTCGGTGCCCTTTTCGCGCAGGACGTGGTACTGCTCGGGCGAGAGCTCGGCCCGCCACTGCTCTTCTGTTTTCTTGATTTTCTCCATGCCCTACAGTCTTGCGGACCGGCGATTCGTTACCGATTGACCGTCGACATGTTCTCGTAGCGATCGCCCGCCGTCAGCCCCTGCGGGAAGGCCGCCTCGAGCCGCTCCAAGTCGTCGGCGGTGAGCTCGATCTCGAGTGCGGCGACGTTCTCCTCCAGGTACTTGCGCCGTTTCGTGCCTGGAATCGGGACGACATCCTCGCCGCGCGACAGCACCCAGGCCAGGGCGATCTGAGCCGGCGTGGCGCCCTTTTCGCGCGCGACTGCCTCGACCGCGGCGACGAGCTCGAGGTTCTGGGCGAAGTTCTCCGGCTGGAAGCGCGGCATCGTCCGGCGGCGGTCGTCCTCCGGCAGATCGTCGAGTGACTTGAAGGAGCCGCTCAGGAACCCGCGCCCGAGCGGGCTGTACGCGACGAAGCCGATCCCGAGCTCGCGGACGGTCGGCAGGATCCCGTCCTCGACGTCGCGCGTCCACAGCGAGTACTCGGTCTGGAGCGCGGTGATCGGATGGACGCCGTGCGCGCGCCGGATCGTCGCGGGCGCGGCTTCCGACAGCCCGAGGTGGCGAACCTTGCCCGCGGCGACCAGCTCAGCCATCGCGCCGACGGTTGCCTCGATCGGCGTGTCCTTGTCGACGCGGTGCTGGTAGTAGAGGTCGATCGCGTCGACGCCGAGTCGCTCGAGCGACGCGTCGCACGCTTTGTGCACGTACTCGGGGCGGCCGTTGATGCCGACCCACGTGCCGTCCTCTCGCCGTTCGTTGCCGAACTTCGTCGCGAGCTGGACCTCGTCTCGGCGGCCGGCGATCGCCCTGCCGACGAGCCGCTCGTTCGTGAACGGGCCGTACATGTCGGCGGTGTCGAGGAACGTCACGCCGAGCTCGAGCGCGCGGTGGATGGTCGCGATCGATTCGTCTTCGTCGCGCCCGGAGTAGAACTCCGACATCCCCATACAGCCGAGCCCCTGCGCCGAGACGCGCAGACCTTGTGAACCGAGCGCGCGCGTCTGCACTCAGACTCCCTTCGGCGCTTCGACGCCCGTGGCTGCAGGCGCACGCTGCGCGGATGGATGCTCCTCGAACAGGTACCGCACAACCGGCTGCTTCGCGGCCTTCACCTCGTCGAGCCGACGCACGGGACGCGAGGTCGGCGCGGCCTTGACGGTCTCCGGATCCTCCGCCGCCTCGCGCGCGATGGCGAGCATCGCGTCGGCGAACGCGTCCAGCGTCTCCTTCGCCTCGGTCTCGGTCGGTTCGATCATCAGCGCCTCCGGAACGATCAGCGGGAAGTAGATCGTCGGCGGATGGAAGCCGTAGTCCATCAGCCGCTTGGCGATGTCGAGCGCGCTCACGCCGTGCTCCCTCTTCAGCGAGCGCGCGCTGAGCACGAACTCGTGCATGCAGAGCCGGTCGAACGGCAGGTCATACGTTTCCTTCAGCCGCGACAGCAGGTAATTCGCGTTCAGCACCGCGACCTCGGACATCTCCTTGAGCCGCGGGCCCCACGTGCGGATGTACGCGTACGAGCGGACGAACACGCCGAACGGGCCGCCGAAGCCGCGCACGCGACCGATCGTCTTCGGCCGGTCGTAGTCGAAGCGGAACGAGGGGCCGTCGCGCACCACCGCGGGCACCGGCAGGTACTGCTCGAGCCTCTCCCGGACGACGATCGGCCCGCCGCCGGGACCGCCGCCGCCGTGCGGCTGCGAGAACGTCTTGTGCAGATTGATGTGCACGATGTCGAAGCCCATGTCGCCCGGACGCGAGATCCCGCATACCGCGTTCAGGTTGGCGCCGTCGTAGTACATGAGCGCGCCTGCGGAGTGGAAGATGCGCGTGATCTCCTCGATGTTCTCGTCGAAGAGCCCGAGCGTCGACGGATTGGTGAGCATCAGCCCCGCCGTGTGCTCGTCGACCTTGCCTCGCAGGTCCTCGACGTCGATGTTGCCACGCGGATCGGTCTTCACCGGCGTCAGCTCGTAGCCCGCCATCGTCACGCTCGCGGGATTCGTTCCGTGCGCGGTATCGGGGATGACGATCTTTCGCCGCTGCTCGTCCTCACCGCGGTCGCGGAAGTAGGCGCGCATCAGCATCAGCCCCGTGAGCTCGCCCTGAGAGCCGGCGGCCGGCTGCAGAGACACGGCATGCAGCCCCGTGACCTCCTTCAGGATCTCCTGCAGCCGCCACATCAGCTCGAGCGCGCCCTGCGCGCCGTCCTCCTCCTGGAGCGGATGCAGGTGCGCGAAGCCGGGCAGGCCGACGAGCCGCTCGTTGATTCGCGGGTTGTATTTCATGGTGCAGGAGCCGAGCGGATAGAAGCCTGTGTCGATCCCGAAGTTGCGCGTCGAGAGCTCGGTGAAATGGCGGAGGATCTCGGGCTCCGCGAGCTCGGGCAGCCGCGGCGGCTCCGCGCGGCGCAGCTCCTCGGGGACGCTTGCCTGCGGCAGCCCGTTGTAGCGCGGCGGCTCGCCCCCGCGCCGGCCGGCCTGCGACTTTTCGAAGATCAGCTTCACGCTCATGCACGCACCTCTCGTCTCCGCTGCCCCGCGGGAAACCCGCGGTGCAGCGCAAGGGGGAACCTCTCGGTTCCCCCGAGCCCCCCTCCCCGTGCGCGCATGAGCAAGCTCACGCGCGCACCTCTGCGAGGACGTGCGCGAGGCGTTCGACGTCAGCGGGCGAGCGCTTCTCGGTGACGCACACGAGCAGCGCGTCGTCCATGCCCGCATAGTCGCGGCCGAGGGCGTAGCCGGGATGCACGCCCTTCTCGCGCGCGTCGCGGATGACGCTTCGCGCGCTCCGTCCGACGCGCACGGCAAACTCCTTGAATGTTGTCCGTTCGGGAAACACGAGTTCGAGCCCCAGCTGCTCCTGCGCGTAGGCGCAGAGGCTCATGCAGGTCTCCCCCACCTCGCGCAGCCCTTGCGGACCCAGCCACGAGAGCGCGACCAGCCCCTGCAGCGCCAGCAGGGTCTGGTTGGTCGTGATGTTGGAGGTGGCCTTCTCGCGACGGATGTGCTGCTCGCGGGTCTGCAGCGTCAAGACATAGCCGCGTTCGCCGTTCGTGTCGGTCGTCTCACCGATGATCCGGCCCGGCATGCGTCGGATGAACTCGGTGCGCGCGGCGAGGAAGCCGTAGTGCGGGCCGCCGTAGCTCTGGTAGTTGCCCGTGCCCTGCCCCTCGCCGATCGCGAGCGCACAGCCGTAGTTGCCCGGCGCTTCGAGCACGCCCAGCGACATCGGGTCCACGTGCGCGACCGCGAGCGCACCGGCGTCGTTCGCCGCCTGAGCGAGGTCCGGAGCAGCCTCCAGCACGCCGAAGAAGTTCGGCTGCTGGAAGATGACGCACGCCGCGTCCTCGGCGGCCGGGCGCAGACGCTCGGGATCCGTCGCGCCACCGTCGTGCGGTACCTCGACGACCTCGAGGCCGAAGCCCGGCGCGTAGGTCTTCACAACCTGACGTACCTGCGGATTCGTCGCCTCGGTGACGACGACCTTCGAGCGTCCCGTGACGTGCTTCGCCATGAAGCAGGCGTCCGCCGCAACGGTCGTACCGTCGTAGCCGGACGCGTTCGAGACGTCCATCCCGGTGAGCTCGCAGATCACGGTCTGGTACTCGAAGATCGCCTGCAGAACGCCCTGGCTCATCTCCGGCTGGTACGGCGTGTACGCAGTGAGGAACTCGCCGCGCTGCAGCACGGCGTCTGCGATTGCCGGCACGTAATGGTCGTAGATGCCGGCGCCGAGGAAGGACAGCTCCTGCGTCGTATCGACGTTCCGCGCCGCGAGCTCCTCGAGGTGCCGCTGCAGCTCGTGCTCCGTCAGCGGCGGCTCGAGGTCGAGCTCGCGCTCGAAGTGGACGCCGGCGGGAATCTCGCGGAACAGCTCCGCGACCGACGAGACGCCGATCTCCTCGAGCATCGCCTCGCGGTCGGCATGTGTCAGCGAGAGATAGCTCATGGGCCGACCTCTGGCCCATGAGCGTGTGGAGCTCGTGGGGGAAACATGGTTTCCCCCACGGGAGCGAGCCGAAGGCGAGCGACGCTCACTGCGATTCGAGGACCTGCTTGTACGCTGCGGCGTCCAGCAGCGAATCGGCCTGCGACGGGTCGCTCATCCGGATCCGGATCAGCCAGCCCTCGCCGTAAGGATCCTCGTTCACGGTCTCCGGCGCGTCGACGACCTTCCCGTTCACCTCCAGCACCTCGCCGGAGAGCGGCGCGACCAGATCCGACACGGCCTTCACGGACTCGACCTCGCCGTAGGACTCGTCCTTCGCAACCGACGAGCCCTCCTCGGGCGGCTCGAAGTGCACGAGCTCGCCGAGCGCATCCTGTGCGAACCACGTGATTCCGAGCGTCGCCTCGTCGCCCTCGATGCGCGCCCAGTCGTGCTCGGGGTGGTACTTCAACTCCTCGGGGTACGACTCCGCAGCGACCACGCTCACGTCTCCTTCTTGTAGATCGGTTTCTTCACGATGCGCGCACGGCGCGGGCGGCCGCGGACGTCAATCGTGATCTCGGTGTCGGGCTGCGCCGCTGCAGCGGGGACGTAGCCCATGCCGATGCCGACGTCGAGCATCGGCGAGTGCGAGCCGGAGGTGACGATACCTCCCCCCTCGATCGGCATTCCCTGCCGCGGGATCGCCTTCTCGGTCATGACGAACGCGACGAGCTTCTGCTCCGGGCCGTGCTCTTTGATCCGGCGCAACTCGTCGGCGCCGGTGAAGTCTTTGTCGAGCGCGCACGTCCAGCCGAGCCCGGCGGAGATCGCGTCGGTGTCGGGGGTGATGTCGTTCCCGTGCAGCGGATAGCAGACCTCGAGGCGGAGCGTGTCGCGCGCGCCGAGGCCGCACGGCTTCGATCCGCGTGCGACGACGGCGTCCCACAGCGTCCCGGCGTCCTCGGCTGGACACATCAGCTCGACGCCCGTTTCGCCGGTATAGCCCGTGCGGTTGACCATCACCTCGATGCCGTCGAGCTCGCCCATGTGCCACGTGAACGGCTTCGCCTCCGGCAGTCCGAGCCGCTCGAGGGAGCGCGGCCCCTGCACCGCGAGCAGCGCGTACTCGTCCGAGACGTCGCGAACGTCGGAGCCGCGGACCTCACGGTCCATAAGCCAGCGATAGTCGGTGTCGCGATTCGAAGCGTTGACGATCAGGAGGTAACGGTACTCGTCAGTGCGGTAGACGATCAGGTCGTCGACGATCCCACCACGCTCGTTCGTGAGCAGCGTGTACTGCGCGTCGCCGACGCCGCGCTTCGCGACGTCATTTGAGAGCGCCGCCTGCAGGACGTCGATCGCGTGCATCCCCTCGACCTCGAGCTCGCCCATGTGCGAGACGTCGAAGACGCCGCAATCGGTGCGCACCGCCCTGTGCTCCGGGATCACGCCGTCGTAGGAGACCGGCATCTCCCAGCCGGCGAACGGCACCATCCGCGCGCCAAGCGCGACGTGCTTGTCGTAGAGAGGCGTCCGCTGGAGAGTCTGGGCCATGAGAGCCGATGCTAACGACGCCCCAGACCGCTGCGACGCCATCCACCTCCGCGCGCGGAGCCGGGCTCAGCCCGGCGGGAGCGCAGACCGCCGCCCATGCCAACACAACGCAGAAGAAAGGGACTCCCGGGGAAACTTGGTTTCCCCCGTGCTCGAAGGACGACGCTAACGACGCTCCACCGCGAGCCGCAGGTCGTAGGCCGCCGCGACGCCGTCCCCCTCCGCGCGCGGAGCCGGGCTCCGCCCGGCGGGAGCGCAGACCGCCGCCCATGGCAACACAACGCAGAAGAAGGGGGCACACGGGGGAAACATGGTTTCCCCCGTGCTTAAACGGGGGCCGCTCCGGCCATTCCCCACCGAGGTGGAGGACGACCGGAGCGGCTGGACCGGGTCGTTGGGTCAACTACTGTGTCGACCCTATGAGGGCAGAGCCTCTTCTACCGCCTCCCGCGCGGTCTAAACCTGGGGGCGAAAACTCGTTTTTAGGGCTCGCGCAGGAAGCTCGGAACGTCGAGGACGTCGTCCGAGACCTCGAACGACTCCTCGCGCCCGCGCGGCTTGGGCTCGTCGCCCGGGAGCGGCGGCACGTCGGTCGGGCGGCGCCGACGGCGGCGGTGGCCGCCGAAACCCGTCGCGATCACCGTCACGCGCACCTCGTCGCCGAGCGTCTCGTCGATCACCGCGCCGAAGATCACGTTCGCGTTCTGGTCGGCCGCGCTGGTCACGACCTCCGCCGACTCGTTGACCTCGAAAAGCCCGATCTCGGGGCCGCCGGTGATATTGAGGAGAACGCCGGTCGCTCCTTCGATTGACTCCTCTAGGAGCGGTGACGACACAGCGGACCGGGCCGCTTCCGCGGCGCGGTTCTCGCCGGACGCGGCGCCGATCCCCATCAGCGCGGAGCCCGCGTCGCTCATGATGGTGCGCACGTCGGCGAAGTCCAGGTTGACAAGCCCCGGCACCGTGATCAGGTCGGTGATCCCCTGCACGCCCTGCCGGAGGATGTCGTCCGCCATCCGAAAAGCATCGACGATCGACGTCCGGCGCTCGACGACCTGCAGCAGCCGGTCGTTCTCGATCACGATCAGCGTGTCGACGCGGTCGCGCAGTTCCTCGATGCCGCGCTCAGCCTGGTCGGCGCGCTTGCGTCCTTCGAAGGAGAACGGCCGCGTGACGACGCCGACGGTGAGCGCGTTCACCTCCTTCGCGAGATCCGCGATCACCGGCGCGCCGCCCGTACCGGTACCACCGCCCTCGCCCGCCGTGACGAAGACCATATCCGCGCCCTTCATCGCCTCCTTCAGCTCGTCGCGGCTCTCCATCGCCGCGGCGAGCCCGACCGCGGGATCTGCGCCGGCGCCGAGACCGCGGGTCTCCTTCGCGCCGACCTGGATCTTCACGTCGGCTTCCGCCATCAGCAGCGCCTGCGCATCGGTGTTCACCGCGATGAACTCGACCCCAGACAATCCGGCCTCGACCATGCGAGTGACAGCGTTCGTCCCGCCGCCGCCGACGCCGGCGACCTTGATCACGGCAAGGTAATTCCCGGACTGATCTCTCATCTCAAGTCGCCTCGACCTCAAGCTGTAGTGGAGAATAGGGGCAGTCGAGTCGCGTGCAACGCTCCAATGTAGGGACCGGTGTCTGCGTTGTCAACACGATTTGACCGCTACAACACTCAAGCTCAACCTGAGACTTGAGAGTTAGTCCCGGCCACCGGACGCTCGGGAACGCTCACGTCGAGGTAGCCGACCACATCCGTTCGTGCGAGGATCTGCCGCGCGACCGCGAGCTTCAAGGTGAGGTTGTCGGCCGTACCGACGCGCAGCTCGAGCCCGCCGCGGAGGACGTACACGATCTGGCCGTCCACGATTCGCACCGTCGACACACGCGCGGCCACGCCGGCGGCACGAAGCGGCACGAGCGCCGCGGCCTCCTCCGCTCCGCCTCCGGCGCCGAGCACTCCGCCGAGCGCGACGTCGATCTTCTTGGTCACCCAGATCCGCGGCATCCCGAGAAGCCGGCCGGGCGCGAGCCTCGCCATCACCCTCCCGCGGCGCGAGACCAGCCACCACTCGGACCCGCGGCGGAGAACGGCAAGCGGCTGCTCGGGTTCGACGCGCACCCGGAGCGTGTTCGGGAACGAGCGGTCGTAAGAGACGCCCTCGACGCGAGGCAACGCGGTCGCGAGCCTCGATACGTCTTCAGCGCGGAGCTTCAGGAGACTCTCTCCCTCCAGCGGCTGCAGTGCAGCGCGCACCCTGCTCGCAAGCGCGGGCGAGACGCCGTCGACCTGAATCGCACGAACAGCGAACACGGACGTCTCACGCGCCCCGACGTATCCGAGTGCGGCCAGCGCCGCAAGCACGAGACCGATCACGAGCGAGCGTCCCGACGGAGCGAACCGCGATGTGCCGGCGCGGGTGCGGGTCGGCAAGTCGGCGATGGCTGCGCGGGCACGCGGCTGCGGGCGAGGCTTCCGACTCACCAGGCCGAGTTCGCCGCCGCTGGAAGCGCTCCTACTGGACGGGCGGCAGTTCAGGAACGCCGAGGAACTCGACCTCGTGCGTCAGCACCACGCCGTACTGCTCGTGCGCGCGCCGGCGCGCCTCGACCATCAGCGCGACCGCGTCCTCGGTGCGCGCGCCGTCGGCGTTCTCGATGAAGTTCGCGTGCTTGGGCGAGATCTGCGCGCCGCCGACCCGGAAGCCCTTGAGGCCGCAGGCCTCGAGCATCCGCCCCGCCGTCAGCTCGTGCTCGGGGTTCTTGAAGACGCTGCCGAAGGTGCGCATGTTCGTCGGCTGGGCCGCCTTGCGTTGCGCCTGCAGCTCGGCGACGGTCGCTCTGATCGCGACCACGGGACGCGGCACGAGGCGCAGCTCCGCGAGCGCGACAACTTGGCCGTGGCGCAGGGCGGAGTGGCGGTACGAGAGCCCTAGCTCCTGCGGCGTCAGCCAACGCGCTCCTTCGCGCGAGACGACGACTGCACGCGCCACCACCTGCGAGATGTCGCCGCCGTACGCGCCGGCGTTCATCCAGACGCCGCCGCCGATCGTGCCGGGGATCGCGCAGGCAAACTCGAACCCGCCCAGGCCGGCGTCGCGCGCGCGGTGGAGGATCACAGCGTTCGACGCGCCGCCCCCAGCGACGATGCGCTCGCTATCCACCTCGACCGAAACGAGCTCACCCGCCAGCTTCAGCACGAGCAGGTCGACGCTGTCGTCCGCGACGAGCAGGTTCGAGCCGAGGCCGACGACGGCGACACCGGCGTCCTGCTCGTTCGCGAAGCGGAGTGCCTCCGCGAGCTCGTCGGCGGACTCGGGCCGCGCGAACCAGCGCGCAGGCCCACCGGTACCGAGCGTGGTGAAGCGCGAGAGCGGGACGTTCTCCTCGATCTTCACGCCAGCTCCGCGAGCAGGACCGGGACGGCGTCGTCGACGTTCCCGGCGCCGACGGTCAGGACGACGTCGCCGGGACGAGCGAGTCGCGCGAGCCACTGTGCGCCCGCGACCGCCTCGGGCATCCAGCCGATGCGCATCCCGGGCCGCGCCTGCGACACTGCGTCCACGACGAGTTTCCCCGTCACGCCGTCGAGCGGTTCCTCGCGTGCGGGGTAGATATCGGCGACCGCGACGGCGTCGGCGGCGGCGAGGGCCTGGCCGAACTCGTACGCGAGATGCAGCGTGCGGGAATAGAGATGTGGCTGGAAGAGGACGAGCAAACGCCGCTGCGCGAGGTCGCGTGCGGCCGTAAGCGTGGCGGCGATCTCGGCCGGATGATGCGCGTAGTCGTCGTAGACGAGCACGCCTCCCGCCTCACCCCGCAGCTCGAACCGCCGCGCGGCGCCTTCGAACTCGGCGAGGTGAGGCCGCGCATCGCGCGGCTCGATGCCGGCGAGCTCGAGGGCGGCGAGGGCGGCGGCCGCGTTGATCCGGTTGTGCTCGCCTGCGAGCGCGAGTTCGAAGTCGACGGGCTCGAACTCGTCCGCCCGCACCACCTGCGGCACGTGCGTGAGCCACTCGTCGAACAGCCGCCGCACCTCCTCCAGCGACGCGAACTCGGTGTGATGGTCGAGGTCGACGTTGAGGACGACGGCGATCTTGGGGCGAAGCGACGCGATCGTACGATCGGACTCGTCGCCCTCGACGACGAACCAGCCCTGGCCGGCGCCGGCGTTCCCGCCGAGCTGCGGGACCTCACCGCCGATCGCGAACGCGGGATCGCGCCCGAGCCGGTCGAGCACGAAGGCGATCATCCCGCTCGTCGTCGTCTTGCCGTGCGCGCCCGCGACGACGATCGAGTCGCGGAGCGAGACGAGCTCCGCCAGGAACTCCGCGCGCGACTTCCCCTCGACGCGCGACGCGAAGGCGGTCGACACGACGACCTCCCAGCTCTCGGGGACGACGGGCTCAGGAGCGATGACGAGCTCGTGCTTGCGCAGCGGCTCGAGGTAGGGGGTCTCGACGCGGTCCCAGCCGCCGACCTCCGCCCCCCACGCGGCGGCGATCGTTGCGTACGCGGAGAGCCCTGCTCCGCCGATTCCGACGAACCAGATGCGGCGCCCTTCAAGAGGCTCCTCGCGTCCCTCACCGGCGTCGGCTCCCCCCGGGCGGAGCCCGGCTCCGCCGCCGCCTGACGGCGCTGGCGGCACCGGACTCTCCGGGCCCGTGTTAGTCACACTGTGCCCTCCGGCCCGGCACCGCCAGCGCCGCCTGAGGAACGCGAGGAAGCAAGCTCGATCAGCTCCTCGGCGATCGCGCGCGCGGCGTCGGGCTTCGCGAGCGCACGCATCGCCGTGCTCATCGCCGCGAGCCGGTCGGCGTCGTCGAGCAGCGAGCGCGCGATGTCCGGCACGCGGCCGAGCTCCGTCTCGGGCACGACGATCGCGCCGCCGCCGCGCTCGAAGTAGCGCGCGTTCTGCGTCTGGTGATCGCCGGTC
>Ga0099827_10000198_pt1 | contig 24057 bp, 29 predicted proteins | sample CZO8metaG_FD_79339 | JGI IMG/M metagenome (GOLD analysis project Ga0099827, IMG submission 79339) | Vadose zone soil microbial communities from the Eel River Critical Zone Observatory, Northern California, USA - CZOApr15con1.8 metaG | ecosystem: Environmental > Terrestrial > Soil > Vadose zone ...
CGTGACCCACCGCTCAAACACCACCCCACACGGACATGCCACGGTGAGCAGGTAGCCGTTCCAGGCGGGCTCGGTGGCGTCGCCGGTCAGGGTGCCGTGCGGGCGATGGTCGTGGACGAACTCCTCAAGGTCGGCGAGGAGGTTCACTGGTCTGTATCGACCACAGACCAACTGAGCTTCCTCAAAGAGGGCTCGAGACGATGGCGTCGCTCCACTCCTCATCTTCCAGGATGGTCGAGGAGCCGCTCAACGGCCGCGACAAAGTCTTTTACCTTGATTGGCTTGCTCTGATACGCATCGAACCCGGCCTCCGTTATCCTCTGCAGATCCGCGGTCATCACCGACGCGGTCATGGCCATGATGGGAATCCCTCGAGTGGCCGGCTCGGCTCGCAGCCGTCGGAGCGCCTCGATCCCGTCGATCCCGGGGAGCCGAATATCCATCAGGACCAGGCTCGGGTGTCGCTCGTGGGCGAGGCGGACGCCCTCTTCCCCCGTCTCGGCCTCGATGATCTCGTAGCCCTTGAACGTCAACACGTCCCGGACGAGCTTGCGATTCTTGTCGTTGTCCTCGACGACGAGGATCAGCTCATTCGCCACGGCGTACCGGGATCGTGAACGTGAAGGTCGACCCGCGGCCCACTTCACTCTGCACCCGAATTCTGCCCCCGTGCAGCTCGACGAACCTGCGGCAAAGGGCCATCCCGAGTCCCGTCCCCTCCTGTCTCGCCGCGCTGGTTCCGACCTGACGGAACTCCTCGAACACCGCGTCCTTGTCCTCCGGCGCGATGCCGACCCCGGTATCGCTGACCGACACTTCGACCGACCCGTCCACCGGCGCTGCCCACACCTCGATCCGGCCGCCCTCTGGCGTGAACTTGATCGCGTTCGACAGCAAGTTCAGGACGACCTGCCTAATCTTCCGCTCGTCAGCCCGAACCTCGCCGAGACCGCGCACAAGTCCTGACCCACGAGGCAGGCCGCGCGAGGAACAGGGGCGAGACATGGACGAGGCGAAGCGGATCTATTGCGACTTGGTCGAGGAGTTGCCCGACGGTTTGGAGGAGTTGGGCGTCGTGGCTGACACGGACGAGGACGAGTGCAGCCGTTGCGGGAGCATCAAGGTCCGCTACCGGCTGGAGACCACCGACGTCCACATTGGGGCCCGGTACGGCTTCCAGTGGCAATGGTGATGCGCTATGCGCACCTGAGCCCGGAGCACCTTCGCAGTGCGGTCGCTCGCCTCGATACCGCCCTACCGACCTTGAGTTCAGCGCAAGTTTCAGCGCAAGAGGTTGTTGCCGCTCTGTAAGTGTGGTGCGCCCTAGAGGATTCGATCAGGGGCCACCACACTGTACGCTAATCTCGTGTCGTCTCTAGCTTCCCTGTCCTGCCTCTGGTGAGGCATTGTCCCCTACTTTGTCCCTTGATTCTAGCATCGCGCTACGATGTACAGCCGTGGCCGACCAAGAGAAGGGACGCACGTCCCCTGCCGACAGGCGAAGGCAACGCCGACCCCGCCTGTCTCGAAGGATCGCTGCCTCTGACTCTGAGTCGCCCTTGACCCAAGAGCAATGGGGGAGTGGCTGGACATTGCGAGTGGCCACGACAGGACGGGAAGACCGATCTGTTTGAAGTGTGGCGTTTCAATCCCCGAGGGGAAAGGAATCCTCCTCACTGACGCTGAAAAGAAGATCCTCGCTCGACGCCGAGGGGTCAAAGTCAATTCCTTGCCGGGCGCTTTCAGGCACATAAACGAGGGCGACTGCCGCTCCAGCCGGGATGGCTAACGGGGGGTCACAACCGATGACGCGCTCCACTCGAAGGGCCTCACTGTTTGTCACCTTCTGCACCATCCTCGTGTCGATTCCACAACCCGCGACGGCGGGCCTCGATGGCAATGAGTGGCGGCGTATGTCGGAACAAGGACGACAAGCCTACGTAGCAGGAGTAATAGACGCGTGGGAAAACGTCACCAGCGTGACGAAGGAGTTGAAGAAAAAGAACCCGAGCTACACTTCAGGGGTAGTGGAAGAGATGTTCTCACCCGTAATGACTTGTGTTCATGATCGGATGACCTACGTTCAGGCCACCGCAATCGTGGACAAGTACATGAGCCAGAATCCCGAAGTCTGGCATGTAGCCATGGCAAGTAATGTTTGGACTGCGATGGCGGCGACATGCAAACAGCGACCCTAGCTGATTTTCAACTTCTTCGCCGGCGCGGTCTCATGGACAAGTCACTTCAACTAGCGCATGAACAGGCGGTCGAGGCCCTCAAAACTCTTCGCGCTAAGCGGAAGCGAAGTGGCCCGAATTACAGCAGTAGGGAGGCGACGCCAGGATGAGCGATGCAGGCGGCTTTGACATTCGTGACCGACATCCCCTTGAAGATTATCTCCTCGAGACATTCGAAATCGACCGCTCCGCCCTGAACCGACTCGCGCTCTTTCTACTCGCCCACGTCCTCATAGACACGCGACTCATTTCTGTCGCGCTACTCAAGGCGGTAAGTGAAGGAGGCGGACTGTCGTTGACCGAAATCGAAGGCATCGCCGACAAATTCGGGAAAGGCACATTTGGACCGCATCTCGATAGAGTCCGGACACTCATTCCGTCAAGGTGCGTGGAGATCGCTGAGAAGGTGAACGATACACGAAATGGTCTACTCCATTGGCGTCGAGAGCGGGCCTTTCGCTCGGCGGACTACAACGGGCAGGACGTTACGACCGAGACAGGCTTTGGCCCGTGTATGGACGACGTGCTGGAGTTTATCCAGACCGTGCCGTTCAACATGCCGCAATGATCGCGAGGAGGCGAGACTCAACCAATCTTCAGCGCCTTCCTGGCCTTCGCCTCTATCGCCTCTCTGATCGCCTGTAGCTCCTTCACCGGAAGCACCAGCTTCTTCTGCTTACTTCACCGTGGGCGGTATCCACGCCTCCTGTCGAGCGGTGATGTTCAGATCCTTCACCAGATCCTTCGTGACGGCACCCCGTGTGTATTCGAGGTTATCCGGGATCAGGGCGACAAGCATGGAATCCAACGCGACCAACGTGGACACGCTCGTCGGCGCTGCCACGATGCTGCCCGGCGCGTGAAGCGGATAGGTGGCGCTCCTCGAGTCGTGCGCGTAGGTCTCCACGACCGCATGCGTGCCGAACGCTAGGCCTGTCGCCACTACAACACCCTTCGCCATGCCGATGTAGCACTCACGCCTCAGTATCATCCGGCCCTCCTTTTCACTGAAACCCTAGCACGGAGATACCACGACTCTAAACAGGGATCTTGAGCCGCTGCCACGCCTTCGCCTCCTCATAACTGTGCCTCGTTCGCGCGAAGTGCCGTCAAGAGGATCGAGCCTGAGGCGAGCTACGGGCCAGCGGACGCGAGCGATCTTGCGGCGCTGTTCGCGGGTGTCGAGCAGCTGCTCGCTACGGAGTAGGGTCAGCGACGGAGTTTCGGCTACACTCTGCAACGGATTAACCGGGGGGAATGATAGATGGTAGGAGCCGTGGCCACCAACCCACACGAAGGCAGCCGCGCCGAGTACCTGGCCCAGTACATCTTTGCCTCGTTTGGAACGTCGGTTCCTGTCCCTCACCAAGAGGACACGGGCGTCGATCTGTACTGCACACTCACTGAGGCGATTGGACACCGCTCATGGCCGCGTGCCTACTTCGCGGTTCAGGTAAAAAGCACGATGGATGCCTGGCGTCTTGACGGCGCTGAATCCGTCCGCTGGTTGGTTGAGCATCCGCTGCCGCTTTTCCTCTGCGTCGTGGACAAGCGCACCGCCCGTATTCGCGTCTACCACACTTCGCCACGGTTCTACGTCTGGTCCATGCCACCGCTCCCGGATCACCTGGAGTTGGTTCCGACCGCCGATCCGGAAGGCGTTTGTACTCAGTGGGAGGGCAACAACACGTTCTCTCTCAGCGCACCGGTCCTCGATGCCTCGATCCAAGACCTGCTTCAAGACGAGTTTCATGAGAAGGCGCGAGAAGTCCTCCAGTTCTGGATCGGGGTCGACGCGGCAAATCTTGACCGGCGCAAGGCGGGTATTCATTCCTTCGAGATGCCCGCCAAGTACAGAGCGAACAGTAAGGATTACGACGCGAAGGTTATCCAGGGGAACTGGAAAGTAGAGAACCTAGAGGCCGCGATGATCCACATAAAGGAGTTGGCCGCTTATCTCGCTGGACAGTTGCACCAGAGGGACGACCTTACTGGGGCGACCCGATGCGCCCTTCTCTTGCGTCACTTCTTCCACGATGACGACATCCACGGGCGCCTTCATTTTCTTTACGAGGCGATTAACACGCACGTGAAGGGAGGAAAACAGAACTACCTATTCAGGGGCACCGATGCCCTTAACGCGATGATTGATGAGACGTTGGCCGGGCGTCCGCCCGACGGAACAGCGTAGCGTGGCCCCGCACGGGCTGTCGTTGTGGCAAGCGTGGATTCACTGACGAACTGGTACTCCAGGGATACGACGTGGGGGTCGTTCACTGTCGCGGGGGATTCGCGGAAAGAGCCTGAACACGGCCGACGAGAAGTAGGCACACCTCAATCACGACGTTCTTCGTCAATCGCACATGCTCGGGAGCACTACCGAGGCGATGCGTACCCACGTTTGACAGGTAGCCATACAGCTTTTGGAACAACTCTCCTTCTTCGGCTGTCAACACACCGGTATTAACGAGGAGAATCCTCCACGGCGCGAAGCTCGATTTGGGAGGCTGAAGAGGTTGGCCTTTCAGAGTCGCCGCCCGGGTCGCTGAGTCCTCCACGATCTCCTCGTAGATTAGCCGCGTGCTGTCAACGCAATCGCGGAGAGCGAGTGGAGTAGTCGCACTCCGCAGCTTCCCCTCAAGCTCGTTGAGAGCGTCAACGATCTCCCTCCTAAAGCCCAACTGTTCAAGGCGAGATTCGAGGGTTCGCTTGTCAGTGTTGATCTCTGGATTCTCGCCTTCCAGGAGCAGAGTGCTAAGGCGGAGGTACCGGACCCTCTCAAGAGTCTTGGCCACCATCGTAAGCTCCGTCCGTAACGCATTCCCCGCGTAATCAGGGATTCCCCCCGGAAACGGAAAGCTGATCGGCATGACCGCTTACGATCCTCCACCACTTCGGCGTACCGGAGGCTTGGGACGCGGAATACGCTTCACTTCGGCCTCTCGCATTGCCTCAAGTCGGGTTAGATCTTCTTCTGAGAAACGGTGTGCTTCCATCTGGAGTCCCGCTCGAATCGCCTCCCACACGCGAGTCCGAAGCTCTAAAGTAGGCAACCGCGTAGTATCCGCAAGGGCCTTCTCAAGGTGCGAGAGGGTTCCGGTCTCAAGAAGAGCGTGGACAATGACCGCAGCCGTCCGTGTGGTGATCTCCGACAGTAGGAGGACAGGAAACGACTTTTGCAGCTCCGACCGGCAGCCCGAGTAGAGCCTAGTGAGTAGCACGACTTGCTCATTGGTCTTTTGCGCTGCACCTGGAGGTAATATGGGAATCTCCAGGCTTCCCGGAATAAATGTTCTGGTACTGGAGAGCGTGTAGATGGGGGCATCTTGGGAAACCTGGCTGAGAATCAGCTTGATGTTCGACCGAAGCTCAGTCTCACCAGATGCCACGATGCGACGATTGTATCCTAGCTGCTAAACGTCAAACTATCCCCTTGTACCGCACCTTCGCCATCGACTCCGCCAACACACTCAAGGGCACTGACGTGCCATACGTCCTACCTACCCCGCCTCCACTGTGCCCGGTGATGGTGTGCCTGTGTTCTTCTTCCATCACTGCTCGCGCCGCATCTATCCAGGCGTGGCGGAGCGAGTGATGCGGGGCCTTCCGCTTGTCGGTGATGCCGCACACAAGGCGCACATGGCGAGCAAATCGCTTCCCCCACATGCGCGTGAGTTTACCGCCAGCATCGGGGCGAAGCTCAGGGAAGAGCGCCGGGCCTGGTTGACTCCGTACGTAGTCAAGAAACCCTGCACGGAGCAGCGCAGGGTGAAGTACCACTCGCCTTTCACTTCCTCGGTTTTTCAGCCTCCGCTGATCCGTTGCGCGGATGAAGAGGTACGGAATGCCGGCCTCTTTCTTCACGTCCTCCACGCGTAATCCGCCAAGCTCTTCGAGGCGAGCGGCGGTCCACAGACCGAGAAGTGGTAACCAGGTATCGGCTGGCGAGCGAGCAAACCGCGCGCGATTCTCTGGCGAGAAGATCCGCGCCAGGTCATCAGCATCGTAGGGCAAACGTGAATGCTGGTCTCTCATCGTCCCGCCACCAGCGAGCTTCAAACCACCGGCCGGCGAGCTATCGAGGTAGCCTTGACTGACCGCCCACGAAAGCACGGCCCGCACAGCAGCGAGGTTCTTTCGGACGCTCGCTAGTGAAAGCATCGCGCTGCCGTGCCGCTTCGAGGTACGGAGTAGGCTTTCCTTGAAGGCTCGCAGGTGAACGCGCGTCAGCGCACGGATGGGCACGTCACCGCCGACGACTGCCTGTGAGCGCTTCCGGGCCGTCGTCCATTCCTGCCAAGTGCGGAGTGGTGGCTGGCGTTCAGCCTTCCAACGCTCGAACACGACGGATAGCGGAGGGTTATCCTCTGCGCCCTGCTGGTCTCGATTCAGCACCGCCAGGTATGTAGCTCGTTGTGCAGGATCTAACGAACGCTCGCCCTCGGCGTCCTCTTCGAGCTTCGTGGTGAGGTAGCTGTCCAGTGCTTCGGCCTGGTCATCGTCCAGGTTGGACGCCTGCACGTCCTGCACAGCCTTGTACGCGGCGACAGCAGGATTGGCGAGCGCCGCTTCTGCCTCAGCCAACTGGCGTTGAAGCTCCGCCATTACAGGGACAGCCTTCCGCTTCGCTACTTGAGGGTCAGCAGTACCGAGAACGCGAGTCAGGATTGTACGGTCACCAAAGAACGAACGGGGACGCGGCGGGATAGTCACACGCACGCGGTACTGGCCTGACGGCCGGCGTTGAAGCCACGTCATGAGCTTCGACAATTGTCCCCTCGCTTGTCCCCTCGCACCAAGAGGAAAGCAAGGAAGTCCGAGACTTCGCGGGGATGGAGTGGAAGTGGTGCGCCCTAGAGGATTCGAACCTCTGGCCTTCGGATTCGTAGTCCGACGCTCTGTCCACCTGAGCTAAGGGCGCAACGGGCACTTACGATACACTACGCGGCGCCCTGGGGCGAGCGGGCTAGTTCTACAGCGCACGCCGCACCCTGCGCCACGGCGTTCGCTCCCACGCTGAGGCCGTTGCGCTTGAGAGCCTCGCAGAACAAACGTCCTCCCACGACTACTGAAGCCGATTTACATCCATGTGCGGAGTAATTCCGAGAAGCTCCCAGCCGTAGACGGCTCCGGAGCGGTGGATCGGGTGACAGAGCCCATCGAAGCTCGCCGCCTGACACTCACTGAGGTGCGTCCGCGTCCGGGCGAGCGTCTGGAAGGCGTCAATCACAAGACTCAGGGGCCATCCGGCGGCCTCATACCCGTAGATGAGAATCGCCTTCCGCCCAGTGAAGCCGGAGCTCGATAGCTTCTCGCAGTCGGTCACGGCGCTCCGATGCTGGGCATAGGGCGACAGGACCTGCAGGAGGATGTTATCGTTCAGCTTCCCGTTGTCCCCCAACAGCCGCCACATCTTGACCTCGATGAACCAGTGCTCGCCGCCAGCCCGGACAGCGAGATCGCACTTCTGGCGACGCTCCGTGGGATACTTGACGGCGAATTCGACCCGGGAATACCTGGCGGGTCTGGCGGCACGCATCTCATCCAGTACCAGCCGCACCGTCTGCGCCTCGGTGTGGGGGCCAATGCCGGGCTGAAAGATTTGCTCGGACCGCTGGTTGACGGCTTGCGGTTGTTTGGCGTCCGCTGCTTTCAGCCCGTCAGCGAAGTTAGCAACGAAGGCAGTAAGGAAACTGGGTGGCGTGGCCACGCCACGAACCTATGACGGCCGACCGGTGGGCGTCAAGCAGCCTGAAGCTTCTTACCGCTTGGCCCGCCGACACCCATCCTGCCGCACCTCTGCCTCCGTCGCGTAACACCGCTCAGGCGTCGCCCTGCCACAGAGGGGGGCTCTGACGGATCAGCCAGCCTTCAACCCATGCTCCTATTTCTGGCCCTCGCGCTGGTGAGCCGCGCCCTGAGACGGGCTGACCCACGCTCGTAGCTGCTGACGGGCCAGGGCGATGTCCCGGCCCGGGATGAGCACGCGACACTCGACCGCCTTGAGCATTCGCTCGGCGCGGTCTTCTGGCACGGCGTAGGTCGCCGTGGTCCTGTTCTTGGCGAACTCAGACCGAGTCAGCGGGAGTGTCCATCGCTTTCCGTCACACGTGATATCGACGGTTGGGTAGGCGGGACTCCCGTGGCCCACCAGGTGGACTTGCCGCTGCGTGGTCTTGGAATTGATGCTCAGAACCACTCGCGGGCCTCCCGAGTTTGCCGCGAACGTATGGGAGGGAGCACCCTGCGCGACGATGAGGGCGATGAGGACGAGAAGGACGACCATACCTCTCATTGCGGACTCCCAGAGGCGTGCCGATAGACAAACTATCGTTCCAATCAGTGTAGCCGGGACCTCAGTCAGAAACTAATTTCTGGAGGGTGACCACGAGGACCCGACATCGCCTCAGATGAGTTCGTCGGTATCGACCACCGACCAACCGAGCTTCCTCAAGGAGGGCTCGAGACGATGGCGTCGCTCCACTCGCCGCCTCTCTACTCCGGCAAACGCGTCATGGGGCTCCCGACGCTCCCCTCCACGACGGTCGAGGACGACCCTTACATTGCTCCAGCCCCCAAACTGCCAGAGCAGCTCCTCATATCGGTCCAGACGGGTGCAGGCCACGACAAAGATGAGCACGTCTATGTCCCGCTCACGTGTCTAAAAGGGCGCAACGGGGACTTGCGATACACCACCCGCCGCGCCAGTGCGATGTGTCTTGACATGGTGCCGGATCGCTCCGATGATCCCGGCGTTCGGTCCCGTCCGATAGCCCCCAAAGGAGGAGACAGATGAAGCTCTTCGTCATGGTCCTCGCCTTGGTCGCTTCGGCCGCTGGTCCCGCACTCGCCTCGGAATGTCCGGCCTTGCAAGCCCAGATCGACAAAGCCGTCGGCAACCGCTACGACGCGAGCGCCGGCAACGCGAAAGCACTCGCGCGGGAGGCCTGGGCGCTCCATCAGGAGGGCAAGCACGCGGAGTCGGTCGTGAAGTACGACGAGGCCGCGAAGGCCGCCGGGCTCACGCTGACGAAAAAGCAGTAACGGCCCGACCCGGCGCGTCAGGGAAGCTGAGCTCCAGCTGGAGAGAGCGCCGAACTGTGTCCGATTCGTGGTCCGACGCCCTATCCAGCCGAGAGCGCTCAGCGAATGGCGGAGAGGCCGGGATTCGAACCCGGGACAGAGCTTTTAACCCTGTAACCGCTTAGCAGGCGGCTGCCTTCGGCCAGCTCGGCCACCTCTCCAAGGGTCAAGCCGGCTTAGTATACAGCGTCAAGAGTCCACCCGAGGATCGCATCAGCGTCCTCGCGACTTTTGAGCCCCTGCGATGGCCTCCTGAAGCGTCTCCCTCAGGTCGAAGGCCTGGAGGCCATACTTCTCCTCGTATCCAGCGGATTCCTCGACGGCCTTACTGAGTATCGGGATGAGGGACGGATCACCGAGCCGTCCGAGCGCGTAGACCGCGCACCCGCGCACGGTCAAACTGTCGTCCTTCAATCGTCGCACCAGGACTTCCCGCGACCCCGTATCCGCAGCCTCGCCCAGCGCGAGCACCGCCTCCTGACGAACCGCGGCGTCTCCATGGCTCGTCAGCTCCCGCAGTTTCGCCAGTCCTCGGGCGTCGCCCACGGCGCCCAGCGCCCGGGCCGCCAGCACGGCAGTCATCGGGTTCCGCTCCTGCACGAGATCGGTCAGGCGGCGCCGGACGCCTTCGCTTCCCTTTCGGCCGGCGAGCTTGGCCAGGGAGCTCCCGGCCTCCCACCTGACGGCGAAGTCTTCCTTCTTGTCCCCCCGGCTCAGAAGCTGGATCAGGACCGGGACCGCGATCGTCTCGTTGTCGATGAGCCCCAGCGCGGCTGCCACAGCCTGACGCACCGACAGGTCGGGATCGTCCTTGTAGCGCCCGATGAAATTCGCGTAGCGAGGCGGCCCGACCTTGCCGAGGGTGACGAGAAGCTCGCCCTTCCATTTCCCGGCGACGACTAGATCCGCCATGGCCTTTGAGTGGGAGAAGTCCGCGAGTGCGTTGATCGTCGCGAGCACCGTGTTTCCGCAGAACGGCTCGTATCTGCGCTCCGCGAACACATCCGCTGGCGTCACGGCCAGCAGGCAACACCCTCACTCCGCGCACTCGTGCTCGATCGACTTTCCGCTCTTCACCAGATCGAGGAGTGGCACGACGGCCTCTTTGGCTTTGAGCTCCTCGAGCGCACCGGCGATCGTCTGGCGCATGTCGCCGGCGCACCGCTTCCAGTCGCGGGTCGTGATCGTGTCGATCAAGCCCGCGACGATCAGCGCCCGCTGTTGCGGGTACTTGCGGAGCTGCTCCGCAGCCCCGTAGGCCTTATCGAAATCAGGATCCTTCAGGTCCCGGATCAGCGCTCTCACCTTGCTCGCGTCGTCCTGGCCGTGGGCGAGGCCGGCGAGCAGCGCGACGGCGCCGGCGACGGTGAGAAGTCCCACGCGACTTGTCCACCCGTTCATGGCGCACCTCCCGGTGAGTCCACCTCGACGGCGGATGAATACCGCGGTGAGAGAGTCTAGCAGATCGACGCAGCGACCCGCCGGTGGGTCAGTCGTAAACGCAGAAGAAGCGCCGCTGGTTGGTGGCGAATCCCAGCGCGAGTCGGGGCAGGACGCGCCGTGCGTAGGCTGCTTCCGGACTGTCCGGGATCAGTTGGAGTACGTCGTTGTACAACGCGATCGCCTTCTGCCTGGCCGTCAGGGCCCCGGCCTGATATCGCGCAGATTGCGCATACGCGTCCTCCGGCGATGCCTGGCTCAGCGACCACCACGTCTCATAGGACTGCGCGACCAGGAACTCGACGTCCGCCCGCGCTGGGCTCGCGGGGCGGCGCGCGCGGAAGGCCTCGCCCTGGCTGATCACCGCGCGGAACTGGTCGCTGCCCTTGTGACAGGCGACGCTTGTGTCCCAGCCGAGCCCGAGCAGCCGCACGAACGCTCGCTCCCCCCACGGGTCAAGGGGATATTCCTGCCAGATCCGCCACAGCAGCTCGTGCCCGTAGACCCAAGTCGCGCCGAGCTGCGACCATTGCCACGCGAGGCCGTGAGAGCTGAGCGTCCGCCGACGCGCAGCCCACTCGGGCGAGTGCTCGTCGTCGGCGCCGAGCTGGCCCGCGAGCAGATCGGCCGCGAGGAGGAGCACCGGCCGGCGCGCGTCGCGGGTCGCCGCCGCCTTCAGGAGATCCAGGACCAGGCCGTAGGCCTTGGACTGCGTGGCCGGATCTCCTCGCCCCTCCCGCAGGCGGGCGATCAGCGCGCCGTAGTCGGGATACGGTGCACGCAGCTCCTCACTGAGCACCATGGCGACTCGCGACTCCAGTTGGTCCTGCCAGTCCGGCGTCCCCCGCGCCGCGCCCTCGCGCTCTTCCTCGGTCAGGGCGGTGAGGAGCGGCCGTTGACGGGCAAGGAGTCCGACGTACGGAGGTCCGGAGGGCGGCTCGTCGACATACAGCAGGATTTCCAGCACGTCGGTTCGCCACCGCCTGATCTCACGCCAGGACGCCGAGCCGAACTCCTGCACCACCAACTTCGCGGGATGCTCCGCATTGCCGTAGCGCTCGGAGATTCGCTCGGCGAGTACTCGATGACGTTCGTCGAGCGCCGCTGCGGGCGACGCAGACGGCGGACCGACCAGCGCGAGAATCCGGGCGCGGAACTGCTCGAGCCGCGGCGCCGGGGGATCGCCAGAGAAGACGTAGAAGAACCACTCTCGGACGGTGCCCGCGTCGTCGCTGCGGCAGCGGTACGCCCACTCCTCGTCGGCCGTGCTCCAACTGCCCGTGCTGCGGTAGCGCTCGCAGCTCGCGGCCGAGCCCGACCGCGTCCACGCGTCGTACGTGGCTCCCCAGGGCGCCTCGCGCAGCGCCCTCCATACGTCCTCGACCGGCGCATCGCCCGCAGCTACCGCACGGGGACCGAGGGCGAGCGCGAGCGCCAGCGCGGCGAGCGGCAGACCGAGGCGCGGCATCATGGCGCGCGCTCGGCGCTGGAAAGGATGATGAAGGCGGATCAGCGCTTCGGGGGAAAGGCGCTCGCCATCTGGCGGGCCGCCGAGGCCATCGCCATCCGCATCGCGTCGAGCAAGCCTTGGCGCTGGGTGGTCACGAACCAGCGCCCGGGGTCCGACTCGCCGAACTCCACGTACGTCGCCAGCTCTTCGTCGCTCAGCGAGCGATAGGTGTAGAGCCAGCGCACCAGGGCCGCGCGGGTCAAGGCGTCCTGCTGCCCCCGCAGCTTGCGCTCGGCCGCATCGGTTTCGCGGCTGGTGGGCCGCTGCGCGGTCGACAGAACGGGCTCGAGCGACCGCGAGACCGCCTGGAAGGCGACGACGGCCATCTCGATCTGCAGCTCGGCGCTGCGCGTGGCCGCTTCGTGCCGCTGGACGAGAGCGACGCGAGCCGGCTTCGGGATGTCCCCTTGCAGACCCAAGGTGAAGCGCTCGAGATCCTGCTTCGCTCCCGGCTCGCTAGCGGCGAGCTCCAGAGCGGCGATCTTCCTGAAGAGCGGCGATCGGAGCTGCGCCATGACGATGCCGATGCGCTGCGGGTCGTAGTTCGACCTGAAGGCGCCCTGGACGGCGCTGTAGAGGACGTCGGGCCGGAACGCGTCGCTGAGGATTCTGGCTATGCGCGTCTTCTCCTCGGCCTTGAGCGTGGTCTGGCGCGCGTCGTACTGTGCCCGGATGTGTGCCGGAATCGTACCGAGCGCCTTCTTGGTCCCCGAAATTTCCAGCGCCTCGGCGATGAGGGCGTCGCGTTCACTATCGCCCGGCCGGACCTGGGGGGGTTGGTCCGAGTAGGTGACGACGCCCTGATCGTTGACCCACCGATAGGTCGTGGCCTCGGCGAGCGGGCCCGCCAGCAGCGCGACCAGTCCGACGAGTAATGGAATCGCCCGGATCATGACGACCCTCCTCTTCGAGGTGTCAGTGCTTCACCCGACCAAAGAGCTGGACTGCCGCGGGACCGTATTCGCCTTCGATCTGCTTAGTGTGAGCGACGACGACCTCCCAGATGACCGTCCTTTCGGAGGAGGGCACTCAGAGCGACGTCGACCGGCACACCCTGGGCGAGCAGCGCCAGCCCCTGACGCCCGAGCTCGGTGTTCACGCGCGCCTTGGTGGCGATCGCCCCGCGCGCCGAGACCCGCGCCACGAGGCTGCCGACGTTGGGCCGCGCCGTGATCGAGAAGGTATGGAGATCAATCACCTTTTCAAGTTGTACCATGGGGTGTCTGTGAACCCGCCCGATTACCTACCGCGGGCGTCCGTCACCTCGCCGACAGCGTGCCGCTTAACGCCTTCGAGGTCCCAGGTGTTGTGGTGAATGCCCGGGGTACCTCTATCACGCGTGGCTCCTCGATTCTTGGGGGTCGCCGCCTCGACTACCTATGATGCTTAGTGAGGTCTTCACTGGCTCTAAGCACGGTGAGGGAGGACGGGATATGGGTCGCTCGAAAACGGTCGCCTGGCGGATGCTGCTCTCCTTGCTTCTGGTGGCCTGGCCGCTCGCCTCGACAGGTTGGGCTCAGGTATCTTTCCCGTCGCGCCCTCCGTCGGGTGGCGTCATCAGCGACGAGATCGGGCTGATCACGGTCGAGCATCGTCAGGAGATCGACCGGCTCGGAGCCGCGCTCCTCAAAGACACGGGGTACCCGGTGACCGTGGCCACCATCCGATCGCTCGCAGCCCAGAAGGCCGCCGGCTATACGATCGAGCGATACGCGTCCGAGCTGCTCAAGGTCTGGAACCTGGGGCCGGATCACCTCAGCCACGGCATGCTCCTGCTGGTCGCCGAGGACGACCGCCAGGCGCGCATCCAGCTCGGCTCGGCCTGGGGTCACGCGCACGACGGCCGCGGAAGCGAGATCATGGACACGCTGATTCTCCCCGCCTTCCGACGCGGCGAGTTTTCGCAGGGCATCCTCGACGGTGTGCGTGGCTTCGACGCCCTGGGTCGCGGGCTGGCGCTGCCGACTCCCCCACTCCCGTGGTGGCTGATCTCGGCGGTCGCGGCGGCTGCGTTGGTTCTCATCGCTGGCGTCGTCTCGCTCAGCCGGAGCGGACGACGCGGCTGGGCGTGGCTCCTCGCGGGCTTCGTCGGCGCGATTCTCCTGTCGCGGGCGATCGCGTGGGCCCGCGGCGGTGACTCCAGGGCTGACGAGAGCGGCGTCACCGGGAAGTGGTGACCGCCGAAGAACGAGCGGGCCACTAGTCGGCTCTTGACGCGGCGCCGCTTTGCGCTGATCCTCGGCGCATCGAGCGACGCGCGGGGCACCTCGCCTGATCGCGAGCCCAACCCCGGAGCGAGTGAGGAGCTTCACGATGACGGCCGTCGCATCCCGCAACATCAAGTTCGTGAGCCATTCCGACCAGGCGGGCCGCAGCGACGGCGTTCAGATCATCGTGCATCGCGGCTATGCCTATATCGGCCAGACCTTCAGCAACGGCTTCACGATCCTGGACGTGCGCGACGCGCGGCACCCGAAATTCGTCGACTTCATCGCCTGCCCGCCCAACACGCGCACCGTTCACCTCCAGACTCATGATGACCTGTTGCTGGCGACGAACATGCCGAGCGTCTGGACCATGCAAGAGTTCCAGAACCAGCAGGATTATTTCGGCGCGTCACCGGCCGACAAGTTGTCGGCGCGCGCGGGCAGTTTCACCGCCGGGATTCGCGCGTTCGATATCTCCAGACCGCACAAGCCGACGGAGATCGGATTCATGCCGGTCGAGGGCATCGGACCGCACCGGATCTGGTACACGGGCGGCCGTTACGCGTACGCCTCCATCCACTTTGCCGAGTTCACCGACCATGTCTTCGCGGTCGTCGACGTGTCCGACCCGAGGAAGCCCGAGGTCGCCGGCCGCTGGTGGATCCCGGGCATGTGGCGGGGCGGGGCCGAGACGCCGACCTGGCGCAGCGGGCGCCGCTATGCGCTCCATCATGCGCTGGTGGCCGGCACGCTCGCGTACGGCGCCTGGCGCGACGGTGGCCTCACCGTGCTCGACGTGGCCGATCCGACCCGGCCGCGTCTGATCGCGCATCGAAACTGGGACCCGCCCTTCGGCGGCGGCACCCATTCTCCGCTGCCGCTGCCGGATCGCAACCTGCTGGTGGTCGCCGACGAAGCCACCAGCCCCAATTGCAGCCAGGGCCTGCGCTACGTCTGGCTGTTCGACATTCGCGAGCCGAGCAATCCCGTCAGCATCTCCATCTGTCCGACGCCTTCCGAGACGGACTATTGCGCCAAGGGCGGGAATTTCGGCCCACACAACCTGCACGAGAATCGGCCCGGCTCGTTCCAGAGCTCCCGCCTGATCTTCGTCACCTACTACAATGCGGGCGTGCGCGTCTTCGACATCGAGAACCCGTTTCAGCCGCGCGAGGTCGCATTCTACGTGCCGCCCAACCCCGAGCGCATGGTCGATCCGCGCCCCGGCCGGCCGCAGGTGATTCAATCCGCCGACTGCTACGTCGACCCGAACGGGCTCATGTATCTGACCGATTCCAATGCCGGCCTCAACATCCTCGAATTCGAGGGGCCGTGAGCTTCTCCGGCCTCAGGAGGGCACCCATGCGACGGCAGCGAATCCTGATCGCTCTCGGCGTGGTCCTGGTCACGGCGGCGGGGATCATCCCGCAGGGATCGGCACAGACCGTGGTGAAGCTGGCGATCGTGGCCGAGATCACCGGTGGCGGCGCACCCTCGGGGAACATGTGGCGTGACGGCGTCATCCTGGCGGTGGAGGACATCAACAAGAAGGGCGGGATCCAGGGGCGACGCCTGGAGTCCTTCGTCATGGACACGCAGACGGATCCCCCGACCTCCGTCGCGGTGATTCGCCGAGCGATCAACGAGCGCCCGTTCGCCATCATGGGGACGGTGTACAGCTCCAGCACCGTGGCGAACATGGAGCTCGCCCGGCAGGCCGGGATCCCGCAGATCAGCGGCTCCGAGTCGGTGCTGGTCGTCCAGAAGGGGAACCCCAACATCTTCCTCACGTCCTTCAGCCAGCAGGTCGGGTTCGCCAAGCTCGTCAAATGGCTCGTGGAGGATCTCAAGGCGGATCGGATCGCGCTGATCTACGTCAACAACGCCTTCGGTCGGGGCGGCCGCGAGATGTTCGTGAAATTTCTCAAGGATCGCGGCAAGTCCGTCGTGGTCGACATCTCCACCGAGGCGCAGCAGGCGGACTTCACCGCCGAGCTGACCCAGGTGCGGGCTTCCGGGGCCACCCATCTCATGATCTACAACCACGAGGAGGAGAACGCGCGCATCATGATTCAGATGCGCAAGCTGGGGCTCAACGTCGAGCCCGTCGGGGACAACCTGTGCGCGCAGACCACCATCGACGCAGGCGGCGAGGCGATGAACGGTGCGCGCTGTCACGTGCCGATGACGGCGCTCTCGCCGGTGCCCAGCATGCTGGACATGGGCCGGCGGTTTCAGGAACGGTTCGGGAGGGTGCCCGATCACAACGGATTCAAGGGGTACATCGGCGCCCACCTCATGAAGGCCGCGGTCGACCGGGTGGGCGCGTTCGACCAGGCCAAGGTCCGCGACTGCCTGCACAACAACCTGTTCACGGCGGCCGACGAGCCCGGGCTCCTCATGGACACGTACGTGGACGAAAAGGGGGACGCCGACCGGGGCAGCTTCATCGTGGAGGTGAAGGGCAAGAAGTCAGAGGTGGTGAAGGTCCTGCCCCTGCTGGGGGGCCCGTACACCAAGCGGGCCTGCCGCTAGGGGACGGTCGTCGCTGGCGCGTATGTCGCGATCTCGATCGAGTTGTCGTCGGGGTCCCGGAGGTAGATCGAGTCGATCGGCCCTTCGGCGCCGCTGCGTTTCACCGGGCCCTCGATCAGCGGGACGCCACACGCCGCAAGGTGCGCGATCCACTCGGCGAGCGGAGCGCTCGTGACGAAGCAGAGATGGCCTGGGCCGGGCGTCGGCTGGTCCGACGGGAGTGCGCGGGCGTGCTCCAGGTTGATCTTCTGCCGGCCGAGGCGGAGCGCGATCCGGCCTCGGCCGAACGTCTCCACCTCGATGCCCAGAACTTGGCGATAGAACGCGCACGTCGCGTCCATGTCGCGAACGACGAGCGCCAGGTGGTCCAGTCGATCGACGGAGAGTTTTGGCATGGTGGGGATTCTATACTCGCGGTCCCGGCGTGTCACCCGATGTCCCGCTGCCCGTCAGCCTTGACACTGGGGGCGCGGCGGCGCACTGTCGTCATCACTCTGAGAAGGAGACACCTATGACCATAACCCTCTCGCATGGTGGACCCACGATCTATCGTTCTGCCGAACCCTCCAGGCAGGTGCTGGTCGGCACCATCGAAGGGGTGGTGTGCCTGGAGCGTGATTCCGGTGGCGGCGGGTGGCACGTCGTCCATCGGACGCTGACCGACAAGCACGTCCACGCCCTCATGATCGAACCGGAAAGCGGCACGATCTTCGCGGGGATGAAGCACGGCTCGATGTTCGCCAGCGGGGATGGCGGCCGCACCTGGGACCGTCGAGACAAGGGACTCACGGAGCAGAACGTGTACAGCCTCGCGTGTGCCCGCCTCGCCGACGGCGTACGCGTTTTCGCCGGGACGGAGCCCGCGCACCTGTTCTACAGCGATGACCTCGGACGCGGATGGACCGAGCTCCCGGCGTTACGGTCGGTGGACACGTCGCGATGGAGCTTCCCCGCCCCGCCGGGCATCGCCCACACCAAGCACATCAACTTCCATCCACGGGACGCTCAGACCCTGTTCATCGGGGTGGAGCAGGGCGGCCTGCTGAAGAGCACCGATGCCGGAAAAACGTTTCAGGTGATCCCGGGGATGGACGACGACGTCCACCGCACGGTGATCAATCCGCTGAACCCCGACCGCATCTACATCACGACGGGCATCGGGATGTACGTGACCGGCGATGGTGGAAAGACCTGGGAGCAATGGACTGACCTGCACCACGAGATCGGCGGCTATCCCGACCTCCTGGTGCTTCATCCAAGACAACCGGAGCTCATGTTCGTGGCGTCGGCCGAGAAAGGCCCCGGGTCCTGGCGCAAGAGTCATTTCGCCGGCTCCCGAGTCTCCAAGAGCACCGACGGGGGAAAGACCTGGCAGGTGCTCCGTCAGGGGTTGCCCGACCGGCTCCGGCCCGCGTTCGAGGCGATGTGCCTCGAGGACTGGGGTGACTCGTTCTCCGTCTTCGCCGCCACGGCCACGGGTGAGGTGTGGTGCAGCGACGATGGCGGCGAGCACTGGAGTGAAGTCGTCACGGGCCTGGCGCCCATCTCCAAGGGCGATCACTACGCCGCGTTCGTCACGGCCTGAGCGACCCCGGCCACAGTGTTGTCCTGCCGCCCCGACCACCCGTCGGGGCGGCTCACGTATGGTGACCGGGCGCTTCGCGAACAGCCCTTCGAGCGGATCACCGGCGGTCCATTATTGCGAAATGGTCTCGTCGGCGCGGATCAGCACTGCCTGGGGGATCGTCAATCCGAGGGCCTTGGCGGTTTTTAGATTTATCACCATCTCGAACTTCGTGGGTTGCTCGACCGGGAGGTCGCCGGGCTTGGCGCCTTTGAGGATCTTGTCGACAACCAGGGCGGCGCGCCGGTTCAAGTCGACAGGGCTCGCCCCGTAGAACATGAGTCCACCAGCCTCCGCATGCTCCCGTATCCCGTAGACCGCCGGCAGGCGGGCCTTTTCTGCCAGGCGAGCGATCTGTGCCCGGTTATCGACGAACGCCCCTTCCACCAGAACGATGACCGCGTCCGCCCGCTCTCTGGTCATCGCCGCAAAGGCACCGTCGAAGTCGCCGGGACCACGCGCTTCCAGGGGTTGCAGGCGCACTCTCAACGTCCGGGCTGCCATCTCCGCTTCTCGTAACTGGGGTTCGTTGCTTGGATTGGCCGGATTCCAGAGGACGGCCACGCGGGAAACCTTGGGAACCAGCTCCGTAAGGAGCTGCATCTGTTTCCCAACGAGCTCGGGGGCCATCAAGGACAGCCCGGTGACATTTCCCCCCGGCCGTCCGAGGCCGGCGACAAGTCCGGTCGCCACAGGATCGACAACGACCGACATGACGATGGGAATCGTCCTCGTCGCATCCCGCGCAGCCTTCGCCGCCGGCGTGGAGTACGTCACGATGATGTCGACCCTGAGACGGACCAGCTCGGCTGCGAGGTCGGCGAGCCGATCATAGCTTCCCTCAGCGAATCTGGCCTCGATGCTGATGCTCCTGTTCTCTATGTAGCCAAGGCCGCTCAGCCCCTGCCGAAAGGCGTCAAAAAGCGCTATGCGCCTCGGGTCAGAGGCTGAGCCAATCGACAGATAGCCGACTTTGGGCACTTTCGGCGGCATCTGGGCCGCGGCTGCGAGCGGCACGACGACCACACTCAGAGCAAGGCCGCTCAGGAACGCGCGTCGGTCGACGGTTGGGAGGTGGGGACTGCTCATCTGCCAGGAAGCTAGGGCAGGCACGGGTCCTGGTCAAGAGAGGACCCGATCACTTCACTTCGTAAGAGAAGCCGTCACGGACTCGTTTGGCGGGTTCGGATGTACGGGTTACCCGTGTGCCGGGCCTGGAAATCCGTCCATGCGTCGATGTCGCGCTCCTTGAGCTCGCACAGAAACTCCCAGCTCGTCGCTTTCAGGACCTGGTCGGGCAGGAACGTGTACCAGGCGATGCGCAGCCCGAGGGCGAAGTGCTCGGACAAGGTCAACGGCTTCGGCAGCTTGCCCTGCATGACAGAGAGCGTGCCGGACACCGCGGCGCGCGCCTGCCGGACTTCCTCAACCGAATGCGGCGATTCGAACTGCACCCAATCGACGCGGCCGCGCGTCAGGTACGCATTCAACCTCTCCAGGAGCTCGCCCATGCCGCCGTTCGCGGCGTCGCGGGCATAGCACTGGGCCATGATCACGAAGTCCGGATCGAGCTCATCGCGCGCGCGCACGGCGGCCTGGTAGCGCTCCACGGCCGCATCACGCGAGACCACCTCGACACCGGGCGTCTGCGTGCTGCGCTTGCTCTCGACCGGCTGGTCGTCGATGCGAATGCCGGCCAGACCGGCGCGGATGCTCTCGTGGACGAGCCGGCGCACCGCGGGCGGGCCACCGTGGCCGGTGTCGCCATCGAGGATCACGGGAAAGGAGACCGCGCGGGCGATGTAGCCGCCAAACTGGACGCACTCGGTGGCGGAAAGGACGCCGGTGTCAGGGAGTGCCGTGTAGTTGCCGCCGGTGATGCCGGTGCCCACGAACGCCGCTTCGCAGCCCGCGGCTTCCATGATCTGTGCGTGGAAGGCGTTGGGCGTGCCCAGCACGGCCAGCACCCGATCGTCGCGAGCCAGGAACGACCGAAGTCTGGAGGACGGTCGCGGCGCGAGGTGGTCAGGCACGGGCCGGCGCTACCGGCGCTGGTCTGAAACGGCGGTAAAACCGCAGCGCATTGTCCCAGAACAGCTTGCGCTTCGCCGGCTCCGGCAGATCCCAGGCCATCACCGTGTCCACCGATTTCGGAAACCAGCTTTCGCCGTGCGGGTAGTCCGACGCGTACATCAAGATGTCTTCGCCCAGGAGCTGGATGACGGCCTTCGTCAGCTCCACGCCTTCCGACATCTCGATGGTCTGGAAGAAGCGACCGGAGGTGACGTAGTCGCTCGGCTTCTGCTTGAGCGGCGGCAGGGCCCGAGCCACGGACTGGGCATGCTCGTCCAGGCGCTTAGCCCAGAACGGCAGCCACCCGTGGCCGGCCTCGAGCACTCCCAGCCGAAGATTCGGATACCGGTCGAGCACACCCGCGCCGATGAGGGCGGCCATGTTGCGCATGCCGCACCAGGGGTGCGCGGCCGAGCGCTGCAGCCACAAGTTCTCCCACGTGTCGAGCCCGCCGGGCGCGTAGGGCGGCATGACGGTGAACGTGTGGAGCACGACCGAGAGGTCGTGGTGCTGCGCCGCCGCCCAGTACGGTTCCAGGTCCGGATGATCGAGCGGCATGCCATAGGGTGCGTAACAGAAGAGCGACAACGCCCACGGCTCCCGGGCGCACCGCTCGACCTCCTCCAGACTCTCCCGCACGTTCCGGCCGGACACCAGGATGACGCCGCTCAGCCGGTTTGGATAGGCGGCGCAGTAGTCCGCCATCCAGCGATGGTAGGCGCGGTACAGCGCGAGCTCGATGGCCGTGTCCGCCGTCGTCCACGTCCCGAACCAGCCCGACGGCAGCAGGAGGTTGACATCGACCCCCTCCAGATTCATGTCGGCGATCCTCGCAGCCGGGTCGTGGTCGACTCGAGGATCGGGATCCCGGCCTTTGTGCGCGCCACCGTAGGTGCTCATGTACGCGTGGGGATCCGCGGGCTGGGGCGACGCGTCACCCAGGCGACGCTCGTACTTGCGCTCGCCCACGTGATACGTCACCTGGCCGGTGCGCTTGATTACGCGGCGCTTGTCGCTCAGGGGCTCGAGCGCCGCGCGCTCGGGCGCGGCCAGATAGCGCTCGAGGATGTCCATGGTCGGGCCCACGTGGGTGTCCGCGTCGAAGATCCGCAATCCGTCTCGCGCCACAGCGTTGGTCCTCCCAGCAGCGGGCTTTCGGGTTCGTTCTCACACCTGGCCGCAAAGCTAGGCCAGGGCCCGGGCTGGGTCAATAGGGCGAAGCCTTCCACCCACATGGGCGTTCTGCACGTATAACGGAGGAGGAACAACATGGGGTCATCGCGACCCTTCCGCTTCGGTGTCATCAATGAACGCATGCAGACGGCCAGCGCCTGGAACGCCGACGCCCGGCGGACCGAGCAGCTGGGGTACTCGACCTTTCTGATCCGGGACCACTTCGTCCCCGACCATTTCGGGGACCAGTTCGCGCCGTTCTCGGCGCTCATGGCCGCGGCCAGCGTGACGAAGACCATGCGCGTTGGCTCCCTCGTTATCGACAATGACTACCGCCATCCCGTAGTCCTGGCCAAGGAAGCGGCGACGCTCGACCTGCTCTCCGGTGGCCGCTTCGAGCTCGGCCTGGGCGCGGGGTTTCTGAAGACCGAGTACGACAAGGCCGGCGTAACCTTCGACAGTGCCGGCGTTCGCATCAGCCGACTGGCGGAGGCGCTCGAGGTGCTCAAGGGATTGTTCGCGGAGGGCCCCCTGACGTTCCGAGGGCAGCACTATCGAATCGACGGACTCCGTGGGTATCCCCAGCCGGTGCAGCGCCCACACCCGCCGATCCACATCGGCGCGGGAAGCAAGCGCATGCTCATGTTGGCCGGACGGGAAGCCAACACGGTCGGCCTGCTCAACTCCTCGACGAGAACCGGCACGCTCATCGATGATCCGGTCGAACGCCTTGCCGACACAGTCGCGCAGAAGCTCGCCTGGGTCCGGGAAGGTGCGGGCGAACGGTTCCCTGAGATCGAGCTCAGCATGACCATGGCGGTCGTGGTCACCGATGACCGAAGGCAGGCTGCCGAGACGCTCATCCGCGCCCGCGACTGGAACACCATCACCCCTGCACAGGTTTTCGACATGCCGAGTATCTTTATCGGCTCCATCAGCGAGATTTGCGAGCTGATGGAAGCCCGGCGGGAACGATTCGGTATCTCGTACTACATCGTGCCCGACCGGCTCCGCGACACGATGGCCCCCGTCGTCGAACGCTTGAGTGGGAAGTAACGGCCTTTCAGAGCTCGGTCCGCCCGACACGGTACACCTTCCCCGGTTGCTGCGCGGCGGCGAGCTTACGGGATCGTCAGGCCGAGGGTTCACTTGAACTTCGTCGGCTGCTCGACGGGCAGGTCGGCTGGCTCTGCCTCTTTCCACTGAGCCTGGAGCACGGGGTTACTCATATTGAACAGGAATGCGATCCGGGCGACTTGCGGCACCATCATGACGGAGCAGCCGGATCGGTCCACACGCGATCTCATTGTTGATAACCGAACAGGCGCCAGCGCCCGCCCTCTCGGCGGGCGACCTCCAGCTCGTGCTCCCAGGCGAGCACCGGAACGGAGCTGCCGGTCCAGCGGAGGCGACCCGTCACTGTGCCGGTCGAGTAGATCCACGCGTGCTCGCCGACCAAACGCACCTCGTCGATGCGTACGCGCGCCCTCACCTGGTCATGCAGCGCGAAGATCGCGCGCAGCTGCTCGGCGAGGAGAGGCTTCGTGAGGGGGCTGGTGCGGTACCGGTCTGACACGTGCGCGAGCACGCCGGCCGAGTCCATCGCGTCGAAGCGCCGCACGGCGTCGTCGAGCGCCTGTTGGATCTCGGCGACGACATGATCCGGTGCTTCGGCGCCGGACGCTGTCGCGGACGCGGGCGCCGCGCTTCTCAGCGCCGCGCCGGTCGTTGCGACGGGCAGCCAGATGACGAGGGCGAGCGCGCGACAAAGTCGCATGCGTCTCATGTTAAGCCTCAGCGGGGCTCACGGATCATCCAGACCTCCGTCCCGTCCGCGAGACTCACGCGGTGAGAAACGCAGATGAAGCCCGCATCCGTCTGAGCCCGAAGATCTTCGACCGGTCGCGTGGCGTCACGTCTGGCATGGGGAACCTCCTAGGCGGACTGGAGCATCGGGCGGAAGGCCTCGAGCGCCAGCGCGCGCTCCTCCGGCGTGAGGTTCGGGCCGAGGAGTAGCACCGGGAAGGCGGCACCGGCCTCGTGCCAGCGCCTAAGTCTCCGCCGCGCCTCGGGCGGGGTGCCGTAGACGATCAGTTGCTCGAGTAATTCTTCCGCGTCGGCCGGGACGACGCCCGTGAACTTCGGCGCGTTGGCCGCGAGCACCGCCTCCACGGC
>Ga0099827_10000199_pt1 | contig 23983 bp, 30 predicted proteins | sample CZO8metaG_FD_79339 | JGI IMG/M metagenome (GOLD analysis project Ga0099827, IMG submission 79339) | Vadose zone soil microbial communities from the Eel River Critical Zone Observatory, Northern California, USA - CZOApr15con1.8 metaG | ecosystem: Environmental > Terrestrial > Soil > Vadose zone ...
CCGCTCCCGGTCGTTACATCATCGGACCGGTACCGATGGACAGCACGCTCGCGAGGACGGTCCCGGGCCGCGTCGTCGCCCCCGGCTACATGTGGATGTCCGGCACCTCCTTCTCAGCGCCGATCGTGTCTGGCGCTGCGGCGGAGATCCTGGCCCGCCATCCCGACTGGGGCCCGGACGAGGTCAAGGGCGCGCTGATGCTCACTGCGAACTACCTGGCCGGCGCGGGCCCGCAGGGCGCGGGCGTGGGCGAGATCGACGCGGCTTCCGCGGCGAGCCTCGACTTCGTGCCGCCGAACCCGAACGAGAACCTGAACGTCTTCATCACCACCGATCCCACGACCGGCGCGAAGACGTTCGACCAGGCGAGCTGGGCGAGCACCGTCGCAGCGAACCCCTCCTGGAGCTCGGCGAGCTGGAACAGCGCGAGCTGGGACAGCGCCTCCTGGAACTCGGCGAGCTGGAATAGCGCCTCCTGGAACTCGGCGAGCTGGGAGAGCAACGTCGGCTCGGCCATGTCGAGCCTCGCGAGCTTGAGCGAGGCGAGCTGGGAGGAATAGGCCCGAGGAACCCAGCGTAACTCTCGGCGGTGGCGGCCCCTGCGGGCCGCCACCGCTTTTTTTGTTGCCTAGGCCGGCGGCGCCGCGGCGCGCTCGGCGGCCGCGGCCGCGGTGCGGACGAGATCGCGTGCACGCCGCACGCGGTCGTCAGCGGACGCCGAGGCCAGGTTGACCTCGACCAGATGTGCCGCCACGCGCGCGGCAGCGTGCGCCAGTAGCGCGGCGGTCGCGGCCTCGGGACGGACCTCTCCGTCGCCGCAGTCCGCCACCTGCGCCGCGAGCAAGGCGACGTCGCACGCGGTCTCGCCGATCGCGAGCGGCGCGTCCGCGGCGCGTGCGAGCGTCCGGCCGAGGTGGAAGTCTCGCGCCTCGGGCCTCGGGTCGACCTGCGTCGCGCGCGCCGTGAGCACGGCGTCGAGTGCGTCGGCGTCCTCGCGGGCGAGCTGGAGGGCCCGCCGCCGAAGCGCCTCGGCCTGCGCGACGGTCGTGCTGGCCTCGGCCCACGAGCCGCGGGAGAAGCGCGCCGCCATCGCGACGAGCGCCGCCGCGGACGCCGTGGCGAGCGCAGCCGCGGGCCCGGCCCCGGGAACGCGCGTCTCGCGCGCGAACTCGTCGAGCAGCTCGTCGATCGGAAGCGTCAGGAAGTCGCGCGCCACTGTGGGCGCGATTATCCGTCAGTCGGTTTCGAGGCGTGCGCGCAGCTCGTCGAGCACTCGCCGTGTCGGCTCGACGCCTTCGCGGGCGAGGGCCGCTTCGAGGTCGGCGACCAGCGCCGCCCGAAACTCTGCGTCCCGCTCCGCCCGGGCCACGAGATCCTCGAGCATCGCGCGCAGGGCAGGCAGCTGCGCCGCTGCCTCGACCCACCCCTGAGGCGGCGGCTTGAGGAGCGCGAGCAGCTCGGCGAGGCGCTCTTCGTTCCAGGAGTGTGCGCTCATCGACCTCCAGACGTGTTGGAAGCCGTATTTCTTCCCTCCAGGCGCTGCCGCAGCTTGGCCAGGCAGCGGGAAAGCCGGCTCGCGATCGTGCCCGGCGGCAGGTCGAGCTCCTCGCCGATCGTCTTGTAGCTCTCGTCGCGCGCGAAGAACCGGTCGAGGAGCTCGGCGCACGGCTCTCCGAGCTGGGCCAGCTCCTCGTGGACGGTCAGAGCGTCGTCGATCGCGGCGAGCGCCTCATCGATACCGCCGGACTCGAGCTCCTCGTCCGAGGCGGGCTGCATCCTGGAGGAGTCGCGCAGCCGGTCGAGGCACAGGTTCCGGGTGAGCTGTGCGATCCAGGGCCGGAGCGCCGTATCGTCCCGCAGGCGGTCGAGGTGCGTGTACGCGCGCGTGAAGACCTCCTGGAAGACGTCCTCAGCGTCGTGCTCGGGGAGCCGGAAGCCCTGCACCGAGATTGCATACACGTAACGGGAGAACCGCTCGACGAGCTCGCGCCAGGCGGCCTCGTCGCCGGCCCGGCAGCGGGCCACGAGCTGCGCATCGGTCAGCGCCTGCGTCACGCCGGCATGACCCCCGACAGCGAGCCGAGCCGCGCTCCGACCAGAGCGTCGGCGGCAGCGCGGCTCCGCGCGTGGCCGGTCACGGCGGCGATGAATTCGTCGCGGTCGAGCGCGAGCAGCCGGGTATCTTCGAAGGCTTTCGCGGTCGCCGTACGCGGCACGTCCCGCAGGAGCGCGATCTCGCCGAAGGCCTCGCCCGGCCAGAGGTCGTTCACCGGCTCACCGTCGATCGAGATCTCGACGCGGCCGTCCTCGATCACGTAGAAGAGGTCGCCGGGATCGCCCTGCCGGAAGATCAGCTCACCGGCTTCGGCGGACCGCGGCACGAGCTTCGACGCGAGGTGCTCGACCGCCGGTGGGGGGAGCGGCGCGAAGATCGGGTTCGCCCGGAGGAGCGCGATGCGTTGCTCGGGAATGTGGGCCCTCCCGTCGATCACTGCGAGGCGCCGCCAGAGGAGGATGGCGAGGACGGGCAGCAGCGAGCCCATCACGATCAGCGCTCCGCGGATCCCGAACAGGTCGATCAGCCCCGGCGCCACGAGCGCTCCGATCGCGAGCCCGGCGACGAGCACGCTCTCGAGCGCACCGAACACGCGCCCGAGCACGTCGTCGCGCACGGCGCGCTGCATCAGGGTCACGCCGGAGACGTCGACCAACGTGTTGCCGATTCCGAAGATGCCCAGCAGCAGGATCGCGCCGATCGCGGTCGGCCAGACACCGATCAGGCCGAGCCCGGCGCCGATCAGCACGAGGCCCGTTCCGAAGTCGGACGCCAGCCGCTTCCGTCCGACGAGCGCGAACGTCACGCCGACGCCGAGCAGGCCCCCGATGCCGATCGCGGAGTTGAGGAAGCCGAGCCCGGACCTGCCGATGTCGAGCAGGTCGAGCGCCGTGACCACGATCAGGACGCGCAGCGCGCCGGCCACGACCGTCTGGCAGAAGTAGAGGAAGACGATCACGCGCGCATCGCGCTCAGTGCCGAGCGCCCGAAAGCCGGCCACCGCCTCGGCGCGAGCGTTACCGCGTTCGACCTCGGCTCGCGCTTCCTTGCGGCTGCGGATCTGGACGACGAGTAGCGCCGACCAGACGAGCGTCAGCGCGTCCGCCACGAAGACCCAGCCGACGCCCGTCACCGCCAGCAGCAGTCCGCCGAGCGCGGGGCCGAGGAAGGAGCCGACGCTCTCGATCGCCGTCGAGCTGACGTTCGCCGCCGTGAGCTCCTCCGGCGTCTCGGCGAGCAACGGCAGCAGCGCGGCCTGCGCCGGGCGGAAGGTCTTCGAGGCCACGGCCACCAAGCCCGCGAGGACGAAGATGATCGCCGGCGACCAGCCCTCGAATGCCGCCGCGGCCATCGCCGACATCGCCGCAACGCGGCTCACGTCGGCCGCGAGCATCACCCGCTCGCGCGGGTACCGGTCGGCGAAGTACGCCAGCCACGGCGCGGTCAGCGCGGCGGAGATCCAGCGGATGACGAGGACAAGGCTGACCGCCTTCGCTCCGCCGTGGCCGTCCGCATAGACGACGAGGGCGACCAGAAAGCCCCATTCGCCGGTGATCGAGCCCACGAAGGCGAGCTGGAGCTTGCGGAGCTCGCGGTTTGCGAAAACCGCCCGAAACGCCACACCCGACTCCGAAAGCTGCTTTCGAAGCTGGTTCACCCAGCGGAGAATCTCACGTCCAGTTGTCTTTTTGAAGAAATCAGGGAAGATTGGGACGGCGTTCCCCGTCTTGTGGTCGGAGTGCCACGGACGGCGGAGCAAACGTGAAAGGAGATTCAGTGTCTGACCAGGAGAACAAGACTGAGCGCGTCGAGGACGCGGACGAGCCCGACACCGAGGGCCACCTCTTCGACAAGCACGAGAAGCACGAGAAGCACGACGAACCCGACGTCGAGGGTCACAAGTTCGACGCGTTCGAGAAGCACGAGAAGCACGAGAAGCACGAATAAGTTCGCGGAACCGGTTCACTCCGCCGAACGGGCGCCCTCGCGGGCGCCCGTTCTCGTTCACTGCTTCAGCACGTCCTCGAGCGCGGAGAGGAACGCGAGCGCCGCTGCGCGCCGGTCGTCCGTCAGCTCGTCGAGCGCCGCCGCGACGCGCGCGACGACGGCGACGTCGCCGCCGCCGGTGTCGAGCGCGGCCTTCGCGCGGCGCGAGCGCTGGAGGAGGTCGAGCGCGATCGCGGCCTGGTTCGCGAACAGCCCGAGCAGCTCCATCTCCTGCAGCGAGAAGCCGGGCCGCTGCGGCCGGTCGAGCACCTGCAGCACGCCGAGCGCGCGCTCATCGAAGAGGAGCGGGACGGACATCAGCCCCTTCGGGACGTAGCCCGTCTTCTCGGCCACCTCGCGCGCGTGCCGGGGATCCTGCGTCAAGTCCTCGATCACGAGCGGCTGCCGCGACACGAGCGTCCAGCCGACGATGCCGGTCGACGACGGCAGGCGGGAGCCCACGAGCCCCTGCTCCGCCTCGCCCGCCACGGCCTCGAACACGAGCTCGTCCGCCTCCTCGTCGTAGAGGAAGATCGACGACCGCTGCGCGCCGAAGATCGCGCGCGCGACCTCGACGATCGAGCGGAGCAGCGAGCGGTACGCCTCGTCCGAGCCGATCACGCCCGCCGCGACCGCTGCTCTGAATCCGTCTTCGCTCATGTGTGCCCCTTCCGGTAGTGGTCTCGCGTTTCTGGCGACGGCACGAGGTCGCCAGGCAGGGACGCAGGGAGGCCCGATATGAGGACATATCGGGCCGACTGAGGACGCCGCATGGCGGCCTCGTGCTCCGCCAGAAGCGCCCTGACTACTGCCGGAAGGGGCACTACCTTCCTCCCACGTTGTCGGCGATCAGGTGCAGCACGCTCTTCAGCTGGAACGGCGTCAAGTCTGGGTGCTTCGACAGCACGAGCGCGCAGACCCCGGACATGTGCGGCGTCGCGAAGCTGTTGCCGGTGGCGCGGATCGTGCTGCCGCCCGTCCACGCGAGCTCGACGTCGACGCCGCGCGCGAAGAACTCCACCGGCGGGTCCGGGTTGTAATAGAACGTCAGCGAGTCGGGCTCGGCGTGACTGCCGACGGAGATCACGGACGAAAAGCGCCACGGGTAGCTCTCGACCGGCATGTTGTGCGCGGACGCGACGAGGATCGAGCGCTTGAAATACGCCGTGTCCGCTAGCTCGTGCAGCACCTCCGCGAATTGGCGCTTTGTCGTCGACAGGCTCATGTTGATCACGTCGAAGCCCTGCTCGACCGCCCAGCGCAGGCCGGCGAGGAGGATCGGGCCGGACCCGGTGAAGCCGGCGCCGAGCACGCGCACGCTGACGAGCTCACAGTCGGGCGCGAGGCCGCGGATGATCCCCGCACAACCGGTGCCGTGCCCGCACGAGTCGCCTTCCTCGTCCGGCCCGACGACCGGTTCGCCGTCCTCGCCGATCGAGACCGCGACCGCATCCGAGATCGTGCCGACTCTCGGGTGATCGGCCTCGACGCCGCTGTCGAGGACGCAGACGCGCACGTCCTTGCCGGTCGCGCCTTCGAGTGCCCATTCGCGTGTGACGCGGTCCGGCCACTCGAAGGTGAGCCGGATGCGGTCGATCGCATCCGCCGGCAGCGACCACGCCGGAAGCGGACGTTCTTCCGCTTCCGCCACGGCTGTCTTACCGTCCTTGCTCGGCTTCCTTGAGCCGCTGCGCCATCGTCTGCAGCATCTTCCAGGCGATCGCCGCGTTCGACTCGACGAGCGGGCGGAAGTCCCAGAACGTCATCCCGTAGCAGCGCAGGTCGGTCTCGGCGGTAATCGTGGCGGTGCGATCGATGTCGGCGATCAGACCGACCTCGCCGAAGTAGTCGCCTGGGCCGAAGGTTCGCACCTCTTTGCCGCGGACGCTCACCTTCGCCGTGCCGTCGTCGATCACGAAGAAACCGACGCCGCCCTTGCCTTCTTCGGTCACGGTGTCGCCGGCGTCGAACGTCCGCTCCTTCATCGACCCGGCGATCTCCTTCAGCTCACGGTCGTCGAGATCGGCGAAGATGGGGACGCGCTTGATCAGTTCCACGGGTGCAGTGGCCATGCGGGTGAGCATAAAGCAACTGCGTGGGCAACAATACGGGGGTGAATCTCACAATCGTGGGCTGCTCCCCGGCCTGGCCGAACCCCGGGGGCGCGCAGTCCGGCTACCTCGTCAACGGAACGGGAACCGTCCTCCTCGACTGCGGTCCGGGCGTGCTTGCGCGGCTGCGCACGCGGGACAGCTGGCCGAAGGTCGACGCGATCGTGATCACGCACTTTCACCTGGACCACTGGGGCGATCTCGTGCCGTGGGTCTGGGGCTCGATGTACCTGCAAGGGCGCGGCGACGCGCCGGCACGCGCGTCCCTCTGGGTGCCGCCGGGCGGGATCGAGCAGCTGGAGGCGTTCGGCTCGCGGCTCGGCTTCCCCGACATGTTCGAGCGCGTTTTCGGCGTGCACGAGTACACGCCCGACGAGCCGTTCGAGGCCGCAATCCACACCGTCGTCGCGACGCAGGTGCCGCACTACCGGATGGAGGCCTTTGCAATCGGCATCTCCGACGGCGACAAGACACTGGCCTACTCCGGCGACTCGGGCCCGAGCGACGCTCTCTCGGAGCTCGCCCGCGACGTCGACCTGTTCGTCTGCGAAGCGACGCTGCTGCGCGGCGAGTTGGACGGCGAGCCGCGCGGGCACCTCGCCCTCGATGAGGCGCTCGAGACGTTCGAGCGCTCCGGCGCGAAGCGTCTGCTCGTGACGCACCGTCCCGCGGAACTGCCGTCGAACGACGGGCTCGAGTACGCGTACGACGGGCTGGAGCTGACGCTTTAAAGCGCGCGAATTCGCACTGCGACGAGCGATCGCCCGCACGTACGGACTCGCACGACGAGGTGACGGCCGCGGCGGAGCGGCTGCAGCGACTGAGCCATCGCCGTGCGAGCGTCGACCTTCACTCTCAGCAGCGCGTGCCGGCGCGTTTGAAGGTCGAGCTCGAACGAGCTCGGGATGCGGACGTCGCCCGCAACCGTGAACGCTCTCCCGCAGCGCGGGCCGAGCAGATGCGGTCGGTCCACGGCGAACAAAAATCGATGGAGCGGGTGCGACCGAAGGGCGACGAGGTAGAGCGGCGAGACGTACAGGTAGTTCGGACCCTCGGGGCCGATGAAGCCGAACGCAAGCGGAACCCCCCGGACCGCGTGCACCTGCACGTCCTGCGGGGGCATCGGATTCGCGGGAACTGTGTCGTTGCAACCCGGCTTGGTGGCCGTGACCGCCGTTCGCCCAACGGGAGCGGGATGCAGGGCGCGCGCACCCAGGTACCCAACGCCGTGCCAAGAGATCATCGCGGCGCACTGCGCGTGTGCAGGTACAGGCACGAGCAAGGCAAGGGCGCTGAGTGCGCCCACGAGCGGCGCGCGGCTCACGGCAAATCTCCGCGCAGCGCCTGCGCGACGACGCGCTCCACAAACTCAACTTTCGCGTCGGTGTACGCCTCGCGGTCGTCGGAGTACCGCGCGGCGAGCTCGTACTTCAGCGCCGCGTACTCAGCCGCCGTCTCCGGATGCATGCGCAACCAGTCCCGGAACGCGAGCCGTGCATGCCATTGCGGATGCGCCGGCTCGATCAGGTACATGTGGAACTCGCGCCGCTGCGGTGACGGCTTGCAGAACCAATGGAAGTACTCGCGGTACGGGAAGTAGCAGTAGCTCTCCGCGGCGAGCACCGGGATCGCGGCTCGCGCCTCCTCGAGATCGCGCACGCCGACCATGATGTCGACGACGGGCTTCGCGGCGAGACCGTGCACCGCCGTTGAGCCGACGTGGTGCACCCCGCCCTCGAGCCACGGCGCGACGACCCGCTCGAGCAGCGTCCGCTCAGCCTCGAACCTCGCCGGCCACGCCGGGTCGTACTCGGCGATGTGCACGTGCTCTTCGCTCACCGTATCGCGCGACCCTGGTGTTATGTGCCGAAAGCTATCCATCCGGAAGCAACTCCGTCCGGTGCGGCAGCCAATCTGCCGGGGTCGTACGAGGAGACGCCGCTCACCAGGCGAAGGAACGCCGATCGAGACCGCGCCGACACCCCTGTGTTTCGCCTGCGGGACGACTCTGTCGCCCGCGCTCGCCCGCTCCGCGTCGCTGCGCTGCCACGACTGTCGCGACGCGCAGGCGCCGCTGCGGAGAGACCTCGTCGAACCGCCCGCTCAGCCGGTGAAGCTGAAGCGCCGACTCAGGTTGCGTCCGGCGGCATAGGGCCCAACGCCTCCAGCCTCCAGCCGCACTTGTAGCTGCGGTGCGTCATCCGCGTGCGCAGCTTCGGCCTCCGCCGCGGCGGCAGGAGTGCGACCGCCCGGGCCCGTGCGCGCAGCCCGCGTTCGACGGCTCCGATCATCGCGCGCGGCGGACGGGGAAAGCCGATCGCCTCGCGCAGCCGGTCGTCCATCAGCGCGGCGATCGCGTGCGCGCCCAGCCGCTTCGGCACGCCCGGGAACCAGGCGAGGAACATGTCGCGGGACGCGTTCGCGACGCGCGCGTTCGATTCCGCGTAGTGGAAGTTCGCGCGCTCGTACTCCACGTTGTAGCGCTCGAGCTCCTCGTAGCTCGCCGGGATCTCCTTGATCGCCATCCGCCGCCCGATCTGGGACCAGAAGTGGAACGCGGCGAGCCGTTCTTGCGCGACAAGCGGCCGCCATCCGAAGCGTGCATTCCAGCGGATCGGCTCGTACACGAATGTCGACAGGACGTACAGAAAGTCTTCGTTCGCGATCTCGAAGCGGCGGTGCAGGCGATTCATACGGCGGATCGCGCGCCGGCCGTCCTCCGAGTCGTAGCCGGACTCGGCGATCGTACTCAGGATCAGGTCGGTATCGTCGTAACGGCGCTGCGCGCGGGCGGCGAACTCGCCGGTCGAGTCGAGCAGCGAGGACACGGACGGCGACCCGAACGTCCGGAAGAGCGCGAACTCGAGTGAGCGTGTCGTGTCGAACGGGAACTCGTACACCGTGTCGAGGTAGACGATCCGCTGGCAGTCGCGCTCCGGGTCGAGCGTCAGGATCTCGCGCAGGTACGGCGATTCACGCACGGCCGAAGATTGCGCTCTCCAGCGCGTAGAAGAGCGCGATCACGCCGAAGAGGACGACGCTCGCCGTCGCGCTTGCGAACGCCACGAGCGTCGCCCCGCCGTAGAGCAGCGTCCCGGGAAGGAAGCTGCGCGTGATCCCGCTGACTACGCGCGGGTCGGCGTCGGCGGAGATCAGCCGGTTGCCGATCGCTGCGTAGAACCACAGCGCCGCCCAGGAGAGCGCCGTGCACGTAAATGTGATGCCGTAGAACAGGGCGGCCGCACGCCGATCGTCGCTGTTGATGAACTTCGCCACGACCCGCGTCGGGTAGGGCACGAAGGCGACGAACATCAGGTTGAAGACGGTGACCAGCAGGAAGGTGCGGTCGACGCGGCCAATCTGCTGCATCACCGTGTGGTGGTTCGTCCACATGATTCCGACGGTCACGAAGCTGACGGCGTACGCCGCGTAGGACGGCCATTGGTGGAGCAGGGCGTGCTGCAGCGGCTCGTCTCGACTCGGGACGTCGAACGTGAGCACGAGCAGCGTGATCGCGATCGCGTAGACACCGTCGCTGAAGGCCTCGACCCGGCGCGTGTCCATGGGCGCACTCTACGGACCTGTACGCCTCAGCCAAGGCCCGGTGTCAGACACCAGCGCAAGAAGTGTGACGACTGTGTGACGAGATGCAGACTTTCCCTGCAACGCAAGAGCTTGTGGCGGACACGTCTTGGTGTCAATGCAAGAGCTTGTGGCGGACACGTCTTGGTGTCAGACACCAGCGCAAAGGTGTGGCGCATTCGTGCCGAAAGTCAGTCCCTAGAAGCGGGCGGTCGCCCCGAGCCAGCGCTCGTGCGCCCCCGATTCGAGGACGTCCGCGATCTGATCCAGCGCGAAGCGGAGCTCGTCGTCGGATGTGAAGTAGTGAGGGCCGAGGCGGATGCCAGCGCCGGGACGGAAGTCGCAGAGGATCTGCCGCTCCGACAGCTCCTTGTGCACCGCCTCGAAGTGCGGCACGTTCACGATCACGGCGCCGCCGCGCCGCTCGGGCTCGCGCGGCGACCGGACCTCGAATCCGCGCGCTTCCGCGAGCTCGATCAGCAGCTGCGTCTGGCGCACCGAGTTGCTTCGGATGCGCTGCACGCCGATCTCTTCTATTAGGTCGTAGCCGGGGGTGGCTGCATAAAGCGCGGGCACGTTCGGCGTGCCGGTGAGGAAGCGCGCGATCCCCTCCGCGTACTCCATCTCCGGCTCGAACGCGAACGGCCGCGCGTGCGCCTGCCAGCCGGTGTACGCGGGCTCGAGCCGCTCGATCAGATCGGGCCGGACATACAGCCAACCGTTGCCCGGGCCGCCGCACAGCCACTTGACCGAGCCGCCGACGGCGAAGTCGACGTCGAGCGCCGTCACGTCGAGCGGAACCGTGCCCGCGGACTGGTACGCGTCGAGGACGACGTGCGCGCCGGCATCGTGCGCGCGCGAGACGATCGCCTCGACGTCCTGGATCTCCGCCGAGTTGTAGACCACGTGCTGCACGGGAACGAGGAGCGTTCGTTCGTCGATCGCGTCGACGACCGCTTCGCCGTTCTCGCAGACGACGACGTCGAGCCCGACCTGCGCCTCGTAGACGTAGCGCACCGAGGGAAAGTTGTCACGCTCGTAGATGATCCGGTTCCGCTCGCCGGGCCGGGGGAAGCACGACAGGACGATCGTCTCGGCGATCGACACGTTCTGGTGCATGCAGACCGTGTCCGGCGGCGCGCCGATGATCCGCCCGACCTGGTCGCCGACCGTGAGTGGCATCGTCCACCACCCCTCGCCCCAGGCACGAATGCCCCGCGTCGCCCAGGTCTGCGCGTATTCGCGCATCCGCTCCTCGACAGCCGCCGGCATCGCGCCGAGCGAGTGGTTGATCAGGTACGTCGTCGACTCGAGGATCGGGAAGCGGTTGCGGTAGGCGAGCAGATCGTTCACGGCAGCCGATAGGCGTGATCGGTGATGTACCGGAAGCGGGACGGCAAACCGCGCGGAGGCATCCCGAAGATCCTGAACCTCCCGAACACGATCCGGACGTAGTGCGCGCCCGCAAGCCGACCGCGACCGGAGAACGTGCCGCTCCACGCGGCGCCCGGGCGCAGGACCCGCGGGAGTTCGGGCATGAACCGCGTGGCGAGAACTCCGGGACCGAGATGAGCGATCTCGCTGGCTCGGGCGGTCTTCAAGACGAGCACGCCGAACTCCGTCTTGCCGGGATGATGAGGCCGACCGATCTCCAGGGGGGCGCCCGCGTCGTTCTCGACCCTAGCCTCGACGCTCCACCCGTTGGGGTGCACGAGCAGCCGCCGGACATCGACGATCAGCCTCGCGCCGGGGCGGCCGGGCGCCTCGTGCCAGTTGAGGACGATCGTCTGCTCATGCGTGGGAGAGGAGGTCGACGTGCCGCACCCGATCCCCGCGAGCACGATCAGGAGCGGCGATGCTCTGACAATCGCCTCGCCGCGGCTTCTCACTGCAGAACGAACTCCCTGATCAGCGCCATCGCCTCCTCCGGCTTGTCGCGGAAGACGCCGTGGCCCGCGCCCTCGAAGATCACGAGCTGTGAGTGCGGGATCGCGGCGGCAATGTCCTCGGCATCGGCCACCGGTGTGATCGGATCGAGTTCGCCGCCGAGAACGAGTGTCGGGCAGCGGATGTTGCCGAGCTCCGCGAAGAGATCGACCGTGAAGCCCTCGCCGCGGAAGAAGTGGTTGGCCACATCGCGTTTGAGGATCACACGCGCGAGCACATCGGGATCCATCGGAGTCGGGTTGTAGAGCGGCAGGCAGACGCGCATGAACTCATCGAACGTCTCGTCGGTCATGTCGGTGAAGTGTCTCTCGGCGACGTCGCGCGCCGCTGCGCCGCCGAACCGCTCGAACATCGGCAGCGCGCGGTCGAGACGGAACTTCGCCAGACTGCTCGAGACGATCAGCTTCGCGGGCAGATCCGGATAGCGTGCAGCGACGCCCAGCGCGACGACGCCGCCGAACGACTGGCCGAGGATGATCGGCTCGTGAAGCTCGAGCGCTTCGCAGAAGCCGACGATGTCATCGATCCACGTGTCGAGGTACCAGCGGTCGGCTGAGCTTGGATCGCTGCGTCCCTGGCCGCGGTGGTCCGGCAGCACGAGTTGTGCGACGTCGGCGAGCGGGGCGAGCGTCGTCGCGAGCACGCTATGGTCGAAACCCGGGCCGCCGTGCAGGAGCAGCATCGTCGGTCGCGCGCGCATCGTCGGGCCGGCCGGGACGAGCTTTGTCCCGATCACCTCGAAGAAGATTCGCGTGTCGCCGACCTGGATCCGCATCGCGGCGAGTCTATGCTCGCGCGATGCCGCTCGTCCTCCTGCACGGGATCGGCACCGGTCCGGAGGCGTGGCGGCCGCAGGTCGAGGCGCTCTCCGGCGGGCGGGAGGTGCTGACGCCCCGCGTGCCGCTCGACCTCGAGCGGGCGGTCGAGGAGCTGGACGCACTCGTCGCCGAGCCGAGCGATCTCTGCGGACTCTCATGGGGCGGACTCGTCGCGTTGCGCTACGCGCTGGAACGCCCCGCGCGTGTCCGACGTCTCGTCCTGACGGCGGCATTCGCGTCGCTCCCACTCCACCTGCGCGCCCTGCAGGCGGTGTTGGCGTTCGCGGTGCGCGTCATCCCGCGTGCGCCGCACGAGCTCGCTGACCCGATGCGCGAGGGTGTGCGCTTCGACGCTCGCGCACAGCTGCGGGAGCTCGACGTCCCGACGCTCGTTCTCTGCGGCGAGCGCGACCGCCTGAACATCCGTCTCTCGCGCGAGCTCGCAGAGCTGATTCCGGATGCTCGGTTCGAGCTCGTTCCACATGCGGGGCACGTCGCGAACGTCGACAACCCGGACGCGTTCAACCGGCTGCTTGCTGCGTTCCTTCCGCCAGCTCCCTGAGGCGCTCAAGGTTCGAGCGCGCCTCGCGCAGCGCCGTCGCCTTCACGATCCCGCCGGCGAGGCGCGCGGCGCCGTGCAGGTCGAGCTCGAGCGAGAAGTCCACGCGCGTGCCGTCGCCCGATTGCTGCAGGTCGAAGGTCGCGCGCGCGAAGACAGGGCCGCCCTCGGACGTGATCACGAACCTTCGCGGCGGATCGTCCTCCTGGACGACGAAGACCGCCTCGTGACGAAGCCCGCCGAACTTCCGCACCTCGGTCCCCGCGTGCACGTCCACCGACTCGAGCGACTCCTGCCACTGCGGCGCGCGCTCCAGGTCACGCACGAAGCCGTACACGATCTCGCACGGACGGTCGATTTCGACTGAGTCTTGGATCGTCAGTGCCACTTACAGGTCGATCTCCCGCCCAGCGCCACGCTCGCGCGCCGCACGCAGGACGAGCGCGGCGGCGGCCGCATCCATCGCCGCGTTGCCGACCGACTTGTAAAGCGTCAGCTGATCTTCTGCGGTGCGCCTGGGCGCGCTGCCCGCGATCACCTCGCCCAGCTCGTGGACGTCGTCGTCGCCGAGCATCGACAGGTCGTTCGCTCCCACCGGGAACGGCTTGAGCGCCGCGCGCGAGTCGACGACGACGAGCGCATCGAGGACGGTCTGCTCGTCGAGCTCCCTCCCGGAGCTCTGGCCGACGGACGTGACATGCGCGCCGGGCGCGAGCCACTCGCGGCGCACGACCGGCTCCGGCGAGCTGGTCGTCGCGCACACGACGTCCGCGCCCGCGATCGCGTCCTCGAACGTGTCGAAGGCACTCGCGCCCGTCTCACCTGCGACCTCGTCCGCCTTTGCGCGGTCGCGGCCGACGACCCGAACCTCCTCGAACGCGCGAGCGTGCGGGAGCGCCCAGGCGTGGGAGCGCGCCTGCACGCCCGTGCCCACGATCGTCAAGACGCGCGCGCCCTCGCGCGCGAGCACGCGCGCCGACAGCGCCGAGCCGGCCGCTGTGCGCGCCGCAGTGATCCACGTGCCGTCCATCAACGCGACGAGATTGCCGCGCTTGGGATCGAAGACTGCAATCGCCGCCTGATGCGTCGGCAGCTCGGTGTCCGCGTTGCCTTCGAAGAGCGTCACGAGCTTGATCGTCAGCGCGTCGGCGACGGGTAGGTACGCCGGCATCGCGCCGAGCAGCCCGTCTGGGGTGAACGCCGCGATGCGCAAGGGCACGGAGGCACGGCCCGCGCTGAGATCGACGAAACCATCGGAGAGTGCGTCGATCAGCTCGTCGGGATCGAGCAAGGCTTCAACGTCGCCGCGCGTCAGCACGACCATCAGGAGAGCTTCTTCAAGAAGCCGAGCGCCTGCTGGTTCCACGGCACGCGGTGCGTGACGCCGGCGCCCTTCATTCGTTCGCGGTTCGCGACGTACCAGTCGTAGTTCTCGATCAGCGTCTCGACGTTCGACCTGGTCGCGCCCCAGCCGAGTAGGCGCACCGCCTTCGACACGTCAACGTACGAATCGCGCGAAGCAGTTTTGTAATGCCACTCGACGAGCGGTGACAGGCGCGCGAGCTCGAGCGCGCGCAGCACGAGCTCGGCGGGACGTGCGGGGATCGGCCGCAGCCGCGAGCGCGTCCCCGCGTGCGCGATCAGTGCCTCGAGGTCGCTGCGAACGGTGCCGAAGTCTTGTGCGCCGATGTTGAAGACCTGACCGGCGACGTCCTCCTGCGACGCTCGCACGATCGCGTCGACCAGATCCTCGACGGCGAGCAGCTGGTAGCGGTTGTCGCCGCTTCCGAGCACGTAGATGCGCCGGCCCTCGCGGATCCAGTCGAAGAGGATCTCGAACACACCGAGCCGCTCCGGGCCGATGAACGTCTTCGGCCGGATGATCACGGTCTCGAGCAGCGAGTTCTGCACCAGCCGCTCGGCCGCGATCTTCGACTCTCCATAGGCGCCGACGCCTTCGAGCGGGAAGTCCTCGCGGATCGGATGCGCGGTTGGCACGCCGTAGACCGACGTCGAGGAGATGTAGAGGAAGCGGCGGGCACCCGCCTCGCGTGCCGCAGCCAGCAGCGTCGCGGTCCCCTCGATATTCACCGACAGGATCTCGCGCCGGGAGCCGCGGATCGGCAACGCCGCCGCAGCGTGCACGACAACGTCCGCTCCGTCGCAGAGCTCGCGCGCCTTCGCATGGTCGCGCATGTCGCCGCGAACCTCGACGACGTCGCGGTCGATCGGGTCGTCGATCGGTCCACCGGCGAGGTCTTGCTCCTCAAGGGGAACAACGTCGAGCGTGCGGACATTGTGGCTCTGAGCCACAAGCTCCCGCGCGAGGTGTAGGCCGAGGAACCCGGCGCCGCCTGAGATTGCGTAAGTGGCTATGGGCGAACGCTAACGGCCGCCGAACTGCCGTGGACGCTCTCGCGTCTCTCAGGCGCCGCTGGCCGCGCGGGGCCGGAGGGGATAGACCAATCTAGGTCAGACCCGGAGATCACCGTGCGGCCAGCGGCGCCAGGCGGCGGCCGAGCCGGGCTCTGCCCGGCGGCAGCCGACGCCGGTGAGAGGCGCGAGGGCTGCGGCGGCGGCTTGGAGTCCACCAGGATCGCGGCGACGAGCAGCACCGCCATCCCGATCGACGCCTCGCCGAGCAGGCTGCGCGGCAGGATCCCCAGCACGCGGCCGTCGCCGCGCTCGACGAGGGGACGCGCGACCGTGTGGTGCAGGCCGCCCCAGCCGAGTGCAATGCAGACGAGCGAGAGCTTGACGAGCAGCACGTGCCCGTAGCCCTGCGTCCAGAGGTCGGACAGGTGTGGCAGCCGCAGCACGCTCAGGTAGATCCCCGCGACGAGCAGCAGCGAGATCAGCACCGGCATCAGCCGCGCGTAGCGCAGGAACGCGCGACGGCGCAGCTCCGGCGCCTTCGGCCACACCACGACCGCGAGTTGCACGAGCCCGCCGAGCCACAGCGACGCGGCGGCGAGATGCACCCAGTCCGCGAGCTCCGACAGCCATGACGAGCCGGCGTCCGCGGCGGAGTGGCCGGACAGCGAGAGGCCTGACGAAAACGCGAGCGCCGCGACGAACGCCGCCCAGAGAAGGGCGCGCGTCTCGAGCAGCCAGGCGAGGAAGACGAGTGCCGCGACGAGCGCGAAGCCGAGGGTCATCGCAATGAACGCCGTCCCGAAGCGCGTGCCGCTCGCGATCGGCGACAGGTCCCCGTAGAGCAACCGGCTGAACGGGAGTTGCAACGCGTCCTCGGCACGGAGCAGGAACGCGACGATGCCGACCTCGAGCACACAGACGATGCCGAGCCCGACGACCTTGAAGAAGCGTGACTCGGCCTCGGGCGGGAGAGGCTCTGGGAGCAGGAGCAAACGAAATCCCAGTCCCCCAACGAGCAGCGCGAGCCCGACGAAGTACGCCCAGCGGACGAGATCTTCGGTCCGTGTCGGGCCCGACGCACCGTATGCCTCGGTCGGCGGCGGCGCGGCCGTCCGGACGCCGAACGTCCAAACGCCGGAGACCACGTGCCCGTCCGAAGACATTGCGTGCCAGCGCACGGTGTACGCGCCACGCGGCAGCATCTTGACCGGCACAACGACCAGACGCGGATCGGACCCGCTTCGGGTGGTTCCAGAGAGCACCTTTCCCGTCGAGCTGAGGACAACGATCGAGTTCGGAAACGTCTTCACGCTCTGGTCGAAGCGCACCGACACGGTCTGCGGCGCAGCCTCGACGCGCTGCCGGTACGAGGGCGACGTCGCGCGCACGCTCGCGTGCGCGAAGGCGTTCGCCGGGATCGCAAGCACGAAGAGCGCGACGAGAACGAGCGCACGTTTCACCGGTGGGGAGTCCCTGCGAGGGTCGAGAGGTGGCCGAAGATCGGCGCGAGGTCGCGGTCGCAGAACAACGCGACCGCCAGCACGACGAAAACCATCGCGAAGCCCGCGTTGGCGACGACCCAGCGCGGTCGCCACGCGCGCGCGAGCGGGAACACGGCGCCGAGCACCATCAGCCAGCCGAGCAAGTGGTGCAGGAACGACGAGCGCTGGAAGAACCAAGGGTTTTGCTCGTGCAAGAGGAAGGCCAGCCCCGACACGACGAATGCGAACGGAATTGCGAGCCGCCACAGCGGATTGCGCAGCTTTCCCCGCACGAGCCCGAGCTCGGCCGCGCCGGCGAGCATCATCACCTGCGCCCACGCGCCGTGCGCGAGCATGTGGATGGTCGAGTTCGTGAAGAACGTCATCACGGGCCACATGAGGACGCCCATCCCGAATGCGAACGACGGCCACAGGTACCGGCGCCAGGGGCGTCGCCGCCAAACCTCCTCGCCGACGATCACCTCGGCGAGCAGGAACAGGCCGAGCAGCAGGATGCCGGTCGCGAACATCCAGTGGACGTGCTCAGCGGGCGGTTGCATCGTCCTGCTCCAGATCCCGAATCAAGGACCGCGCCACGAAGTAGTGGAACGCGAGGCCGGCGACGATCACGAGCAAAGGCGGCTCGGCGAACAGCCACCAGAAGCCCTGGTCGGCCGGATGTAGCAGCGTGACCCGATACGGCTGGATGACCGCCCACACGAGCCCGGCCAGCGCGGTCAGCGGGCCGAGGGCCGCGAGCGCGAGCGAGCGCAGCGTCAGCGCGCGCGAACGCGTGTGCTCCTCGAGCGCCTGGGTGACGGATTGTGTACTCATGCCTCCTCCCGATTCGAACGTCAACGACGCCCGCGGGCTTCCTGGGCGCGACCGCGGGCTAGGCGACGGCGGGGGGAGGCCGGCACTCGAACGCGAGGCCGAAGAGCCGCCGCGGCGGCACGGGCTCGGTCCGGTCGTGCCAGAGCGGCACCGCGCGGAGGCTGCGCACGAGGCTGCGCGCAGCGGCGGCGGTCGCCGCGGCGTAGCGCTCGTAGTCGGCGATCCAGCGGGAGACCGCGCCGTAGACGAGCGCAACGAGAACGGAGAGAACGGCGAAGACGGAGAGCGCGGAGCTGTGCAGCCACGGCGACATGAGCGGCCAATCGCCGACGGAAATGCGCTCGGAGTCGGTCTGCACGAGGTAAAGCCCGGCGGTCGTCCCGAAGGCGAGCGCCCAGCTCCGCAGCGTGAGCGTGACTCGCATCCGCGGCGCCTCCAGCGGCCGCGCGCCGACGGCCGCGAGCAGCCGCCGCGCCGCGCGCGCCGACCCGCGCGCCTTCACGAACCGCCACGTCAGCGCGGCCAGCATGAGCGCGACGCCGATCTTCACGCCGGCGAGCAGGAACGGGTAGTAGTCCGCCCCCGCATAGCTCGGCGTCGGCACGTGACGACCGAGGTCGAGCCGCACGGTCAGGTCGCGGCCGACGAGCTCGGCGACGAGCGCGAGCAGGCCGAAGGCGCCGATTCCGGCGAGCCGCCGGTGCGTGCGGGCCTTCCGCATCGTCGTAGTCTGCCGCCTGAAGCGGGTCCGTTGCAAGCCAAGGAAGGTCGCCCGTAGGGCGAAGCCGGGCTGAGCCCGGCGGGAGCCCAAGCAACTGCTCGGAGGGGGTTCCCAGGGGGAACCTCCCGGTTCCCCCAGATAGCCGCCGGCGCGGATAGCGTCGGCGGCGTCAACCCACCAGGGTCAAGGTCCAGTCTGTGGAAATTCCCGCATCGAACCCGAAAAGCAGGATCCGCTGCCACTGCCCGAGGCAGAGCCGCCGTGCGGCGAACGGCACCTGCTCCGTCCGCGCCCCGAGCAGGAGCTCGAGCAACCGCTCGCGATCGGGAACCTCCGCCGGGACGAGCCGGTGGAGCAGCCGCTCGACGTCCACGAAGAACCCGGATTCCCGCTCATTGACCCGCACAAGGCCCTCGCCGGTGGACGTGACGTAGGCGATCCCGCCGTCCAGCTTGCCGCGCTCGACCTCGTGCCGGACGTCGTTCGTGATGTCGAGGACGACGAGGGTCGGCAGAGCGCAGGCGATGGAGTACGGGATCTCGACGCTCGTCATTGCTGCGGGCAAATGGTATGCACGTTTGCATCGGGTCGCCCGCTGGTGGTTCAATCGCCCCGAGTCAACGGGTTGGAGGGGGGCTTGTGGCGAACGAGGCCGACGCGACGCCGGTTGCTGGAGTCGAGGAACGTGACGGTGCGGTGGTCGTTCGTCTGGCCGGCGAGCTCGACCTTTACAACGCGCACGCCGTCCGCGAGCAGCTGCTCGCCGCCGCGGAGCGCGGCCCTGAGCGGCTCGTCGTCGACCTCTCCGCCCTCACGTTCATCGACTCGACGGGCCTGGGCGTCCTGATCGAGGCGCGGACGCGACTGCCGAACCGGCGTGCGTTCCTGCTCGCGGCCCCGGGCCTCGAGACGCGGCGCGCGCTCGAGATCTCCGGGCTCGACCGGCATTTTGCGGTACACGATTCGGTGGACAGCGCGATGGCGTCGGATCTCTGACCGTGCAGGCCGCGCGCGTGCACGAGCTGGGCGCGCCCCCCACGCTCGGCGACGTTCCCGAACCCGAAGGCTCTGACGGACGCACGGCGGTACGCGTCCGCGCCGTCGCGCTCAACCCGCTCGACCTCAGCGTCGCGGCGGGCCGTTTTTACGGCGGCCACCCGCCGCTCCCGTACGTCGTCGGTTGCGAGGCGGTCGTCGAGCGGGAGGACGGGTCGCGCGCCTGGTTCTTCGGCGACGGGGCGGGCGTTGCGCGCGACGGCATGCTCGCCGAGCACGCGCTGGTCGTCGAGGAGCGGCTCGTTCCGATCGAGGAGGACGTCGACGACGCCACGGCGGTCGCGCTCGGGATCGCCGGCGTCGTCGCCTGGAGCGCCGTTGAGCGCGGACGCATCGGCCCGGGCGACCGAGTGCTCGTGCTCGGCGCCAGCGGCACGTCCGGCCTGATTGCGGTACAGGGCGCGAAGCTGCGCGGTGCCGAGCGCGTCGTCGGCGCGGGGCGCGATCCGCAGCGGCTGGAACGCGCACGCGAGCTCGGGGCGGACGCGGTCGTCTCGCTCGACGACGAGCTCCGCGAAGTCTGCGGCGGCGACGGCCCGACGGTCGTCATCGACCCGCTGTGGGACGGCCCGGTCACGGCGGCCGCCGACGCAGCCGCGCCGCACGCGAGGATCGTGCACTACGGCCAGTCAGCAGGACCGGAGGCGACGTTCGCATCCGGGACCGTGCGCGGCAAGGAGCTGGAGCTCCTCGGCGTCTCGAACTTCGCGCGAACGCGCGACGAGCTGACGGCGCTCCACGGCGAGCTGCTTCGTCGCGCGCGCTCCGGCGACATCCGCATCGACGTCGAGACGTTTCCCCTCGCGGAAATCGACGAGGCTTGGCGCCGGCAGGCCTCCGGCGCCAAGTCCGTCGTGCTCGTCGTTTAGATCTTCTTCTTCGCCTTCCACTTGGCGAAGATCGGTTTCATCGCACTCTGGGCGGCCCTCGCCGCGTCGCTCGCGGACATCTTCCCCTGCGCGACCTGAGCGAACATCTGCGGGATCAGGTAGGTGGTGAAGAGCTCGTTGATCGCCGCGTTCGAGAAGCCCGGGTAGCCGACGTTGTGCGTGTACTTCTCCGCGATCTTCGTCAGCACCGTGTACTTGCCGTGCGGCTTGTGCGTGTCTGCCGCAGCGGCCTTGTAGATCTGCTTGAACGGAAACGCGCCCGGGAAGCTCGGGAAGTTGTAGAGCTTGCTCGCGGTCGTGGCCTGGCGGTAGTTGATGCAGAGATCCGCGAGGAACTTCTCGGCAGCCGGGATGTTCTTCGCGAACTTCCAGACCACGTAGCAACCCATCACGTGCTCGAGCCCGAGCCTTCCGTGCGGGCCCTTCGGGATCGGCCAGATGAAGAGGTTGTCGCTGAACGGCAGGTGCAGGTCCTCGGGCGTCCGCGTCGCGGAGATCGCGTTGAGGATCATCGAGCCCTTGCCTGAGTAGAGGAACTGGTTGTTCGACGCCGGGTTCCAGCCGAAGATCTCGTCGGTCTCTCCCTGCTGGTAGAGCGAGGCCATGAACTTGAGCGCATCGACCGTCTGCTTCGAGTTGATCGTGAGCTGGTTATCGGCGTTCTGGATGAACGACCCGAAGCACATCATCATCGCGATGTTCGCCATGTTCGAGTCGAGCTCGTTCGACATCCCGATCCCGATCGGATGGCCGATCGCCTTCAGCTTCGGCGCCGCCTTGAGTACGTGGGCCCACGTCGTCGGCGCTTCGCCGAGCCCGTACCAGAGGTCGTGTCGCCAGATCACCGGATCCGGCACGTAGTTGTCCGAGAGCGCGAAGTACTTCTTCGTCCTCGGGTTGTACGTCGAGAGCTTGGCGAGATTGCCCATCTTCCCCACCTTGCGCTCGACCTCGTGGACGATCGACGCGTGGTTGATCACCTGGTCCTCGTAGATCGCGGGCGGCGCGAGGAACTGGAACAGGTCGTGGCCGCTCTGCGCGGCGACCTCCGACGCCGCACGCGCGTCGAGCTGGGTGTTGGCGATGTGGTCGACGCTCACCTGCACGTCGTTCTGCTGTCCCCAGGTCGTGACCCACGTGTTGTTGAACCACGTGTCGTAGTCGGGCACGAAGTGGACCCACTGGAGGATCGACAGGTCCCCTTTCAGCCAGCGACCCGTGAACTTGTGCGGGCCCGCGAACCCGAACGCCTTCGACGCTCCCGAGCCGGCGACGCCTACCGCAGCGGCGCCGACTCCGGCACGCCGGAGGAGCTCGCGTCGGGTAAGACCGGTCACCTTCCCGGTCCCGTCGGGCTGGTCAGCCATGTGCCGCTCCTTTCGTCGTACGTGCACATCCTTACCGAAATGCCCCGCCGGTGAACCCGGCGATGAAGCGATTGAGGAAAACGTTGTAGAGCAGGGCCAGCGGGATGCTCGGAATCAGGACGGCGGCCGCGATCGAGCCCCACTGGAAGAGGTCGCCCCGGATCAGGTCGGTCGGCACGCCCGCAGACAGCGTGCGGTGATCCGAGCTGGAGATGAACGTCGTCACGTAGACGAACTCGTTGACGCAGAGCGAGAACGTGAAGATCACGACGGTGAGAATCCCGGGCACCGAGATCGGGAAGACGATGCGCCGCAGCGCCGCGAAGCGCGAGCAGCCGTCGATCAGCGCCGCGTCCTCCAGCTCGGGCGGGATCGTCTTGAAAAAGCCCATCATCAGCCACGTCGAGAACGGGACCGTGAACGACGGGTAGACGAGGATCAGCGAGTAGAGCGAGTCCTGCAGTCCGAGCTGCGAGATCACGCGCGACAGCGGCAGGAAGAGCAACGTCGGCGGGACGAGATAGGTCAGGAAGATCCCGACGCCGAGGGATCCGCCCACCCGGCCGGAGAGCCGCGCGAGCGCGTACCCGGCGGGGAGCGAGAGCACGAGCGTGATCAGGACGACGGCGACGCCGACGAACGCCGTGTTCTCGAGCCAGCGCGGGTAGTTCGTGCTGTGGAAGAGGTTGCCGAAGTTCGACAGCGTCGGCGCCGGGTTGAACGAGAACGGCAGGTTGGCCGGGTTGAAGAGATCCAGCGTCTGCTTGAACGCCGTCATCCCCATCCAGTAGAAGGGGAAGGCGAGCACGATCGCGAACGCGCCGACGATGAGGTACGTCGCGGCTTTCTCGCGCATGCTGAGCCTCATACGACTTCGGCCTTTCGTCCCCGCTGCACCGCGGGGAACCCGCGGTGCAGCGCAAGGGGGAACCTCTCGGTTCCCCCGAGCCCCCCTCCCCGAGGTCGCATGAGCAAGCTCATACGACCTCAGCCCTCCTCGCGAAGAAGAGCATCACGATCGCGACGAGCGCGAGCACCGGCAGCAGGAACAGCGACACCGCCGCGCCCGCGCCAAGCGAGCCACCCTGGATCCCTTGCTGGAAGGCCCACGTCGTCACGACCTGCGTCGAGTTGAAAGGACCGCCGTTCGTCATGATGTAGACGACCGCCATGTCGGTCGCGGTGAAGACGATCCCGAACAGGATCGCGACGAGCGCGATCGGCAGCTGCAGCGGCAGCGTCACATACCAGAGCTTGCGCAGGCCCGTCGCGCCGTCTACCTTCGCCGCGTCGTTGACCTCCTGTGGAATCGACGCGTGCCCGGCAAGGAAGATCACGACCGCGAACGGAAGCACGCGCCAGCTCTGCACGGTGATGATCGACGCCATCGCCAGGTTCGGCTTTCCCAGCCACTGCGGCGGGTTGATCGTGCTGACGAAATGCAGGTGGATCAGCACCCAGTTGATCACGCTGTACAGCGAGTCGAAGATCCACAGCCACGTGATCGCGCCGAGTGCGATCGGTGCCGCCCACGGCAGCAGGATCAGGAAGCGGAGGATCCAGCGGCCCTTGAAAGGCCGTGCCAGGTAGTTCGACAAGATCGCAGCGCACACGACGATCACGGCCTGCGACACGAGCGTGATGACGATCGTGTTGCGCACCGCGTGGCGGAAGATCGGGTTGTGCCACTCGTCTCTGAAGTTCGCCAGTCCGACCCAGTGGCCGTGCAGCGAGCCGGCGGTCGCGTCGGTGAAGCTCAGATAGATCGAGAGGACGAGCGGCGCGCCGACGAGCAGGACGATGAACAGCACGGCCGGGGCGATCAGCGCCGCAGCGAGGACGCGCCGACTCTCGAAGACGTCGGCACCGCGGCGCCACATCCCCCTCTCCGCGACGGCGACCAAGGCGCGACTCTAACGCCCGCAGTAAGCTCCCGCCACCTCGCCCATGGCCGAAATCGCCCTCGAGCAGCTGTCGAAGGTCTATGGGGACGGCACGCACGCCGTGTCCGACCTCAACCTGCACGTTGCAGACGGGGAGTTCGTGGTCCTCGTCGGACCGTCGGGCTGCGGCAAGACGACGGCACTGCGAATGGTCGCCGGCCTCGAGGAAATCACAGGCGGCACGGTGCGGATCGGCGAGCGGATCGTGAACAAGCTGCCGCCGAAGGACCGCGACCTGGCGATGGTCTTCCAGAAC
>Ga0099827_10000200_pt1 | contig 23911 bp, 14 predicted proteins | sample CZO8metaG_FD_79339 | JGI IMG/M metagenome (GOLD analysis project Ga0099827, IMG submission 79339) | Vadose zone soil microbial communities from the Eel River Critical Zone Observatory, Northern California, USA - CZOApr15con1.8 metaG | ecosystem: Environmental > Terrestrial > Soil > Vadose zone ...
TAGATCATCACGTAGCGCGGCGACTCCATCACCACCTGACCGCGGGCCAGCAGCCGCCACGGCGTCATCAAATGCTCATCGGTGGTTTTCGCGAACGCCGCACGCGCGTCGGCTGCGGCCTTGTCGAGCGCCTTCACCAGCGCATCGCTCGTCTCCTTCCGTGTCTGCTTCATCTGCCCGCCGTCCGCCGGCGCCACGTCGAGCTCATTCTGCGTGATCTCCATGGTGATCCACGACGGGATCATCGCCACCATGTCCGCGAGATACCCGAAGATCATCGACTTGTCGTGTGGTTTCCAGTCGTACTTGCCCTCCGGGACCTGCTCCAACGTTCGTCTTGAACGCTCGACCTCGCGGTCCAGCTCGGCCAGGAAGAGCTCTGTCAGCTTCATTCGCCACTCCTTGTCGCGTCGACCTGCCTCGACGGATTTCCACAAGATACATCGGGGTCGGGAGTCGACTGCACACGTAGCAGTCGAGATCTCCACGGTTCGCAGGTCTACGTACGCAGAATATGAGCCACTCCCCGCCCCTGACAAATTGGGACATCCCCTTGCGCGGATGCCGTATAGTCCCACCCACAGGGGTATTACATGAGATCCTTCTCGAAGATCGCGGTCACGGCTGTGTTCGTGAGCGTCGTGCTTGGGTCGGTCCCGGCCGGCACCGAGCAGCGTCGGCCTCAAAACGCGCAGGCGCCGCAGGTCGGCGGCGAGCGATCGGGCCCGGCACAGCCTCCACTCTGGTTGCCCGACGAGGAGTACCTACGGTGGCCGCTGCCGCCGTCCGAGCAGGTCTACGCCAGACTGGATGCTCACCGAATCAAGGGGTACATCAACGAGATCACAGCGATCTCGCGCAAGAGCCGCGACGATGGGAATCAGTACTGGGGCCGGATCACGGGGACGCCGTACGACAAAATGACCAGCGACTGGATTGCCGCGCAGTTCCGTCGCGTTGGACTGGAACAGGTTCGCGTTCAGGAATTCACCAACCTGCCGCCGCAGTGGTTTCCCACCTCGTGGGAGGTCATCGTGGCGGGCACGGAAAAAGCCGTTCCTCTCAAGACCGCCTTTCCGATTTATCACTCCGCGCCGACCAGCGCCGTCGAGTTGGAGCCGGTGTGGGCGGGCCTCGGATTGCCGGCGGATTTCCTCGGTCGTGACGTCAAGGGCAAGGCGGTCGTGGTTTACGGTATTCCCACTCCTGGCGGCCGATCCGATTCAGCGCTGACGAATGGATCGATCCAGCGGGCTGAAGCGGCGGGCGCGGCTGCGCTGTTCATCGTTCTTGGATTGCCTGGCAACTTCGCCAACCAGCCGACCGCCGGCGAGGCCGACCCGGCGAAGATGCCGGTGATGATGCTCGGCAACGAGGACGGCACGGTGCTGCGCGAGATGATCGAGAAGCATCAGGCGCCCAGGCTGAAGATGCGGCTGAACGTCGAGGTCCGAAGCGGGCTGAGGACGGCGAGCGTCTGGGGCGTGCTGCCTGGCATGACCGACGAGAACATCGCGGTGATGGCGCACACCGACTCGTTCTTCGAGGGCGCCATGGACAACGCGTCGGGCATCGGGACGATGATCGAGCTGGCGCAGTACTACGCGAGCCTTCCCACATCCCAGCGGCGCCGGACGATGACCTTCTTCACGAGCTCGGCGCACCACTCCCCGTCAGGTGAGGACGCCGGCCTGCGGTGGATTCACAACAACAAGCAGGCCATGTTCGCAAAGACGGCGCTGATCGTGAACTGCGAACACACGTCTCAAACGCAGACGTATCTCATCGGCAACAGTCTCGTCGCGTCGAATGCCGTCAGCGCGAGGCGATGGTTCGTCGGCGGCAGCGATCAACTCAAGGCGATCGTCGCCAACAGCTTCAAGACGTTCGGCGTTGCGATCTACTCGAGGCCGGAGACGCGGCCGGGCGGCGAGCTCGGCGTGGTCTTCACCGATGCGCCGAGCTTCCACATCATCGATCACGCGTTCTATCACACCGATCTGGACACCGCCGCCATCGTGCCGGAAGCCGGCCTCGAAGCGGCCGTGCGGGCGTTCGCCAAGATCATCGACGAGGTCAACAAAGTCGACTTGAACGGATTGAGGGCGCCGCGCGCGAGCGATCAGGGGCGCTGAGGTGTACGTCGTGTCCGGCTTTAGCCAGGCTTTGCCGGACCGTCCGCCTGAAGGCGGACACTACGGACGTGAGAGAAGAGGGGTACGGCCCTTTTTCGGGCGGCGAAAATGGAGAAGTGGCTATGAGTCTCGGGCTTCGCGTCGTTACCGGCAACGCGCTCTGTCGCTTGGCCGCCGGGCTCCTGGCGGCGCTGCTCGCGTGCGTAAGTCCCGCTGCCGCACAGAACATCAGCTCGTCCAGCATCGACGGCGTGGTCACCGACGACACCGGCGGCGCGCTGCCGGGCGTGACCGTGACGATCACCAGCCCGGCCCTGCAGGTCCCCCAGATCGTTCAGACGACCGATAACCAGGGGCACTACCGTTTCATCGATCTCCCCCGCGGCACGTATCAGCTGCGGTTCGAGCTCCAGGGGTTCGATCCGCTCGTGCGTCAGGGGCTGACGGTGAACGCCGGCTTCGCGGCGCGCGTCAACGTGTCGCTGAAGGTGGGGTCGGTTCAGGAAACGGTGACGGTGAGCGGCGCGAGCCCAGTCGTGGATCTGTCCACGACCCGCGGTGGCCAGAACGTGCCGACCGATCTGATTTCCATCGCGCTCCCGGGTCTCAAGCAGATGGCCGACGTCATCGCGATGACCCCGGGCCTGCACTCGACCGATGGGTACAAGCCCGGGGCGATCGGGCTCAACGGCCGCTCGCGCTTCAACACGTACGGCATCGACAGCGGCAACACCAACGTCACGGTCATGGTCGACGGATTCAAGATCATCGCGAACTCCCAGCCCGATTTCGCGAACAGCCAGGAAACGGACGTGAAAACGTACGGCAACAGCGCCGAGGTCAAGGAGGCTGGCGCGCTGATCAACGTCATCACGAAGTCGGGCGGGAACGACTTTCACGGACGCTACAACGAAGCCTACATGCGTCAGCCGAAGAGCAACCTGACGTCCGACCTCGAAGCGCGGGGGCTCACCGTTGGAACGTCGCTCCAGTATCACAACGACTTGTACGGAGATCTGGGCGGCCGCATCGTGCGCGACAAGATCTGGTTCTACGGCTCGATGCGCGACCGCCGCAACAAGACCTCGCGGCCCGGTCTGGTACTGGATCCTGGACCCGACGGCGTCTACCTGAGCGGCGACGAGCCGGCCGCGTTTCCCAAGTCGTCGCTCGACAACCCGACGATCAAGGGATCCTTTCAGTTGACGCCCAAGTATCAGCTCGTCGCGGACTACGCGCGGGAAGTGACCAACAGCGACGTCGACTATCAGAAAACGATCTTCAACGCGCAGCCTGCCTCGAGCCCGGACTTCACCCACATCGCGTTCGAGGCGACGCAGATGTTCCGTTGGGTTCCGACCCGATGGAAATTCGAGCTGAAAGGGACGCCGACCAACCATCTGCTCTTCGATGGGCAGTTCGGCCGATCGACGTACCTCCTCGACTACACTCCGCAGTCGGTGTGCGGCTTGACGCCGCCGACCTACGACCGGAATACGCTGATGCTGACCGGTTGCGCACTGCAGCAGCAGAGCGATTTCACCATGTGGGTCGGAGATGGGAGCCTGACTTACGTACCGTCGAGCTTTCTCGGCGGCAGCCACGAGTTCAAGATGGGCTACCAGTTGTCGGCGCGCGACATCACGGGGAACTCCGCGCTGACGCCGCAGGGCAACTACGCGCTGATGTTCGATCTGGTCAACGGCGCGCGGCAGGGCGCGCAATTCGAGACCAGCAACTCGCCGGTGAATCCCGCGAACTGGGACAACGTGTACTCCGCCTACGTCTCCGACCAGTGGCGGGTCGGCCAGCGCCTCACGTTCAATCTGGGGCTGCGCTACGACCACCAGCATTCGTACGTGCCCGAGCAGACGAGAGAGCCTGGACCGTGGGCGGCGGCGGCGACGTTCCCTCGCGTCGAGGTGGGAACGTGGGGCCATTTCGCGCCGCGCGCGGCGGTCGCTTTCGACCTGACGGGCAGCGGCAAGACCGTCGCCAAGGGCTCGTACGCCTGGTTCAACACGGAGGCGGCGCTGTCAGGCAGTTACAATCAGCTCACGATCTTCACCACCGACTACCGGTGGCACGACCTCAACAACGACGGCCGCTACCAGCCCGGCGAGGTGAACCTCGACACGAACGGCCTGGATTTCATCAGCACGACGAGCGCGGCCAACACGCCGCCCAATCCAGGCCTGCGCGTGTCGCACATACAGGAGATCAGCGCGTCGCTCGAGCGCGAGCTCGCGCCGAATCTCGCCGCGCGCGTGTTGTATGTGATGAAGCGAAGCGGCGACGACTTCAGCAGCAACATCAACGTCCTTCGGCCCCCGAGCGCGTACAACATCCCCATCACGCGACGAGACCCCGGCCCCGACGGCGTTCTCGGCACGGGAGACGAAGGCGGCCTGGTGACGATCTACGACTACGATCCCGCGTACCGCGGAAGCAACTTCGTGTCGAACCAGACCGTCAACAGGCCTGATGGGCGAAGCGACTACTTCAACTCGTTCGAGGGATCGATCACGAGGCGGCTCGCGGGCAGCTGGTCGCTCCTGACCGCGTACACGGCCACCAAGTACCATCGATGGATCGTCGGCGTGCCGCAGAGTCCGAATGACACGCCCTTCGACCTCGACGACTCGTGGCGCTGGAGTTTCAAGCTGAACGGCAATTACAACCTCCGCCACGATTTTCACGTCGGCGCGATCGTCGAAGTCGTCAACGGCGCGCTCGGACAGCGGACCTACATGTTCCGCGCCACCGACGCGAGCGGCGCGCCCCTCAGACAGCTGGCCACCGTGAACATGCGCCTCGAGCCGTACGGCTCGCAGTCGGAGCCGCATCAGACGCAGTTCAACGTGCGCGTGGGCAAGAAGGTGACGATCGGGCGGAAGGCGCTCAACTTGAGTTTCGACGTGCTGAATGTGATGAATTCCAACGCGATCACGGCCGTCACCTACGTGTCGGGACCGAGCTTCGGCAGGGTCACCGACATTCTGCCGCCGCGGACGCTGCGCGCAGGAGTCACCTTTGATTTTTGATGTGGAGTTGTTCGCCCGGAGGTGGCCGATGAAACGTCTTCCTGCGCGATGGCTCGTCGCCGGCGCGCTCGGCGCGCTCGCGATCGCGCCGATGTTCGCCCAGAACCCCTTCACGATGGCGCTGACCGGTGACTCGCTGATCACCATGAAGCTGTCGGTGCATACCGACCCGCCGTTCCTGAAGATGATCGACCTGATTCGCGGCGCCGACGTGGCATTCACGAATCTCGAGATGCTCCTGCACGACTACGAGCCGTACCCGTCGACTGAAAGCGGCGGCACCTACATGCGCGCCGATCCGTCCATTGCGAAGGAGCTCGCCTGGGCCGGCTTCGACATGGTGGCCCGCGCGAACAATCACACGGGCGACTACGGCGTCGAGGGCGCGCGGCTGACGACCAGGCACGTCGCGGCCGCCGGTCTGGTGCAGGCCGGCTTCGGTGAGAGCCTCCGCGAAGCGCGCGAGGCCCGGTACCTCGACACCGACAAGGGACGCGTGGCGCTGATCTCCACCGCCTCGACCTTCCCGGATCAGAGCCGTGCCGGCGCGTCATGGGGCGATACCCGGGCGCGCCCCGGCCTGAACCCGCTGCGGTTCACGACGACGCAGGTGGTCACGCGCGAGCAGTTCGACGCGATGAAGGGCGCGCTGACCGCGGCTGGCGTGTCGACCGGCGCACGCGGCGGCGGCGAAGGCGCTCAGGCGCCCGCGCGCCAGAATCCCAACGAGATGACCGTATTCGGCCGACGCTTCGTCGTCGGCGACAAGCCGGGGACGCGCACCGAGCCGCTCAAGGAAGACATCGACGCCATGGCAGCGGTCGTGCGGAACGCGAGCAAGGTCGCGGACTACACGATCGTCAACTCGCACACGCACGAAGGCGGCGCCGAGCGGTACTACCCGCCGGAGTTCTTTGTCACCTTCGCGCACGCGATGATCGACGCAGGCGCAGACGTTGTCACGGCCAGCGGCCCGCATGTTTTGCGCGGCATCGAGATTTACAAGGCGAAGCCGATCCTCTATGGCCTCGCCAACTTCATCTTCGAAAACGAAACGCTTCAGCGGCAGCCGCCGGAAAACTACTCGCCGCTCGGCATGACGCTGGAATCGGGCGCGGGCGTCGGCGACTTCAACGATCGCCGGTCCAACAACGACACCGTCGGCTTCCCCGCGGACCCGCGCATCTGGGAATCGGTCGTCGCCATGCCGCGGTTCTCAGGCAAGAAGCTGACCGAGCTGAAGCTCTATCCGATTTCGCTCGGGTACAAGAAGCCGCGGCCGCAGCGGGGCTGGCCGATGCTGGCGGCGCCAGAGCTCAGCAAGAAGATCATCGACGACCTGGTGAAGTTCTCCGAGCCGTTTGGCACGACGATCGACTTCAAGGACGGTGTCGGCATCGTCAGGGTTGGCGCCATGAGGTCGGATCAGTAGCCTCTGCGCTTGCCGGGGATACCGGAGCCGGACGCCAGGGACGGGCACCAGGGCTGGATACCAGACCAGTGCAGGATCACAGTCCGGACACTCCGCTGCCGGATAAACGTGTGGATGAAGCAGGGAGCACGACAGGTGTCAGACACCGCATCGAAAATACACGGTGTCTGACACCCTTAATCGAGCGCGTTGCGGACCGCATCCCGCTGCGCCGAATCCGGCATGCGCCGCGGCCGTGACGGCAGCAGCGCCAGGCCTCCGACAAACAACGTCAGCGTGACGAACGCGACGTAGCCGGTCACCGGACGGTAGACGTCCTGCGACAGCGTGCCGAGCGTCAACCCTTCGAGCATGATCTGGAGCATCCGCTTCACCCGGCCGCCGGTCGGATCTGACAGGGCCGCGAGCACGATGAACTTCAGCGTGAACGCCGATCCGAAAATGACGAGGACGCTCCGGAGCACGCGAACACGGTCAGGTGATGCCGCCAGCGTGTTGAGTAGAAGGGCCAGCAGAAAGACGCTGAACAGCAGACGCGGCAGCCCCGATTCCGGGATCGCGACGCTGAATGCCTGGGTCGCCGCGACAAACGCGGTGATTAGGACGACCGCGCCGCTGGCGTTCGCCATCGGCGGGCGCGTGGCGCTCATCAACTGTTCCGGCGCCAGCGCTCCGGATCTGATGAGCACGCCCACGAGCAGAAACGCAAGCACGAAGGTGAACAGCGGTGGCGGCAGCAGCACGACCTGATCGGTGACCCGGACGCCGCCGAGCAAGGCGACTGTGAGGAACACGAGTGGCAGGACGAACACTTCGCGATGACTCATTTGCGCTGGCGAAACAGCTTCAACGGGTTCAGATCGGAGGCGTCGCGGCGCAGGCCCGCCTGCAGCTCCGCTTTTAATTCGTCCGCGCTTCGCATCTGCAGGTCGGGGTCGTCCACGACGATGCGTCCGCCCGGTGCGAGGGCGATCGCCCGGTCCACCGCTTCCAGCCCGCGCGCAAACAGCTCGCGGTCGTTGTACACGCGGCCCCAGCCCTCCCGGTAGTCGCTGTATGCGATGTAGAACTGTGTCCGCGGATCCTCATGGGCCGGATCGGCGCGTTCGAGCGCCAGCCGGGCGGCGGCATACTGGCCGGTCCGGAAGAACTGCAGACCGTCAGCGAATGCGCGTTCATCGATCCGGTATGTGCCGACGGTCGCGGAGAGCGCCCCCGTCATTTCCGCCACCGTCTGGGGCTGTCGAACGTAGAGCGCCACGATGAACACCGCGTACGAGACGGCCAGTGCCAGTCCGAGCAGCCGGGCGGCGGGCTCGCGCATCGACGAAATTCTAGCGTGTAACCTCTTTGCTGCCCGGCCGCGCACGAGACGCCGGGCTGATCCATAATCGGCCGGAAAAGGTGCGTCGTGTCCGCCTCAGGCGGACCTTGCTGGTCAGGCTGAAGCCGGACGCTACGTACAAAAGCAGAACGGCATGCGGGGCCGGTGGAGGTGCCGATGCGATCGACGTTCCTGTTGCTCATCGCGGCCGTCTGCGGGGCCGTCGTTCTCTCACAGACCCGAGTTCATCCCCTCCACGCTCAAGCGCGGGATCCTGTGGCGTTGACCGGCCAGGTCACCTCCACCGAGGGACCGATGGAAGGGGTGCTCGTCAGCGTCAAGAAAACCGGATCCACGATCACGACGACCGTCGTGACCGACGAGCAGGGTCGATATCGCTTCGCTCGAACAAGGCTGGAGCCGGGTCAGTATGCCTTGCGCGTCCGCGCCGTGGGATACGACCTGGAGGGCGCTGGCACCGTGGACGTCGTCGATCACAAGACGGCGACCGCCGATCGGAAGCTGCAGAAAGCTCGCGATCTCGGGTCTCAGCTCTCGAATGCGGAATGGCTCGCGAGCTTCCCCGGCACCGACGCGCAAAAGGCATCGATCAAGCCGTGCACGCACTGCCACACATTGGAACGGATTGTCCGCACGCGGTACACGGCGGACCAGCTCGTCTCCGTGATCGAGCGGATGGCGACGTACCCGCAACTGTCGTTCCCCTTGAAGATCCAGAAGCTGCCGGCCCCGAGGATCGGCGGCGGTCCCGACTCGCCGGACCAACGCCGCGCCGCGTGGCGGCGTCAGGCCGAATATCTCGCGACGATCAACCTGAGCACGAGCCCGCAGTGGAGTTACGCGCTCAAGACGCTGCCGCGGCCAAAAGGCAAGGCGACCCAGGTCATCTACACGGAATACGACCTGCCGCAGCGAACGCGACAGCCGCACGACGTGATCGTGGATTCGACGGGGATGGCGTGGTACGCGAGCTTTGGCGAACAGATCCTGGGCAAGCTCGATCCGAGGACTGGAAAAGTCACCGAGTACCCGGTGCCGCTGCTGAAGCCGGAGGCGCCGACCGGCATTCTCGGCGTGCGGTTCGACAAGGACGAAAACCCATGGCTGGGGATGCAGTTTCAGGGCGGCATCGCGAAGTTCGACCGCAAGACCGAAACGTTCCAGACGTGGAGTCTTCCTCGGGAATTGAACGGGCCGCACGTCCAGGTCAATCAGGTCAGCCCGGGCCGAGCGCACGTGGACGGCAAGGTCTGGCTGCAGGACGCCGGCACTTACACGGTGTTGCGTCTGGATCCTGCGTCGGGGACGTTCGAGGTGTTCGAGCCGTACAAGATTCCACGCCCCAACGTCTACGACGTCATCCCGGATTCCCGGAACAATGGACACTTTCTCACGATGGGAAGCGAGGACATCGGGCGAATCGACGCGAAGACCGGCGAGATCAGGATTTTCAAAACGCCTACGCCCCGGTCCGGACCGCGTCGCGGCATGATGGACTCGCAGGACCGCCTGTGGTTCGGCGAGAACAACGCCGATCGGATCGGGATGTTCGATACGCGGACTGAGAAATTTCAGGAATGGGCGGCTCCCACGCCGGGAACCTGGCCCTACGATGTGACCGCGGACAGGAACGGAAACGTCTGGAGCGGGGGCGAGTACACCGATCGCATTCTGCGCCTCGATCCCGCGAGCGGGCAGTTCACGGAGTATCTCCTGCCCAGAGCAACGAACGTCCGCAGGGTATTTGTCGACAATTCGACGACCCCGGTCACGTTCTGGGTAGGCAACAATCACGGCGCGTCAATCATCAAACTCGAGGCGCTTGACGCTCCCGCAGCCTCAATCACCGTGTTCGAAGGCGCGCGGCTGATCGTCGGCGACGGCAGCCCGCCGATCGAAGACTCCGCGTTCGTCGTCGAGGACAACCACTTCACCCAGGTCGGTAGAAAGGGTCAGCTGCAGGCACCTCCGGGCGCGCAACGTGTGGACCTGAGCGGCAAGACGGTGATGCCCGCGCTGGTCGACGATCACGTGCACATCGGCTACAGGAAGGGCCTGACCTTCACGGCCGCCAACTACACCCGCGACAACCTGCTCGACGTCCTCGATCGCTTCGCGTATTACGGCGTCGCGGCCATCCTCGAAGCGGGCACCGGCCGGGGAGATCTTCCGTTCGAAGTGCGAAACGAGGCGCGCTCCGGCGCGCGGTATCTCACCGCGGGTCGTGGCTTCGCCATGCCGAATGCCGGTCCGGGAGTCCCGATGCGTGACGCCGCCTATGGCGTGACGACAGAGGCGGAGGCTCGCGCCGACGTCCGTGAGCTCGTTGCGAAAAAGCCCGATCTGATCAAGATCTGGGTGGACGATCGCAACGGCACCGTCGAGAAGCTGAAGCCCGACCTGTATCGAGCCATCATCGACGAGGCGCACAAGAATCACGTGCGCGTCATGGCGCACATCGCCAGCCTGGACGATGCCAAGGACCTGTTGCGAGCAGGCATCGATGGCTTCGGGCACGTCGTCCGGGATCGTGAGGTAGACGACGAGCTGCTCGCGATGCTCAGGCAGCGGCGGAATGTCTTCTTCCTGGAGACTCTGTGGGGCGAGCGGAACGCCATCTACGACGGACCGCCGGCGTGGATCGCCGAGCCGATCCTGCGTGACACCTTGTCGGATGGCGAGATCAGGCAGCTGGCCGACGCGTTCTCGATGCCCGCCGCGCCGGCGACGGTGCAGCGATCGTTGGAGAGCGCGGAACGATTGCTGCGAAATGTCGGAAGGCTCAACGCAGCGGGAGTGAGGCTGGGGCTCGGCACCGACACCGGCGGCGTCAGCGGCGGCGGGTACTTCGGGCTGGCGTCGCACATCGAGCTGGAGCTCCTCGTGAAGGCGGGGCTGACGCCCGCGCAGGCGATTGTCGCCGCGACGCGCACTGCGGCCGAAATCCTCGGGCTCGACCAGCTCGGGACGGTGGCAGCGGGCAAGTCGGCCGACTTCATCGTGCTCGATGCGAACCCGCTCGACCGCATCGCCAACACGCGAAAAATCTCGAAGGTCTACTCGAGAGGCACCGAAGTCAACCGCGCAGCGTTGAGGGCCAAATGGACCGGCGGTGCGGCGACGCGTTAGCCTCACAAGGCGCTTGAACGTTTAACCGCAGAACACGCCGAGACCGCCGAGAATACTCAAGGTTTCTCGGCGGTCTCGGCGATCTCGGCGGTTAGCGTGGGTGTCTCGTCCGGCTCACGGCACGCCGAACGCGAGCAGGACGTTCCCGCGCGCGCCGTTGCCCAGCTCCGAGTAACCCGACGGAACCAGGACCATGCCGCCGGCCACCACCGGGCCTGCGGCGTTGATGTTTCCGCCTGTTGCCGGAACGCCGTTGACGGTGTCGAACTCGCGCGCCGTATCGAACTGCCAGAGCGCTTTCCCATCCGCCGTCGCGTACGCGTAAACAGTCCCGGCAGTCGAACCAAAGAACGCGACGCCGGGAATCACCGTCACGGGAGCGGCACCGCCTTCCGGCGGCGACGCGCGCCATGCGATCTCTCCGCTCTCCAGCCGCACGGCGGCCAGACCGAGGCTTTGGCTGCCTCGCGTCACGGGGAAATACGCCAGATGGTCGTCCGCGGCCGAGCCCCACATGATGGCCCCGCCGCCGTTGTCGATGCCGAGGCCGACCTGCCGGCTCCAGACAATCGCCCCCTGCCGGTCCGGATCAAGCGCCCATGCGTGCCCGTCCTTCTGTCCGATCACGATCAGCGTCCGGCCGTCGGCGAGCGTGCGCAGAATCGGCGCGTTCCCGAAATCCATGTCCGGCCCCAGATCGTCCGGGCACGTCTCCGATTTGGTGTCCTTCGGCACGAGCGGCCGGTACTTGCCCGGACAGTCGCGCACGTAGGCGTCGTTCGACATCACCTGTTTGGCCCACAGGCGTCTGCCGGTGTCGAGGTCGAACGCGATGACCGCGTCGGAGCCGGGCGCCGCGGGCTCGGTGTACGCGTTGCCCGTCGCGACATACACCGCACGCCGCTTCAGATCGACAGTCGGAGAAGACCACACCCCTGCTCCTGCGGGTCCCCACAATTGAGTGCCTTTCGACGTCCGCTTCATCGGCGTCGGCCGTTCAGCAATCGTGTAGGACGTCCAGCGCCTCCGTCCGGTAACCGCGTCGTACGACGCGACACCGCCGCGGAACGTGCAGCAGGGATAGCCCGGATTCCCTGCGCCCGACTCCTCGAGCGACGACAGCGGTACATACAGCCGGCCGTCGACCAGCTTTGGCGCGCCGGTCACGCGTGCGACCGGGTGTGAATCGACCCGGTCCTTCCAGACCTGGACACCGGTTTCGGCATCGACGGCGTAGACGTTGCCCTTCACGTCGCCGAAGTACGCAAGGAATCGATTCGTGCGGGTCCCCGGGCCGATGCTCGGAGCCGTCCGAACGCCGGCGCTCGCGCGGAACGACCAGTGGATGCAGCCGCTCCGTGCGTCGAGCGAATAGACGAAGCCCGTGTCGGCGCCGACGAAGACGCGACCGCCAGTGACCGTCGGTTGTCCGTACGCGGAATTGCCGTTGGGAAAGCCGAACGCCCATTTCAGAATCAGCTTCGACACGTCCGCTGCGGTCAGCCCGGGCGATGTCTGGAAGCGGGAGTTGCCGCTGTCAAATCCCCAGCCGTTCCACTCGGACTCCCTCGACGGCTCGAACGCCGGACGGCTCGCGCAGCGGTTCTTCATGTGCGCTGCGTCCCCGGTCGCTGCGGCGCCAAGCGGGCGCCCCCCCACGTACACAGCGACTACGCGCTTCTCGAATTCCGACATCTGCTGCGCAAAGGGCGCCATCGACCCGGTCGTGATCGACGTCAACACTTCCTCCGGCGTATGGCGGTTCAAGGCATGGCGGTCCGTCGCGCCGTTCTTCCCGGTGTCATGACAGCTCGCGCAGTAGCTGGTGAACGCGTAGATCCCGGCGTTGGTGTTCTGCGGGTGCGCCATGTCCTGCGCCGCCGCCTGCGTTTGGAGCAGGGGCGCGACCGTGACCAGCCAGAGGCCGAGCGGTCTCGAGGCGTTCACGGGCGCATTATCGCCCACTCCTGACATCGGCAACCCACGTCCAACCGCAGAGAACGTTGAGATCGCGGAGCAAGGCTTTCTCTGCGTGCTTTGCGATCTCTGCGGTTTGCATTTAGATTAGGCCGCATGTCTTCCATTCGCCGCTGCAGAATCCTCGTCTCAGCCAGCGCCGTCGCGTGCGTCGTGGTGTGCCTGAGCGGGGCCGCGCCGCGCGCTCAGGCGCCCAGGCGGCTCGCTTTGGTCGGCGGCATGCTGATCACCGGCTACGAGGTGCCGCCGATTCACCACGCCGCCGTGGTGATTGAGGGGCCCAGGATCGTGGCGGCGGGACCGGCGTCCGAGGTGAAGGTGCCCGCCGATGCGACCCTCATCGACACCAGCGGCCGCGTGATGCTGCCTGGGCTCATCGAGACGCACGGCCATCTCGTCGTGCTCGGCCATGGCAGCTACGAGACCTGGTTCCCCTGGATCGCGAGCCACGGCGGCGACGCGATGCTGACGCGCGTGATGGAGATCTCCGCCAAACAGCTCCTGATGGCGGGCGTGACGACGACGATCGATCTCGGCGCGCCGCTCGCGCAGAGTCTCAGCATCCGCGATCGGATCAACCGGGGCGAGATCGTCGGGTCGCGCATGCTGGTGAGCGGGCCCTGGATCGCGCGCCTGGGTGCCGCTGGCGCCGGCGGCGCGATGCAGGTCGGCTTCGGCGGCCTCAATATCTCGACGTCCGCGGAGGCGGCGCGCGAAACCGAGCGGCTTGCCGCAGCGGGCGTCGATCATATCAAGGCGCATTCGGGCCTCACGCTCGACGACTACAAGGCCATCGTCGATGCGGCGCACGCGCGCCGCATCAAGGTGTATGCGCACGTGTATGCCGAACAGGACGTGCGGCACGCGCTCGAGGCGGGTGTCGACGTGCTGCAGCACGTCGGGTCCGCCGGGACCGCGCCGCCCTACAGCAAGGAGTTGATCACCGACATCGTCAACGCGGGGCGCCCGGTGGTCGTGACGGCCGCGCATCGCGCCTGGGTGTATCCGGACACGGCAGAATTTCCCGAGCGGCTGCAGGATCCGGAGCTGAAAAAAGCATTCGGCGCCGACATCTACGCCGAGGTGCAGAGGTCGCTCGCCAGCTGGTGGACGCTCGGGTACTTTCAGCGGACCGACCGCGAGGTGCTGTACCGCGAGCGCGGCGTGAAGCAGTTCATCGAATCGGGCGCGGTCATGGGGATGGGCACCGACTCGGGCACGCCGATGAACTTCCACAGCGAAGCGCTGTGGCGCGAGATCAAGGTGCACGTCGACATGGGGATGACGCCGATGCGCGCGATTGCGGCGGCGACGCGCGTCAACGCGCAAATCATCGGCAAGGGCCGCGAGCTCGGGTCCATCGAGCCCGGCAAGATCGCGGACCTCATCGTCGTGAACGGGAATCCGCTTTTCGACATCACCGCGCTCTCCCACGTCGACGTGGTCGTGAAGGACGGCCTCGTCTACAAGGGCGCGGTGGCGGCAGCCGTGCGGCCGCCGACGGCGAGCCGCGGGAAATGAGAAGCGCGCCGCGCGGTCCGGCTCAAGCCGGACACCACGTACGGTCGTACGTAGTGTCCGCCTTCAGGCGGACCAGCGGATCGGACCAGCGGATCTACGGCAGACCGAACACAAACAGCGAGTATCCCGCCGCGATGGCGACGTATTGCCTGCCGTCGACGGCAAACGCGATCGGATTCGCTTTCACGGCCGCGCCGAGCTGCAGGTCCCAGAGCGGCGTTCCTGTGTCCGCATCGAGCGCGAAAAAGTTGCCTTCCTCGGTTCCACCGAAGACGAGGCCGCCGCCTGTCGACAGCAGGCCGGTCCACGGCGGCGACAGCAGCTTGAATTCCCACTTCAGCTTCCCGGTCGTCGCCTCCAGCGCCCGAACGGCGCCCCACGCGTCGTCGCCGTTGATCGCGCGTCCTCCGCCGGCTACGAACGCTTCGCCCGGTTTGTATTTGATCTCGCCCTTGTAAAAGTGCGTGCCCATTTCGCGAGCCGCCTGGTAGAAGAGCTTCGTCTGCGGGCTGTAGGATGGGCTGGGCCAGTTCGACGCGCCTTGAATGTTCGGAAACACGAGCACCCCATCGGTGCTCGGGTCGAGGCCTGGCCGGACGCGCGGGCGTCCCTTCGCATCGAGGCCATCGGCCCACGTCTGCTTCGCGTACGGCGTGGCGGTCAGGAACTCGCCCGTCTCGCGGTCGAGCACGTAGTAGAAAGCGTTGCGGTTTGCCATCGCGACGAGCTTGCGCGCGCGTCCGTTGATCGTGGCGTCGAACAGCACCGGAATTTCATTGGAGTCCCAATCGTGGGTGTCGTGCGGCGTGAACTGGAAATGCCACTTGATCTTCCCGTCGGTGGCATTCAGCGCAATGAGAGAGCACGTATAGAGGTTGTCGCCCGGCCGCGCATCGCCGTTCCAGTCCGGCCCGGGGTTCCCGGTGCCCCAGTAGACGAGGTTCAGCGCCGGATCGTAGGAGCCGGTCAGCCACGCCGATCCGCCGCCCGTTTGCCAACTGTCCCCGCCCCACGTTTCCGCACCGGGCTCGCCCGCCGCCGGAATGGTGTGCGTGCGCCACACGCGCCGGCCGCTCTTGGGATCGTAGGCGTCGAGGAAACCACGGATGCCCGCCTCGGCGCCGGAGACGCCGATAATGATCCGGCCATCGAGCGCCAGCGGCGCCGCGGTCATGTAGTAGCCCCGCTTGTTGTCGTCGACGACGACGTCCCACCGGACGGCGCCCGACTTCGCGTCCAGCGCGACGAGGTGGCCATGAACCGTCCCGACAAACACCATTTCGTCCAGCACCGCGACGCCGCGATTCACGGGTGGCGATCCGATGATGATCACATCGGTAGGGATGGCCGGCGTCCACGTCCACAGCGGACGGCCCGTCCGGACGTCCAGCGCGGTCACCGTGCTCGGCGGCTCCGTGATGTACATCACGCCGTCGACGACGATCGGCGATGTTTCGACGATGCCCGTGCGGCGCACCTGATAGATCCAGAACGGCTTCAGTCGTCCGACATTCTGGCGATTGATCTCGTTCAACGCCGAGAAGCGGTGCGACTGGTAGTTCCCAGAATAGGTCAGCCAGTCGGAGGGCGCGCCTTCCGAGCCGGCAATGCGCGGATAGGGAACCTGAGCGAAGGATGTGGCGGTCGAGAGCGCGATGAACAGAAAGAGGGCCCGTCTCACTGTGCACCTCTCAAGCTGGAAAGATAGGCGACGAGATCTTCGGTTTCGGCGTCGGTGAGCCGTCCCCTGAAGCTCGGCATCAGGCTCTTGCCGAACTGTTTCTCCACGTCTTTGACGTTGCTCTTGCGGAAGGAGTGGAATCGGTTGCCGGTGTCGCGCACTTGAATCGTGAACGGATCTTCGTTGATGCGCACGCCGACCACTTCGCGTCCATCGGTCGTGGTCACCCGCACGGGCAGGTACTCCGTGAAGCCCCGTCCGGGAATCGGCGCCGTGCCGCGCGGCAGCATTTCGGCCGGACCGAGGAACGACTGCCGCAGGTAGCTCGGACCGCGGGCTGCGCCAATCTCGGTGAGATCGGGACCGAAGCTCCCGCCCTGCCCTTTGATGATGTGGCACGATGCGCAGCCGAGCCTCGCGTAGATCGCCCCGCCTCGGTCCGAGTTCCCCGATGTGGCGACTAAAGTCGTGCGCCCGAGCGACCGGACGTAGGCGACGAGCTGATCCAATTCGCCGTCCGTCATGCGCCGGACTCTCGGCATGCCGCGATCGGGGATGCCATCCCGAATGACGGCGCGAAGCGCGTCATCGTCGGCCGCCCGCGTGAGCGTGGGGCGGTTCAAATTCGGCCCCTCTTCGCCCGTACCATCCAGGCCGTGACAGCGGGCGCACATGCCCTGGAACAGTTTTTTGCCCTGTTCGATGTCCGCGGCGCTTTGGGAGGTTTGGGCCGCCGGCCGCATGTCGGTGGCGATGAGGAGGCTCACGAAGGTGAAGGGGACGAGCGCCAGTCGGATCGGGCTCATGCGTGTTCCTCAGGATGCCGAAGACAGCGCATGATAACCCGGCCACCGGAGAGATTCCGCTCGATTGGAGGTCAACTGCCTGGCCACATCGGCTCAACGTTCAGCCACCAAAAACGTCAGTTCCGCATCCGACCGCCAGCCGCGATGCCCTGGTGCTGGCGGCGTCTGTAGCAGTCGACGACAACATCGCGCCGATCGTCGGGATGACCGGACGCTGGCACTCGTGTTGCTGCCTCTCTGCGTCCAAGCGAACGTGCAGCGACGTACCGAAGTAGACCGGCGACGTATGCCCCGGGGCGGCCGACGCGATTACGATCGGCCCGGCCGGCATCCGCGTGTTCTCGTGGCAGACAGCTACGACGGCGCCAGGCAGTCGTGCGCGCGATACCTCGAGCGGTTTCATTTCGATGTCGCCGAAGCGGCCGACGGCGAGGCGGCGCTGGCGCGTATCCTTGCGGCGCCGCCGCGGCTCATTCTTTCGGAATGGGACCTTCCGACGATGCCCGCTGCACGATTGAAGCGGTGGCTCGCCCAGGGCAGGGTCGGCGATATTCCCGTCATCGTGCTCACGACCACGGTCGAGGCCGGCGAGGAGGTGCCTCGCGTCGCCGGCATCCTGCGAAAACCCTTCTCGCTGGTCGACATGCTGCAGGAAGTCCGGCGGGCGCTCCGCGCACCCTGACCGACCGATTCGATCACACGGCGAACATCTCGGAAATTATCGCCGCCCACCACCCGAACGGCGTCCGCAGGCCGGAGCGCGTCAAGGCCGGAAAGTTCGTCATCGACGCCATCAGCCTGGCGCCGATCGAGAAGACCATCGAGAACGGGAAAAAGATCAAGGCGTTCCGGACCGCGAGACCGTCGCGGCCATCAGGAAAGCCATGGCTGAGGCGAAGCCGGGCCCACGGTAGACCGTGAGGTTCTGCAACGCGGCCGCGCGGGAGACAAACGCTGACGACTTCCGCCGCGCTGACGCCGTATACTGGCCGCTGGTTATCGCATCGAATCAGCTGTTTAGGGGTATTTCGCAAATGACGAGATTCACGCTGCCGGGCGCCGCCGCCGCGATCATCGCGTGTGGTCTCGGGCTCGCCGCTCAAACGAATCCGCCCAAGCCAGCGGCGAGTCGCGCCGCGCCTGCGCCGAAACCGCCGATGGCGGTCGCACACAAAGACGCCACTCCGGTCCCCGAGCCGCAAGCCGATCTGGTCAAGCAGTACTGCGCGGGATGCCACAGCGACAAAGGCAAGGCGGGCGGGCTCTCGCTCGCGGCCTTCGACGCCGCGCACGTCGATCAGATTTCCGACGTCGGCGAAAAAATGATCCGCAAGCTGCGACTGGGCATGATGCCGCCGCCCGGCGCGCGCCGGCCCGATCCCGCGGTCCTCACGCAGTTCACCACCGCGCTCGAAGCGAAAATCGACGCGGCAGCGATGCTGCGGCCGAATCCCGGCCGCCGGCCGTTCCAACGGCTGAACCGCGCCGAGTACGAGCGGTCGGTCCGCGAAGTGCTCGACCTGCACGTCGATGTGAACGCGTTCCTGCCGCCCGACACGCTCAGCGCGGGCTACGACAACATCGCCGACGTGCAGACGTTCTCGGCGACGTTGATGGAAGGCTACCTGCGCGCGGCCGCCCGCATCTCGACGCTCGCGGTGGGCGATCGCAACGCGAGCCCGTCGGAGGCCACCTACAAGGTGCCGCGCACGCAGTCGCAGATGAAACATCTCGACGGGACGCCGTGGGGCACGCGCGGCGGCATTGCCGTCACGCACACGTTCCCGGCCGACGGCGAGTACTCGTTCCGGATCATGCTGCACGGCACGCCGACCGGCCAGCTGTTTGGCAGCGTCGCGAGCCGCAACGAGCAGCTCGAGGTGTCGATCAACGGCGAGCGGGTCGCGCTCGTCGACATCGACTACAAGATCAGCGAAACCGACAGGAACGGGCTGAACCTGACGACGCCGCGCATTCATGTGAAGGCGGGCCCGCAGCACCTCGTGGCCGCGTTCATCCAGAAGTTCGATGGCGTGGTCGACGACCTCGTGGCGCCGATCGACTACACGCTGGCGGACACCGAATACGGCGACAGCGCGGGCATCACCATCCTGCCGCACGTGCGCGATTTCAGCGTGACCGGGCCGTACAAGGTGACGGGCGTCTCCGACACACCGAGCCGGCGCAAGATCTTCGTCTGCCGTCCCACCGGCGCGGCCGACGAGATTCCGTGCGCGCGCAGGATCATCTCGAGCCTGGCCGGCGACGCGTATCGCCGCCCGCCGAGCAACGAGGACATCGAGTCGCTGATGCAGTTCTACGGCGATGCCCGCCACGGGCACGACTTCGAGGCCGGCATCAAGGCGGCGCTGCAGGCGCTGCTCGCGAGCCCGAAGTTCGTATTCCGGTTCGAGGCCACGCCGTCGACGGCGAAACCGGGGCAAAGCTACCGGATCAGCGATCTGGATCTGGCCTCGCGGCTCTCCTTCTTCCTGTGGGACACGGTGCCGGACGCCGAGCTCGTCAAGGCGGCAACCGGCAGCGTGCTGCACACGCCGGCCGTGCTCGAGAAGCAGGTGCGCCGGATGCTGGCGGATCCCCGCGCCGAAGCGCTGTCGACGCGATTCGCGTCGCAGTGGCTCCGGCTGCAGGACGTCGAGAAGATCCATCCCGACGCGCTGCTGTTTCCGTCATTCGACCACGAGCTCGCGGAGTCCTATGTGCGCGAGACCGAGCTGTTCTTCGACAGCCTCGTGCGCGAGGACCGCAACATCCTCGACCTGCTGACCGCCGACTACACGTTCGTGAACGAGCGCATCGCCAAGGTCTACCGGATGCCAAACATCGTCGGCGAGAAGTTCCAGCGCGTGACGGTACCCGACGAGCGGCGCGGGATTCTCGGGCAGGGCAGCGTGCTGATGCAGACGGCGGTCGCCGATCGCACGTCGCCGGTGCAGCGCGGCAAGTGGATCATGGAAGTGCTGCTCGGGTCGCCGCCGCCGGCGCCGCCGCCGAACGTGCCGCCGCTCGAGGACGTCAAGTCGGCGACCGAGGCCGGCAGAACGCTGTCGACGCGCGAGCGCATGGAGGAGCACCGGAAGAATCCGGCCTGCACGTCGTGCCACCGCGTGATCGATCCGCTCGGCCTCGCGCTCGAGAACTTCGACGTCGTCGGCGCCTGGCGGATCAAGGACAACGGCGTCCCGGTCGACGCGAACGGCGTGCTCTACGACGGCACGAAGCTCGGCGGCCCCGCGGATCTGCGCCAGGCGCTGCTGAACCGATCGGAGTCGGTCGTCCGGAACTTCACCGACAACCTGATGTCGTACGCGCTCGGCCGCCGCGTCGAGTACTACGACCAGCCGACCATCCGCGCCATCGCGCGGAAGGCGGCGCAGAACGGCAACCGTTTCTCGTCGTTCATCCTGGGAATCGTCAACAGTCCGGCATTTCAGATGAGCACGGCCGAAGCCGTGACGACAACCGCTCAATAGGGGGCGACATGTACATCGCGAAGAAGCACATTTCCCGCCGCGCCGTCCTGAAGGGGGTGGGCGTGACCGTGGCGCTGCCGTTCCTGGACGCGATGATCCCGGCCCGCAGCGTGTTCGCGAAGACGGCGGCCGGCGCATCGGCGTCCGGCCAGCGGCTCGTCTGCATGGAAATGGTGCATGGGTCGGCGGGCAGCACGGCGTTCGGCGTCAAGAAGAACCTGTTCGCGCCGGTGAAGGCCGGACGGGACTTCGACTGGAGCCCGACGCTGGAGCCGCTCGCGCCGTTCCGCGAGTACGTGACGGTCGTCAGCAGCACCGACGTGCACAACGCCGAGGCGTTCACGCTGCCGGAAATCGGCGGCGATCACTTCCGGTCGAGCGCGGTGTTCCTCACGCAGTCGCATCCGAAGCAGACCGAGGGCAACGACGTGCATGCCGGCACGTCGCTCGATCAGCTCTATGCGAAGCAGTTCGGCCAGGACACGCCGATTCCGTCCATGCAGCTCTCGATCGAGAACGTCGATCAGGCGGGCGGGTGTACCTACGGCTATTCCTGCATCTACACGGACACGATCAGCTGGGCATCGCCGACGCAGCCGCTGCCGATGGTGCGCGACCCGCGCGTGGTGTTCGATCAGCTGTTCGGCGTCGGCGCGACTGCCGAGGAGCGGCTGAGCAATCTGAAGGCCGATCGCAGCATCCTCGACTGGATCAGCAGCCAGGTGGCGCAGCTCCGGCGCGACCTCGGGCCGGGCGATCGCGCGCGGCTGAGCGAATACATCGAGAACGTCCGCGAGATCGAGCGCCGCATCCAGCGCGTCGAGGCGCGCAATGCGAGCGGCGAGACGCGCCAGATGCCGGAAGCGCCGATTGGCGTGCCCGACTCGTTCGAAGAGCACACGCACATCCTGATGGATCTGATCGCGCTCGCCTTCGCGTCGGACACGACGCGCGTGTTCTCCTTCAAGCTCGGACGCGACGCCTCCGGCCGCTCGTATCCGGAGAGCGGCGTGGCGACCGGTTTCCACAACGCCTCGCACCACGGCGAGCGTGAAGACCGGATCATGGAGTTCGCGAAGATCAACCGGTATCACGTCAGCATGCTGCCGTATCTGATGGAGAAGCTGAAGGACACGCGGGACGGAGAGACCACGCTGCTGGACAACAGCCTCATCATCTACGGCTCGCCGATGGGCGATTCGAACATCCACAACCACAAGCGCGTGCCGCTGGTGCTCGCCGGCCACGCGGGCGGCAAGCTGCGAGGTGGCGTCCACATCAAGGCGCCCGACGGCACGCCGATGGCGAACGCGATGCTGACGACGCTGCACATGCTCGGGCGCGACGATCTCCAGAGCTTCGGCGACAGCTCGGGCGAGCTCGATTTGAACAATGCGCAGGTGACGCTGACTGATGCTCCGAAGGGGTAGGCGCTGAGCTGGGGCTGGGGCTGTTGGCAGGGCGACCCTACAGGGTCGCTGTGGATAGCAAGATGTAGGGCGACCCTTTAGAACACGTTGCGAAATCAGGAATCAGGGAATTCAGATCTTAGGGTTGCCGTGGATGTGGAGCGGATATGCGACGAACACTGATCACCATCTGCTGTCTGGGCGCGCTCGCGGCGCTGCCATTGTCGGTACTGATCGACGCGGCGCACGCCGCCACGGCGGTCGTCGAAGCGGCGATGAACGGTAATCGCGACGCCGTGCGCAGTCTGCTCAAGGATGGCGCCGACGTGAATACCGCGCAGGCCGACGGCATGACGGCGCTGCACTGGGCGGCCCAGAAGGGCGACGTCGAGCTCGCGAAGGTGTTGCTCTATGCAAGCGCGAACGTCCGCGCCACCACGCGGATCGGCGCCTATACGCCGCTGCTCATCGCCAGCAGGAACGGCGACGCGGCGATGATCGATACGCTGCTGCAGGCCGGCTCCGACCCCAACGGCGCTACCACCAACGGCACGACAGCGCTCATGCTGGCGTCCGCGGCCGGAAAGCTCGACGCGGTCACGGTGCTCATCGGCGGGGGCGCGAACGTTCATGCCAGAGAGAACGTGAAGGGCGAGACGGCGCTCGCCTTCGCCGCGGCGTACGGCCGCGCGGACGTCGTGCGCGCCCTGACCGCCGCCAAGGCCGATCCGATGGTCACGACCAAGGTCGTCGATCTCGAGTCGTTCGCCAGGGAAGAGCAGGAACGCTTTGCCGCCGAGCGCGCCGCCCAGGGACGCGGCGGACGCGGCGGCGAGCCCGGGGCGCAAGCGGCCGGTCGCGGGGCGCAGGGGCCGCAGATCGCAGGCGTCAACCGCCAGTACAACTACACCGAGCTGGTCGGCTATTGGGGCGGCATGTCGCCGCTGCATCTGGCGGCCCGGCAGGGGCATGTCGAGGTCGCGAAAGCGCTGCTCGACGCGGGCGCGGACGTGAATCAGCCAGTTGCCGGCGACAAGACCTCGCCGATGCTCGTCGCCATCATCAACGGCCACTTCGACCTGGCAAAGTACCTGCTCGACAAGGGGGCGAACCCGAATCAGCCGCAGGATGCGAACGGTGCGACGCCGCTGTACGCCGCCCTCAATTGCCAGTGGGCCGCGAAGGCGCTCTATCCCCAGCCGCGGGCGTACGAGCAGCAGCAGCTGTCCTATCTCGATCTCATGACGGCGCTGCTCGAGAAGGGCGCCGATCCGAATGCCAGGCTCACCCGCAAGGTCTGGTACTCGCAGTACGACTTCGATCAGTCGGGCGTGGATGAAGCCGGCGCGACGCCGTTCTGGCGCGCCGCGTACGCCGCGGATGTCGATGGCATGCGGCTGCTCCTGAAGTACGGCGCCGATCCGAACATCACGACGATGCGGACGCCGGGCCGCGTGCGGACCGGCGACATCACGCGCGAAGTGCGGGATGTGTCGCCACTGCCGCCGGTCCCCGCCGGCGGGCCGGCTGTGTCGGCGCTCCTCGCGGCCTCCGGCGTCGGCTACGGCGAAGGGTTCGCCGCGAACCACCATCGCTTCGCGCCGGGCGGCATGCTCGCGGCCGTCAAGTTCCTCGTCGAGGAGCTGCACGCCGACGTGAACGCCAAGGATCATGACGGCAACACGGCGATTCACAACGCGGCCGCCCGCGGCGACAACGAGATGATTCTCTACCTCGTGTCGAAGGGCGCCGACGTCATGCAGGTGAACCGCGAAGGCAAGACCACTGCGGACATGGCGAACGGTCCGGTGCAGCGCATCAGCCCGTTCCCCGACACGATCAAGCTGCTCGAGGGCATGGGCGCGAAAAACAATCACAAATGTGTTTCTTGTTAGTTGAGGATTTAAGAATCTGAGGATGTGAGGATCTATCTCAGGA
>Ga0099827_10000202_pt1 | contig 23773 bp, 27 predicted proteins | sample CZO8metaG_FD_79339 | JGI IMG/M metagenome (GOLD analysis project Ga0099827, IMG submission 79339) | Vadose zone soil microbial communities from the Eel River Critical Zone Observatory, Northern California, USA - CZOApr15con1.8 metaG | ecosystem: Environmental > Terrestrial > Soil > Vadose zone ...
AGGATCCAGATCAGACCGGCAACCACCAGAATGCCGGCTATTCCGATCAGCCCCCAATTCCGCAGGCGCGACCAGTCGCGTACCGGCTTCCGTCCGCGAGTAACCGGCTGACGGCGGGGTGCCGCACGATTCTTGCTCAGGAGGCCGGCCGCTCCTTGTCCGCGGGGGTTGATCCGTGTGCGTCGCGCAGCAGCTCGATCTCCCGCTCCAGGCGGCTGATGCGGGCATCGGGTGACTCCTGGCGGGCGGACGGCGTCGTTTTCGGTGAACGCCTCATGAACCACATCATCAGCCCCATCGAAACGGGGCAGGCGAGGATCAATAGGTAGGGCAGGAATTGAGACATGAAGGACCTTCTAGGTATCTACGAGGAGTCTATAGTAGCAGCCCCTCAGGCGCTCCCAAAGAGGTGGGCCATGCACCAGGCCGAGTTGAGCGCGAGAAGGACTCCGGCGGCCGAACCTACCCAGAGTGACATCGGGATAGGCTGGCATGGCAGGTCATCCCCGAGCACTTGCGCCACGCGGAGCTTGGCGGCGCCGGCGAACGCGGCCGTGCCGTGGTTCTCGAGGTACGACCCGACCTTCCAGAGCGCCCCAGCAAGGGGTGACCGGCCTGCACAGCGGATGGCTGCGCGGTCGGCCGCCAGCTCCGATGCTTCCCGACGGCGATCGGCCCACCAGTCGATCACTGGCAGCCAGAAGAGGACTTCGGCCATGGCTTGCTGCATCGCTCGCCGGAGGGGATCGTAGCGGCGGACATGGTGCTGTTCGTGAGCGAGCACCGCCACCAGTTCGTCGCCTGACAGCTCGCTGACCAGGCCTGCACTAACGAGGATGGAGGGTGTAAATCCCCCGTGGCAAAACGCGGCGGGTGCTCCGGCGGTAACACATTCGACGCGTGGGGCCCCGGCGCGGGCTGCCCCAACGAGAAGGGCTAACGGCGCGGGCGCGCGCTGCATCCGGCGGGCCGTCCGGGCGCCTTGCGCCAGGATCCAGACGACCCGGGCCAGCCAGGCGAAGGTTGTCGCTGCAAGGAGGGCTCCGCCGGCCAACACAACGGCGAACGGCCATCGCAACGGCGGGGCCATCGAGGCGCACGTTCCGGGGAACCGACAGCTCGCCAGCCAACTGCCGCACGCCAGTACCAGGAGTGCCGCGCCCGCGATCAAGACGCTATTGCGCTTCACAGCCTGCCCAGCTCCCGCAGCCGCTTCCTTTGCTCTGGATCCAACCCATCGATCCGGGCGGCGAACGCAATGAGTGCAGCCTCGCCATAGCGCCGCACCAGCTGCGCGACGTCCTGGCGACTCGCCCGGGTCACGAACTCGTCTGGGGTCAGAGCTACCCGGTACTCATGGGCCTTCTGTTGGGAGATTGCCCGCGCGTGAAGGAGGCCCTTGTTGGCGAGTCGGACAACCGTGGTCATGATCGTCGTGTAAGCGAGCTCTGACATCTCTCGCTGGATATCGCGGACGGTGAACCGCTCGCCAACCTGCCCCGACCAAATGACACGCATGATTCGCGCCTCGAGCGGCCCAATGAGAGCCAGCGCGCGATTCAGTGCCTTTTGTGCCATTCGCTGTGCCTCTGTGGTGCCTGCAACGGACCCAGGTACTACTGGAATATAGGAGATGTGCAGCTGGACGGCAAGAGCGGGCGGCGGTCCGACCTCGATACGGCCTTCCTCGTGCTGGCTGGTATTGCCTGGATCACCGGGCTCCTTTACCTCGTTGTTCGAGCCAATCTTCCGTCGCCGGTGCGGCTCGTTATCGTTGATGGGCTTCACGTCTACGTGGGTGTCGCCTCAATCGTTTTTGTCATCGGGATACTGGCGGCCGAGGCCCCTGGCGCGTACGAGACCGGGCGCGTCCTGCGGCAAATGCGCTGGCTGCTCGGCGGTCTCTACCTGGTGCTCTATGGGGCCGGAGCTCTCCTCGCCCTTCCCTGGTCAGGACCCGTGCGCGCTTTGCTTATCGATCTTCATCTCCTGGCTGCCGTCTGGACGGTCGTGCCGACTGGCTGGTATCTGATGCACGGTCGGTCCGAGACGTTGCGACACGCCTTTGCGAGCCGCTCTCGGGTTGCCCTGGCTATGATTCTCGTCCCGGCGGCGCTCGTCGCCGTCGTTGCCCCTCGGACGATCGCTCCGCTCACGTTGACCGGCGCCGGAGCGGCCTGGCGCGGGCAGGGGCTCCCGCAGCGATTCATCGATCGCCTGGCGATGAGTCCCGACGGGCAGCGCCTGATTGCCGCTGGAGAGGGCCTGTACGTGAGTCGCCCAAACGACCAGCGGTGGCTGCAGGTCGCTTTCCCTCCCGAGCTGGTGCTGAGTTTGGCGCTGTCCCCGATGGCTGCTTACGTCGGCACGACTAATGGGATCTACGCGAGCGAACAGGTCAGCGGGCCGTATCGACGGTTGCCGTTTCCTTCGTTTGAGGTTCACGGGATTGCCGTTGAGTCCCAGGACCCAAGTGTCATCTGGGCGAGCTCACGCGGCGGCTTCTGGCTTTCGGCGGATGGCGGTCGCGGTTGGATTCCCCAATCGGCCGGTATTAGGAACCCAAATGGGGCGTGGGCCCTCGCCTTCTTCCAGGGATCGCTGTTCGCGAGCGACTCCAACGCGGTCTACCGATGGGACGGTGCTCGGTGGCTGCCGTCCTCCGACCAGAGATTTGTGGTATCGCTCGATCCATCGGCAGATGGCCGTCGACTCTTCGCCAGTTCGATGGGCCAGGGCGTCCGGTCGTTTGACGGCCAGACCTGGACAGAGTCCGACGCAGGGCTGGCGGGCCACGGGGGCGGCGGCGCCATCCACGTCGTTGCCATCACTGATACCCCGGGCTCTCGAGCGTACGCGGCCACGATGCTCGACGGCGTCGCGGTCAGCACTAACCGTGGCCGCGACTGGTCACCGCTGCGCGCCGGACTGCCACCCGGCTCAGTTTGGCGTGTGTTAGAAGTCGGTCATGGCTTGCTCGCCGCAACCGACAAGGGCATCTTCGCCTACCCGCTGGATCTGTCGCCGCCTCCGGACCGAGCGTGGTGGCTTGTCATTGTCGGCGTAAGCCTGGCTGCTGCGTTAGCCGCCAGCCGGCTGCTTTATCTGCCGCGCGGCAGACAGTATTGAGTCGCGGCTGGGAGCGTGGAGGAGCGCGAAAGCGAACGCGACGCCTATCAACTCAGACGCCTTCGTCGCAAGGCTGACGGCGTCGACGGCCTCAGTCGGTCCCAGCTGGAAGCCACCCTGAGCGCTCGGAGTCAGTGGAAGGCCGATCACCACGTGCGCGGCGTAGAGCACGATCAGCGCGACGTTGAGGGCGATGACGCCGTAGTAGGCACGTGGGTGCGGCCGCAAGATCACGACGCTGGCCAGGCCAAGCTGGATCAGACCCGAGGCGAGGAAACCGAGCCCCAGCAACGGTGATTCCTCAGCGTGCTCACCGAGCAGCAGCAGGTGGAAGGAGGCCGCGAACAGTAAGAGGAGGCTCAGGGCAAGTCGTGATTGGTTTGACCGCGAAGGCCGCAGCCGCGCGACCAACGCCGCGCCGAGGAATGTAATGCCGATAACAAGGCCGAGCAGCCCGGCGACGCCGACCAATGGCCAGAGATTGCGTGGCGGCGGCGTCAGCGCAGACAGGGCAACGAAGAGCGTCGAGCCCGTCAAGCTCGCCAGGGCAAGCCACAGGGGCCGCCGTGATCGGTGGCGTGAAAGGAATGTGATCACGTCATGAATCTACGACGGCCGTGGCCGCGAGGGTAGAATGAATAAACCTACTATCCCGAGATCGGAGGTGGCCGCCATGGTGGGAGCGAAGCGCCTGATCGACGACAGCCGAGCGATGAGCCGGCGGAGTTTCTTCGCCATTATGGGATGGGGTGCATTTGTTGTCGGGAGCACGATCGCCTTGTTCCAATCCCTGCGCTTCATTTTCCCTAACGCCACCAATGAGGCGCCTCCCATCGTTAAGCTCGGGCCGCTGACAGATTACGCAGTGGGGTCGACCACCGTTTTCATTACCGATCGCGTGGTGATCAACCGGGATCCGGACGGCATCTACGCCTTCAACTTGATCTGCACACATCTGGGGTGCACCCCACGCTCGTTTCCGGACGTGACGAGCGACCTGGTGGCGGAAGGGATCCGTGGCATCAAGGATCCGCTGACAGGGCAGGCCGCAACAGCTCAAAGCCCGACCTTGCCGGGGTTCAAGTGTCCCTGCCATGGCAGTCGGTATTTCCGCAACTCGGTCAACTTCTTCGGGCCGGCGCCGCGCCCCATGGACCACATCAATGTTGAGGTCGCGCCAGACGGCAAGCTGCTCGTCGACAGGGGATCCTTCGTCGACCTGAAATTCCGTCTGAAGGTTTGAGCTTCGGCGACTCTCCTCATGACCTGCAGGGGGCTATCGATCAACTGCTAACCGCGCGCTCCCACATGGGAGCCGAGCGGGCCTAAAAAGGGCTAATACCCCCCTAGGGTATGATAGCGAGATGAAGCCCAGCTATCTGAAGGATCGGGAGCCCCTGCTCACCCGCCTGAGCCGCATCGAGGGTCAGGTCCGCGGGGTCAAACGGATGGTCGACGAGGAAGCCTATTGCATTGACGTCCTCACCCAGATCAACGCCGTCAAGGCCGCCATCGATCAGGTCGGGTTCTTACTGCTCGAGGACCATATCAAGGGCTGCGTCACCACGGCCGTGCGCCAGGGCGATCAGTCAAAGGTCAATGAGCTGGTCAAGGCTGTTGAACGCTTTGCCAAGGCCTGAGTGGTACGGGATTTGAGTTGATGCAGATTCTGGCGGCCATCGCCGACAGCCTTCGGATGGCCTTCTTCATGTTCTGGGATACGCTCTGGCCGCTCATCTTCGGGTTTGGCCTGTCGGGCGCCGTCCAGGCATTCGTCTCCCGCTCGGATATGCGGCGCGTGATGGGCGATCACCGGCCGAAGACGATCGGCATCACCGCGATCTTGGGCGCCGCCTCGTCGTCCTGCTCATACGCCGCCAGCGCGATGGCCAAATCGCTCTTTCAGAAAGGCGCCGACTTCACGACGGCGATGGTGTTCATGCTGGCGTCGACAAACCTAGTCATCGAGCTGGGGCTCGTGCTCTGGGTCCTGATCGGCTGGCAGTTCGCAGTCAGCGAGTACGTCGGCGGAATCATCATGATTGGGCTGCTCGCCCTGGTTGCCCGGTTCTTCTTCCGACCGGCGCTGGTGGAGCGAGCCCGCCAGCATCTTGCGGGGCGATCCTCGCGAAGTACCGAGGATGAGCACCGGGCCGACCTAGGCGGGGCGCAGGTGGCGCCGCTCGCTCGGCGCCTCCGCTCACGAGCCGGCTGGGTTAATGCCGCGACCTATACGATGGCCGACCTGGTGATGCTCCGAAAGGAGATGGTCGTCGGCTACCTGGTCGCCGGATTCCTGGCCGTCCTGGTTCCGAACAGCCTCTGGAACACCATCTTCTTCCACGGCCACGGCTTCGCGACATCGGTGGAGAACGTGATCGTGGGGCCGCTCATCGCCATCCTGAGCTTCGTCTGTTCGATCGGCAACGTTCCACTGGCGGCCGCACTCTGGAAGGGCGGGATCAGCTTTGGCGGGGTGGTCAGCTTCATCTTCGCGGACCTCATTACCTTTCCATTGCTCTTGATCTATCGGCGGTTCTACGGGTGGGCCTTGACGCTGCGGATCCTGGCGGCCTTCTGGCTGGTGATGGCGGCGGCCGGCCTCGCGACCGAATACCTCTTTAACGGAGCCGGCCTCGTTCCAGCCGGTCGCCCGGCGCAGGTCGTCCAGCCATCCTTCCAGTGGAACTACACCACGTACCTCAACCTCGTCTTCCTGGGTATCTTCGGTCTGCTTGTCTGGTTGTACCGGAACCGCGAGCGGCTGGGCGGCGGCGCCGGGTATGCCATCGACCCAGTGTGTGGCATGCAGGTCGAGAGCCAGCTGGCACCCGCTAGTGCGCGAAGCGATGATCAGACGTACTTCTTTTGCTCGGACCGCTGTCGGGACCGGTTCGTCGCCGATCCCGATCGCTTCCGGGTCGGTGACACGCGGCGGATCAACGACGACGAGATAAGGAGGCCCAGCATGAGCCAGGAAATCGATCCGGTTTGCGGGATGACGGTGGAACCAGAATCGGCAGCCGCGAAGACCGAGTACAAGAGCACGGTCTACTACTTCTGCAACCCGGGGTGTGCGAAGGCATTCGATCGTAAACCCGAGGCCTTCGTCGACGCGACACGCTCGGCGTGACGGCCTCGCCGCACGTTGCCCGGTCGACGACGGTGGTGCTCGACGTCTCGGGACTTCATTACGCAACTGAAAAGGCCGTCGTAGAAACCGTCCTTTCTCGCCGGCCCGGTGTGCGGCGGGTGGAGGCGAACCCCGTGTCTCAAACGGCCACCGTGACCTTCGATCCTGGCGTGATCTCCGTGCGCGAACTCGCGCGCTGGATCAAAGAGTGCGGATACCACTGTGCCGGCCAGTCGGTGCCCGATCACCTTTGCGACCCAATGGCGGAGCCGAACGGCGCAGCAGCCAAACAGCCTATTCAGGCGGCCGACCAGGCGCAGCCGGTCACTGCTGCGCACCCGCACGAGGCCGCGATGCGCTCATCTGAAGAGGCCATGGGGCATGGCGCCCACGCCGGCATGTCGATGGACGCCATGGTCGCAGACATGCGCAACCGGTTCCTGGTGGCGGCGATTTTGTCCGTGCCCATCCTGCTCTGGTCGAGCATCGGCCGAAACGTGTTGCATTTCACGGTTCCGGCACCGTTCGGTCTTCGGGACGATCTCTTTCAGCTCGTTCTCAGCCTGCCCGTCATCTTCTATTCGGCCACCATCTTCTTCTCGGGAGCCGTTCGCGCGCTGCGGGCTCGGACGCTCGACATGATGGTGCTGGTTGCGGTAGCGATTGGAGCCGGCTGGACCTACTCGGTCGTCGTCAGCCTCACAGGTGGCGGCGACGTCTTCTATGAAGCGTCGTCCGTGCTGGCGACCTTTGTCTTGCTCGGCCACTGGTTCGAGATGCGGGCCCGGGGTGGGGCCAATGACGCTATCCGCAAGCTGCTCTCGCTGGCCCCGCCGATGGCGCTCGTCATCCGTGGCAGCGAGTCGGTCGAGATCCCCACCTCGGAGGTCAAGGTCGGCGACCTGCTGCTCATCCGGCCGGGCGCAAGGATCCCGGTCGATGCGAAAGTCGAGGAAGGACAGAGCGAGGTCGATGAGTCGGTGGTCACGGGGGAGAGTCTGCCCGTCTCCAAAGAACCTGGGTCAGATGTGATCGGCGGTTCAATCAATGAGAACGGAACCCTGCGGGCGCGCGCCATCCGGGTGGGCGCTGACACGGCGCTCGCGCAAATCGTCAAGCTCGTGCAGGAGGCCCAGAACTCCAAGGCCCCGGCGCAAGAACTGGCGGACCGCGCCGCCTTCTGGCTGGTCCTCGTGGCGCTGATTGGGGGCGTCGGAACGTTCGTCGTCTGGCGCCTCGTGAGCGGGTCGGTATCAGTCGCCATTCTCTACGCGATCACGGTGGTGGTCATTACCTGCCCGGATGCCCTGGGACTGGCCACGCCGACCGCCATCATGGTCGGGACCGGCCTCGGCGCAAAGCGGGGAATCCTGTTCAAGAACGCGATGGCGCTGGAGGCAGCCGCGCGCATCCAGACCGTAGTGTTGGACAAGACCGGCACCCTCACCAAAGGTGAACCCGAGGTCACCGAACTTGTCGTTGACGGTGTTCCGGAAGCCGAAGTCCTCCGAGTCGCCGCCGCGGTTGAACGTGAGTCCGAGCATCCCCTTGCTCAGGCGGTCGTGAACTATGCCGATGCGCATGGCGTCGCCCGGTCTGCGGCCGAAGGGTTTGAGAATGTCCCTGGGCAGGGTGCCGCTGCCCTGGTCGACGGAAAACGCGTAGCGGTCGGCAATACCCGGCTCATGGCCCGGGAGACCATTCCCCTGGGTGCTCTCGAGAGCCGCCGCGCCGAAATGGCGGCCGAGGGCCGGACCACCGTATGGGTTGCCATCGACGGGCGCCCGGTTGCGCTGATTGCCATCGCCGATGCGCCGCGTGCGACGTCTGCAGCGGCCATTTCCACGCTACGAAAGCAAGGCGTGCAGGTCGTCATGCTGACCGGGGACAACGAAGCCACGGCCCGTCGCATCGGTCGTGAGCTCGGCATCGACACCGTGATCGCCGAAGTGCTCCCGGCCGATAAGGCCACCAAGGTCGCGGAACTGCAGCGGAGCGGCCGAAAGGTGGCCATGGTCGGGGACGGCGTCAACGATGCCCCCGCGTTGGCCCAGGCTGACCTCGGGATCGCGATCGGTGCGGGGACGGACGTGGCGATCGAGACGGCGGACGTGGTGCTGATGCGGTCGGATCCGCTCGACATCCCGACGGCGCTGACGATCGGTCGAGGCACATTGCGGAAGATGCGCCAGAACCTCGGCTGGGCGGTCGGCTACAACGGCATTGCGTTGCCCATCGCCGCCGGTGTGTTCGCGCCGCTGGGCCTCGTCCTGCGACCCGAGATCGCGGCCCTCTCGATGTCGGGCTCGAGCCTTTTGGTTGCTGTAAACGCTCTCTTGCTTAGAGGATTGTCTCTGCCCGTACCGCCCCCAGCCGGCCAACCCCCTGGGTTAGCTCCCAGCGAACTGCGGACCCAAAAGGTTGCGTAAAAGACTGACCACGGCCGAGTCGTTCCCAACGTAGATGACGAGCACCCTCCCCTTGAGAAAGAAGTGGGCGGGCGCCACCCAGTCAACGATCGTCGTTGCAGTCCCGCTGCCATCGGCTCGGATCTGATGCGCATCAGCCTGGGCGTCCGCGGCGGATGCGTATTCAAAAAGCTGTACGTCGGCTGGGGCGGCGAGGGACGGACCGCTGAGCCGGACCGTGGTGCCAGATTGCGGGTGGAGGAACGGTTGCGCGACGGTGCCGGAGATGTCCAGCGTGACGCTCTTGCGGAGCGCATCGATCAGGCTTACCTGATCCTGGACGGGGCCTCCATGGCTTTGCGGGGCCGTCCCGCAAGCCGTCAGCAAAAGCCCGATGATTACCAGCAGACGTTTCACGTTCCACCCCTTTATTTAGCTCGACAGGCAACGAGAGGCACGCGTCGGCAATCCTAAGACGAGCGATCTCGCAATAAGTTCCACCGGCCCCCGCTACCCGGCTGGAACCTTTTGTTGAGTCGTTCGTCTATAAGGACGGGAGATGAGAACTGCGCGGCGCCCGTGTTCACGGGATCTTGGCCTGGGATTCCGCCGGATAATCGCGGTCTCAAGCGTCCTGGTCGTTTCGACCAGCTGCGGGACGCAGCCTCGGGCCGCGGAGACGCTCGGCTCAGGATCGGCGCCTTCGTTGGCGGCGAAGCCCCTCCCCTCAGGGGACCGCGGACAGGTCAGCCGCCTCCGATTGGTGACGTCCGACCAGGGCTGGGTTCTCACCGACCGGTACCTCCTGTGGACGAATGACGGCGGCACGACCTGGCTCGATATCACTCCGCCGGGTGTCGTGGGTTCCAAGCGCCTGCGGGGCGCCTTCTTTCTGGATCTTCGACATGGATGGCTGGTGGCTGCGACTCCTGATCGCCCGAATACAAGCCGGACCATGACGGTGTTCCGAACACAAGACGGCGGGACCAGTTGGCGCACCAGCACCCTGCCGCCGTTGTCGAGTGGAGGCACGATCCCGTATTCGTATGGTGTCGCCAGCCTGACGTTCGTCGATTCGCAGCATGGGTCGGCGCGGCTCTCTGTCGGTGGGGAAGGTAACCAGTACGTCATCATCGATCCAACCCCGATGCCGACGTTCACGACCGTGGATGGCGGCCGAAGCTGGACCGCCGTGCCACCTGACTATCCGCCAGTCCCCATCGCGAATCTTCCGGTTCCTCCAGCCTATCGGCCCGATACGGCCAACGAGGGGATGGTCACGTTCGTCAGCCCTACCGATGCCGTCCTCCCCGTCACCTTCTATACCGACACGACCTCAGCCATCGTCTTCTTCATCAGCGAAGATGCCGGAACTACGTGGCGCCTGGGCGTGTCTCTGCCCGATCCGGACCGTTTTCCCTTTGGCCAGGACCGGGGGATCATGAATTCGGTGGCTTCGCAGGCATGGGCTGTTCTGTTCCGTGATCGAATCGAGGTTACAGGCGATCAAGGGCGCACCTGGAAGACGGTCCGGCCAACCGGCTTCGAGCTCCTCAACACGATTGACTTCGTGACGCCGGACGTGGCATGGGGACTCGGTACGTACCGGGTTTGTCCCCGTTCAGCGCAAGCCTGCTTCAAGGAAGGGCCGATGCGCTCCCGTGACGGCGGCCGGACCTGGTCGCCGTTGCCTCTGTAGTAGACAGTCACGTCCCACAGCACTCAAAGGGCCTCGTCTCTATCATCTGCTTCGTAGGCTGGACCAGGGACATGAACGTTGGCGGCATGGTCGGGATGATGCTGGGGATCCTTTAATGCACCGAATGGGTGACCGATCCCCTGAGCCTGAAACTGAACGCGTCCGGCGCATCTGGGAGAAGCTCGCGCCCAGATACGACAAGGACATCAAGGTCTTCGAGAAGATATTGTTCGCGGGCGGCCGCGAGTGGGTTTGTTCGCAGGCCAACGGGGACGTTTTAGAGATCGCCGTCGGTACCGGGCGGAACCTTGAGTACTATCCACCCGATGTCCGCCTGACCGGCATCGATCTCAGTGCTTCGATGCTTAGCATCGCACGCCAACGAGCGGACCAGGTCGGGCGCCAGGTTGACCTTCGGGTCGGCGACGCTCAGGCTCTGGAGTTTGCCGACGAGACCTTCGACACCGTTGTCTTCACTCTTTCCCTATGCTCCATCCCTGACGACCGGAACGCCGTTGCTGAAGCGAGGCGGGTCCTCCGCGCAGGCGGGCGACTGCGGCTAATGGAGCATGTGGCCAGCCCAATCCGGGTGGTCAGGGCGGTGCAGAGGCTCCTCGACGGGATCACGGTCCGAACGGAAGGGGACCACCTGGTCCGCGAGCCTCTCGTTGCCTTGAACGCGGTGGGCTTCGAAGTCGAGCAGGTCGAGCGGCTCAAATGGGGGATCGTCGAAAGGGTGGCCGCGCGTAAGGCCGGCTCAGAGTAGACATTCGCCGGCGCCACCGCCGAGCCGCGATGATCGAACGGAAGCGCAAGCGTCCCTAACTCGCCGCACGAGAAGGCCGCCTGAGGCCAGTCGATCCGACTGCGCCGGCCAGGATGAGGAAGGCTCCGCCAAGGACAAACAGCGCACGAATGCCGATGCTCGCAGCGAGGCCCGCCCCGATGGCAATTGAGGCAAGGCGTCCTGTTTGCCAGACGACGTCGAGCAGGGCGAATACCCGTCCCCTGATCCCGCTGGGAACCTCTCGCTGCACCATGGTCTGAAAGGCCACCATTCCCGACGACGTCCGCGAACACGGCGGTCGCGACCGCGGCCGGCGAGCGGGTGAGCCCAAGGACGAACAAGGGGGAGCGCCGTAAAGTTCAGCGTGTCGCCGGCGCGGCTAATTAGGCGCCGGCGCACTGAACGCCCGGTCCACCAGATCTGGCGGCCGGGCACCGACGTCGCCGGGCACGGTGGTGCGGGCTTTCTTGCCTCGCACCGCGCCCACCAATCCGAGATCACGCATGAGTCGGGCCACCCGATCGCGACCCACCGCGATGCCTTCCCGGAGCAGTTGGCGCCAGATCTTCTCGACCCCGTGGACGCCGAAGTTGTCGCGGTGGACGCGACTGACGTCCCGCTTCAGCGCCGCGTCGCGCACCCGCCGCGCTGCCGGCCGCCTGCTTTTGACGGCATAGTAAGTAGAAGGGGCAACCTGCAACGTCTGGCAGATCGGCTCGACCCCGAATCGATCACGATGCGCGTCGATGAAGCGGGTCATTTCGGCAACCGCGGGTCGAGCTCCCGCGCGAAGAAAGCCGAGGCCGTCTTCAAGATTTCATTGGCCCGCCGCAGCTCGCGGTTCTCCTTCTCCAGCCCGACAATCCGCTGCTGGTCCGCGGTGGTCACGCCCGGCCGGAGCCCCTGGTCGACCTCAGCTCGCTTGACCCAGTGCCGCAACGTCTCGGAGCCAATCCCGAGTTCCAGGCCCACCCGCGTCACGACGCCGTGGCGCTCTCCTGTTGCCTTGATGGTCTCCAGGACCATCCTGATCGCTCGCTCCCGAAGTTCAGGCGGGTACCGGTGCTGCGACGCACGCTTCGATGGTGGCGGCTTCGATGCTGGCATGGGCTACATCCTCCCAAAGAATGGAGCCTCCATCAAACCCAGGGCAGTTCACGACAGGTGCTGGTAAGTGTCATTTCGTATTCGACTGCCGCAAGATTTGTGCTGACAAGTATCAACAAGTGCTGGCTTGTGGCAACGAGTCTGCTGGTACTTTGCTGGTACGGCGACTGACCGTCACGTCGGAACCAGCTGACCGTCGCTCGGCCTAAGGCCCCCTAACTACTTCAAGCTGCCTTCACCGCACGTTGCTACGTGCCGCATATACGCGATATCCGGGAAGGCGCGCGCGAGCAACACATCTAGGTGCGGCGTGACACCGTGGTCAGACGATCCGAGCCGGCGCCAATCTACGGCTTTCGTCGTATCGGGATGGGTCTAAGGCAGCTACGAAAGCGCCGCACCATGTCCGTTTGCATTGCAGGAGACGGGACAAATGACAGCCTTCGTCGCCACGATGCACCAGGTCACCCCAAACCGATGGGTGTTCGAGCCGCCAGACGTGGCTCCCATGAAAGCGCTGTGTGACGCCTGCCAGCGGAGCGTGGCGATCCTCCGACCCCAATCGACCAGCTTCTCGAGCGGCAGCTATGAAGTCCGCGGGACTTGCGGGGACTGCGGCGCAGAGGTGGTGCTGAGCCTTCGCTGAGGCGAGCTATGGTGATCATTATCCTGACGGCAGGTCTAAACTCGCTCGCCCGACTGCTGGCACGCCAACGGCGCTCGGGACAGGCAATGGTGGAATATGCCGTGATACTGGCACTGGCCATCGTGATAGTCATCGTGGTGCTCACCGTCGTCGGCAATCAGGTTCACAACGTGTTCAGTAACATCTCGTGTGCCATCGGGAAACTCGGCGGATCCTGCTCGCCGCCACCTCAGGAGGATTAGATGGTCAGCCAGATCGTTGCCTTTTTGCTGGGACTACTGATCTTTTGCGAACTGGCCCTGACCGTCCTGCTCATTCCGGCGCTCATCCTCGTCGGGAGGTTGGCGATTCATACTGACAGCGGCGCGTCGCCCGCGGAAGCTCCTTCGGCTGGACGAACCTAATCGCCTCCGTCTTCACCGCCACCCTGATCGCCACCGCCCGCCGCTGCCCTTGCGCTGCGGTGCACCAGTGCCAACCCCGCAATCGAGGCTTGATCCCGACCACGGCAGAGCGTTGACAAAGGGCACGGTCATGTCCCGCGCCATTGGGGTGCCGTAGACACCCTGCATCCCCACTTCACCGGCCCTCGCGCCCGTATACCCGGCCCAGGTGGCGACCACCGCGTTCGGGTATTGCCGAGGTACAAGGCAGGGGCGGTCCCGCTACCGGACTTTAGTAGCGCACGTAGCGGACGTCGGTCTTGGCCACCGAGTAGACGTTGGTAGCCAGGCCGAGTTGCATCAACCAGTACCGAGTGGGGGTCTCTCGTAGGAGCACGAAGCCGCGGTACTCCATCTGATCTCCCACTTTGGTGCCCCCGGGCAGGCCGACAGTGGGGTTGGTTACCAGCAGGAAGTGGGTCTGCTTGGTAGCTGCCTGCTGGCCGGAGTCGATGATGCCGAAGGCGGTCGGTAAGGAGATCAGCAAGAGGAGCGCGGCGCCAGCCAACACGAGGCGGTGGGAGCGATTTTCTCGGCCGAACCCCCGCTGGAGCGCCAGCACCGCCAGCCCGATCCAGAGCACCGCCGCGGTCTGGACGATCACATCTGTGGCCGAGTACCAGCGGAAGGTAAAGGCCAGGAGAGCAAGGCCGATCGCCGAGCCGGCCACCATGCCGAGGAACACCAGCAGGAGCCGTCGCGCGTAGACCCGCAAAAAGAACAGCGGGAGCATGACCGCGAGCGGAAACAGCAGACTGTGGGCTCCCTGCAGCAGGATTTCGGCGGGTGATATCTCGAGGCCGCCCAGGGGCATCCGGAAGAAGTTGAAGAGGGCTGTGAGGTAGAGCCATCCGGCAACAAAGAAGGCCGCGCCGAGTAAGAGGACGAGGCGTACGGCGGCGAGGCTGACCCACGACACCGCCGTCGCCAGCAATTCGACGTCGAGCGCCTGGTCGTTGCCCGGTGGCTCCTGGGATAGGCCGAGGGGTCTGACAGCCATGCGATTCCTTGCGATTGCAACGCACCTGCGACGAGCCCCTTGCGGCCTTGCGAAAGGTCGGCCCGCGACCTCTTCTGTCTGGCGGCCTGGCGCCCCAACCTGGGCGAACCGCTTCGGTCTACTCGATGTGGCGGTCGGGTTACCACTTGGTAACAACCCCGCGATCGAGCTAGCTTCTGAGGCTCAAGCGCTCGTTTGGCTTATTGGCGAGTACTTCTCGCAAGGAGAGATTTGAATGTTCACATTAATTACGACGTTCGTCACCGAAAAGATCGTCGCGATCTTGACCGTGACGCTCGTGGTGGTCGCGGCGGTACCGACGACGCTGGTGCTGACCACGGAGCATCAGACGACGGTCGTCCTGCAACAGCAGGTGGATCAGCAGCAGGTCGTCTTGATCAAGGCGGTCAAGAAGGTCGGCGATGACCTGATCGTCAAGCTGCAGAACACGGAGAATAGCTGCAACACCCAGGTCACCCAGCTCGTGGCCGCCAGCAAGATCGCTCCCGGCAAGATTCAGTCGCAACTTGCGCAGGCTAAGACCCAGATCCATGGCAGTGTGGCCCCGTTCGTCGCGCAGATCCAGAAGGACGAAGATCACTTCGCCCACCTCGCCGTCATCACGCCGGAGGACGAGGAAGACGAGCTCGGCCAGATCCAGCTGGTTGAGATCACCGCCCTCGGCGGGAACGGCACCGTCGGTGTCGTGACCGTGAGCTGCCAGACCGTGGTGATTGAGATCCAGGTAGTCATCCAGGTCATCGTGATCCAGGTCGTGCATCGCGAAGGCGACGACGACTAGGTAGCAACCCGCAATACGACGACGAGGCAGGAGACGGTTCTCCTGCCTCGCTTCGTCACACCAAGCGGTGAGTCAACCAGCGCGCCTTCCAGCGGAAAGCGACAGCCAGCCTGACGAAGCTGACCTGGTCGCGGCCAGCGCGCGGGGCGACCAGGATGCCTTCCGGCAGCTCGTCCAGCGGTACCAGCGGCTGGTGCTCCGGGTGGCCTTTCGCTCCATGGGCGATACGAGCCTGGCTGAGGACGTCGCCCAGGAGGCGTTCATCAAAGTCTTCCGAGGATTGCCCAACTATCGACCGGACAAGCCCTTTGTCCATTGGCTTCATCGGGTGGTGGCGAATACCGTGACCGACGAGCTGCGCCGGCGCCGTCCCGTCCAATCCCTCGACGCGATGGTCGAACCGCCAGCTTCACCGGAGGAAGGTCCACCGGAGGTTGCCGACCACCATGCGATCGAGCAGGCGGTTCGCCAGGCGATCGCGAGCCTACCTCCTCGCTACCGGGACGTCATCATCCTGCAGGTCTTCCATGAGCTGACTTATGAGCAGATTGCATCCGCGCTGAGGTTGCCCCTGAGTACGGTCACATGGCGAATGAACATGGCTAAGCGATTACTTCGCCAGCAGCTTCTCGACAACGGAACCGCGCCCGGCCGTGAAGTCGCGTAGGGTTCAAAAGCGAACTCTGAATCAGACGGCAATTGAATTCAGCTCGGGATTTTGGCTTTTTCATGTATTCCAAGGATGTCCATTGAGCCCAAGGAATTCTTTTCTGGTGGCTACAACGGTGGCTACAGAAAACCAAGCGGTAAACAAGGGCTAAATCCGGCCGCGTGGGCCCCGGATCCACGCATTGATATAGGTATCGCGGCCTAACAGGCTCGATCAACTAAAGAGACAGGCCCCCAAGTTGGCGGCCTGGCAAGCGGAAGGCAGCGCATCTGTGCTGTCGCCGACCGGCCGGTCAGGTTGCCCCCCATGAGCAGAGCAGAACCGGCGCGATTGGGGCCGCCGTGAGCGGCCAGCAACCCCAAGAATGGCGAAGGAAGCCTCCTGTCGGGAGGCTTCCTCATTTCCGACTGATCAGGACGCGAGTCGAGCCGGCGCGGCCTGAGGGGCGAAACCGAAGTATGCGAGGATGGCTCCCGTCACCAGGTGGATCGCGACGTCAAAGCCGCCGATTGGGACCAGCCCGAGTGGGTCGTTGACAAAAATGCCGACGACGCCCAGCGCCAGGAGAACGACGCCAAAAATCTGTAAGTAATTGCGAGACCGTGCCCAGCTGGACGCAGCGGCAATACCCGCAACGCCGATTACCAGATGGACAAGGTTGTGAAGCAGGTTGATCGGAACCAGCCCGAGCAAATTGTTCGGCGTTTGCGTGTACGATCCGCCGAAGAAGGGGAGAAAGCCGAGGATTGCCACGGCAAGGTACAGCACACCGAAAACTAGCGCGACGGTCTGCACAATTGATGGATTCGAATTCATGTCAACACCTCTGTGGTCGGCGTTGGTTTGAGACAATCGGAACGCGGTCTTTAATCAGCGGACCGCATCCGCGCGCTGGCGGCTGCTGTCGGCGATGCCCTCCAGATTGCGCGCTGCGCTTTCCATCGTTCGACTCGCCATCCCGTGATGGCTTTCCTGCTGCTGAAGGGCGTTGCCGATGATCATGAAGGTCGGCGCCCAGAGGCCGATGAAAATCCCAAGGCGCTCGGCGTTGGCAGCGTTCTTTTCGTTGCGCATCGCCCAGGTTAGGATCGCGCCAGCAATAGAAACGACGCCCGCCCCATAGGCCAGATCGCTGGGCACTCCAAATCGATGAAGCGTTCGAAACAACATGGTCGGCCTCCTTAATCGATGGGTTTCACCCGCCAGTTCCCACAGGCCTCGCTCCGCGCCTGCCTCACCTGCTCGAATGTGATAGCGATAATAACATGTAACAGGGTGGCAACGCTATAACTAGCTCGAATCATGGGAAAATGGAGGGGCAGGCCTTTGCCTAGACGCTCCTCTCCTGCATCATGCGGCGGCTTCGGCAGGGCTGGCCAGTGGGACGGTAAACGTGAAGCGGCTTCCCTTGCCGGAGTCGCTCTCGAACTCGATCGTGCCCCCGTGCAGTTCCACCAGCCGTCGCACTAGCGCCAGCCCGAGGCCCGTTCCCTGGTACTCCCGGCTGTCCGTGCCGTCGACCTGGTGAAACTCCTCGAAGAGATGGAGCTGATCCTTCAGCGCGATCCCAATGCCGTTGTCGATCACCGAGATCGAAGCGACGGCGCCGCTAGCCGCCGCGGTCAACCGCACCTGACCGCCCGACGGGGTGAACTTGACGGCGTTCGATAGCAAGTTGAAGAGCACCTGCTTCAGCCGGGCCGCGTCACCGAGCACGATGATCTGGCCCGGGACCTCCACGTTGACCGCGATGCCTTTCCCGTCGGCCATCCCACGAATGAGTGTGGCCGTATCGGACAGCAGGCTGACCACAGCGACGCGTTCCCGCTTGATCTCCATCTTTCCCGCCTCGACCTTCGACAGGTCGAGGACGTCGTTGATCAGGGTAAGCAGATGGCGCCCGCTGCTCAGGATGTTGTCCACGTACCGGCGCTGCTTGGGCTGCAGCGGGCCGAAGGACTCGCGCTGGAGCATCTCGCTGAACCCGATGACCGCGTTCATCGGTGTGCGGAGCTCGTGCGACATGTTGGCCAGGAACTGTGACTTGTGTCGGGTCGCCTCCTCGAGCCTGCCGTTTGCTGCCGTCAGCGCTGCGCGTTCCTCGGCCAGCTGCCGGTGGGCTTCCTCGAGCTCGACCGTCCTCCTCAGCAGCAAGGCCATCATCTGGTCGCGGAAGTCCGTGCCTGCCTGGTCGGCGCGTTGCTTATGGCGAAAGGCGGAGGCCAGACGTCCCAGCAGCATGGAGGAGACCCAGGGCTTGGTGATGAAGTCGTCGGCCCCCGCCTCGAAGCCGCGGACCAACGCCGCCAACTCTTCACGGGCCGTCAGCAGGACGAAAGGAATCGCCTTGAATCGGGACTCGGCCTTCGTACGACGGCAGAGATCGTAGCCGTCCATCCTCGGCATGTTGATGTCGGACAGAATCAGATCGTACGGTTCGGCATTCAGCCGCTCCCACGCTTCCTGGCCGTCTCTCGCGACGGTCACGACGTAGCCGGCATCCTCGAGGATCAGCCGGGCCCGGCCCGCCTGGGTCGCGCTGTCTTCCGCCAGCAGGATGCGGCGGGCGGTCATGCCGCCGCTGCCAGGCCGGTCAGCGCGTGGGCCATGGCGCCAGGGGACAGGGCATGCTCGGCGGCCCCCATGCGCCAGGCAGTCCCCGGCATCCCGAAGACGACGCACGTTTCTTCCGTCTGGATGAGCGTGTGACCCCCGAGGCTGTGCAAGCGTCGCAGACCGTTGGCTCCATCCTCGCCCATGCCGGTCAAGAGGATGCCGGTGCAGGCCCGCGGATTCCAGTCGGCCATGGATTCGAAGAGCAGATCGACCGACGGCCGATGCCCATTGCGAGGTGCCGTCTTTTCCAGATAGACCGTGCCGTGGCGGATCGTCAGGTGGGCGCCGTCCGGCGCGACCACGGCCCCGCGCCAGGGCAGGCGGATACCGGGTTTCGCCAGCCGTACGGGCAGCGGGCTGCTGCCATTCAGCCACTCCACCAGGCCACTCGTGAACCCCGGCGTGATGTGCTGGACGATCGCGATCGAGGGCGCGAACGCTTTGGGCAGACCCTGGAGCAGTTTCAGGATGGCCGCTGGGCCGCCCGTGGAGGCCCCGATGCCGACGAGCTGCAGGCGCGAACCGGGTTCGGGGGAAGTCGCGGGCTTGACTGTGACGCCGGTGCGCCTACGCCGTACCAGCGTGATCCCGGCCGCCGTCTTGACCGCGTCGAGCAGCTCGCGATACCGCTCGGCGAATTCTGGATGCCTGTGCGAGGGCGGTCGTCGTACGACCGATAGCGCTCCCGCCGCCAGCGCTTCGTACACGGTCAGGTCCTTCTCATACTCGGCGAGAGCGCTGACGACGACGATCGGCGTCGGGTTCTCCTCCATGATCCGCCGAACGGCGTCAACCCCACTGCTGGGCATGACCAGGTCCATGGTCACGACCTGGGGCTGGAGGCGGGCGCATGCCGCTACTGCCAGGTTGCCGTCCGTGGCTTCGCCGACGACCTCGATCTCCCCGTCTTCCTCGAGCAGGCTCCGCAGGTAGGCGCGCACGGTCGGGGAGTCATCGACGACCAGGACGGTGATGGCCATCAGGCCGCCTCCATCCGGGTGCGACCGAGCAATCGGTCGACGGTGTCAAGCAGCTCGGACTGCCGGAACTCGCGCTTGGCGATGTAGGCATCGGCGCCGGCCTGTAGCCCGCGCACCCGGTCCTCGGGCGTCGCCCTGGCGGTCACCAGGACGATCGGCAGCGAGCGCAGGGTCGACTCTGCACGGATCCGCTCGGTCAAGGCGAAGCCGTCCACGTTCGGCATCTCGATGTCGCTGACGAGCAGCGCAAATGGTTGCGACTGCAGAAGCCGCCAGGCCTCGGCGCCGTCCGGGGCGACCGCCACCTCGTAGCCGGCCGCCTGGAGGATGTTCCGCTCCAGCGTGCGCGTAGTCAACGAATCGTCGGCCACGAGGATCCGCATACGCGCCGGTGCCGGCGCGGCCGCGGCGTTCCAGCTGATCCCCGGGACCGCGGCGACCGTTGCGAGGGCGCGCTCGATGAGCTCGCCGGGGTCCAGGACGAGGATGACCTCGCCGGACGCCAGCATCGCCGCTCCAGCGATGCAGCGCACGGGTGGCACCCCGTCCGGCAACTGCTTCACGACCAGTTCCTGCTCCCCCCTCAGCTCATCGCCCGCGAGCGCCACGCGGCCCTGTGGTGCATCGAGGATCAGGATGGGGAGGCGTCCGTTTGCTGCCACGCTGCTGCCGCGCAACAGCGCGGCGAGGTGGAAGAAGTTCGCGGCGCGGTTTTCGAAGCGGATCGCCGGCTGTCCTTGCAACCGCACGACCATCTCCTGGGTCACCACCAGGGTTCGGTGAATGGCCTCGAGGGGAACGGCATAGGTATTGCCTGATGCCGCGAGCAGGAGGCAGCGCGTGGTCGCCAGCGTCAGCGGCACAGTCAGCTGGAACGTGGTGCCCCGGCCCGGCTCAGACCGTGCGATCGCCGCCGTTCCGTGAAGGCGCTTCACGCCCTGGCGGACGATCGCGAGTCCAAGCCCTCGCCCAGACACCTCGCTGACCTCTTCGCGGGTGCTGAACCCGCTCTGGAAGAGCAGTTCCAGGAGCTCCGCGTCAGTCGCCGCGCGGCCGGGCTGCCGCCGCGCGGCTTGACGGCGGACGGCAAGCAGGTCGATGCCGCGCCCGTCGTCCTCGAGAGTGATCACGACGCGACTCCCCCGCCGACTGGCGGAGAGGCGCAGTGTGCCTGCCTCTGGTTTTGTATCAACTGCGCGCTCGGAAGGGCTCTCGATGCCGTGGTCGATGGCGTTGCGAATGAGGTGGACCAGCGGGTCGCGAAGCCCGTCGAGGACGCCCCGGTCGAGCTCGGTCTCCTCGCCTGACACCTGGAGCCGAACGAGCTTGCCGGAGGCTTGGGCCAGGTCCCGCACCATCCGCTCGAAGGAATAGAACAGGTTGCGGACGGGCGTCATGCGAAGCGCCCGCATGTCGTCATCGAACGTCTGCAGGTGGCGCCGGACTTCGATCCGCTGCTGGCGCAACGCCTGCACTACTGGCTCAATCTGTTCGCGCAGTGCTAGGACCTCAGGCGAGACGCCCAGGGCGCTCACTCGCCATGTTCGGCCGGTCAGCTCGGAGAGTTCGCGGACCGTCTGCATCTGCGCCTGTTCCGAGACCAGGAGGGTGCCCACGTCGGCCATCAGCCGGTCGAGGCGACGCGTCGTGACGCGGATGGTTTCATCCGTCGGTACCGCCGTCGTGTCCGAGGCTATCCGAGGGGCCGCAATCTCGACCGGCCCTGCCTTCCGCTCCGGGCCGGCCTCGAGGAGCGCGGCCAGCCGGTCCAGGTGTGTGTACCAGCTCTGCAGTGGGAGTCCCTCAGCAGAGTCCCGGTCGCGCGCTCCAACAAGCACGTCTTCGAAGGCGTGGGCCGCCGCCTCCATCGCGGATTGCGATACGGAGCGAGCGGCACCCTTGAGACTGTGGATCTCGCGGTACGTTTGTTCGATCCGCTCCCGCGTGCTTGGGGCAGCCGGCTCCCGCTCCAGCTCCAGCAGCACTCGCGTGACCGCCTCGAGGCGTTCCCGCGCCTCGGCGCGGTAGGTCGCCATCAGCTCGAGCGCGAGAGCCTCTTCGTCCATGGTTTCAGTACGGGATGCCCAGCCGGACGGCGAGCGCTCGCACGCCGTTGAACTCGGCGTCGTCTTCAGACACGGTCCCCTGCCAGTTGAGGGACAGCAAGGCTGGCGCGCGGCGGCCGGCCGTGTCCACGCTGAGCAGCGCGTGCCGCAGTTTGGCGGTGAGAGCCGGCGCCAGGTTTGGGTCGACCATGATGGGAGGCGCTGGGTAGTGCTCGGTCTCGATAAGCACGCGCAGCTGGTTGCGGGTGGCGAGCGGCAGCGCGTTGAAGTACGGGCGGAAGGTGACGCCGGCGTCGGCCGATCCCGAAAGCACCGCCCGGGTGACGGCGTCAAGGCCGTTGAGCGTCTGGACCTGCGTGTCGGTGTCGAGATGGAGGCCACCGTGCGTCAGCGCCCAGCCGCGAGCAAACAGGTATGGGGAGGCACTCTGGCTCGGAATGGCGATCCGCTTTCCGCGCAGGGCACTGGCGTCCGCCCCGTCCCGGAGCGGCGAATCCTGGCGGACGATGATCATGCCCGCGATCGGCAGAATGTCCGCCGCCAGCGGGAGATACCCCGCGCTGTCATGGGCCACGATGTAGCTGATGTCGGAGCCATAGGCCAATGAGGCGTGGTTCTTTGCCAGATCGGTCGGCAGGCTCTCGAAGCTGCCGGCGATTTGCAGGTGGACCGGCCGGCCGGTCTGTTCGCTGAGGTAAGAGACCATCGGCGCCCAGACCGCGACCAGGTGGGCCTGGTCGAGGTACGGGACGACTTCGATGGTGAGCTCGGCCGGGTCGTGGTACGTGTGCGCGGGGGCCGGTGCCTTCGCCGAAAGCAGCAATAGGCTCGCGCCGCCGCCGACGATCACGGCCCCCATCGCCGCTCCCGCGATAATCCAGAGCTTTTTGCCGCTCATAGCACGTAACTCTCCGCCAGCTTGGTCATGCGCGTGCTGAGGATGCTGATGTTCTCGGCGGCCTGCTGCGTCTGACGTGAGCCGGCCAGCGCCTGCGCGGTGGCCTGGTTGATCTCGACCATGGCCTGCGCGATCTGCTCCATTCCGACCGTCTGCTGCTGCACCGATGCGGCGATCTGTTCGGCGGCCTGGGCCGAGCGGCGGATCGCTTCTGACAGCGCCTGAATGGCGCCGCCCGCGCGATCGACCATCTTCGCCCCACCGTCGACGCCTTTGATCCCTTCTTCCGTGACCATTACCGCGGCGTTGGTGGCCTTCTGGATTTCGCCGAGCAGGCTGCGAACGCCGGACGTTGCGGCCTTCGACTGCTCGGCGAGGTTGCGCACTTCCGACGCCACCACCCCGAAGCCTTTACCGTGCTCGCCCGCCCGCGCGGCCTCGATGGCGGCGTTCAACGCGAGCAGGTTCGACTGTTCGGCCAGCTCGTTCACGGTGGTGATGATGTTGCCGATCTGCTGGCTCTGCTCGCTGAGGGCGAGGATGTTCTGTGCGATGGTCTGGACTCTGATCCGGATGCTTCCCATGCTCTCGACCGTGGAGGCCACCGACGCCTGGCCCTCCTCCGAGGCTCGGACCGAGTCGCGCGCCAGGCCGGCCACTTGCGACGACCGCTGCGAGGTCTGCTCGACCGTCGTACGAATCTCGTTGATCGTCGCCGTTGTCTGTTGAATGGCCGCCGCCTGCTCGGCCGCGCCGGACGTCTGCTGGCTGGTCGCCGCCAGAATCTCGCTTACGCCGGCGCTGAGGTTGTTCGTCGCCTCCCGGATCTGCCCGGCCAGTTCCCGGAGGTTGCCGGTCATTTTGTTCAGGTTCTTGCCGAGCGCACCCAGCTCACCGTTGCTCGAGACTTCGAGCGTGCCGCTCAGGTCCCGGTTCGCAACCTGTTCGACGAAGGCGATATAGCGGCTGATGGTGGTCTGGAGCTCTTCCTTCGTCCGGCGCTCGCGCTCGGCGAAATCGCGGAGGCTCTGCACCATGCGGCCCAGGGAGGCCGACAGGGCTCCGATCTCGTCCCGGCGTTCGAAGCGCGGAGTCTCAACCACTTCGCCGGCAGCGATCCGGTCGGCGGCCCCCGTCAGCCGGCCCAGCGGGACCGAGATGCTGCGGCCGATCAGGATGCCGGACGTCAGCGTGAGGAGGATGGCGAGCGCGAAGATCGCCCCGATCACGAGGCGGGCCGTGGACGCGGCGCCGCGGGACTGGGCGACGAGATGGTCAACCGTATGTGTGATATCGGCCTGGATGTCGCCGACGGTCTTGCGGATGGCGTCCACCTGCTGCTTGCCGTCGCCGACTTTCTTGACCGCCTGGAGCTGGCCGTCAAAGCCC
>Ga0099827_10000204_pt1 | contig 23763 bp, 25 predicted proteins | sample CZO8metaG_FD_79339 | JGI IMG/M metagenome (GOLD analysis project Ga0099827, IMG submission 79339) | Vadose zone soil microbial communities from the Eel River Critical Zone Observatory, Northern California, USA - CZOApr15con1.8 metaG | ecosystem: Environmental > Terrestrial > Soil > Vadose zone ...
GGAGCTGCAGCGGCAGGTGATCAAGCGTTTGGACGACGGGCTGCGGTGGCTACGCTCGCTCGGCGCGGAGGTCGTCTGGGAGGAGACGGGCAACCCGCGCACCGTCGGGATGCGCTTCGATCCGCGCAGCCTGACCGATGCGCTTCTCAGCGTTGCAGGCGAGGTGAGGTTCTCGGAACAAGCTCCAACAAATGCTGCGCCGCTGCTGCTCGCGACCGGAGGCTTCCAGGGCGACAAGAAGCTGGTGCGCGAAGTCGTCAGGCCGGGCGGTGACCTTCTGCTGCGTGCCAACCGCTGGAGCGCCGGCGACGGGCTCAGGCTCGCGGTCGCACGCGGCGCGGACGTCTCTTCGGGGATGGATGAGTTCTACGGTCGCGCGATGCCTGCGCCGCCCGCCGATATACCCGAGGAGCGCTTCGTTGACCTCGCGCAGCTGTACGGCCGCCACGCGCTCGTCCTCGACGACGAGGGCCGGGAGTTCGCGCCGGATCCGATCTCGTGGTCGGAGACCGACTTGGTGCAGGCGATCGCGCGCCGTCCGAACGCGCAGGCGTGGTACCTCGTCGACGAAGACGCGCTCGCCGTGGAGATCCGCGGCCGCACGGTGCGTGAGATGGTCGAGGCGGCGCGCGAGGCCGGCGGCGACGTGCTGCTGCCGAACGAGCTCGGGATCGAGCTCCCGGACAATTACCGCTCCGCCGTCCACGTTATCGCCGGGATCACGCACACGATCGGCGGCGTCCGCGTCGACCCCAGCGCGCGCGTGCTGCGGGAGGACGGCACGCCGATCGACGGCCTCTTCGCGGCGGGCGCCGACGCGGGCGGCATCTCGACGGGCGGCTACGCGAGCGGCCTCGCGTCAGCGCTGGTGTTCGGCCGCATCGCGGCGGAAACGGTCGGGCGCTAGATGGTTGATGCCATGCCTGGGTCCGTCTGGGGATGGCTCAGACCAAGACGGGCGGCCGCATCACGCGCAGCCCAGGCTGGTGGCCTGGGCAAGCGGGAGGCGGGCGAGCCGGCGCCGCGTCTGAGCCACCAGCCAGGCGTGCACAGGTGTGGCATCAACCATCTAGGATTGCCCGCCGATGGGCGACGAGCGTAGCTACCTCGTATTCGCGTGGACCCCGAGTGGCTACGAGCTTCGCGAAGAGCAAGGCGAGCTGCCTCAGGTCGGAACCGAAGTGTCGAACGGGGACGGCAAGAGTTGGCACGTAGTGAAGGTGGGCGCTTCGCCGTTGCCCGGCGATGACCGGCCCTGCGCATATCTCCAGGGCTAGATGGTTGATCCGCCGGCAGCGCGGGTTTGTCGCGTTGCCCACGAGCAGACGGGCGAAGCAGCTCCCCTTGACGACCGTCAACGATCGATCGGCGCGAAATCCTACTCGCCGGCCGCGCTCGCGGGCAGGTCCAGCACGACCGTCGTGCCCCCGGACTGATCGACGGTCAGCCGCCCGCCCAGCGTCCGCGCGCGCTCCGACAGGACGTCGAACACGGCGCGCCGCCGCTCCTTCGCTGCGTCGTCGGCGATCGTCGTGATGAAACGGCCGTCCTCCGCCCGCTCCACGCGGACGGAGATCTTTGTCGGCGGCCCGCGGCGTACGGCCGCGTCGAGGGACTCGCGGATGATCTGGTACAGCGCCGCCTGCACCTTCTCTCCGAGCTGCTCGGCAGTGGCGACGTCGACGTCGATCTGGATCTCGCGCGCGAGCCCGATCTCGTCCGCGAGCCCGCGCACCGCCGGCTCGATCCCCTGGTCACGCAGCACGACCGGCTCGAGGCTGAACGAGAGGTCGCGCAGCGAGCGGATCGCGTCGCGCTGGCGCTCGAGCGCCTCGTTCAGCACCGAGCGCGCCGCTTCGAGATTCGCATCGTCGATCGCGTGCCCGACGGCGTCCAGCATCAGCGCGATCCCCGCAAGCGTCTGCACCGGCCCGTCGTGGAGGAAGAGCGCGAGCCGCCGGCGCTCGTCCTGCTCTGCGGTGATCAGCTGCTCGGCGAGCCGGGCGCGCTCCGCAGCTTCGTCGGGGGGTGTCACCTAATCGATGATCGCGTCGCGCAGCGCGATCGCGACCGCGTGCGTGCGCGTGTCCGCCTCGAGCTTCGCGAGGATGTGGCGAACGTGGCTCTTTACGGTCTCCTGGCTGATGAAGAGCCGCTGCGCGACGTCGGCGTTGGACATCCCATCGGCGAGCAGCTGCAGGATCTCGCGCTCGCGCCCGGTGAGCATCTCCTCGCGGTCCTTGCCGCTCAGGAACGCGGGCATCAGCGCGGGATCGATGAAGCTCTCGCCCTTCGCGACCTTGTCGATCGCGCGCACGAGCGTCTCGTGCGGCGCTTCCTTGAGGATGTAGCCCTTCGCCCCCGACTCGAGCCCGCGGGAGAGCAGGCTGCGCTCGCTGTATGCGGTGAAGATCAGGACGGAGACGTCCGGCAGCTTCTCGCTCAGGACCTTCGTCGCGTCGAGCCCGTCCATGCCGGGCATCCGTACGTCCATGATGATCACGTCCGGACGGCGGCGCTCCGCGAGGTCGATCGCCTGCTGGCCGTCGCTAGCCTCCCCGACGACGCGAATGTGGGGCGCGCGCGAGAGCGAGAGCCGCAGGCCTTCGCGGACGACCTCGTGGTCGTCGACGATCAGCGCGGTGATCTCGCTGGTCACGGGCTGATCGTATCCCGCTTTGCGGCTTCAGACGGCCAAAGCGAGTTGTTGTGGCTCCTGCGGCGGCTCGAGCTTCACGCGGCGGCGGTCGCGGATGCCCTGCTCGCGAGCCAGCCGGGCCACGTCCTCGCGGATCGGCGCGGTCTCTTCCTTGGGCAGATACGCGCGGCCGTTCGCGTAGAGCCCCTCGTAGCGCTCCAGCTCCTCCGGCCAGTCCCCCGCGAGGTGCTCGAGGAAGTGCTCGCGCGTACCGGTCTTGAGGTAGAGGAGGTTCGCCCAGATGCCGGTGGCGCCGGCCTCGCGCGCGGCGCGTACCACGTCGGCGAGCAGCTCGGGCTTGTCCGAGAGCCCCGGGAGGATCGGCGCCATCCCGACGCGGGCGTCGATCCCCGCGTCCACGAGCTCCCGGATCGCGCGCAGCCGCTGCCGCGGGTGCGCCGTGGACGGCTCGGTGCGTCGCCAGATCTCCTCGTCGAGCGTCGGGATCGAGAACGTGACCGTGACATCCGCGCGGCGCGAGGCATCCTGCAAGACGTCGATGTCTCGGACGATCATCGGCCCGCGCGTGATGATCGAGAACGGATTCGAGGCGGCCGTGAGCACCTCGATGCAGGCGCGCGTCAATCGGTAGCGACCCTCGGCCGGCTGGTACGGATCGGTGGCCGCGCCGATCACGACCTGCTCGCGCTCCCAGGACTGCCGCGCCAGCTCGCGCGCCAGCACTTCGGCGACGTTCGTCTTGACGCGGATCGACGTGCCGTAGCGGTCGTCCGACGGCCGGTCGGCGCGCCGCTCGAACGCGCGGACGTAACAGAAGGTGCAGCGGTGCGCGCAGCCCATGTACGGGTTGAGCGACCAGCTGAACATCATCCCCTTGACGCGGTTCAGCGCGCTGCGGCAGGGCTCCTCGCGGTATTCCACCGTCATGCTTCCATGATAGAACATACGTTCGTGGGAGGCAGGCGAGTCGTTCAGCCGATTGTTCCGCTCATAGTTCGCGGCCGCGATCGGTCTCGGGATCGCCTTGCCGGTGCCGTCGAGCCTTCCGAGCGTCGCCCTGGGCAGCAGTGAGTTGCTGCGGATCGAAAGGGGTCTTGCGTTCCTGTACGCGTTTCTTCTTGTTCTCGTCCCGTTGGTACGTGGTCTCCAAGGACAACTTCCAATAGAGCTCTCTGCTCGTGGTGCGCGTTGGCAGGAGACGACAGTAGCCTCGGAAGCAGCAATCGAAGCTCTCGACCGGCGCGTCGACGTGTTGAGAACCGAGCTCGGCCGACTGGCGACTGCCCTACCGGAGCTGGTCGGACGCATAGAACAGCTGGAAGCCCCGGTAGACTGAGAGCATGGCGTCGCCGGAAACCCAGAAGCTCCGCGAGCGAATCGACGAGATCGTGAAAGAACTGAACGCGGCGCTCGAGCGCGACAAGGAGCTCAGCCTCGAGGTGAAGAGACACCTGGCCACGCTTCGCCGCCTCGCCGGCTCGGTCTAGCGTCGAAAGACGTCCGCCGCCGCCTGGTGGAAACCATCCGGCTGGCCGGCTGCGGCGAAGGTTGCGGCGATCTCTTCCATCTCGGCGACCCAGCGCCACCCTTTCCGCGCGGCCGAGCGCTCGGCGGCGCCGAGTCGCCCCTCGACGTCGGGTAGCGACTCGCGCCACTCCGCGAGGAGCACGTCCTCCACGCCCTCGGCGCGGGCGACGTCTCGGATCGCAAGCAGCAGCGCTGCGGTCCCCTTCGTCCATGCGGCGTAGGTGGCCTTCACTGCGGACGCGTCGCCGATTCGGTCGGAGACGACGCGCACCTCAACGAGGGTCCCGTCGAACAGGCTCGCCACGCGCTCTGCATCGCGGCCCGAGACGTAGACGTGCGTGGGCGATGAGACCGGCGGTGACCCGACGATGCCCGCGTCGACGAAGCGCGTGAAGCCGCGTGCGATCTCGCGAACGGTCGCCGGCGCAACGGCGTTCGCGTCCATGTAAACGCCATCGAAGCCCGACACCGATCGGGCTACATCGTGCGCCGCATGAGGCGGACACACGGAAAGGATCACGTCGGCGGAACGCGCGACCTCTTCGACGGCGCCGACGTCGCTCAGGCCTGCCTGCTGCGCGCGGCGCGCGGTGTCCGGCGACCGGCCCGAGGAAGCCCAGAGCACCTCGGTCCCGCGCTCCCGCAATACTGAACCGATCGCCGCGCCCATCTCGCCTGGGTGCAGCAGTCCGACGACGTCTCCCATGGCTTCTCTCGAAGTATCCGTCACCGATCTCGCCGCCGGCATCACGCGGATCACGCTGCCGCTGCCGACGGGGCCTAAGCACGTTCACTGCTACATCGTCGAGGGGACGCTCTTCGACACCGGAATCGGGCTCGGCGAGCCCCGCTGGGGCGAGCTCGGGATCGAGCGGATCGCGATCACGCATTTCCATCCCGACCACGTCGGCGGTGCGGAGGCCGCCGCCGCGGCGACCGGCGCGCCCGTCTACCAGGGCGCGCTCGATTACGCGCAGTGCGAGCGCGTCTGGGGCTCGCACGACTGGCCCGACCGGATCGCGGCCTGGTTCCTCACGCACGGCGTGCCGGAGCCGATTGCCCAGGAGCTGATCGAGCAGGGCCACGCATTCGCCCCGTTCATCCGCTTCGCGCGCGATCCCGAGCTCCTGTACGAGGGAAGCGAGCTTGCGGGATGGTCGGTCCTCGAGCTGCCCGGGCACGCGGACGGGCATCTCGGCTTCCTGCGCGACGGTGCGCTGATCGGAGGAGACCACCTGCTCGCGCGGATCACGCCGGCGGTCGGGCTCTATCCCGAGAGCAAGCCCGACCCGCTCGGCGACTACCTCGGCTCGCTCGAACGCACGATCGCGCTCGCGCCGCGGATCGTCTATCCCGGACACGGAGAACCGATCGAGGACGCCGCCGGCCGCGCGCGCGAGATCGTCGAGCACCATCGCCGGCGGCTCGACGAGATTGCCGGGACGCTGAAAGCAGAGCCGCGGAGCGGCTACGAGGTGTCACGCGCCGTCTTCGGCGGCGAGCTGGGCCCGGCGCAGCGGCGGTTCGCCGTCGCGGAGACCCTTTCCCATCTGGAACGGCTCGTCCGCAAGGGCCGCGCTGCCCGTCGAGGGCGCGGCCGAGCGGTTACCTATACTGCTCCGTGATCGACTTGGACGATCCGCTCAGTACGGGCGCCCCGGAGAGCGGGGCGTGACACTCCTCTTCGAACTCATCGCCGTCGCGGCGCTGATCCTGTTGAACGGGTTCTTCGTGGCGGCGGAGTACGGGCTCGTCACGGTGCGGCGAACGCGCATGGTCGAACTCGACCACCAGGGTGACCGGCGCGCGCGCCGCGTGCTCCGGATCACCGAGTCGCCGCCGCAGTTCATCGCGGCGATGCAGCTCGGCGTGACGCTCACCTCCCTGGGAATCGGTGCCCTCGGCGAGCAAGCGCTCGTGCATGCATTCAAACCGGCGGTTGCCACGGTGCTCGCGGTGATCCTCGCGTACCTGATCCTGACCTTCCTGCACGTCGTGATCGGCGAGCTCGTTCCGAAGGCGATCTCGCTCGGCCATTCCGATCGCGTGGCCCTGGCCGTCGTCCAGCCGTTGCGCACGTTCTTCCTCGTCGCGAAGCCGCTGATCTGGCTCCTGCGGCGCTCGACGAAACTGGTGCTGAGGTGGTTCGGCCTCGACGAGCCCGGCGCCGAGGGCATCGTGCACTCGGAAGCGGAGCTGAAGCTGCTCGTCAGCGAGTCGACCGAGCGCGGCGAGATCGAGGAGAACGAGCAGGAGATGCTCTACAAGGTCTTCGACTTCGCCGACAAGGAGGTCGCGGACGTCATGGTGCCGCGCCCCGAGGTCGTCGCGCTGTCCGTCGACCTGCCGCCGGAGCAGGCGCTGCAGGCCGTGCTCGAGTCGCCGTACACGCGCTACCCGGTCTACCGCGGCTCGCTCGACGAGATCGTCGGCGTGCTGCACGTGCGCAACCTGATCGAGGCGATGCACGAGCGCGGGCTCGCGTCGGTGCGCCTCGAGGACCTCATCCGTCCGGCGTACATGGTCCCGGAGACGAAGGACCTCGCTGCGCTGCTGACCGAGTTCCGCCGCACGAACCAGCACCTCGCGATCGTGATCGACGAGTACGGGAACATGGAGGGGATCGTCACGCTGGAAGACGTCCTCGAGGAGATCGTCGGCGAGATCGAGGACGAGTTCGACCTCCCCGACGAGTCGGTCGAGCGAATCGACGACGACACGATCCGCATCGACGGCACCTTTCCGATCGACGACTTCAACGAGCAGTTCCACGTCGAACTGCCGCAGGAGGACTACCACACGGTCGCCGGCTTCGTCTTCGGCCAACTCGGCCGCGCCGCGGAGGTCGGCGACGAGGTCGAGCACGACGGGACGCGCTTCCGCGTCGACGAGCTCGAGGGCTCGCGGATCCAGCGGCTGAAGGTGACTTTCCTGCCGCGGCCCGAGCAGCCCGAGGGTCGCGCCGCAGTCGAGGGCTAAGATCGTCGCATGCGCATCCGTGCGCTCGTGGCGGTCGCACCGTTACGTGAGCTCGAGCTCGCGCGCGCGACCGGCTTCGATCGCGTACGCGCGTAGCTCGTCGAGCGCGAGCCCGTAGATCACGTACGGCTTGCCCTGCCAGAGTCCGACGTTCTCGAGGTCGGTGCGCGACGGCCGTGGGTCCGTCTCCGGATGGGAGTGGAAGACGGCGAGCTCGTAGCCCTCGTCCTCCAGGAACCAGATCTCGGGATCGACGTCGAGCTCGTAGCGGTACGGCGACGCGAGCCGGTTCCGCCCGCGCACGTAGCGCTCCGCTCTTCCTTGGCGCAGGACGATCAGCCCGCACGCCTCGTTCGGCGCCTCGTCGCGAGCGTGCGCGGCGAGCTCCGCGCGGATCTCGGGCGGGATCACCACCAGACGTTCCGCTCCATCGCGCGCTCGACATCCGGCGCGTCCCAGAAGTCTGCCGAGAGGTACTTCCAGCCGCCGTCGGCGAGGACGCACACGACGACGCCTTCCTCCAGCTCCGCCGCGAGCTTGCGCGCGACGTGCACGACGGCACCCGACGACACCCCGGCGAATAGCCCCTCCCGCTCGAGCAGCGCGCGCACGCCCATCACGGATTCCTCGTTCGACACGAGCAGTTTCCGGTCCAGCTTCGCGACATCCAATATCGGCGGCACGTAGCCCTCGTCGAGGGAGCGCAGGCCCATCACCGGATCGCCGGGCAGCGGCTCGGCCGCGGCGACGATGACGTCCGGCCAGCGCTCGCGCAGGCGTGCGCCCGCGCCCATCAGCGTGCCGCCGGTCCCGAGCCCGGCGACGAGCACATCGACCCGATCGAGCGCGGCCGCGATTTCCGCCCCCGTGCCCTCATAGTGCGCGCGCGGGTTCGCGGGGCTCCCGTACTGGAACGGCATGAAGAGGCTCGGGTCGGCCGCGGCGAGCTCCTGCGCGAGTCGCACGGCGCCGTTCGAGCCCTCGTCCCCCGGCGAGTAGACGAGCTCGGCCCCGTAGAGCTGAAGCAGCCGCTTGCGCTCCTCGGTCGCATTCTCCGGCAGTACGCACGTCAGGTGATAACCGCGCAGCCTGGCGATTAGCGCGAGCGAGATGCCGGTGTTGCCGCTCGTCGGCTCGATGATGCGTGCGCCCGGCGCGAGCCCCGCGGCGTCGAGCATCGCCTTCGCGACGCGGTCCTTGATCGAGCCGGTCGGGTTCTGCCCCTCGAGCTTCGCGTACAGGCGGACGGACGGCTTCGGCGCGAGCCGCGACAGCTCGACGAGCGGCGTGTTCCCGATCAGTTCAAGGAGTGACGCAGCGGGGCGCTCAACCACCGGCCATCGCCGGAAGCAGAATCACGGTTGAGCCCTCGTCGACCGGCGTGTCGAGCCCGTCGCGCGTGCGCACGTCCTCGCCCTCGACGTAGACGTTGACGAACGGCGCGATGCCGCCGTTGTCGAGGATCCGTGCGCCCAGTGCGGGAAACTTCACGGCGAGATCGTCGAGCAGCTCGCGCACCGTGCCGCCCTCGGCGAGCACCTCACGCTCGCCGCCGGTCTCCTCGCGCAGGGTCGGCGGGATTCTGACGACGCTCATGCCCGCTCCGGCGCCGGCAAAGCCCGCACCTCCGCTCTTTCTCCCGCTCCGGCGCCGGCAAAGCCGGCACCTCCGCTCCCTCGCCGGCTCTGCCGAGTCGACGCCGGCCGGTCGCCTCCGTCGAGCCTACGGCTCATGCGTGCGTCCCTCCGGCGCAGAACTCGACGTAGTCGATGTACTCGGTGATTGTCGGCGACTCGCCGCAGACCGGGCAGGCGGGATCGCGGCGGAGCGCGACCTCGTCGAACGTCGCGGTCAGCGCGTCGAACAGCAGCAGGCGGCCGATCAGCGGATTCCCGATCCCGAGCGCGAGCTTCAGCGTCTCGTTTGCCTGTAGCGAGCCGATCACGCCGGGCAGCACACCGAGGACTCCGCCCTCGGCGCACGACGGCGCGAGCTCGGGCGGCGGCGGCTGCGGGAAGAGGCAGCGGTAGCACGGTCCCTGATCTTCCGGCTGGGCGCCGCCGGCTTCGCCGGCGGCGCTTCCAGCACTGCGGGGTTTGAAGACCGTGACCTGGCCCTCGAAGCGGTAGATCGAGCCGTGGACGACGGGGATCCCGTGCCAGACCGACGCGTCGTTGACGAGGTAGCGCGTCGGGAAATTGTCGGCCCCGTCGACGATCACGTCCCAGCCGCCTTCGCCGATGATCCGGTCCGCGTTCTCGGACGTGAGCCGCTCCTCGAACTGGACGACGTTCACGTCCGGGTTGAGTGCTTCGATCGTGTCGGCCGCCGAGCGCACCTTCGGGTCGCCGAGGCGCGCGGTCGAGTGGACGATCTGCCGCTGTAGGTTCGTCTCGTCGACGACGTCCGCGTCGACGATCCCGAGCGTCCCGACGCCCGCCGCCGCGAGGTAGAGCGAGGCGGGGGAGCCGAGCCCGCCGGCGCCGATCAGGAGGACGCGCGAGTCGAGCAGCTTGAGCTGGCCCTCCTCGCCGACCTCGGGGATCAGCAGATGCCGGCTGTAGCGGCGCCGCCGCTCCGGCTCGAGCGCGCGGCCGGTCGCGGTCGGAAAGCCGTCGCGCTTCCAGCCGTTGTAGCCGGCCGCGAGCGACGTGACGTTCGTGTAGCCGAGCTCGCCGAGCGTCTTCGCGGCGAAGGCGGAGCGGTTGCCGGACGCGCAGTAGAGGACGATCGGCGCTTCGCGCTCAGGTACGACTCCTTCGATCCGCGACTCGAGGTTCCCGCGCGGCACGTGCACCGCATCAGGCAGGCGGCCTTCGTCCCACTCGTCGAGCTCGCGCACGTCGACGAGCACGGGCGGGGTGTCGGAGTCGAGCTGCGCCGCGAGTGACGGCGCGTCGATCTCTTCGATCGCCGCCTTGGTCTGCGCCAGAAGCTCCCTGTAGGTCGGCATGCTCTGCTAACGGTAGCTGCGGCTAGGTTCTTCCGGTGTCTCCCCGGGCTCGCGTCTACGGAATCGTCGCACTCGCCGCCGTCGCGGCCGCCGCCGTGGTCGTGGCGATCACCGCGGCGACCTCCACCCACCCGCCGAAGCCGCTCGGCCCGCGTCCGGGCAAGCCGCCGTTCGCCGCCGACTGGACGGCGCCGGTGGCGTTGTCGGCCTCCGTGCGCGGCGCGCTGCGTGCGTGGCCGACCGGCACGGTTTCGACGCTGCGCACCCTCGCCCAGGAGCATCCGCGCTCGGCGTTCGTCCACCTGAACCTCGGCCTCGCGCTCTTCTGGGCGCGCGACGATGCGGGCGCGCTGGCTGAGTTCCGCGTCGCAAAGCGAGTCGAGCCCGACACGCCGTCCGCCGTCCACGCCGGCGACCTTCTCCACCCGAACTCCCCAATCGGCCTGCCTGAGTTCGTGCCGAGCTTCCCGCGCGCGACGAACCGAGTGCAGCGGCTGCTCGTCCGGGGCATTCGCCTCCAGCGCGCCGGTAGGCCGATCTCGGCTGAGCGGCAGTTCGCCGCCGCGGTGGCGCTCGCACCCGACGACCCGGAGGCGCAGGTCGCGGCCGCCGTCGGACGCTTCGACAAGGACCATCCCGAACGTGCGTTCGCACGGCTCGGCCCGCTCGTGCGCCGTTTTCCACACGCGCAGACCGTCCGCTTCCACCTCGGAATCCTCTCCCTCTGGATCGGCGGCTTCGCGGAGGCCCGCAAACAGCTCCGCCTGGCCGTCGCTGACGACCCCAAGACGCTCTATGCAACGGAAGCAAAAAGCCTGCTGGCGCGTCTGGCACACGTTGGGACCAAATGACACAAAAATGAGCCGGTCGGCCTATGGCGGTCGTCCGGTACTGCTGCAACACTGCCCCATCGCCGCCGGCTCGTTCAGTTCGTCACGAGAGGGGAAGCCGTGAATGCAGGGGGTCGGGCGCGCGCAAAACAGCGCGTCGAAGACGTACTGGAGACCGAGGAGGCCAAGAGCCTCCTGGAGGCGGGGAAGGAATCCGGGTCGCTGACCGCGGAGGACATCGCGCTGGCGTTCGACGAGCTGGATCTCGAACTTGGCCAGCTCGACGATTTCTACCAGGCGCTCGAGGAGCAGCAGATCGAGGTCGTTCCGCACGTCGAGGACGAAGAGGAGGAGCCGAAGGTGCGCGCGGCCGAGCCGTCGACCGACTCGCTGCAGCTCTTCCTCAAGGACATCGGCAAGGTCGAGCTGCTCACCGCGGCGCAGGAGGTCGAGCTCGCGAAGCGCATCGAGCGCGGAGAACATCGCGCGAAGCAGGAGATGATCGAGGCGAACCTGCGCCTCGTCGTCTCCATCGCGAAGCGCTACCGCAACCAGGGGCTGCCGTTCCTCGATCTGATTCAGGAGGGCACGATCGGCCTCGTACGTGCGGCGGAGAAGTTCGACTACCGCAAGGGCTTCAAGTTCTCGACGTACGCGACGTGGTGGATCCGCCAGGCGGTCGCGCGCGCTCTCGCGGACAAGGCGCGGACGATCCGCATGCCCGTGCACGTCGTCGAGAAGCTGAACAAGATCGTGCGCTCCGAGCGGAAGCTCCGCGCCGAGCTCGGCCGCGAGCCGTCCTCGGTGGAGATCGGTCGCGAGCTCGACCTGACGCCGGTAGAGGTGGAGCAGATCCGGCGTAGCTCGCAGACGCCTGTCTCGCTCGAGAAGCCGGTCGGCGACGAGGAGGAGTCCGAGTTCGGGCACTTCATCACCGACGAGAACGTCCCGCTGCCGGACGAGGCGGCCGAGACGACGCTGCGGCGGGAGACGCTGCAGCGGATCCTCGGCAAGCTCTCCATCCGCGAGCGGCGCGTGCTCGAGCTCCGCTACGGCCTCGACGGCCAGCATCCGCGGACGCTCGACGAGGTCGGGCGCACGTTCAACGTCACGCGCGAGCGGATCCGCCAGATCGAGAACCAGAGCCTGAAGAAGCTGCGCGCGCTCGCCGACGCGCAGATTCTGCGCGACGTCGCTTAATCGAACGAAGTCCTGCGGACTTCGTTCGAGCTAGCTGCGCCCGTTCGGTGGCGTGCGGCTTCGGTCGTCCTGAGTGAGCGGCGCGGCAGAGCCGCGCCGCAGGCGAAGTCAGTCGCCGTCACGGGTCGAGACTGTGGGACGCGTAGGACCAACTCGACGCAACTCCTCGTTGGGGTTCTTCGTTCGAGATTCATGATCATCCTCGCGCTGATCTGCTGCGCTCTCGCCCTGCCTGCGCTGCTGACGCTCTGGGAGTAGTCGGGCACACGCTTAGCTAGAACGCATCACCAGCGGCGCGGCACTGCCGCGCCGATCGGGAGCCTGCAGCGAAGGCGAGTTCCCACTGGCTGCCGACCAATGCGGAGCGCGCGCAGCGCGCGAAGCCCCGAGCGTGAGCGAACGCGAAGCGAGGGACGAGTAGAGTCCCCGCTCGTGGATCAGGCTTGGCTCGACGAGCTGTCTGAGCTGCTGCGCATCCCCAGCGTCAGCGCGGATCCCTTCCACGCTCCGGACGTACGCATGGCCGCCGCGTGGGTCCGTGACTTCGTCCGCCGCGCCGGCGGCGAGGCGGAGCTCGAGGAGACCGACGCGCAGCCGCTCGTGATCGGCGAGATCCGCGCCTCGAACGGCGACGGCGCCGTGCCGACGATCCTCGTCTACGGACACTTCGACGTGCAGCCGCCGGCGCCGCTCGAGCTCTGGGAGAGCGAGCCGTTCGAGCCGACCATCCGCGACGAGTGGTTGTACGCGCGCGGCGTCGCCGACGATAAAGGACAGCTGTGGACCCTGCTGAAAGGCGCTGAGACGCTCGCGGCCGAGGGCGCGCTGCCCGTCAACGTCCGCATCGCGTGCGACGGGGAGGAGGAGATCGGCGGCCATTCGATCGTCGAGTTCCTCGAGCGGGACGACCGTGGCGCCGACGCGTGCATCATCTTCGACTCCGCGATGGAGCGGCGGGGCGTGCCGGCGGTCTGCACCGCGACGCGCGGCGTGATGTCCTTCAGCCTCGAGGTGCGCAGCGGCGCCCGCGACCTCCACTCCGGGATCTTCGGCAACGCGGCGCTGAACGCGACGCACGCGCTGATGCAGGCGCTCGGCGCGATCCTCCCGCGCGACGGCCGGCTCCCCGAGCCGCTGCGCGAGGGCGTGCAGCCGCCGACGGACGAGGAGCGCGCCGCCTGGAACGAGCTCACCCCCGGTGCGCAGGTGCTCGCGGACGCCGGCGCGGTGCCGTACGACGAGCGCGCGGCGGAGGAGTTCTACCTCCGCACGACGAGCGAGCCGTCTGTCGACGTGAACGGGATCCTCGGCGGGAAGCCGGGGCTGCGGAACACGACGATCCCCGTTGCGGCACAGGCGAACTTCTCGGTGCGGCTCGCGCCCGGACAGGAGCCGGAACCGATCCGCGCCGCCGTCGACCGGCTCGTCCACGACGCCGCGCCGACGGGCGCGGAGGTCGAGCTGACTCTCGACGCGTTTGCGAGGCCGGGCCTCGTCCCGCCGGAGGAGCCGGCAGTGCAGATCGCCCTCGACGCGTTCGAGCACGTGTTTCAACGCCGGCCGCTGCTCTCACGCTCCGGGGGAACGCTGCCGATCGTCCCGGCGCTCGTCGACCAGGGAATCCCGACGATCCTCACCGGGATCGCCCTCCCCGAGTCGAATATCCACTCGCCGAACGAGCGGCTGCTGCTCGAGTACCTGCCGCTCGGCGTCGAGGTCGCGCGCGAGCTCTTCACCCGGCTCGTGGCGCTCCGCTGATGGGGCATTAGCCGGTCTCGAAGAATCCGCGAACCTGGAGTACCCTCAGTCAATGGCACCGCGGGGTCTGCCGGTGTTCGACTCGGACTTCGGTCGTGCGGAAGCCGAGCGCCTGCTCTGGCGCGCAGGGTTCGGGCCGCGCCGGGGTGACGCGAACGCGCTCGCGGCGCTCGGTCTGCACGGAGCGGTTCACTCGCTCCTCAACCCGCAGGCGTACGCCGCCCGCGGCCCGGAGCCGCACGACTCGAAGGGCAATCCACTCGTCCCCCGGGACGCGTTCGGCCACGACCACCTCTGGTGGCTCGATCGCATGGTGCGCGGCAACCAGCCGCTCGTCGAGCGGATGACGCTGATCTGGCACGACTGGTTCGCGACGTCGCAGTTCACCGTGAACAACCAGCCGCTGATGCTGAACCAGAACCAGCTCTTTCGACAGTCGTGGGCCGGCTCGTTCCAAGACCTGTTGCCGAACGTGACGCAGGACCCGGCCATGCTGCTGTGGCTGAACGGCAACAAGAACCGCGTCGGCAAGCCGAACGAGAACTATGCGCGCGAGATGATGGAGCTGTTCACGCTCGGTGCGTACCAGGGCTATGGGGAGCAGGACGTGCGCGAGCAGGCGCGCGCGCTCTCGGGCTTCCGCAACGACGACGACAAGAACCTCGGGCCGGTGAACTTCCGCTACGACCCGACGTACCACGACAACGACTCGAAGACGATCTTCGGGCAGACCGGCAACTTCGGTTGGCAGGACGCGTGCAGCCTCGCGCTGCAGAACGCGGCCCACCCGCCCTTCTTCGTCCGCAAGCTGTGGGGCTACTTCATCCCCCTCTCCGAGCTCGATGCGCGCACGCAGCAGGTGCTCGAGCAGACTTACCTGTCGAGTGGGTACCGGATAGCGCCCGTGCTGGAGGCGATCCTCGTGCACCCGTCGCTGTACGACGGACCGCGCATTGTCAAGCCGCCGGTCGTGTACACGGCCGGGCTGCTGCGGGCACTCGGCCGGGGCATCGACTCGAGCGACTGGATCGACCTCGACGAAGCGGCCGGACAGCGGCTGTTCTATCCGCCGAACGTCTCCGGTTGGGATGACGACCGCTGGCTCGACACACAGACGTTCCGCGGTCGCTGGGCGCTCGTTGCCGACGCGCTGAAGCCGTTTGCACTCGATCCGGCGACGGCGCCGCGGCAGCGCTCGAACACACCCGACGCCGTCGTAGACCGCGCGCTCGCGTTCTGGGACAACCCGGAGGTCACCCGTCCGACGTATTTGGCATTGCGCGGGTTCGCGCGGCTCGCCCTCGCCGACGCGGGCACCGATTCGGTCAAGTTGGCGACCTACCCGACGCTCGTCGAGAACGCGCTGCGCCAGCTGATCGCTGTGTCCCCCGACCTCCTGACCTGCTGATGAACTGCGGCTGCAGAGACTTCGCGCGCTCCGAGCTCCTGCACGCGGCGATCGCGGAGGCCGGACGCGGGCTGCCGTCGATCGAGCCCGGGATGCCGCTCCCTGCCGGCACTGGACTCACGCGCCGTTCGTTCGTCGCGCGCTCGGTCGGCGCGCTGGTCGCGGTTTACGGATCGTCGAAGCTGCCGCTGCGCGCGTTCGAGGACGGGATCGCGAACGCGGCCGCAGCGGCGCCGAACGCGCCGGTGCTCGTGACCGTGTTCCTCGCCGGCGGTGCGGACGCGCTCAACGTCCTCTTCCCGGCGGCGGATCCCCTGTACGCGAAGTTCCGCCCGACGCTGAAGCTCGATCCCGCCGGCGCGACAACGTTCGCGGAGGACACGCGGCTTTTCTGGCACCCGTCCCTCACGTCGCTCATTCAGCTGTACGCGGAGGGGAAGATAACGGTGCTGCCGTCGATCGGCTACACGCATCCCGATCAGTCGCACTTCACGTCACGCCACTTCTGGGAGGTGGGCGCGACCAATTTGTCGCTGACGACGGGCTGGATGGGCCGCTTCCTCGATGTGATCGGGACGCAAGACAATCCTCTGCAGGGGCTGACGCTCGACACGCAGCTGTCGCCTGTGCTCGCCGCCGCGACCGTCCCGATCGCCGCGATCGACGCCACGGACAGCTACACGTTCGGCGCGCCCGGCGTCAGCGACCAGGTCGCCGCGAGGATGCTCGACGCGATCGCAGCGCTCGCGATCCCCGCGGATGCGAACGAACCCGCGGTCCAGCTGGCGTCGGCGACGATCAAGCGGAGCGCCGCGTTGCGCGCGCAGCTCCATTCGTTCTCGAGCGACGGCGCGACGTTCACGGTGCCGGCGTCGTATCCAAAGACCGGGGCGTTCGCCAAAAGGCTTGCGGGGCTTGCGGCGCTGCTCGGCGCGGGGCTGCCGATTCGCTGCGCGGCGCTGACGGCGCCCGGCGGCTACGACACGCACGTGGGCCAGGCGGATCCGCTCGCCAGCGGTTTGAAGCAGACCGCGGACACGCTGGTCGCCTTCCAGCGCGACCTCGAGCAGCGCGGCATCGCCGACCGCGTCCTGACGCTCGTCTGGACGGAGTTCGGCCGGCGCGCGCGAGAGAACGGGGCCGGCGGGACCGACCACGGCGCCGCCGGCACCGGCTTCCTGATCGGGACTCGCGCGACCGGTCGGATGATCGGCCAGTACGCAGGGTTGAAGTCGGGGCTCGACCCGAACGGGAATCTCGTCCCGACGGCAGACATGCGCGGTCTCTACTGCTCGCTGCTCGAGCAGTGGTTCGGGCAGGACGCGTCGCAGGTGATCCCGGACGCTGGGACGTTCCAGCGTGTCCAGGTCGTCAGGTGAGGCGGCTCCCGCTCGTCGCGGCGGCAGCGTTCGTGCTCGCGATTCCCGCGCAGGCGGCGGCACCGGCGCCGGCGCGGCTGCTCGTCGGCGCGAAGGAGTTCCAGCTGACGCTGTCGCGCGCGTCGATCAAGGCCGGGCCGGCGATCGTTCAGCTCGCGAACTACGGCGAGGACGACCACAACCTGCTCCTGCAGCGCATCGGCGGCAAGCGCGTGTACGCGATCGCCACGGTGTCGCCCGGCGACGTCGGCGAGCTCGACGCCAGGCTGCTCGCGGGCACGTACAAGCTGTGGTGCGGCCTCCCCGGCCATGCGGCGCTCGGCATGCGGGCCACGCTCCTCGTCAAGAACTGACAGGTCCTCGGTACCTGGTACATACCTGGCACCGAGTAACTCTGAACGGCTCAATCTGCGGACGGGCGCACCCGGTACCTGGTACGTACCGGGTACAGGGTCACGTCCTGAACGGCCTCGGCGTCGCCTCGATCTTCGGGATCGCGAAGCGCGCGATCGTGCCGAACCGCGGCGCCGGCTTGCATGCCTGCGCGACGCCCGCGTCGCATGCGACCGATAAGAAGATGAAGGCGTCCTCGAGCGTGAAGCCCCACTCGTCGACGAGCAGGCGCGCCGCTTCTTCCGATACGAGGTCGAGCGCCGCGGGGAACTCGTCCGCCGTCGCGTGCGCCAGCCATCGGTCTGCAAGCTCCGTCACCGGCCAGCGCGCCTGCTTGCCCTTGAGCAGATCGAACCGCATTGTCACCTCGCCCGAGATCTCGACGCCGGTGAAGCAGATCTCACCGTCGCCCATCGACGCGTGCATGTCGCCGACGGCGAACATCCCGCCCGGCCGGCGCACCGGGAAGTAAATCCGCGCACCGGGGCCGTGGAGGTGGTTGTCGAGATTGCCACCGTGCTGCCCCGCGAGGCCGTTCGGGAGCGTGTCGCCTCCCGTCGCGACGCCGACCACGCCGACCATCGGCCGTGCCGGGAAGCGCACGCGCTCGTTCATCTCGATCTCGCCGCCCGCCACCTTGAAGATGCGGGTCAGCGGCGCCTGCACCTTGTCGATCAGTTGCCCGAAGCCGGGGATGAGCGTCGCGACGCCCCATTCGATCGGCGACACGTCGAGGATCTCGACGATCAGCGAGTCGCCGGGCTCGGCGCCGCGCACCGCAACCGGCCCCGTCGCCGCGTTGACGCGCTCGAAGTCGATCGACGTGACGAGGTCTTCCTCGCTGCGGATCTGACCGTCGAAGCAGTCCCGTGTCTCGAAGGTGACGACGTCGCCCGGCTCGATCTCGAGCACGGGCTCGAGTTCCGGGCCGAAGGCCCAGATCACGTGCTCGCGCGAGACGCGATGCTGAGTGGCGACGGCCATCAGATCGGCGTCGGCACCGCCGGCGCCTCAGGCGTCGGCTCCTCCCGCCCGGTGTCGGCGACGAACAGGAGGTTTGCGTCCATCCGCTCGCGCTTCTGCGTCGCCATGTACGCCGTCACGAGCACGGAGATGCCGAAGAGGAGGATCGCTCCCCAGTTCCCGTATCGCAGCGGGTACGGCGGCAGCGGATGGAACTGGTACCAGAGCACGGGTATGAACGCGGCCACCCCGAGCGCGGGGAAGATCCCGTGCAGCCAGAGGTTGAACTGCGCCCTCCGCTCGCGCCGGTAGAAGACGTAACAGGACACGCAGAGCGTCATGTAGACGACGATCACGAGGCTCGTCAGCGCGAACGACAGCACGCCGAACGCGTTCAGCGCGCCCCACTTCCAGCCGAGCAGCAGCGCGACGACGATCCCGAGCGCGGTCTGCGCTTCGATCGCGCGATGCGGCGTCTTGTGCACGGGATGCGTCTCGGCGAACACGGGCGGCAGTACACGGTTGCGGCCCATCGCATAGATGACGCGGCTCGCCGCGTTCACCCCGGCGTTCGAGTTCGCAAGTGCGGAGTTGATGATCGCAAGGAAGATCAGCACCCAGCCGCCGCCCCAGAAGATCGTCGCGAGATGGCGCCAGGGGTTCGCCTGCGCGAGCGTGTCCATCGTGAAGTTGTTGAACCCGGTACCGATCACCCACGCGTACGAGCAGAAGACGTAGAAGAGGCCGATCCCGAGGCACGAGTAGACCACCGCGCGTGGCACGTTTCGTCGTGGGTTCTCCGCTTCCTCGCCGAGCGGCGCCGCGGCCTCGAAGCCGATGAAGGCGAGAATCCCGAACACCGCCCCCTTGAAGATGCCGTTGACGGTCCCCGCCTCGGCGTGCGTTGGATTGAAGGGACCGAGAAGCCACTTGTTCGAGAGCAGCATCCACGCCGCAAGCGCGACGAAGACGGCGATCTCGAACACGCCGAGCACGACGCCCGCTCCGGTCGAGAGCCGCACGTCGCGGTAGGTGAGGAAGAAGACGACGGCGGCGGCAACGAGCACCCAGATCCACCACTGGCCGGTGTAGTTCCAGCCGACGTCGTTTCGCATCACGTCGGTCGTGGCCCACGCGAAGATCAGGAACAGCAGCGGCGCAACGAGGGGCTCGAAGCAGAGGAAGATCAGCCCGACGAGGTAGCCGGGCACCGTTCCGAGCGAGCGCGTGACGTAGGCGTACAGCCCGCCTGCCGAGGGCATCTCCTTTGCGAGCTGGCCGATCGAGCTCGCGACGAGCATGCACGCGACGAGCGCGAACAGGACGGCGAGCGGCAAGGCCGGCCCTGCGAACTGCACGGAGAACAGAATCGAGAAGGCGATCGCGGCGCCGGGCGCCATGTGCGTGATCGACTGGAAGAGCACCTGCGGCAGCCCGATCGAGCGCTCCCGCAGGTGGTCGAACCGGGCGCTACTGGCTTCCATCGTGGTCTCCTCGCATCGAGTGGGGCCCCCCGATGGCTGGCGATCCTACTCCCAGGGAGGAGGATTGTGAACCCAGCGCCCTCCGACCATCGTCGCCACAACCTCGCACTCTGCGAGGTTTTCGACCGGATCGTTCGAGAGGACGACCAGGTCGGCGAGGTAGCCGGGCAGCAGCTTGCCGCGGCGGCGCTCGGCGCCTTCCAGCCACGCCGGGGTCACGCAGGTCGCCTCGAGCGCCTGCTCGACCGTCAGCGCCTGCTCCGGGTGCCATGCCTCGCGCTCGTCCTGCGTCCGCAGGACGCCGGCGCGGATGCCCGCGAGCGGATCCAGCTCCTCGACCGGCGCGTCGGAGCCGTTCGCGAGCACGGCGCCCGCGTCGAGCAGCGCGCGGTATGCGTAGGCGCGGTCGGTCATTCCCGCCCAGTTGCGGTCGGCGAGATCCCGGTCGGACGTCGCGTGGACGAACTGCACGGACGCCGCGACACCGAGGTGCGCGAAGCGCGGCACATCCTCGGGGGCGAGCAGCTGCGCGTGCTCGATCCGCTGCCGAAGGCCGAGCGGCTGCCACACCTCGCGCGTCGCCTCGAACGCGTCGAGCACATTGCGGTTCGCACAGTCGCCGATTGCGTGCACCGCGACGGGGAAACCGCAGGCGGCGCCGCGGCGGATGATCTCCTCCAGCTCGGGGCGGGTCGTGATCTCGACGCCGCCTCCGTCCAGGAGGAGAGCGGTCTGCGAGCCGAGCGTCCCGTCCATGAACGCCTTCAACGCACCGAGCTTGAGCCGCTCGCTGCCGAAGCGGCTGCGCAGCTGCAGCGGCGCGAGGTCAGCCACGAACTCGTGAGGGATCCAATTCCAGACGCGCAGCGTGAGCGCGTCGTCCGAATCGAGCCGCTCGAAGAACGGCAGACCGCCGATCCAGTGATCCTGGTTCGTCACCGCCGCGTGGATCGCCGTCACGCCGCGCGACGCGGCGAGCCTGAGTCCGGCGCGCACCGCGTCGAGGCACTCCGCCTCGGTGTACGTCGTCTCGACGTACGTCTCGCGGAAGTGCCATGCCGAATCCTCGCGCAGCACGCCCGTCGGCTCGCCGTTCGCGTCCACTTCGACGACGCCGCCGGCCGCGCGCCGGTCGCCGTCCGCGGCGGCGAGCGCAGCCGAGTTCAGCCACAGTGAATGCCCGTCGCGCGCGCTCAGCGCTGTGGGCACTTCGCCCGTGACGGCGTCGAGCACCTGCCGCGTCGGCTCGACCGACGGCTCCCACTCGCCGCTGCGCCAGCCGCGCCCACGCAGCCAGCCGCCGCGGGGCACCGAGCCGACCGCGTCGCGGACGCGCTCGAGCGCCTCGTCGAGTGAGCGCGTTCCCTCGAGTCGCAGCTCGCGCTGCGCGAGCGACCAGCCGGCGAAGTGGACGTGCGCGTCGGTGAAGCCGGGCAGGACGCAGCGGCCGCCGAGGTCGACGACGTCCGGCGACGCGAGTGCCGTCTCGTGCGTGCCGACGCCGCCGGCGATCCGTTCGCCCGCGATTGCAACCGCGCGCGCCGTCGGCAGCGACCGGTCGAGCGTACGCACGACGCCGTTTTCGAGGATCACGTGCATATGATCGCCGAATGAGCTGGCGCATCGCGGGCCGCTATCTCGAGGCGTGCAACTGCGACGCGATCTGTCCCTGCCGCCGCATCGGCGGCGTCGCCGGCGGGCGCTCGACGTACGGCATCTGCTTCGGCGCTCTCGGCTGGCGCGTCGACGAGGGCGCCTTCGACGACGTCAACCTCACCGGAAACGCGGCTGTTTTGACGTTCAGCTACAGCGACGACGAGCCCGGCTCACCGTGGACGCTGGTGCTGTACGTCGACGGCGCCGACGAGCTCGCGACGATTCTCCTCGGCGAGGCCGGAGGCGACCACATCCTCACGCTGCCGTGGGTGCGCAAGCCGTGCGAGGTCGTCGACGTCCGTCGCACGAGAGTCGAGTTCGACGACGGTGCGTTCCACGTCGGGAACGCTGTTCGCGTGCGCGCGACGACGCCCGTCGAGACCGACCAGACCGTCTCTTGCATCGTGCCGGGCCATGACCGCCCCGGGACCGAGCTCTACGCGGACGAGTTGTTCGTGGACGACGAGCCCTTCTCGTTTGCGCTCAGTGGCCAATGCGCGTTCACCCGGGACTTCGACTACTCAGACTAGGCAAGCAGCGGAGCGTCGATTACGATCGCCCCGCCGCCAGGGTCAACGAGGGAGGAGAGATGAAACGGTTCACCGCTTTCGCCGTCGCGGCCGTCGTCGCGCTCGTGGTCGTCGCCTGGGCGCCGGCGCAAACGGGCGACGCGACGCCGGACGGCAACGGCCATCCCAATGTCGGTGCTCTGCTCAGGAAGCGCACCGACAACAGCTTGACGATCGTCTGCAGCGGCACGCTCGTGTCGCCGCGCGTCTTCCTGACCGCCGGCCACTGCTCGAACTATCTGCTGACGCACGGGCAGCCCGACGCGTACGTCACGTTCGACCCGAACTTCGGCCGCGATGCCGACCACAGCATCTTCTCGACGCCGTACCACGGACAGGTGATCGAGAACCCCGACTGGCACGTGCCGTACCAGAACGACACGGCGATCGTGCTGCTCGACCAGCCGGTCGCGGGGACTACACCGGCGAAGATCGCGCCCCTCGGCTTCCTCGACGGGCTGAAGGCCGCGCACACGATCAACGACATGGACTACGTGAACGTCGGTTATGGGACGTCCGAGATGGTCGTCGTGCCAACCGTCGGGCCGACGTTCCCATTCGACGGAATTCGCAAGTGGACGATCTCCGGCTACCACGCACTGGACCAGGAGTTCATCCACCTCGATCAGAACATCCATCGCGACCTCTCGGGGACGGGCTACGGCGACTCCGGCGGCCCAACGTTTGTGGACACGCCGAGCGGGCCGGTGATCGTCTCGGTCGTTTCTACCGGTGACATACCGTGCTACTCGACGAGTGTCAACGAGCGCGTCGACACGGTGAATGCGCAGAACTTCCTGGCGCCGTACCTGGCGCTCAGCTAGCCGAAAGACGGAATCACCCGCCCGGGGGACGAATCCGGCCCCGGGCGGGTGGATTCTCCAAGCAAGGACCGAAACAGGCGCGCGGCCACGCCAGGAGGACTGAGATGACGGCAAAGGCACGCGAGCTCTGGCAGACAGTGCGTGAGGACCGGAGGGCACGCCGCAAGGCGTTGCTCGGCACGGCCGTGGTGTGCGGCATCCTCGCGTGGTGGAGTCTGTGGCTGCTACTCGTCGTGGTGTACATCGCTGCGGCGACGGCGGTGCTGCTGCGGAGCGAGTTGCTTCGGAGCACGCCGGGCGACGACGAGGATTGGTTCTAAGCTCCAGTCGTTGCTGTTCGACCACGTGACCATCCGCGTCGCGGATCGCGACGCGAGCCGCCGCTTCTACGAGCTCGTGCTCGCGACGCTCGGCTTCGGGTCACTGCAGACGAGCGGCGGCCACTACGACGAGTGGAACGACTTCGGGATCTCGCAGGCGCGCGACGACCGTCCGGTCACGCGCCGTCTCCACGTCGCGTTCGTCGCGCGCTCGCGCGACGAGGTGGACGACGTTTGGCGCACGGCGACCGGCGCCGGCTATCCGAGTGACGGCGCACCGGGGCTGCGACCCGTGTACCACGATGACTACTACGGCGCGTTCCTCCTCGATCCCGACGGGAACAGCGTCGAGCCCGTGTACCACGGAAGAGCGCGCGAAGGCGACTGCGTGATCGACCACTTGTGGATCCGCGTCGCCGACCTCGCCGCGTCGAAACGCTTCTACGAGACGATCGCGCCCGTCCTCGGCCTCCACATCGCGGGCGAGCGTCCCGAGCGCGTCCACGTCGCGGGCGGCGACCGCTCGTTCGCACTCGTCGCGGGCGACGCACCGACGGAGCACCTGCACATCGCGTTTCCAGTCCCCGACAATGAGACGGTCGCCGACTTCCACCGCGTCGCCGTCGCGGCGGGCTACCGCGACAACGGTGGCCCCGGCGAACGCCCCGAGTGGCATCCGGGTTACTACGGCGCGTTTGTCCTCGACCCCGACGGCAACAACGTCGAGGCTGTCAATCACAACCGCGGCTAGGCTTCGTGCGTGACACTCGACCCGCTCACCGACGAGCAGCGCGAGATCCGCGACCTGATCCGCGAGCTGGCGCGCGAGCGGATCGCGCCGCGCGCCGCCGAGATCGACAA
>Ga0099827_10000211_pt1 | contig 23493 bp, 16 predicted proteins | sample CZO8metaG_FD_79339 | JGI IMG/M metagenome (GOLD analysis project Ga0099827, IMG submission 79339) | Vadose zone soil microbial communities from the Eel River Critical Zone Observatory, Northern California, USA - CZOApr15con1.8 metaG | ecosystem: Environmental > Terrestrial > Soil > Vadose zone ...
GCTGCTGATCGTTGGTGCCCTGAATCGTCGTCCCCGTGTCGAGCCGTTTCTTCGCGTGCGGCTCGGCTGCGGCGAGCGCGTCGGCGGAGACGCTGACGCCATGCCTGGCCAGCGTCTCGCTGACGCGGTGCCAGTTGGGCCATACCAGCACGCCGCCCGCGTCCAGGAAGACAGTTTGAATCGGCACGGCTTCAGCTTACACTTGTCAGAGATGACTTCGCGGCGAGCGCTCGTCTTGGTGCTGATGATCGGAGCCTTCCTGGTAGCGTGGGGCGCCTCGCGGTACGCGCTGCAAGTCCGCGGCGGGGGAACTGACACGGCCAAGGCCACGCCGGCGGCCGCCGATCCCGACGGCGGCGAGCGGATGACGCTGCACTTCTTCCGGAACCCGGCCCCCGCGCCTGTCTTCACCGCGCGGGACCTCGACGGCCGCGAGGTGTCGTCGGCGTCGGTTCGCGGCAAGGTCCTGCTCGTCAACTTCTGGGCCACGTGGTGCCCGCCGTGCCGCGCGGAGATCCCGGATCTGGTCCGGCTGCAGGAGAAATATCGCGATCGCCTGCAGATCATCGGCATCTCCGAGGACGAATCGGCGCCTGAGGTCGTGAAGCGGTTCGCCGCAGACCACAAGATGAACTATCCGATCGTCATGACCTCGCCGGAGATCGAGAAGATGTTTCCCGGCATCAGCGCGCTGCCGACCTCGTTCCTCATCGATCGCGACTCGCGCGTCGTGCAGAAGCACGTCGGCATGCTCACGGCGCGGACGACCGAATACGAACTGCGGGCGCTCGCGGGTCTGCCGGTGAACGCGTCGATCGAAGAGGTGGATCAGACCCAGGGTCTGAAACTCGACAAGAGCGCGCAGGCGATCTCCATTCCGGGGATCGATCTCGCGAAGCTCTCGGCGGCCAAGCGCACCGACGCGCTCGAGAAGCTGAACGCCCAGCCATGCACCTGCGGCTGCGATCTCACGGTCGCCCGGTGCCGCGTCGACGATCCGACCTGCGGCGTCAGCCTGCCGCTCGCGCGCCAGATCGTGGCGCAGCTCACCGGCGCGCCGTGAACCCCGCGCGAATCGCCGTCGCCGCCGCCCTCCTCGGCTGCAGTTCACTCGTCGTCTGGGCGCGGGATGGGGGCAGACCGGGGGCGGACGTCAATCCGACTCCGGTGTGACGCTGCAGTACGTCGGATCGGCCAGGTGCCGCAACTGCCACGCGCCGATTTACGCGCGCTGGACGCGCAGCCGAATGGCCAACGTGGTGCGCGACCCCAAAACGCACCCCGACGCGATCATCCCGGACCTCTCCAAGCCCGACCCGCTCGTCACCTTCAAGAAAGACGACATCGCGTTCGTCTACGGCAGCAAGTGGAAGCAGCGGTACTTCACCCGCGTCGGCGACGACTACTTTCCGCTCGGCGCGCAGTGGGACGTCACGCACGGGCTCTGGCGCCGGTATTTCGTCGCCGACAACACCGACTGGTGGGTCCCGTACTACCCCGCGGACAACGCGAAGCGCCCCACCGGATCCACGTGCGACGGCTGTCACTCGGTCAACTACGATGTGAAGACGAAGCAGGTCACCGAGTGGAATGTCGGCTGCGAGAAGTGCCACGGTCCCGGCGGCGCGCACGCGGCGAACCCGGCGCGGGCGAACATCTTCAATCCGGCGCGCGCCGATGCGGTGCATGCCAACGACACGTGCATTCAATGCCATTCGCAGGGGCAGCCGGTGACCAACCCGATCGAGGGGCGCTATTTCGACTGGCCCGTCGGGTTCCGCGCCGGCTTGAACCTGAGCGCCTTCTGGAAGCTGGAAGAGTCCGAACCGGGCAAGACAACGTTCACGCACTTCGCGGATGGCACGGCGCACAAGAACCGGATGCAGGGCAACGACTTCGTCACCAGCGTGATGTACCAGCGCGGCGTCACCTGCTTCAACTGCCACGACGTCCACGGCACCGAGAACCCTGCCGACCTGGTCCGGCCCGGGAGCACGGTCTGCCTGCAATGTCACGGACCGGTCGCTCCGAACGGGCCGCATACCGCGACGATCGAGCAGCACACGCACCACAAGGCCGGTTCAACCGGCAACGAGTGCGTCGGGTGCCACATGCCGAAGATCGCGCAGACGATCGCCGATGTGAACGTGCGCAGCCACACCTTCCGGTTCATCCCGCCGTCAGCGACCGAGAAGCTGAAGGTCCCCAACCCGTGCACGACGTGTCACACGGACAAGTCGAACGCGTGGGCGACCGAGACGCTGAAAACCTGGCCGGAATTCTCACCATGGAGAGTTGGAGAATTGGTGAATTGGTGAATTGGTGAATTGGAATTGGCGAATTGGCGAATTGGCGAGGGCAATTAATTCACCAACTCACCAACTCGCCAACTCGCAAACTTCACATCTTCCGATCGGGGTTCTGCCCCCTGCTGCGGCTGATCTCGTCCAACTCGGCGGACACCGTGGCGTAGCACGTCGGGCAGATGCCGTGGCTGAACTGAGCGTCGGAGTGCTCCGCGATGTAACCCTCGACCTGTTGCCAGTACTGATCGTCGCCGCGGATGCGCTTGCAGTAGCTGCAGATCGGCAGCAGCCCATGCAGCTGCTTCACGTTGGTCAACGCGGCCTGGAGCTCGGTGACGCGCTCGGCGAGCTTCTGCTGCAGCCCGAGGACGCGGATGCCGACCGCGACACGCGCGCGCAGCTCCTCCGGGTCGAACGGCTTGATGATGTAATCGTCCGCGCCGGCGTCGAGGCCCGCCACCACATCGCCCCGGCTCTCGCGTGCGGTCACGAGCAGGAGATACATATTCGCCAGCGGCAGCTCCTCGCGTACGCGCCGGCAGACGTCCGGGCCGTCCATGCGCGGCATCATCCAGTCGAGAATCGCGAGCGTCGGATCCGTCGTCGTGCGGAGCCGTTCCCACGCCTGCACACCATCGCCGACGAGCGTGGTGCTGTAGCTCCACCTCTGCAGTGTCCGGGCGAGGATCTCGCCGGTTACGCGATCATCTTCGGCGATTAAGACGTGCACGTCCGCCGTGAGTATACAATGGGCCCTATCCCCTCGCGCTCACGCACGGACCCCGCAGGCATGAACCGAATTTCCATCCAGCGCGTCGGCGTCGCTCTTCTGTGCGGCGTCGCGGGCTACTCCATCAACGCCCTGGCGATTGGCACCATTGCGCCCCTGCTGCTCGGGCGCATCGTCACGCTCCCGATTGCGATCGTGTTCGGCCCGTGGTACGGCGCGCTCGCGGCGGCGATCGGAGCGATGCCGCAGGGAGGCAGCCCGTCGGCAGGCGCGCTGCTCGTGCTCCCCCCGATCGAAGCGTTCGTCATCGGCTGGTTCGCGCGGCGCGGCAAGTCGCCGCTCGTCGCGGGCGCGCTGGTCTGGGGCACGGTCGCGCTCACGCTCGTCATCGCCCCCTGGCTGTACGGCGTCGGCTATCTCCGCCAGACGATTCTCCCGATCGCGCTGCAGGCGACGCTGAGCGGCCTGGTGGCGGTGGTGGTCGCCGATCTGCTGGCGGTCGGCGCCATGGCGCAGCGCCAGGTGGCCGGCAATCGGCCGTTCGCCGGCCGGCGGCTGCGCGCCTATGCCTTCCACGCGTTCGTCCTCGTGGCGACCCTCCCGCTGTTGGTGCTCGTCGCGGCAGACAGCCAGCTGAGCGCCGCGAAGCGCGAGGCCGACGGCGGCGCGCGGCTGCGGGAAGCGGTCACCGCGCTGAGCCAGCACATCGACGAGTACGTCGCCAGCCACGGAAACGCGGTGCAGTCGCTGGCAACGGCGCTCGGCGATCGCAAGCTCGAGCCGGCGGATCGCCAGCGGATCGTCGACGACAATCATCGGATCTACCCCGGGTTCATCACGTTGTTTGTCGCCGACCGCGGGGGCATCGTGCGCCAGATCGCGCCGATGCGCGAGTCGCCGCCCGTCAACGACCGCGAGTACTTCATCGAGGCGACGACGCGCCGGCGCATGGCGGTCTCCGATGTCATCTACGGGCGTCTCTCCCACGTCCCCATCGTCACGATTGCGGTGCCGATCGTGTACCCCGGCGAGCCGGGCGGCGAGGTCGCGGGCGTCGCCGGCGGCTCGCTGGATCTCTCGAAGTTCGAGCGGTTCGTCGAGGGTTTCAAAACGCTCGCGGATGCGCGCATCACGATTGTCGATCAGCACGACCGCGTCATCTACACAACCGGTCAGACCGGATTCACGTCGCTCGAGAGCCTGGCGCAGGACGATCTCGTGCTGGCGAGCCCGAGCGCGCGGAACGGGCTGTATCGCTACCAGCGGCGTGTCGCCGACGCGAACGGGTCGGCGCGCATCGTCGCGTCGGCGTTCATGCCGTCGGCCGGCTGGAAGGTGTTCATCGAGCAGCCGCTGCTCACGCTTCGCCTGCAGTCGACCGGCTACTACGCCCTGACGCTCACGATGATGCTGCTGGCGCTGGGCGGCGCCGTCCTCGGCGCGCGTGGCTTCGCGGGCGCCGTCACGCGGCCGCTCGAGGAAGTTGTGACGGTCGTGCGGAACATCTCGGCGCACGGCGGTCAGGAGGCGCGCCTCAAATCGAATCCGCCGGCCGAGATCGCAGAACTGCTCGAGGACGTCAACGGCATGCAGACGCGCCTCGCCGACTCGTATCAGCAGCTCGAGCATGCGCTGGTTCAGCGCGAGCGGCTGAACAGCGAGCTGCGCGCGCTGACCGAGGATCTCGATCGCAAGGTGCGCGAGCGGACCGCGGAGCTCGCGGCCGCCACGCGGACCGCAGAGGAAGCGAACCAGGCCAAGAGCGAGTTCCTGGCCAACATGAGCCACGAGATCCGCACGCCGCTGAACGGCATCATCGGGATGACCGAGCTCGCGCTCGACACCGGGCTCTCGTTCGAGCAGCGTGAATACCTGACGATGGTGAAGAGCTCGGCCGACGCGCTGCTCAGCATCCTGAACGACATCCTCGATTTCTCGAAGATCGAGATGCGCAAGCTGGAGCTCGAGCAGATCCCGTTTTCGATCCGCGATCACCTCGCCGATCTGCTCAAGCCGCTCGCGCTGCGCGCGGAACAGAAGGACCTGGAGCTGGTGTGCCACGTGCTGCCCGACGTGCCGAACGTGGCGCTCGGCGACCCCGGACGGCTCCGGCAGGTCCTCGTCAACCTGGTCGGCAACGCGATCAAGTTCACCGAGCGCGGCCAGATCCTCGTACAGGCGGAAACTGAGTCGAGGACGGCCGACGACACCGTGCTGCACTACTTCGTGAGCGACAGCGGCATGGGCATCCCGGAAGACAAGCAGCTTGCGATCTTCGAGCCGTTCAAACAGGCGGATGGATCGACGACGCGGCGGTTCGGCGGCACCGGGCTCGGGCTGACGATCTCGTCGACGCTGGTCGAGCTGATGGGCGGCCGCATCTGGCTGGAGAGCGCGCCGCTCGAGGGCAGCACGTTCCATTTCACCGTGCGGCTCGGCGTCAGCGACGCGCGGCCGGAGCCGCCCGCCGCCAACCTCACCGATCTCCCGGTGCTCATCGTCGACGACAACAGCGTCAACCGGCGCGTGCTCCACGACCTGCTCGTCCGCTGGAAGATGCGGCCGACGGTAGCCGACAGCGGCGCGGCCGCGATACGCGCGCTCACCGACGCGAGCGCCCTCGGCCGTCCCTTCGCGCTGGTGCTGCTCGACGCGAACATGCCCGAGATGGACGGCTTCGAGGTGGCGCGGCGGATCCACGGCGATGCGAACCTGGCCGGCGCGACGATCATGATGCTCAGCTCGTCGGGACAGTACGACGAAGGCCACAAGTGCCGCGAGGTCGGCATCTCGACCCACCTGACCAAGCCGGTGGATCAGCGGGAGTTGCTGAGCGCGATCGGCCGCGTCCTCGCGCGCGAGCCGGGACAGCGCGTGACGCTTCCCTCGTCGATGCTGCCGGCCGAGCTGCCGGATCGCCGCCTGCACGTGCTGCTCGCCGAGGACAACGCCGTGAACCAGCGGCTCGCGGCGAACCTGCTCGAGCGCCGCGGACACAAGGTCACCATCGCGACCAACGGCCGCGAGGCCGTCGCCGCCGTCACCGCGCATCCGTTCGACGTCGTCCTCATGGACGTGCAGATGCCGGAGATGGGGGGCTTTGAAGCGACCGCCGCGATTCGCGCCAGGGAACGCGGCGGGCGGTCGCATCTGCCGATCATCGCGATGACGGCGCACGCCATGAAGGGCGACCGCGAGCGCTGTCTGGACGCCGGCATGGACGAGTACCTCACCAAGCCGCTCGACCCGCGGCAGCTGTGCCTGGTGGTCGAAGAAATGGCGGTGGCGCGCGCGCCGGCCGCCCGCGGCGGCAACGGCGGCTGGCTGTCGGCGGTGCCGACGCAAGTGCTCGACCGCGTCGGAGGCGACCGCGAGCTGCTCGCCGAGATCAGCCGGCTGTTCGTCGACGATGCGCCGCGGCACCTCGAGCGGATTCGAGCGGCGCTCGACGCGCGCGACGGCGAGTCACTGCGCCGGGCCGCCCACGGCCTCAAAGGCGCGGCCGCCAACTTCGACGCGGATGGCGTGGTGAGCGCCGCGCGCGCGCTCGAGGAGATGGGCCGCACCGAGCAGTTCGACGCGCTTGACGCCGCGTGGCGCTCGCTCACCCGGGAGACCGATCGCCTGATCAGCGTTCTGCGCACCGTCGGCATGTAGATTCGAGGAAGAGAGAGCGCTCACGCGAAGGACGCCCCGTCCGGCGCGACGAAACGGGTTCCCCGCTCGGCGCTCTGCGACGGCTGGGTCCTCGAGCTTCACGATCACCGCGACCGCATTCACTACGAGCGCGTCATCGAAGCCAGAGTCGACGACGTGCTCGACGAAAACCTCAGCGACGACCTCTGCACCATCAAGCTCGTAGAGCAGCCAGATCGAGCGCGCTCGTCTGTTCCAGCCAGGGCACGAGTCCTGCAGTTCTTTTTGCGTCAACTCATAGAGGAGGAGCCCATGTGGAACAAGGATGAAGTGCGCGGAAAGGTCGATCAGGTGAAAGGCCGCATCAAGGAGGCGGCCGGCGACCTGAAGAACGACGAGCGGCTGCGCAACGAAGGCAAGGCCGACAGGGCTGCCGGCAGCGTCAAGGAAACGTTCGGCAAAGGCCGGCGCAAAGTCGGGGAAGCCATCAAGGATCTCGGCAATGAGATCAAGAAGTAGTCCGAATCACATTTTCTTCAGGAGAAGCACATGAAGCAGACAGCAGCAGGAGTATGCGTGGCCACCGCGTTCGCTTTGATGGCAACCGTCGGGGCGCAGACCCCGACCTCGACCACGGCCGGCCAGAGCAACACGGGTAACAAAGCGGAGCATGACGTGACACTCACGGGATGTCTGGCCCGGGGCGCCAACGGTGGATACATGCTCAACAACGCGCGCATGGATAGCGGCACGTCGTCGACAACGACGGCAGGGGCGACCACGACCGCCGGCGCGACGACGACCGCCGGAGGCACCGCCACGACGACCGCGCAGTCGGCGACGAGCACGAAGGGCGGCGCGCCGAACGCGCCGGCGATGACCTGGTCGCTCGCCGGCGGCACCGACCTCGACAAGCACGTCGGCCACAAGGTCCAGGTGACCGGCAAGACTTCGTGGGACACTTCGATGGACCATGCACGCACGCCGGAGCCGGGGGCGACGAGCACCACGGGCGCGACGCGCCCAGCCGCCGGGGGCGCCACCCCGACCGAGAGCGGACGTCGCGGCCCACGCGACGAGCCACGAGTCGACGTGCAGTCGGTGAAGATGATTTCCTCCAGTTGCTCGTAGCGAAACCATGGATGGGGTGGCAGGCCACCCCATCCAGGCCGGCGGCTCAGCCACAATTCACCGCAGCATTTCGGAACGCTAACCCAAAAGTGGCACTGACCATCGAGTAGGTGCCGCGCGTCTTTTGGGAAACGTCGCGAAAAGGGGCACAATGTAGTCGGCAGGCGTTTACCGGAATCAGGTACGGCATTTGTAGAGGCCGCGACTGCCGGTGATATGCCTGAGCGATCAACTCACGGTCACGTCATGCGTTCAGAGAAAGTTTCCGAACCGGCGTCGCCACCACAAACGCGGAACGAGCTGCGGGCCTGGGTCCGCCAGCAACTGAAGCTGCCGGCTGGTCTCGAAACGTCGCTCCTGACCGCAATGGACGCGGTGTTCACGCGTCACGAGCGGCTCTGGCAGGAGTCGAAGCAAGAGGCGATTCAGGCTTTGTCGGCGGGCTTCGCCGACAAGATGGCGCGCGTGCACACGGAGCTTTCCGCCAAGGACGCCACCGTCAGCAGCATCTCGCGCTACTTCGAGGCGCTCGTCGCCGACCTCACCGATAAATCGCACCGCGATCCGAAGACGAAGCTGATGAACTTCGGCCGGTTCACCGACCAGCTCGAATCGTTTCTCGCACTCGAGCAGCGCGTGCGATGGTGCGCCGTCGGGCTCGTCGACATCACCGGGTTCAAGTGGTACAACGACGCGCTCGGCCACGCCGTCGGCGATCGCATCATCGAGCGCGTGGCCGCGCTGCTGCGCGAGCAGGTGCGGTCGGACGATCTCCTCGCGCAGGAGCGGGTCGGTGCCGGGCAGGAGGGCGTCGGTCCCCGGTCGCAGGATCTCCACGCCCGATTCGGCGGTGACGAGTTCTGCTTTCTGATCCCCGATCTTGCCGCCGCTCACCAGGCGCACGCCGTCGGCGAGCGGTTCCGCGAGGCGGTGGAGCGGTACGACTGGACGCTCGAGGATCAGCGCCTCTCGGTGCAGCCGGTCCGCGTCGACGTCGGCGTCGTCTGCCTCTGGCTGGGGAGAGTGTCGGAGCGCCGCTTCATCGCGCGCCGTCTGGCGGCCGACCTCATTCAGCGCGCCGACAAGTTGATGTACGAGGCGAAGGGCGAGCGCTCGGACCACATCCATCTCGTGTGCGCGAAGGTCGACAACGGCGCCCTCACGGATTTGAGCGACGAAGATTCCTCCAAGGTAGTTCACCCCGAACCATAGGTGTTACACTGACTGATTGGTGAATTGGTGAATTGGTGAATTGGTGAGTTCAGATCACCAGTGAGCGAAGGCGCCAAACTCGCGAATTGGCGCGCAGCGTGCCGTGTGGTGGGCGTAGTTCAGGGGTAGAACGCTGGTCTGTGGCACCAGAGGTCGCGGGTTAGAAACCCGTCGCCCACCCCAATCAAATCCTCCCGTTCGAGCTTCGAAGCGAGATCCCGTGGCAGACGTTGCCGAAAGAGCTCGGTTGCGGTCGTGGAGACGCGCGTTCGCCTGGCCCAACCGCGTCTGACGAACCTCTCAATCACAGCGCCTCGACAGACTCCTTCTAGTGCGTCTTGCAGGTTCGTACAGAGCGAAGCGCTTCGTGCTAAGCGAACGTGCAAAGCGCACTGGCATGCCTCGTGCCCGACTGCCAACCGTTGAGCGCTGCCACGGAGGTGTCAGGCGCAAATGAAGGCATGGCGTGCCGTACTGTGGCTGGCGAGCGCTCTGCCATTTCTGGCGAGGAGCGAAAACTCGGCGTTGCTCTTGCTGCTACGCGCATCGGCCGCCGGCATATTCGTCCTCACTGGCTGCAGCGCGGCAACGCCGCTGTCGCCCAGCGCGCGCTCCCAGCCGAGAGTGGACGTCCTGGAGTACGTCATTGGGGAGCCCTGGACCTGGCCGCGACTCGGGACACAGTTTCAGGCACAGCTCGTGGACCGCGAGGCGCGATCGGTCTGCTGGGTGAAGTACGCGCGCCCCGAGATGTTCGAATGCTGGAGCTGGGACGACGAATGGCTGTATCACGTCGTCGATCACGCCCTTGATGGAGACACCGGGGAGTCGTATACGTTCTCCGATGGCCGGTGGCTTCCCCGGACATTCGCCGGTGAGTGGTCGCTCGAGGTGAGCGACAACCGTATCCGATGGTTCGACCGGACGTGTGCGGCCACCGAGCACGGGGAACGCGCCGGCTTGCCCAGCACCGGGCTCTTTCCGTACGGCCTGCGCGCGTGGATTGAGCCTGAGCGCGACGTGGGGCCGCTCGGCGTCCGAGACGTACTCGTGTTGGAGTACGCGCCGCATACCCCGGGTCGCGCAGCGACCGGCGTCGAGCGATTCTATTTTGCCTGGAGCGCGGGGTGGTATCACTGGGAAAGCAGCCGCGGCGCAGCGACGTTTGATGCCCCGGGCGGGCCTGTCATCACATGGCACGGTCCCGGCTGCTGAGACCCGCTCTGACCCGGTCGACACACCGGGCAGGTGGCTCAATTTTTCAGGTCAATCCTTCGCGGATGAACAGCTCCTCCACCGCGCGGTGCGCCTCGTCGATCGCCTGGTTGGTGAACGCGGCGGCGCCGGCATCCGAATTCGCGATGGTGATCCGGCCGAAGCGCTGGCGGCCGATCACATGCGGCCGCTCTTCCTGCGGCACGTCGGGATCGCCGATCGTGTCGTACGTGTAGGCGTACCCGTACGGCCACCGGTTCACGGTGATCCCGACGATGTCCGATGCGGGATCGAAGCCGCCGCCGGCGAGCATACGTCCGAGCTGCCGCCGGATCTCGAGCTCGAACTGTTCGAACGACATCGACAGCAGCTCCTTCTGGCCGGCGCGATTCTGCTCGCGGCGCGGCAACCCGGGCCTGTTCGGGTTGCGCACCATGCGGACGATGATCGGCTCTTCCGGCGTGGTGACGCCGCGGTACCCGCCGAGCGTCGTTCCGGGATCGAGGCTCGTGCTCGTGTGATACATCCCGGGCGCGTTGATGTTCGTGACGGTCAGCGCCTTGAACGCCGTCCACTGTCTGACGAGGACGTTGTTGTACATCATCGGCACCTTGACGCCGTACTCGAGCGCTTCCCGCTGCCGCGCCGGGAGCTCGGGCAGAAGCGATGGAATCACGCCGTTGTAGCACGCGAGAATGCAGGTGCGTCCGCGCACGCCGTGCACTTTGCCGTCCCGCAGATAGGCGACCCGCACGGACGCCGCCTTCTCCGGCGGACCATCGTGCTCGACGCGCACGACCACGCTGCTCAACCGGATCCGCATCGCCGCCTTCGGCTCGTCGAGCCGGTCGTACGCGAGCCCCGCCTGAACGATCGTGTCCATCGCCGGCTTGCCTGGCAGCGCCGCCGGAATCATGCGGCTGATGAGCAACCGCGCGACTGACGCGTTACCGTCGGGGAAATGGAATGTATACGAGCCTTCCCTGAACTCTTCCTCGTGCGGCAAGCCCAGACCGTCGAACCCGAACGATCCGCGGCGCGCCGCTTCTAGCGCCGGCATCGTGTCCACGCGTTTGTTGTTGCGACCGCCGGTGCCCAGGAAGTACGGCAGCGCCTCCGGACTCATCTTCGCGATCGTCAGCAGGTAGTCCTGATAGCTGATCCTGGCGAGCCGCGTCATCTTCTCTTCGACGCTCAGGCCCGCCAGGTAATCCGGGTTCTTGCCGTAAATGCGAATCAGGTCCCGGCGCGCCGTCTCGGAGAGCGGCGCCTTCGCGAAGAACTCGGGCCACGGAAGGCGGCCGTTGCCGGGCACGAGACGGTCCACGCCGAAGTGCTCCTTGTCGAAGAACAGGCCGGGCCCCATCGCGAACTTCTGAAACAGGTCGCGGTTCTGGAATTCGGCGTTGCGCTCGACCTGAATGCCGAGATCTTCGATCAGCCGCTTGGCCGTGTAGCTGTACGGGTAAGGCGTCGCAATGCTCTGGGTCCCGCCGTAGCCGATATAGGTTCGTCCGTTGTACTGAAACTCGTTGCGCTTGGCGTGCCCGCCGAAGTCGTCGTGGTTGTCCAGGATGAGGATCTTCTGGTTCGTCCCCAACGCCTGCCGCCAGAAGTACGCGGCGGCGAGGCCGGAGATTCCGGCGCCGACGATCACCAGGTCGTAGTCTTCACGGGTGTCGACGTCGAGGCGCGGAAACTGCCGATACGCGCCCTGGCGCATCCGGCCGAAGCCGTCCACCGCCGCCGGATAGTTGCCCCGCAGTCCGGTGCGCGACGGTGGATAGTCGGCCGGGCGCGCGCCCGGCTGCTGCGCGGACAGGGCAGGCACGCCCTTCAACGCGGCGTATGCGCCGCCGATCCCGACGGCCACGCCGTTGAGGAAGTCGCGGCGATCGATCCGCCGGTCCATGCCGAGATCGCGATGCTCCTGCGAAGTACTCATGAATGACTCCGGCGAAACGTTTCGCCCAGATTGTAGCGTTACCTTACGAATTGTTCTCCAGGATTGTTGTAGGATCGCCGCGGAATCCGGCTTCGAAAACGGAGGACGACATATGATGCGGCGCATCCTTTTCGCATCCTTGCTGTGCGTGTCCGCGAGCCCGGCCGCCTCTCAGACCGTCAGCAGCACGGCCGGCGCCATCAACGGTACCGTTTCTGACAGCACGAGAGCCGTTCTTCCGGGCGTCACCGTCACGCTCTCCGGACCCGCGGTGATGGGAGCGCCCGTCGCCCTGACCGATCAAAGCGGTCTCTTTCGTTTCGCGTCGCTGTCGCCCGGCGACTACAAGCTGACGTTCGAGCTTTCCGGCTTCGCCACCGCGACGCGCGAGGCGATCCACGTGAGCCTCGGCTTCACCGCGACGGTGAACCTCGAGATGAGTCCGGCCTCCGTCGCGGAGACCATCACCGTCAGCGGCGCATCGCCTGTCGTCGATCTCCAGTCCACGAATGTCACGACCCACTTCGACACCGAAAAGCTGGCGACGCTGCCGGGATCGCGCGACTTCTGGGCGGTCGTCGCTCAGGCGCCGGCCGTCGCGATGTCGCGTCTCGACGTCGGAGGCAGCGGCGCCTTGACGCAGCAGCCCTACACCGCATATGGCCTCTCCAGCAGCGGCGGCGTCAACCGGGGCATGGTCGAAGGGATCATGGTGAATGAAGGCGCCGGCGGCGGCGGCAGCGACATGTACTACACGGACTACGGGTCGTACGCGGAGATTGCCGTCAACGCCGTCGGGAATACGGCGGAGATGCCGGCCCCCGGCGTGCTCAGCCAGTTGATCGCCAAGTCGGGGGGCAACGCGTACCACGGGACGCTGTATACCGACTACGAAACCGACTCGATGGAGTCGCACAACATAGACGAGGCGCAACTTGCGGCGGGTGTGACAGGCAGCAGTGTCCTGGCGGCTGTTGACACGAACCGCCTGACGGCCTTCAAGGACTTCAATGCGGACCTGGGCGGATTCATCAAGCGGGACAGGCTGTGGTGGTATGGCGCCTATCGCCGCACGAGCACGGGCCAGCGTTACCCGACGCTCGTTGACGATGTGCAGGACACGTGGGTGCCCGTCGGCACAGGCAAGATGACTTACAACATGACGCCGGTCCAGAAGCTCATCGGATATTTCCAGCACGCCGACAAGAATCAGCCGGACTATCTTGGTGCGATTCAAATCGCCGGCGGGCGCACCACGCCCGCGATCATGCACGCGGATACGGTGTGGAGCTCTCATTTTCCGACGGACGTCTGGAAGGTCGAGTACAACGCCGTGCTGAGCAACGCGCTGCTGCTGGAGCTCCGCGCGGGCACGTATCACTCCGTGTGGTGGCGGACCAGCAAGAGCTCCGCGCCTCGGGTCGAAGACACCGGCAACAATTTCGTCTCCGGCGGCGTGTACGGCATCAACTTCGATCGCAATCGCCCTCAGGTGAACGGAGCGATCAGTTACTCCAAATCAGGCTGGGGTGGCAGCCACAACTTCAAGTTCGGCGGTGAGATCATGCGTGACACCGTCGTCAACCCGTTCTACGGGTTCACCAGCGCGACCAACTCGTTGTCGCTGTTTGTCAACGGCGCGCCGAGCCAGGTGTATGTGTACCAGTCGCCGTCGTTCTCCCAGAGCGGCGTGTTGAGCGACGCGCTCTACGCGAACGACACGTGGCTGGTGAACAAGCGGCTGACGCTGAACCTCGGCCTTCGCTGGGATCGGCAGCAGGCTTTTCTTCCCGCGCAGGAAGGGCCGGCCGGCCAGCAGTTTGACGAGGTCGGCAATGTCATCACGTGGAACAACAACTGGGGCCCGCGCCTCGGCGTCAGCTACGACGTGACCGGCAATGGCAAGACCGTCGCCAAGGCCAGCTTCGGTCAGTTCTGGTTGTACCCGGGCGCCGACTTTGCCAGCAGCATCAACCCCAACGCCGCCACGTGGTACCGGCAGTACCGGTGGACGACCGATCTGAATCGCAACGGGGTGTGGGACCCCGGCGAGGAGACGGCATTGCTCGGCGTCTCTGGCGGCAGCGTGTCCACGGCGCTCGATCCGGCCCTGCAGAACACGTTCACACGTCAGGTGACGACCTATGTCGAACGCGAAATCGCCGCGAACTTCGGTGTTCGCACCGGATTCGTCTGGAACGGCCGGCGTCAGGTCCGCGCAACGATTCGCGCCGATCGGCCGTTCACCGGGTACAGCGTGCCGGTCCCGGTTCGCGATCCAGGTCCGGACGGGAGAGCAGGTTCGGCCGACGATGGCGCGACGGTCACGGCTTACAATCTGGCGCCGGAGTTCAGCGGCCTCACCGCCGTCAATCTGACGACGAACCTTCCGGATTCGGCCGACAGCGACTACTACACGTGGGAGATCACGGCCACCCGGCGCGAAATCGGACTCTGGTCTCTACTCGCGAGCTTCGCCGAAACGTGGAGCCGGGAGACCAGCCTGGGCAGCGGTACGTTATTCACGCCGAACGCGCTCATCAACACGGACGGCGCGCGGAACAGCTTCAAGACCTGGCAGGGAAAAGTTAACGCCACGCTGCGACTTCCCTATGCCTTGCGCGTCACGCCAATCTTCAGGCATCAGTCGGGAACGCCGTTCGGAAGAACCTTCGTCGCGGCCCTGAATTACGGCAACGCGACGATTCTGGCGGAGCCGTTCAATGCCGAGCGGACGCCGAACGTCAACGTGTTCGACCTCCGCTCGGAAAAGGCGACCAACCTGCAGCACGGCGCGCGAATCACCGGCTTCTTCGACGTCTACAACATCTTCAACTCGAATGCCGAACAGGCGCTGACCACGAGCTCGGGCAGCGCGTTCCTGCGGCCCGTGGCGATCACACCGCCCCGCGTCGCGCGGGTCGGGGTCAAGCTTCAGTGGTGAGTCGGGTGCGTGGTGCGACGTGCGAGGTGCGTGGTGCGACGTGCGAGGTGCGGCGAGCGGCGCGCGGCCTAAGAGTATGCTGTGCACGGTGTCAGACACCATGAATTTCTTACATGGTGTCTGACACCGTTGAAGGCGGGCCAAGGAGCCGATATGAACGCGAACGACCGCAGCCTCGGTATGCAGCGGAGGATCACGCGACGCGATTTCGTCAACGGCGTCAGCGTCGCGACCGCCGGCGCGCTCCTGATGCCGAAATGGGCGCTGGCCCTCGAACAGGATTACGCACCCGAGCAGGCGCCGGACTATTACCCGCCGGCGCGAACCGGCATGCGAGGCGACCACCAGGGCTCGTTCGAGGCCGCGCACCAGCTTCGCGATCGAAAAACCGTGGACCTCTCCGGCGCCGCCCATACCGGCGAGCTCTACGACCTCGTCATCGTCGGCGGCGGGATGAGCGGGTTGGGCGCGGCGTACTACTTTCTCAAGCACGTCGGGCGCGGCGCCAGGGTCCTCGTGCTCGACAACCACGACGACTTCGGCGGACATGCGAAGCGGAACGAGTTCCGTCACAACGGACGTCTGATCGCCGTCAGCGGCGGCACGCTCAACATCGAGGCGCCGACACGCTACAACGAGTTCGCAAAAGAGCTGCTCCGCGACATCGGCATCGACCTGGAGCGGTTCAGCGCCAGCAACACGAAGAATCGGGAGCTCTACCGCTCGCTCGGTTTGGGCAACGCCCATTTCTTCGACAAGGAGACGTGGGGCACGGATCGTCTGGTCGTGCGGGGCGCGGTCCCGGGAGGAGCCGGCCGAGGACGCGGCGGGCCTGGCGGCTACACGCCGGAGTTCCTCGCGAGAACTCCTCTTTCCGCGCACGCGCAACGAGACATGCTGCGGCTCTACGACACGCAACAACCCGACCACCTGCCGGGTCTTTCATCGGCGGAGAAGAAGAACCGGCTCGCGCGCATGAGCTACCAGGATTTCCTGTTGAACATCGTCAAGGTCGACAGAGAGGTCCTGTGGTTCTTCCAGCATTTCGGCGAAGGCAACTTCTGCGTGGGTGCTGACGCCACGCCAGCCCTGTTTGCGTGGCAGATGGGCCAGCCCGGGTTTGCGGGTCTGAATCTCGATCCGACGCCGGGCGGCGTGCTCGCCGATCTGCCCGGCGTTCAACATGGACGCCAGGTCGAGGCCGCGGAGAGGGCGGTGCATTTCCCCGACGGGAACGCGACGGTCGCACGGCTGCTCGTGCGCTGGCTGATCCCCGAAGCGGTCCCCGGCAAAACGATGGAGGACGTCGGCGCGGCGCAGGTGAACTACGCGCGACTCGATCGGTCCGGACAGCCGGCGCGCCTCCGGTTGAACAGCACGGTGGTGAACGTCCGGCACGACGGGGCTGCGGCGTCCGCAAAGGAAGTCGTGGTCACCTACAACCGCGGCGGCAAGCTGCACGACGTGCGCGGCAAGGCCTGCGTCATGGCGTGCTGGAACACGTTCATTCCGTACCTCGTCCCGGAGCTGCCCGCGAAGCAGAGGGACGCGCTGGCCTACGCGGTCAAAGGCCCGCTCGTCTACACGAGCGTCGGCGTGAAGAACTGGGACGCATGGCGGAAGCTCGGCATCAGCAATGTCAGCGCGCCAACGATGTTTCACACCAGTGTCGCGCTGACCGAAGCGGTGAGCCTGGGCGAGCTTCAGCACGCGCAGACGCCCGACGATCCGGTCGCGCTGCACCTGACCAAATCGATGACGGCGCCCGGCAAACCGCGCAAGGAACAGCACCGGATCGGGCGCGCCGAGCTGCTCAACACTTCGTTCGAGACTTTCGAGCGGAGCATCCGCGACCAGCTCGCAAGAATTCTCGGCCCGAGCGGCTTCGACCCCGCCCGCGACATCATCGCCATCACGGTGAACCGTTGGCCACATGGGTACGCATACACCTACAACAGCTTGTACGATCCAATGGAGTGGGTGTTCACGTCGACCAGCGAGCGACCGAACGTGGTCGCGCGCCAGCCGTTCGGGCTGATCACGGTGGCCAACTCCGACGCCGGCGCGAGCCCGCACACCGACACCGCCTTCTCGGAAGCGCATCGCGCGGTCGGTGAGGTGCTCGAGCGGCGGGCGATGCCGATCCTCACGCACCCGAGCGGGGACCAGGTGTAGGGTGACTCTCGTAGCGTCGCCGGTTCGGCGAGGCCGAAGCCTGGCGTTCCATCCTGCCGCGCTATCCGTTCAACGCCCTAGCGGTTGTGCCTTATCCGCGGCCGCACGCGGCGGCGAGACGACCAGCGGCAACAGCGCGGAGACGACCATGACCGCGGCGATCACGCGAAGCGGGCCGCGGTACGTTCCCGTCGACTCGCGCAGCCGCGCGATCAGCAACGGTCCGATCGCGCTCGCGATGCCCCACGCGGTCAGCATGAGGCCGTAAATGGGGCCGACGTTCCTCGAGCCGAAGTAATCGGCCACCGACGCCGGCATCGTGCCGAATCCTCCGCCGTAGCACATCAGGATCGCGAACGATACGATCGTCAGAACCGCGGCGGACGTCACGCCCGGCAGCATCCAGAAGAGCGCCGCCTGCACGAGAAACATCGCCACGAACGTCGCTCTTCTCGTGATGAAGTCGGACGTCCAGGCCCAGAACACGCGCCCGATCGCGTTGCCGACGCTCACAAGGCCCACCATGCTCGCGGCGGTGACGGCGCCCACCCCCGCCAGTTCCTGAAAAATCGGCGACTCCTGGGAGATCAGGGAGATTCCGGCCGTGATATTCAGAAGCAGAATGCACCAGAGGGCCCACCACTGCGGCGTTCTGAGCGCCTCGCCGAGCGTGAGCTCGCGCGCCGCGCGCTGCGCGACCTGCGACGCCGTGGGCGTCCACCCCTCCGGCCGCCATCCGGCCGGCGGGTTGCTCATGAACGAACCGGCGGCGACGGTCACGACGAGATACGCGATCCCGAGATATGCGAACGTGCGGAGGACGCCCACGCTTTCGATCAGTCGCGTCGCAATGGGCGCCGTCACGAGCGCTCCGGCACCGAAGCCTCCAACGGCCACGCCGGTGATCAGACCCCGCCGATCGGGAAACCATTTGACGAGGACCGCGACCGGGACGATGTATCCGAATCCAAGGCCGATGCCGCCCACGAGCCCATAGCTGACATACAGCCACCACAAGCGATGGTCAGCGAAGCTCGCGAGGAAGACGCCCATCCCGTACAACACACCGGCGGTGACCGCCACGACTCTCGGACCGGCACGATTCATCCAGAGACCACCGGGAAATGCGGAGAAGCCGAGCACGAGAATCGTGATGGTGAACGCCAGCGTGACCTGCGACGCGCTCCACCCGAACTGCTTCGCGAGCGGGATCCGGAACACACTCCAGGCGTAGACGGCGCCGAGCGCCATCTGCATGAGCACCGCGGCGACGGCGATGCGCACTCTGCTGCGAGGCCCTTCTATTTCTCGTTCTCCATCGCAAAGCAGCCGAACCCGGCCCACCTTGCGGCCTTCATGCTGACGGACGGAACGCGGGGGCAAACATGCGCAAAACCATCCGTCGGACGCTACGCGCCCCGAAAGTGGCTGTCAAGAGAGAAGAGGCGACAAACCCGCGTCGGTACTACGGTAGTATCTCCACCGAGGAGAGCGAGCCATGAGCATGCGTTCCGCGCTCGTATCAATCGCCGTCGTCGGGACCGTGAGCGCCGGTGTCATCGGCCAGCAGAATCCTCCGCCGCCTTCGCCCAGGCGGACGTCCCCCGCGCCCCTCGTGGTCGTCGGGCGCTCGAAGGTCGCGACGAAGTACGGCATCGTCGCCGCGAGCCAGCCGCTGGCGGCGCGCGCGGGCGTGCAGGTGCTCGAGCGCGGCGGCAATGCCGTCGATGCGGCCATTGCGACCAACGCCGTCATGGCCCTGGTGGAACCGTACTTCGACGGCATCGGCGGCGATCTCTTTGTGATCTACTACGAGGCGAAGACCGGAAAGCTGCACGGCCTCAACGCGGGCGGGTGGGCGCCCACCGGACTGAGTGCAGCGTTCCTGAAGTCGAAGGGCATCGAGCGGATGCCGAACCGGGGCATCTACTCGGTGACGGTGCCGGGGGCCGTGGCCGGCTGGGACGCCATGCGCGCGAAATTCGGCAAGCTGCCCATGTCCGACCTCATGGCGCCGGCGATTTTCTACGCGGAGAACGGCTTCCCTGTCTCGGAGGTGATTGCGGACGCGTGGGAACGGTCAACCGAGGGGTTGGCCGCCGAGCCTCACGCCGCGAAGGCCTTTCTCGTCAACGGCCGTACTCCCAGAGCGGGCGAGGTGTTCAAGAACCCTGATCTGGGGGGGTCGTTCCGGTTGATCGCGGAGAAAGGACGGGCGGGCTTCTACGAAGGCAGGACCGCGGAGGCGATCCTCGCGATCTCGCGCGAGAAGGGCGGCACGATGACCGCCGCGGATCTTCGTGAGTATCAGCCCGAATGGGTCGAGCCGATTTCGACGACCTATCGGGGCTGGACCGTGTCGGAGCTGCCGCCGAACACGCAGGGGATCGCCGCGCTGATGATGCTCAACCTGATGGAACCGTTCCCGATGAGCGAGTACGGGTTCCACAGCACCAGGGCGATGCACGTGATGATCGAAGCGAAGAAGCTGGCATATGCCGACATGCTTCGGTACGTCGCGGACCCGAAGTTCACGAAGACCCCGGTGCCGGCGATGCTGAGCAAGGAGCACGCGAAGGATCGCGCCCGGCTGATCGATCCGGCGAAGGCCGCGTGCAACGTGGAGCCATCGGTATTCGACGGCCTGACGAACTCCCCCGGCGGCGATACGATCTATCTGTCGGTGATCGACAAGGATGGCAACATCGTCTCGCTGATCCAGAGCCTCTTCGGCAGCTTCGGGAGCGGGCTGGTCGCGCCCGGCACCGGCATCATGCTGCACAATCGCGGCGGCCTCTTCTCCCTCGACGAGAAGCACCCGAACGTCCTGGCGCCGCGCAAGCGGCCGCTGCACACGATCATTCCGGCGTTCATGCAGAAGGGCGACATCAGGATTGGATTCGGGATCATGGGCGGGTTCAACCAGGCCCAGGCCCACGCGCAGTTTGTGGCCGACATCGCCGACTTCGGCCTCGACACGCAGCAGGCGCTCGAGGCAGGCCGCTTCACGAAAGGATCGTTCGCGGGCTGCGATGTGCAGATCGAGGCGCTCGTGCCGGAGAAAGTGAGAAACGAGCTCAAGGCGCTGGGGCACGACGTGCGGGTCGTCCCGCCGCGCAGCGGCACGTTCGGATACGGACAGGCGGTGATGAGCGACGGGGCCGGCGTGCATTTCGGCGCGTCCGAGCCGCGGCACGACGGCGCCGCGATTCCCGAGGCGCCGCCGATCTTCACGCGCCAGCAGAAGTAGCCAACCCAGCGCCGGCAGAAGTAAGCCCGCCCGGGGGACGGTCTGACGACCGTCCCCGACAACGTGCTCTCGCTACAACGTGCTCTCGCTGGGCGAGGCCGGCGTCGACCACCGGCGTGATATATCACTGGCGGTTCCGCAGCCCGCCTGCCGTTTCGACGCCGCAATCTTGATCAGATTCAGGCAGCGGTTCATTTCCTGCGTCGCGAGGTCCGGCGCGTCGAGCGTGTGCGCATGCAGACGACCGGCCGTTGTCGTGAGCGGCAGCAGAATCAGCGCCATCCGGACGGCTGAACGTAAACGCACGTCAGCTGCAGAGGCAAGGCTGATACCCGCGTGTTTGCTGAGAATCCGCGCCGAAAGCCCTCCATCAGATTACAAAACAGTCAGCGGCAGCCATCGTCTCGTTATCGGCGCGCCAGGAATCTTCATCGCGCCGACGCGGCCTTTCGACGGCTTCGCTCGCCGCGCCGACCTGCTCCATCACGAAAACCGTCGGCCCTCCGGCGTGACGCGGCATCGAACACGCTGGCGATGGCGCTATAATCCGCCCACATCAGGGGGTGATCGATGCACGATCGTCGCAGCTTCCTCAGGCACGCATCGCTGCTGGTTGCGGGAACGCAAGCCGGCCTCCTGCTCCCCTTCGAGCCTGCCACCGCCCGTGCGGCGGCCTGGCTTCAGGCGAACAACGGGACGAGCACGTCCGGGGTCGTGGCGGAGACCGCGTCCGGCAGGATCCGCGGAACGGCTGTCGAAGACATCAAGATCTTCAAGGGGATTCCGTACGGCGGACCGACGAGCGGGAAGCACCGCTTCATGCCGCCGAGCAAACCCGCGCCGTGGGCAGGCGTGCGCGATGCACTTGCCTTCGGGCCGAGCGCGCCCCAGAGGAATCCCGTCGCACGGCCCGCACAGTCATCGACGTCGGGCCAGGGCCTTGGCAAAGAAGACGAGGACTGCCTCGTCCTGAACGTCTTTACGCGCGGCGCGGACGCGGGCCGCAAGCGGCCGGTGATGGTGTGGCTGCACGGCGGCGGCTTCGCCACCGGCTCAGGGTCTTCCCCCGTCTACGACGGCACCAATCTGGCCCGCGGCGGCGACCTTGTCGTAGTGACGGTGAACCATCGGTTGAATGCGTTCGGGTACACGTATCTCGGCGACCTCGCCGGTCCCGAGTTCGCGCTGTCGGGCTGTGCCGGCATGCTGGACATCGTCGCAGCGCTGGAGTGGGTGCGCGACAACATCGGCGGGTTCGGTGGCGATCCCAATCTCGTCACCATTTTCGGCGAATCGGGCGGAGGCCGAAAGGTGGCGACGCTGATGGCGATGCCGGACGCCAAGGGTCTCTTTCACCGTGCCGTCATCGAGAGCGGGGCCATCCTGCGCCTGCCGACGCGCGAGGACGCCACGAAGGAAACCCAGATGTTGCTGGCCGAAGTCGGGTTGAAACCGAACCAGGCGCGCGACCTCCAGACCATCCCGGTCGAGCAGTTGCTGCGCGGCTACTATGCGGCGGCGAGCAAATTCACATCGAGCATCCCAGGGACGTTGACGCATTCACCGACGATCGACGGCAAGGCCGTACCGGGTCACCCGTTCGACCCGACGGCGCCCGCGGTCTCCGCTGACATTCCGCTGCTCATCGGCTACAACCGGACAGAGGAAACGCTCTTCCATCGCGGCAGCGAGATTTTCGATCTCGACGAGGCGGGGCTCAAGCAGCGCGTCAAAACAGTCATCGGCGGTGAACCAAATCGGGTCATCGACGTGTATCGCAAGGCGCATCCGGGGACCTCGCCGTGGGACCTCTACATGTTGATCGGCACCGATCATCCGCGAGGGACGTACACAAGAGAGCTGGCAAGGAGGAAGGCGATCCTCGGGCGCGCTCCGGTTTACCTGTATCGGTTCGACTGGGAGACGCCGGTCGGCGCGCCACACATGAAGACGCCGCACGCGATCGAGATCCCATTCGTGTTCGACAACATCGGCAAATCGGTGGCGACGACGGGAGACGCGCCGGAAACTCGGGCTCTGGCCGCCAAAGTCAGCGCGGCATGGGCGGCTTTCGCGCGGACGGGAAATCCGAATACGCCGCAGCTTCCACAGTGGCCGGCGTATTCGGCCGACTCGCGCGACACCATGGTGCTCAATCACGTCAGCCGCGTCGTGAAGGATCCCGATCGCGAGCAGCGGCTGATCATGGAACACGTGCTGAAGCTTGCGTGACCCGAACTGGAGAGGAAACACATGTTGCGGAGCTATGGAATCCCGGCCGGCCTCGTATCGGTGGCGTTCGGACTCGGCCTGTACGTCGGCGGCGGCGTGCAGGTCGACGCGCAGCGGAGCGCCCGCGTGTTGGAGGTCCGCCGGTACACCGCGAACGAGGGCAAGCTGGACGCGCTCGTCAAACGCATGCGCGAGGGCGAGGCGGCGCTGTTCGAGAAGCACGGCATGAAGGGTGTGTTCTACTCGGTGGCCGCCGAGGAGCCCGCGTCGCAGAACACCTACCTGTACGTGCTGGCGCACCAGAGCCGGGACGCCGCGAAGAAATCGTGGGACGACTTCCGGAACGACCCGGCGTGGAAATCGCTTCGGGATGCGTCGGAAGCCAACGGGCCGCTGGTGGGCAAGGTGGAATCGACGTTCGTGACTCCGACCGACTTCTCGCCGCTCAAATAGGTCAGGGCCCTTCGGGGCTGTCGCCGGTGAAATAGACCATGACGCTCAACCGGGCACTCCCTGAAGGGGCACAGCCATGAAGTCACGACGCGTGGTCTCGGCGCTCGCGCTTGCGATGGCGATCGCCGCGGGCACAGCGCAGTTCCATCCGCGCGCAGCGGCGGCGCCGCTGCGCGTGCTCCTCTCGGTCCCGGCCTCACAGACGACCGCGGCGCTCGACGGACGGATGCTGCTGCTCGTCTCGACCGACCAGCGGACCGAACC
>Ga0099827_10000212_pt1 | contig 23476 bp, 23 predicted proteins | sample CZO8metaG_FD_79339 | JGI IMG/M metagenome (GOLD analysis project Ga0099827, IMG submission 79339) | Vadose zone soil microbial communities from the Eel River Critical Zone Observatory, Northern California, USA - CZOApr15con1.8 metaG | ecosystem: Environmental > Terrestrial > Soil > Vadose zone ...
CGATCGCCGCCCCCGCAAGCACGGCCGCGGCGAGAAGAACGGCGACGACCGCGCGCCGCACGCGCCTGACCTCGTCGGCGCCGCGCACCCGCTCGTCCAGCACCTTGACGGCGACCGGACCCGACTCGCCCGGCACGAGCGTCGACACCGCGATGGCATCCGCGCCGAGACCGGCGAGCGCGTTGATGAGCGGCTGCACCATGGCCCGCGCCGTCGCCGCGACCGTCACGACGATGCGGTCGCCGGGCAAATCCGCCGGCGCGCTCCAGCCGAAGGCGGCGTCGCCCGCGCTCCACGGGGTGAGGCGGTCGATCTGCGCGCGCACGATGCCGTCGAGAAACTCCGCCGCGCGGCGCGGCAGCTCGAGCGGGCGGATCACGAACCGGTCCGGCCGCAGCACCAGCTCGGTCCGGCTCCGCCGCAGCAGCGCCGTCACGCTTGCCGGGGCCGCGGCGACCTTTCCGTCCTGGATCTGCAGGCGCTCGCGCATGGACGAGGCCGGCGCCTCCTGTCCGGATGTTTGCAGCGCGAACGTGCCGCCGGCCTCCTCGATCAGCCGCACGCTGCGCGCGGCCGCGAACCGTCCAAGGATGGCGACGATCTTCGCGGCGACGCAATCGATGAAGCGCGAAAAGCCGTCGGCGGTTTGCCGCAGGGATGCCATTTGGTTGCTCTAGCTCGGCCCGTCGAAATCGTCGCGCCAGGACAATACACGAAACGGCTCGGGGCCATCCTCGAGAAGGAGGATGACCGCCTCGGCGCGCACGCGCCGCCCGTTCTCCAGGTCCATGCGCACGCCGACCCGCATCGCCTTGCTGGCCTCGCTGGTTGCACTGCTCTGCTCGGTGCCGACGAGGCGAAGGAGGAATTGCGCGGCCTGCGGTCCGGTCCCGCGCTGGCTGAGCACGGCGTAGAGCCGATCCGGCGTCATGCCGGGCAACGCCGCGAGAACCTCGGGCGCGGCGTCCATGATGTTGACCTCCGGCCGGCCGCTGAACACCGTCACGAAGGGCAGCGCCCGCTCCACCAGCGCCGGCGGCAGCCCGAGAACGAGCGACAGCTCGCCGACATGCGCGAACGGCGCCTGGCGCGGGCGATAGCTCAGGCCGGCGGTCCGATAGGCGGGACCTTCGACGTCCGGCGCGTCGGCGTCGCGCGTCGTGCGCCAGCCGACGATGCGGTCGGCATAATAGGCGGCGTTGGCGTAAGGCGCGCCCAGCCCGGCGAGCAGTCCGGCCAGCAATTCCCGGGACGCCATGTTGAGGTCGATGCGGGCGGCTTCCGAACGGAACTCGACGGCGACAGTGGCGCGCCCGAGGCGAAACAAGAAATCCCCGCGCGAGGGCCGCGTCTCGGCATCGGCCGAGGTTACCCGATAGGCGGTGAGCTCGAGCGCCGCCCTGGTCAGGGCCTCGGCCTTGAGCCGGTCGTCGTTCACGCTCAGGCCGGTCGCGGCGTTGATGACGTAAACGGCGTAGATCGCGGCGAGCGTCGCCAGCGCGCCGAGCATCCACAGGACCGCCACCACGATGAATCCGCCGTTACCTCTCCCCGCTTGCGGGGAGAGAGCCTGCCCCGGACTTGATCCGGGGTCGACGGCCGAAGGCCGTCGGGTGAGGGGGACTCTCGGCACACCGAGTTTGCCGCGCGGCATCCGACAGCGCATGGCGCTCACAGTTCCTTCTGGCCGGCCGGCAAGTCGGCCGGTTTCTTGCCGCAATCGCGGGTGTCCTTGGCGCGCGTGCAGTCCGCCGGCGCGGTGATGTGAACGAGGGCGGCGGTGGAGGCCGACAAAGTCTGTCCGGTCGCCGCATTGCGCACGGTCACGCGGACGGCGCTCGGCAGCTGATCGGCCTCGATCCAGGTCGCGCGCCACGCCCGGTCCGGCCCCGCATAGGCGAGCGACACGCGGTAGGGCGCGCGCAACAGCACGACCGGATCGGCGAGCTTGCGCGCGTCGAAGGCCACGTTGGGGTCGAGCGGGACGAACGGCGCGCGCACGCGTACCAGCGCGAGGCCGCGCGCGTCGGCGGTTTCCGCGATGCGCACCACTTCGAGGCCGGGCCGCGCGTTGGGGCCGACGGCGGACCGCACGAACGTGACGGAGAGTTCCCGGCCCTCGAACAACGGCCGGCTGGTCACGGCGTAGGGCGAGACGAACTCGGCGGCCGCGAGGTCCGCCACCAGCCGCTCGAGGCCGAGCGCCAGCAGCTCGGTCCGCTGCACGCGGGCGAACCCGCGGTTCCAGTTGGGCAGCCACTGCGACGTCACCGTGGCGAGCGCCGCCAGGATCGCCACCATCAGCGCGGTCGCGATCAGCGTCTCGATCAGGGTGAAGCCGGCTTGGCCGGACGACAGAGAACGGACGACAGAGGACGGATCATCTGTCCTCTGTTCTCTGTCGTCTGTTCTCTGATTCATCCGTCGGTCCTCCGGCGCAGCCGCACCGTGTCGATGCGCAGGATCGCTCCGGTGGGCGACTGCACCCTGGTCACGACCGTCTGCGGCACCCAGGGCGAGGGCAGGCGCGGGTCGACGAAATTCGCAACGAACGGCAGCACGTCGATGCGCCAGCGATGGCCGGCGATCCGGCCGGACGAGGCGCCGGGCACCAGCTCGGTCCGGTCGGGCAGGGCGGCGTCGACCGCGCGCGCGGTCTCGACGAGCGAGAGGCGCTGATCGATCGATTGGGTTCCGCGCACGGTGGTCGCGATCAACGCGCCGATCGCGCCGAGCGCCACCGCGACGATCGCGAGCGCCACCAGCACTTCGATGAGCGTGAAGCCGGCGACCGTGCCGCCGTGCGCATCAACTCTTGACAGAAACAACCTCGACACCTCCGGTCAGCCAGTTGACGCGAATCTGGAAGCCCATGCCCGGCCGCGTCAGCGCGATCGTTCCGCCGCACGAGCGGCCGGACGCGAAGAAATCGATGGTCGTCCCGGCCGGGCGCTGGTCGCAGCGGGCGGCCAGCAGCGCCTCCATGCCGATATCGTCGGGCAGGCGCACCATGCGGCCGGTCGTTCCCGAGCGCACCGTGCGCGCCATCGCGTTGACCTCGGTCGCCACGCGGGCGCGGCGCCGGATGGCGGCGTAGCGGTCCTGCTTGATCAGCGTCGCCATCTCGAGCGCGTAGGCTTCAAGCCGCGCATGCGAGGTCCCGCGCGGAATGGCCGGCAGGATGATGGCGGCGAGGATCGCGATGATGGCGACGACGCAAACGACTTCGAGAAGGGTGAAGCCGCGCTGCGCCGTCAGGCGGTCATTGCGCCCAGCTGACGATATCGGCCGCCGTGCCCGTGCCACCTTCCTGCCCGTCCGCGCCGTAGGAGATGATGTCATAAGGTCCGTGCTCGCCCGGCGCGCGATAGAGATAGGGGTGTCCCCACGGATCCTTGGGGACCGCGCCGCCCTTCAGATAAGGCCCGTTCCACGCGCTCAGCCCGCCCGGGCGCTGCGCGAGCGCGTCGAGGCCCTCCGCGCTCGAGGGATACCGTCCGGCGTCGAGATAGAACAGGTCGAGCGCGCTCGAAAAGCTCGCGATCTGTATCTTCGCCGCCTTCGCCTTCGACTCGCCCAGGTAGTTGATGACGCGCGGCCCGACCAGCGCCATGATGAGCCCGATGATCGTGATGACGACCAGGATTTCCACCAGGGTGAAGCCGCGCTGGCGGCGCTTCGCCCGTCGACCGGCCGCTCGGGTCGGCATGCCCGGGTGAATCATACGAACCCTCTCTGTTTCATCCGACGATTTGGCTGACCGACAGCAGCGCGGTCATGACCGAGACGATCAGGCCGCCGACGACGATGCTGATCGTGACGATCGCCAACGGGCCGGCAATGCCGACCACCCGGTCGAGGCTGCGCTGCAGCTTGGCTTCGTAGAACTCGGCGACGCGACCGGCGAGCATCGGCAGCTGTCCCGTCTCCTCCCCCAACCGTAACATGCGCACCGCCATGGTGGGAAGCGCGGCGGTGTCGGCGAGCGCGTCGGACAGCTTGCCGCCGTGCCGCACCCGGTCGACGGTCTTGCTCCACGCCGTGGCGTCGCCCGTCGCCGTCATCATGTCGCTCAGGATGCGCAGCGTCGTCGTCAGCGCGACGCCGCTCGAGAGCAGAACGCCAAGATTGCGGCAGAACAAGGCCGTGCGGTGGAAGCTCAGCACCGAGCGCAGCAGCGGCAAGCGGGCGGCCGTGCGCATGAGGCCGGCGCGCACGCGCGCCTGGCGCAGCAGCAGCCAGCCCGCGAGCAGCAGCACGACGAGCACGATCCCGACCGCGTCGGTGTGCCCGCGCAGGAAATCGGACAGGCCGAGGAACGCCACGACGATCGGATCGAGCTTGGCGTTGAAGTCGCGCAGGACCGCGGCGAACTGCGGCAGCACGAACAGCAGAAAGAAGGCGAGGACCGCGCACGCGGCACACAGCACGAACGCCGGGTAGCGCAGCGCGTCGGCGAGGCGGCGGCGCAGCGCCTCGGCGCGCAGGCGCTCCGCACCGAGCACCTCCAGGATATGGTCGAGCGTGCCCGAGGCTTCGCCCACCCGCACGAGCGCCACGTACATCGGCGGGAACAGGGCCGGATGGGCGGACAGGGCCTCGGCAAAGCTTTCCCCGGCGAGGACCGCGGCCCGGATCTTGGCCACGGTCGGGCGCAGGCGGCCGACGTCGATATCCTGCGCCAGCAGCTCGAGCGCGTCGTTGATGCGCGCCCCCGCCTTGAGCAGCAGCGCGAGGTCGCGGGTGAAGACGGTGACGTCCTCGGCGCGCGCGCGCGAGAGCAGCGAGAGGCCGAAGCGCGCCGCCGACTTTTCCTCGGTGACGGCCTCGATCGGCACGAGGCCGAGATACTCGATGCGATGGGCGACCTCGGCCGCGGTCGGAGCCGAAATCGATCCGCTCACGACTTCGCCGCTCTGGGTGAGCGCGCGGTAACGAAAGCTCGGCATGGCGTCACCGCACCGAGGTGACGCGCAGGACTTCGGCCGCCGAGGTCATGCCGGCGCGGCACTTGGCGATGCCGTCGTCGGTCATGGTCGTCATGCCGTGCTCGACCGCCGTCTTGTCGAGCGCGACCGCGTCGGCGCCGGCGGCCACCATCTTGCGCACGTCCTCGACCATTTCGAGGATCTCGAACACGCCGGTGCGGCCGCGATAGCCGGTGCCGCCGCAGCGCTCGCAGCCGGCCGGCTCGTGCATGGTTTCGCCGGCGCGCAAGCCGAGCATGGCGTAGCGCGGGTCCGCGGCGAGGTCGCGCGTCGCCAGCACGCGCTTCGCCCTGCAGCGATCGCACAGGACGCGCACGAGCCGCTGCGCGATCACCGCGCGCAGCACGGATCTGAGCAAGAAACTCTCGACGCCGAGATCGAGCAGCCGCGGCACCGCGGCGGCGGCGGTCTCGGTGTGCAGCGTGGTGAGCACCAAGTGGCCGGTCAGCGCCGCGTGGATCGCGATGTTGGCGGTTTCCGGGTCGCGCACCTCGCCGACCATGATCACGTCGGGGTCCTGGCGCACGAACGCGCGCATGGCCGCCGCGAAGCTCAGCCCGATCGACGGCTTCACCTGCGATTGGTTGACGCCGTGGATCTCGTACTCGACCGGGTCCTCGATCGTCAGGATCTTGCGCGTGGCTTCGTTGAGGATCGAGAGCATGGTGGCGAGCGTCGTCGTCTTGCCGCTGCCCGTGGGCCCGGTGATCACGATCATGCCGTGCGGCAGCGCGAGCAGGCGCCGCAGTTTTGGCTCGTCCGCGCCCAGCAGCCCGAGCTTGCCGATCTCGAGCAGGCCGCGGTCGCGCGGCAGCAGGCGGATCACCGCGGATTCGCCGTGCTGGGTCGGCATGGTGGCGACGCGGATGTCGATGTCCGAGCGCGCGACGCGCAGCCGCGCGGCGCCGTCCTGCGGCAGGCGCCGCTCGGCGATGTTGAGGCCGGCGAGGATCTTGATGCGCGAGATCAGCGCCTGGGGCAGCGCGCCGGCCGGCGTCGGCACGGCGCGCAGCAGTCCGTCGACCCGCATGCGCACGACCAGCCCGTTGCGGAACGGCTCGATATGGATGTCGCTCGCGCGCAACTCCATGGCCTTTTCCAGCAGATCATTGACGGCGCGAACGACCGGCGCGCCGCTGGCGAGGTCGCGCAGGCTCTCGATGTCGTCGTCGGCGCGCGCGAGCGCGGCCTCCGGCACGTCCGGCGAGCCTGAGCCTTCGCCCAGCCGTTCGGCGAGCACCGTGGCGATGTCTTCGAACGAGGCGACCTCGATCTCGACCGGCCCGCCGAGCACGATCTCGGCCGCCCGGATGGCGGCGGCGTCGCTCGGGTCGGCCAGCGCCAGTTTCAGCCGGCCGTCGGGGGCTTGGTAGGGGAACACCGTGGTCTCGCGCAGGAAGCGCTGGGAGAACGGCGTCGTGATGGCCGAGGCGGCGATCAGCTGGGGCAGGCCGACCCGCGGAAGGGCGTAGAAGCGCGCCACCTCCTCGGCGAAGTCGTTGGCCGAGAGCTCGGTCGATTCCCACAGCTTTCGCAGGCTCGATTCAAGGTTCTGTTCCTTGGGCGAGCCGGAATTCGAGTTCAGATTGGAGATAATATAGTTCTTGCCCGAGAGATGTCTGGCAAAGTCCGCGACTATATTGACGGTCATCGACACGTCCACCTGTGCAGATCGGGAAAATCTCGATCTTTCCCGGCCGAAGTATTTTTGCTTGACGGATAATCGAAACTTAGCGATGGTGTAAATCTCTGTCAATAATCAGCTTTCTGCTGCGGTTGCAAAGTCGACGATCGTTGCGGGTGGGACAGTTGTTGGCGTCGTGCAGGGTGCCGCGGACGGGCCGTGTGCTCCGCGCCGGTTTGGCGGGGGCATGCTGCATTGCTGTCGGCGCGCTGCTCGCCGCCTGCAATCTCGCTTCGATCGGGCAGAGCGGCCACGACATGCCGGACGCGACCGACCGGGTCCGCTCGACCGACCTGCAGCCGCGCTTTCCCCAGCCGCAGCAAAACGCCAGCACCGGGACCTCGGCGGGTCCGCGCGCGGCCGCCTATTACGGCAGCGCGTCCGGACCGCAGGTGGTGCCGCAGCCGACCGCGGCGGGCGGCGAAGGCTACGACTTCAATTTCGAGAACACGCCGGTCACGACCGTCGCCAAGGTCATCCTCGGCGACATTCTCGGCGCCGGCTACACGATCGATCCGCGCGTGCAGGGCACGGTGAGCCTCGCATCGGGACGCCCGGTGCCCAAGAACGACGTGCTGTTCGTGCTCGAAAGCGCGCTGCGCACCGCCAACGTGGCGCTGGTGCGCGATCGCACCGGCTATCGCCTGGTGCCCGCCCCCGAAGCGGTGGGCAGCGGCACGGTCGACAGCGCCGGCCGCTCGGAGCCGGGCTACGGCATCACCGTCATCCCGCTCCAGCACGTCTCGGTGCAGACGGTCACCAAGCTGCTCGACAGTTTTGCCGCGAAGCCCGGCACGATCCGCGCCGATCCGTCGCGCAACCTGCTCGTGGTCCAGGGCAGCGGCGCCGAGCGGCGGGCCGCCGTCGAGACCGTGTTGAGCTTCGACGGCGATTGGATGCGCGGCCAATCGGTCGGCATCTATCCGGTGCGCAACACCACGCCCGAGCCGCTGATCGGCGAGCTCGAGAAGATCATGGATTCCGGCGAGGGCGGGCTGAGCCAGAACATGGTGAAATTCCAGGCGGTCGGCCGGCTCAATGCCATCCTGGTCGTCACGCGCAAGCCGGAATTGCTGCGCACCGCGGCGACCTGGATCAACCGGCTGGACAGCTCGGAAACCGCCAGCACCGGCGTCAAGGTGTACCGCCTTCGCTATGGCGATGCGCGCCAGGTGGCGCGGCTGCTCAATGATATTTTCGTCGGCAGCGGCGGGGGCGGCGCGCTCGACTCGGCCGCGAGCCAGATCGCGCCCGGCGCCGGCACCACCACGCAGACGACCGTCGATCGGCTGACCGGCGGCACGGTGGGAGCGACGAGCTCCATCATGCGACAGGCGCAGAGCCCCGGCGGCCTCTCGGGCGGCATCGGCTGCGGGGGCCTCGGCGGCCCGCTCGGCGCCTCCTCGACCACCTCTACGCCAACCACCGCTCCGGGCGCCGACCTCGCCGGCGGGGGGCTCGGCGCCAACCGGCTGGGCGGCGCCGGCGCGCCGGGGGGGACCGGGTCGGCGATCCTGCCCGGCGTCCGCATCACGCCCGACGTCGTCAACAATGCGCTGCTGATCTACGCCAACCAGGAAAACTACAAGATCATCGAGCGCGCGCTGCACCAGATCGACCGGCCGCAGCTCCAGGTCGCCATCGACCTGACCATTGCCGAGGTCACGCTCAACGACAAGCTCAATTACGGCGTGCAGTTCTTCCTCACCAGCGCCAACCTCGGCGCGCCGACCGGCACCGGACAGATCATCAACACCGCGATCACCCAGCCGTTGGCTCAGGTCTTTCCCGGCTCCAACCTCCTGATCGGCTCGCTGGCCAACCCGCAGCTCATCATCAACGCGCTGCACAACTATACCGACGTCAAGGTCCTCTCCAATCCGTCCCTCGTCGTGGTCGACAATCAGGTCGCGACGCTGCAGGTCGGCGACCAGGTGCCGATCGCGACCGGCACCGCGACGGTGCTCAGCGCCAACAACGCCGTCGTCAACACCATCAATTACCAGAACACCGGCATCATCCTGCGCGTCATTCCGCGGATCAATTCCAACGGCAACGTGATGCTCGACGTCGAGCAGGAGATCAGCAACGTCGCCGACACCGCCGGCAGCGCGACGTTGACGCCGACGATTTCCCAGCGCCGGGTCAAGAGCTCGCTGTCGGTGGCCACCGGCCAGACGGTGCTGCTCGCCGGCCTCATCAGCGAAACGCAGAATCGCTCGCGCTCGGGCATTCCAATCCTCGATCAGCTTCCCGGCATCGGCGACGCCTTCGCCACCAACAACGGCCGCGGTCTCGTGCGGACCGAGCTGATCATCTTCATCCGGCCGCAGATCATCCGCGACAGCGTCGATGCCTCGGTGGTGGCGGAGGAGCTGCGTTCGCGGCTGCGCGGCGGCAAGATCGGCTCCGTCGATCCGCCCGGAGCCGTGGTGCCGCGCGCGCCCGCGATCGTGCGATGACCGGCCGCAACGGCGTGCCGACACGCCGTGCCTGAGGATCCGCCGGATCCCTCGCGACCGATCAGCAGGATTGCCACGGGCTTGACCCGCCGGGACTTGTGCGCGTTCGCCGCCATCGGCGCTGTGGCGCTTGCCGCCGCGGCGACGAGCCTCGCGGTTGCGCCCGGCCTGCGCGGCGTGCTGGGCGCGGGCCTCGCGCTCGCCATGGTGGCGATCGCCGCGATCGACGCGCGTCATTTCATCATCCCGGACGTGCTGAGCGGCGCGGCGTTTGCGCTCGCGCTGGCGAACGCGGCCATCGATCCCTGGGGGACGGTGCTGGAGGGCCTCGGCGCGGCCGCGCTGCGCGGCGCGGTGCTGGCGGCAAGTTTTTTTGCGTTGCGCGCAGTCTACTATCGCATCCGCGGGCGGGAAGGCATCGGGCTTGGCGACGTCAAGCTCGCCGGCGTCGCCGGCGCGTGGCTCGATTGGACGACGATCCCCATCGCGATCGAGATCGCCGCGCTGGCGGCGCTCGCGGTCTATCTGCTGCGGCAGTTCGCCGGCCGCCGCCCAGTCAACGCCATGGCGCGGCTGCCGTTCGGCCTCTTTCTCGCGCCGGCGATCTGGCTCGGCTGGCTGCTCGACGCGACGCTGCTCGCTTCCTGACGGACCTGATAGAGGTTACTCGTACGGCCAGTGCGAATAGATCACCGGGCGTCCCGCCTGCCATTCGACGGCGCGGCGCTGGGCTTCGGTGAGCTGGCGCAGCGAGAGCTTCGAGGACACCGCGTCGCGTATGCGCAGCCAATATTGCCGCTCTCTCGGGGTCGCGTGCGCGACGGCGAGGTTGAGCCACGTATAGGCGATGACGTAATCCTGCGGCACGCCATGGCCCTTGTCGTACATGAGGCCGAGCATGTACTGGGCCGTCGGGTCGCCCTGCTCGGCGGCGGAGCGATACCAGTTGGACGCCACGATGCGGTTCTGCACCACGCCGCGTCCATTGGCGTAGAGGAAGCCCATGTAGGTCTGCGCCCGGGGGTCGCCGGCGGCGGCGAGCGGCAGCAGGATCTGCGCCGCGCGGGTGTAATCGTGACGATTGAAGGCGGCGATGCCGGCTTGCAGCGGCCCGGCCGCCGCGCTGCCGATCGAGGCCAGTGCGACAAGCACGGCGCCGAGGACGATCCGTTTGATCATGTACGCAACCTCCGCCACGCTCTGATTATAGGGTAGCGAATGGCGAATAGCGAATAGCGAATAGGGAGGAATGGGGCCACCTCTTTACTATTCGCTACTCGCTATTCGCTATTCGCGTGAAACTTGTCGCACGACAGCGAATTATCCAGAGGGGGTCACCGAACGGGAGTATCGCGCCATGCCGGTCAGGAAGATGGCTCGCAGCCCCAGCATCGTCGGCGGCGCCGAGGCGGTCGGCGAGGCGGTGCAGAAAATCGGCGGACGGGCTTCGGACGCCCTGCAGGATGCCGGCGCGGCGGCGCGGGAAACCCTCGCCGACGCCGTCGAGGACGTGCGCGACCGGATGGCCGCGATCGAGGATGCGCTCGAGGAGATGACCGTCGATCATCCCAAGACCATGCTCGGCCTCGCCCTGGCGGCGGGCTTTGCGCTCGGCCTGATCTATCGCGCGAGCCGCGGACGTGCGTAGGGTGGGTCAGCGCCCGAAGCGCGCGTAACCCACCGATCCCTTCAAGCAAGCTCGTCGGCGAACGGCGGGTTACGGCGCTTCGCGCCTAACCCACCTTACGAAATATCGCACGAGCCGCGGGCGGTATCGGGCGCACAATGTGGCCGCGCTGCGCGCTCGATTGTCGTTCGGGTGTGTCCCCCACGCAACAGCCAAGGCGCGACTCCCGTGCTATGGGATGTGCGGGAAGCGAGAACAACGAACAAGATCGAGGGGTGTGTCATGTTGGTGCGTGTCGCGGCTGATGGCCGGCTCCTGGGGTTGGACACCGGAGACTGGTCCACGCTGTTGGCCGGTTTCGCGCTGTCGGCCGGGCTGCTCGCCTTATTCATCTGACGCGGGAATCGGCAGGCGCGGCGCCGCCGCTGCGGCGGCGCATTATCTGCCGCGAGGCTCCCGCGATCCAATCATCGCCATAATGTCCTGATTGAATTTTGCGTTCTGTCGTTCCTGGTATCTCCTGCTGCCTGTGCCGTGCCGCTCGGGGATGGGGCGTGAGACGCGGCATGTTCAGGTAGCGTTCGCGGTGGGGCAGGGGGCAACGTGTCGGGGGCAAGCGATTCGATCGAGCCGGGCAGCCAAGGGCTGCCTCCGGACGCATTGCCACGAGGTTCATCCACGCCTGCGCCCGCCGATGCGGGTCTCCATCCGGCCGATATCGTTCGACAGGCGGAGCAGGCGCTCGCCGGCGAGCCGCTGCATCTGGGCGCCGAGCGCTCCGGCGGCCCGGCCCTGCGGCTCAAGCTCGATGCCCGGCTGAAGGCGTTCACCGGGGCGCTGCGCGAAAAAAAGTTCCTTGGCTGGGACGCGATCGCGTCGCGCCGTCCGCCGGCGACGCTCGGGATGTGGCTCGGTTGCGCGGCCGCGGCGCTTGCCATCTGCATCGTCCTCTTCAGCCTTCCGGTCGACTGGCGCGCGCCGTCCTTCACCATTGCCTCGGCACCCGAGGAGCAGCGCTGGCCGTCGAACGCGCCGGATCTGCCGCCCGCCGAGGAACGGCCGCCGGTCGGCGCCGGCCTTCAGTTCAGCCAGGCCAACATGCGCTACTGCACCTTCCAGCAGATCCGGCTGGAGGCCGTGGGGCCGCTCATCGACGCCGCCGACCTCGGAGTGTTCAACGCCCACGTGGACGATTGGAACGCGCGCTGCCCGCGCTACCGCTATGCGCCCGCCGACAAAGAGGCGATCGACGCCGAAGCCGCCGCCCGCCGGGCCCTGCTCGAAGCGGAAGGCCGCGCGCTCATGAGCGGGTGGCGCCGCAAGATCGCCACCACCGGCGCCGCCTCGCTGACCGGGGGCGACGCATCGGCCGCCGAGCCGTTGCCGCTGCTCATCCGGCTCGGGCGCGCCTCGGCCGACGATCCCGATCGCGATGCCGGCGTGCCGGCCAAATTGCCGTCGCTGGCGCTGTTGCGCGTGGACGTCGCCATGCGCGTGCAGAAGCGCCTCAACGAGCTCGGCTACGTGATTGCTCCGGCCGACGGCACCTGGGGGGCGATGTCGCGCAATGCGCTGCGCCGGTTCAAGGAAGCGAACGGACTGCTCGTCAACGACGCCTTCGATGCGGAGACCGCCGCGCGGCTGTTCTCGACCGCGGCGGTGAACGCGCCGCCCGGCGCGATCTCGCCGGACGATGCGGTCGGCGCGATCGAAACCGCGTATCCGCCGCCGCCGGCCGCCGGCATGAACCCGCTCAACCGCGCCGACGGCCAGCGCATCCAGCGCCGGCTGGCGGCACTCGGCTATTACGCCGGACGCGGCGACGGGCCGTGGGGCGCCGCCTCGCGCAGTGCCTTGCGCAATTTCAAGCTCATGAACGGACTGCCCGACAACGACGAATGGAACGCCATGACCGAGGCCGTCCTGCTCGACGAGCAGGCGGTGCGCGCCACCCGCAAGCCCGGCTGCTGCCGCCAAGCGTCCGCCGTCGGCGAATGCGAAGCCGAACGAGCTGACCGCGTCGTCCGCGACGGGCGACGCCCCGCGGCCTCGCGCACCCGTTCCCGGCTCGTCCACGGCGCGGCCGCCTGCGGCGGGCGCGCCGCGCTAGAGCATTTTCCGGAAAAGCCTGCCCCGGACTTGATCCGGGGTGGACACCGGTTTTCCGCAGAAAATGCGATCAAGTAAGGAATCAAAGCGCGGGGGCCGTCCGGCCGCTCAGAACAGCGTGTAGATGAAAGGCGCGATCGCCGAACCCTTGGTGAGCACGATCAGGCCGCCCATGACGGCAAGCATCACGACGACCGGCATCAGCCAATATTTCTTGCGCACCCGCAGAAACATCCACAATTCGCCGAAGATACGCAGCATCCTCGTCCCTCTCCGAACCGGCGCGTCATTGGTGAAATGAACGGCTCGCGTCGGCCGTGCCGGGCACGGGATAGCGCCCATGCCGCGTCGTGTCCATAGTACGCGATCCGCGCATGATCTTGCACGTCCTGCGGCCGCCGCCGCGATCATGCCATGCCGTTGCAGGACATGGCTCGCCAAAGTAAGAGGGACGGGGCACCCGATCCTCCGGGCGCCTGTTGCAGGTCGTTTCAATCCAAAAATGCACGATTGCTTCGGTAGCCGATGACGGTTCGACTCAAGCCCCTGCTCGTCAATGCGGCGCTGGCGATCGTCTCCACGCTCGTGGCGTACACGCTGATGGAGTACGCGCTCTTTCGCGTGCTCCTCCCCGAGATGCCGCTCGGTATCCGACCGCATCTTCCCGACGTCGCCGACGTGCTGACGCAGAATTCCAAGGCCGATTATCTGCCGCACGATTATATTGCCCTGCTCGGCGACTCCTATGCGGAAGGACTGGGCGAGTGGCTCGTGCAGGCCAAGGGGGACCGCGCCAAGCCGTTTCATTCCGCCAACGTCATTCAGGAGCTGACCGGCCGCGACGTGGTGACGTTCGGCAAGAGCGGCGCCGGCAGCGCGGAAGCCATCGTATTGCGTCCCGCCCGCATATTTCCGGAATCGCGATGCTCGGTATTCCCCGCCATCGAGCGTCCGCGCCAGATGTTCATCTATTTCTATGAAGGCAACGACATGGAGGACAATGTCAACTTCCTGCTCAAGGTGCGCGACCGCTACGGCCGCTACGACGCCGACGCGATCGATCGCTATCTGGCCGACGTCTACGGCGCGTCATACCCCTGGCATTGTCACCTGCAATTGCTGGACACCGCGATCAGGATGGCGCAGTTCCTTTATCAATACTACCTCGGCAGGATCGACATCGCCTATTGCGGGCACCGGGCGCCGCATGCGAACCGCATCGTCGCGGGCGGGCGCACGGTGGAGGCGCCCCCGCTTCTCGGGCCGGCGCCGGCCCTCAGAGACGAGCATATTCTGCTGGGCATGGACGTTCTGGCGCGTTCGCTGCACTGGCTGCGGCACCGCTTCGAAGACGTGCCGATTACCGTCGTGTACGTTCCCGGGCCGCTCTCCGTTTATCGTCTGGCCGGAGAGAACGCTTCCTACTGCATCAGCTATAACATCGGCTCGGTGCCCGGCGCCAAGGTGGAGCGAAACAGCGATTTCATGGCCGGCCGCGTGCGCGAGATCGCGGCTGAGCAGGGCGTGAGCTTCCTCGATGCAAGACCTGCCCTGCGCGCCGCGGCATCGGTTGCCGTGATTCATGGACCGATCGATTGGGATCACCTCGATGAGGCCGGCTACCGCGTTCTCGGCAAGCTCGTCGCGTCGCACGTCGACAAGCGGTGAGAGGCGGCGCGTGGAGTCCCTCTCCCCGCTGGCGCACCGCAAGCGGGGAGAGGTGAGAGGACGCGTTCAGCGGTCGTCGCCGTGATCCCTCCAGTGGCCGCGCATGTGCTCCGACCGGCCGAACCGGGCGAGCATCAGGAAGCGGCGCTTCTGGGCGTCATCGAGGCTCTGGTAGAGCGGCGCGGCGCTGGCGGCGAGCTGCTTGAGCAGAGTGCCGCGGCGGGTCACGGCGTCCGCCCGCCGCTGCAGGCCCACGATCGGGTCGCTCTCGCCCGGCGCGTTGCCTTGCGCCTCCATGCGGTCCAACCGATCCTTGGCGAGATCGCGCATCGCCTGCTCGAACGGCGGCCAATTCTTGTCCTGGTCCGGCGTCAGGGCGAGCCCGGCCTTGAGGCCGGCGATGCGCGCGTCGGTGAAGGCGCGGATGTCGTCCGGGCTCAGTTGATGGTGCGCCGCGGGGCCGCCCCAGCGTTCCATATGCGGACCGCGCGGACGGTCCTGCGCATGGACGAGCGCCGCGCCGGCCACCGCCAAGGCGGCCGTGCCTACGAGTATCGACTTCCACATTCCCAGTCTCCATTGCCATGCGCCCCGCTTGGCGGGTCTGCCGCGCGGATCTCGGCGCCGCAGACAATGGCTTGAACCCGCGACCGCCGGCGTTCCTGCGCTGCCGGCGTCGCCGGCGATCAACGCGGGCCGGCCGGCGTGGCGTGCTCGAGCAACGCCGCCGCAAAGGCGCTGGCGATCGCCTCCTTGCTCTTGCCGGGCTTGTCCGCGTCGCCGATCACGACGAGCTTTTGGCCCGGGCGCGCGAGCGAGCGGAATTCGCTCGCCGTGCCGCGGCGCGCCCGGTGATAGAACCAGTCGCGCAGGCGCGGCGCGGAGAACACGCGGCGCAGCCCGGGCCACCGCGCGAGCCCGAGATCGAGCATTGCACGCAAGGGCGCACCGAGGCCGAAGCGATAACGCGCGCCGGTGGCGACGACGATGCGGTCGAACGGCACGAGGAGATCGCGGTTGTTTGATACGTCGAGTGCGAAGCGGAACGTCACGCCCTTGTGCGCGCAGGCGCGCGCGAGTTCGCCGACGTAAACCTCGAACGCGCGCGGGTCGGCCTCGACCTCCTGAAACAGCGGCGCCTTGCCGGCGTCGAGGAAAGCGCCGCCCGGCCGCGCCGCGCGCTCGAACACCGTCACCGCGTTCCCGGCGGCGACGAGCGACGCGTAGGTGAGGCCGGCCGGTCCGGCGCCGATGACGGCGATGCGCTCGCCCGCGGGCGGCGCCGCATCGCGGAATGTGAGCTCGCGCGCGGCAACAGCGTTGACGACGCAGCCGAGCCGGGCGCCGCCGCGCATTTCGTTGACGCAGGTGTTGCAGGCGAGGCAGCGCCGCACCGGCTCGCCGCGGGACACCTTCGCGACCCAGTCCGGATCGGCGATGAGCGGGCGGCCGAGCGCGACGAAATCCGCCTTGCCGCGCGCGACCGCCTCGCTCGCCGCGGCCGGGTCGCCGAGCCGGCCGACGGCGATGACCGGAACCTCGACGCGTTGCTTGATGTCGGCCGCATAGGCGAGGAACGGCGCATCCGGAACGCGCATCGGCGGGATCATCATGGCGGCCGACGGCAGCGAGCGGTAATGGCCGGCGGTGACGTGCAGCGCGTCGGCGCCGGCCTGCGCCGCCCACACCGCAACCTGCGTCCCTTCATCGGCGTGCAGGCCTTGAGGAAAGAAGTCCTCCACGGAAATCCGGAAGATCACCCCCATGCCGGGCACCGCGGCCTTGACCGCCCGCAATATGTCGAGGCCGAAGCGCGCGCGGTTCGCAAGCGAGCCGCCATACTCGTCGCTGCGCCGGTTCTCGAACGGATTGAGGAACTGCGAGATGAGATAGCCGTGCGCCGCGTGAATCTCGACGCAGTCGAAGCCGGCGCGTTGCGCCCGCTGCGCCGCGGCGACGAACGCCTGCGTCGTGCGCGCGATGCGCGCCGTCGTCATCTCCTGCGGCACGATCGTCTCGAACGTGACCTCGAACACCGGGTGGGGAATGGCCGACGGAGCGATCGGCTCCTCGCCGCAGATGTCGCGGCGCGTGTGCCCACCGCCGTGGCCGAGCTGGATCGACGCCTTGGCGCCGGCGCGATGGATGTGTTCTGTCAGCGACGCGAGGCCCGGCAGGAAACGATCGTCGTGAATGCCGAGCTCGCGATGGCGGTGGCGCCCGGCTTTCTCCGGCGCGGCCATCTCCACGGTGACGAGGCCGACTCCGCCGGCCGCGCGCGCGACGTAATAGGCGATCGTCTCGTCGGTGACGAAACCCTCCGGCGTCGCGGTGCGCGTCGTCATCGGCGGCAGCACGATGCGATTTCGCACATCGACCGGACCGATCCGGGCCGGGGTGAGGAGAATGTTCATCGGCGGTCACCTGCGCGCCGGCAAAAGGCCGGCAAGGCGGATCAAATAACAATGCACGCGCAAGGAAAGACAAGCGTCCTTGACACGACGGCGGGCGCGGTGTCTTACCGCCCGCGGGTAGGCCCGGCCTTTTCGGGGGAGGAAATGGCGGTCGCGTTGGTATTTCCCGGCCAGGGAAGCCAGGCCGTGGGCATGGGCAAGGCGCTCGCCGAGAATTTCGCGGCGGCGCGCCGCGTGTTCGACGAGGTCGACGCCGCGCTCGGCGACAAGCTCACCGCCATCATGTGGAACGGTCCGGCCGAGACGCTGACGCTCACCGAGAATGCGCAGCCGGCGCTGATGGCGGTGTCGCTTGCCGCCATGCGCGTGATCGAAACCGAGGCGGGCATCGATCTCGAGCGCGACGCCGCATATGTCGCCGGCCACTCGCTCGGCGAATATTCGGCGCTGGCGGCGGCGGGCGCGCTCGGCGTCGCCGATACGGCGCGGCTGGTGCGCACGCGCGGGCGCGCCATGCAGCAGGCGGTTCCGGTCGGCGCCGGCGCCATGGCGGCGCTCCTCGGCCTCGAGTTCGAGGCGGCCGCGGCGGTCGCCGCCGAGGCCGCGCAGGGACAGGTGTGCCAGGCCGCCAACGACAACGGCGGCGGACAGGTGGTTGTCTCCGGCGACAAGGCGGCCGTCGAGCGCGCGGTCGAGATCGCCAAGGCGCGCGGCGCCCGCCGCGCCCTGATGCTGCCGGTCTCCGCACCGTTCCATTGCGCGCTCATGCAGCCGGCGGCCGACGCGATGGCGCAGGCGCTCGCGGCCATCAGCATGCGCGCCCCGGCGGTGCCGCTGGTGGCGAACGTGCTGGCGCTGCCGATCAACGACCCGCAGGAGATCGTGCGCTCGCTGATCGCCCAGGTCACGGGCACCGTGCGCTGGCGCGAGTCCGTGGCGTTCATGGCGGGGGCGGGGGTCAAGACCTTCTACGAGGTCGGTGCCGGCAAGGTGCTTTCGGGACTCGTCAAGCGGATTGTCGATTCCGCAACCGGCGTGGCGATCGGAACGCCCGACGACATCGCCGCCGTCAAGGCGTCGCGCGCCGGGTAAGTTTGCGCAAATCGGGGTGTCGCGCAGTATCGCCCCCACCCGACGCCGCTTCGCGGTGTCGACCTCCCCCGCAAGCGGGGGAGGTATGAGAAGGAGCAGACGATGTTCGATCTCACCGGCAGGACGGCGCTCGTGACCGGCGCGAGCGGCGGCATCGGCGGCGCCATCGCGCGCGCGCTGCACGGGCAAGGCGCGACGGTCGCGCTCTCCGGCACCCGGCGCGAGGCCCTCGACGCGCTTGCCGCCGAGCTGAGGGACCGGGTTCACGTCTTCGCCTGCAATCTCGCCGACAAGGACGCGGTCGAGCAGCTGGTGCCGGGCGCCGAGCAGGCGATGGGGCAGCTCGACATCCTGGTCAACAATGCCGGCATCACCCGCGACAACATTTTCGTGCGCCTCAAGGACGAGGACTGGGAGCAGGTGATCGCGGTCGATCTCACCGCCTCCTTCCGCCTCATGCGGGCGGCGGCGCGCGGCATGATGCGGCGCCGCTTCGGCCGCATCGTCGGCATCACGTCGATCGTCGGCGTCACCGGCAATGCCGGACAGGGCAACTACGCGGCCGCCAAGGCCGGCATGATCGGCATGAGCAAGGCGCTCGCCCACGAGGTCGCCTCGCGCAACGTCACGGTCAATTGCATCGCGCCCGGCATCATCGAGACGGCCATGACGGCGGCGCTCACCGACAAGCAGCGCGAAGCGATCCTCGCGACGGTGCCGGCGCGGCGGCTGGGCACCGTTGCCGAGGTGGCGGCGGCGGCTTTGTTTCTTGCCTCCAACGAAGCCGGCTACGTCACTGGCCACACGCTGCACGTCAACGGCGGCATGGCCATGATCTGACGCATGTAGCGCTGCGGCCACGACAATTTGCATCGGCGCGGGCGCGCGCGGCGATGCTGGCCATGGCCGGAGAAGTATGATAACCGATCCCGGCCCGGCTGGGGTGACCGACGGGCGGGCGGCTGGCATTGCGCCCGGCCCGCCCGCGATCGGGGGCGGCGCGCATCGCCAAACGCCACGCAACGGCTCGGGGCCGCACCGCCGACCGAGCCCATTCAAAAACGCACGAGGTTGAAAGCGATGAGCGACATTGCCGAGCGGGTCAAAAAGATCGTCGTCGACCATCTGGGGGTGGAAGCCGAGAAGGTGACCGAGGGCGCCAGCTTCATCGACGATCTGGGTGCGGACAGTCTCGACACGGTCGAGCTGGTCATGGCCTTCGAGGAAGAGTTTGGCTGCGAAATCCCCGACGACGCGGCCGAGACCATCCTCACCGTCGGCGACGCCATCAAGTTCCTCGAGAAGAACGCGAAAAGCTGAGCTCGGCCGGCATCGCGCGCCGCCGTGCGATCACGCCAGGATGGTCGCGGCGGCAGGGCCTCTGTTAAGATTGCAGGCTGATGTCGATCGCCCCTATCGGGACTGATCGAGCCGCAGGAGCTGCCCCCAGGGAGCCCAGATGAGGCGTGTCGTCGTCACCGGGATGGGCATGGTGACGCCGCTCGGTTGCGGCGTCGAGACGACGTGGCAGCGCCTCCTCGCCGGCGAGAGCGGGGCGCGCCGGATCGAGACGTTCGACGTTTCCGACCTGCCGTGCAAGATCGCCTGCCAGGTGCCGCGCGGCGACGGCTCCAACGGCACCTTCGATCCCGACCAGTGGATGGAGCCGAAGGAGCAGCGCAAGGTCGACGACTTCATCATCTTCGCCATGTGCGCCGCCCGCCAGGCGCTCGACGACGCGGGCTGGAAACCGGACAGCTACGACGACCAGATTCAGACCGGCGTGATGATCGGCTCCGGCATCGGCGGGGTCGAAGGCATTGCCGACACCGCGATCGTGCTCAAGGAGCGCGGACCGCGCCGCGTTTCGCCGTTCTTCATTCCCGGGCGGCTGATCAATCTCGCCTCCGGATACGTGTCGATCGAGTTCAGCCTCAAGGGTCCCAACCACGCGGTGGTCACCGCGTGCTCGACCGGCGCGCATGCGATCGGCGACGCGGCGCGGCTGATCGCGCTCGGCGACGCCGACGTGATGGTGGCCGGCGGCACCGAGTCGCCGATCAACCGGCTGTCGATGGCGGGCTTTGCCGCCTGCCGCGCGCTCTCCACCGCCTTCAACGACGATCCGCCGCGTGCCTCGCGCCCCTATGACCGCGACCGCGACGGCTTCGTCATGGGCGAGGGCGCCGGCGTCGTCGTCCTCGAGGACTACGACCACGCCAAGCGGCGCGGCGCGAAGATCTATGCCGAGCTGATCGGCTACGGCCTGTCCGGCGACGCCTATCACATCACGGCGCCCGCCCCGGACGGCGACGGGGCGCTGCGCTGCATGAACATGGCGATCCGCCGCGCCGCGATTTCGCCGGCGGAGATCGATTACATTAATGCCCACGGCACCTCGACGCCGGTCGGCGACGAGATCGAGCTCAACGCGGTGCAACGCCTGGTCGGCAATGCCGCCGGCCGTATCTCGATGTCGTCGACCAAGTCGGCGACCGGCCATCTGCTGGGAGCGGCCGGCGCGACCGAGGCGATCTATTCCATCCTCGCCCTGCGCGATCAGGTTGCGCCGCCGACCATCAACCTCGACAATCCGTCGGTCGAGACGCCGATCGACCTGGTGCCGCGCCAGGCGCGCCGGCGCGACATCGGGTTGGCGCTGTCGAACTCGTTCGGCTTCGGCGGGACCAATGCCTCGCTCGTGTTTCGCCGCCCGGACGCGTGATACTTCACCCTTTCGCCATATTTGGCCGTAACCTGCCATTGGGGGGAACATAACCGAATGGCCAACGAGCCAGGCACGCCGTTGTCCCGCGCGATCGGGGGCGATCCGATCCGGCCGGACGCGCAGTGGCGCGAGGCGGGCTCGCTCGACGCCAAGCGGTTCACGCCGCGCAGCCCGCGCGCGGCCTTGGAGCCTGAACGCGTGCCCGAGCCCAAGCGGCCCTCCGCGCGCGCGCGCCATCCGGTGATCGTCGCCGGCAGCGCGCTCTTCACGCTCGTCCTGTTGGTCGCGCTCGTCGCCGGGCTGGCATTGGCCGCGGGCAGGCAGAAATTCGATTCGCCCGGGCCGCTCGGCAGCGACAAGGTCGTGAACATCCCGCGCGGCTCCGGCGTGCGCGACATCGCCGACCTGCTCCAGCGCGAAGGCGTGATCGACCAGTGGTGGGTGTTCGTCGGCAGCGCGATGGTGCGCAAGGCGCGCGGCGACCACACCCAGGCCGGCGAGTACGAGTTCAAGCGGCAGGCGAGCCTGCGCGAGATCATCGACACCATCGTCGACGGCAAGGTCGTGCAGCACAAGCTCACGGTCCCCGAAGGGCTCACCTCGGAACAGATCGTCGCGCGCCTCATGGAGAACGAGGCGCTCACCGGCAACATCAAGGAAATCCCCAAGGAGGGATCGCTGCTGCCGGAGACCTACAATTTCACCCGCGGCACCTCGCGCGAGCAGATGATCCAGCGCATGCAGAACGACCAGCGCCGCTTCGTCCAGGAGATCTGGGACCGGCGCGCGCGCGACCTGCCGATCGAGACGCAGGAGCAGCTCGTCGTCCTCGCCTCGATCGTCGAGAAGGAAACCGGCAAGGCGGAGGAGCGCACGCGCGTCGCCGCGGTGTTCGTCAACCGGCTCAAGCAGCGCATGAAGCTGCAGTCGGACCCGACCATCATCTACGGCCTGGTCGGCGGAAAGGGGACGCTCGGGCGGCCGATCATGCGCTCCGAGATCGAGATGAAGACCCGCTACAACACCTATGTGATCGACGGCTTGCCGCCCGGGCCGATCGCCAATCCGGGCCGCGCCTCGCTCGAGGCGGTGGCGAGCCCGGCGCGCACCAAGGAGCTTTATTTCGTCGCCGACGGCACCGGCGGCCATGCCTTTTCCGAATCGCTCGATCAGCACCAGCGCAACGTGGCGCGGCTGCGCCAGATCGAGCAGCAGCGGGATCAGCCCGCCGCGCCGACGCCCGCGCCCGCCGCGGCGCCCGCGCCGGCAGCGCCGGTCAATCCGCCTTCGCCCGCGCCCGCCGCGCGTCCCGGCGGGCGTTCGATGCAGGCGCCCACCGCCGGGGCGCGGCCGGCCGCGGCGGCGCCGGCCTTCGCGCCGCGCACGCAGTAGCCGAGCATTTTCCGGAAAAGCGGGAACCGGTTTTCCGTAAAGAAAATGCGACAGATCCAAAGTCCCTTGTGAGCCTTGCCGGCCGCCGTTAAGGTCGCTGCAAACATTTCCCGGCGATGTGATTCCTGCGGATATTTGCGGCCGGCCCGCCCCGCTTCCTGCCATGCGAGGTCTCGTCGATGGCGCTGTCGAGCATGACCGGCTTTGCGCGGGCGGACGGCGCGCACGGCGCCTATTTCTGGACCTGGGAGCTCAAATCGGTCAACGCCAAGGGCCTCGAGGTCAGGCTGCGCCTGCCGCCCGGATGGGACGCGGTGGAAATGCCGGTGCGCGCGCGCGCCGCCGAGGCGCTCGCCCGCGGCACGGTCTACGCCAACCTGGCGGTGCGGCGCGAAGGCGTCGCCCCGGTGGTGCGCGTCAACGAGCCGGTGCTCGACGCCGTTCTCTCCACCATGCGCAACGTCGCCCAGCGGCTCGACGCGCGGCCGGCGAGCCTCGACGGCATCCTCGCGCTCAAGGGCGTGATCGAGGTGCTCGATGAGGACGAGCGCGCGGAGGACCGGCGCGCCGGCGAAGCCGCGGTGGTCGCCGGGTTCGGCGCGGCGCTCGCAGGCCTCAACGACATGCGCCGGCACGAGGGGCTCGCCCTGGGCCGCGTGCTCGAGGCGCGCCTGACCGAAATCGCGGCGCTCGCCGCGCGCGCGGAGGCCGCCCCGGGGCGCAAGCCGGAAGCGATCCGCGCGCGGCTCGCCGACCAGGTGGCGGCGCTGCTCGACCAGTCCGACCGCTTCGACGCCGACCGGCTGCACCAGGAGGCGATCCTGATCGCCGCCAGGGTCGACGTGCGCGAGGAGCTCGACCGCCTTGCCGCCCACGTGGCGCAGGCGCGCCGCCTCATCGCGCAGGGCGGCGCGATCGGCCGCCGGCTCGATTTTTTGTCCCAGGAGCTCAACCGCGAGGCCAACACGCTGTGCTCGAAATCGAACGACGTCGAGCTGACCAATATCGGGCTCGAGCTCAAGAGCGTGGTCGAGCAGTTCCGCGAGCAGGTACAGAACCTGGAGTGAGCATGATGGAGGGGAGGGCGGGCACGGCCAGGCGCACCGACGCGATCACGCGGCGCGGCCTGATGTTCGTCCTGTCCTCGCCCTCCGGCGCCGGCAAGACCACGCTGTCGCGCCTGCTGCTCGACAAGGACGCAGGCGTCGACCTGTCGATTTCCGTCACCACGCGCCCGCCGCGCGCGGCCGAGGTCGACGGCCGCGACTATCATTTCATTGATATGACGCGGTTCCAACAAATGGTGAAGAAC
>Ga0099827_10000214_pt1 | contig 23394 bp, 20 predicted proteins | sample CZO8metaG_FD_79339 | JGI IMG/M metagenome (GOLD analysis project Ga0099827, IMG submission 79339) | Vadose zone soil microbial communities from the Eel River Critical Zone Observatory, Northern California, USA - CZOApr15con1.8 metaG | ecosystem: Environmental > Terrestrial > Soil > Vadose zone ...
ATTGTTGAGCACGGTCGCGACATTGGAATGACTTGGGCCGAACGCGGCCTCGCGGATGCCGAGGGCGCGCTTGTACAGCGCCTCTGCCTCGTCGAGCCGGTCCTCGTCTGCGTAGACGCTGGCAAGGTTGAGCAGCGCCGTGGCGACGTTGGGATGATTTGCGCCCAGCGCCTTTTCCCAGATTTCGATGGCGCGCAGGAACAGTGCGTCCGCCTCGGCATATCGGCCAAGCCGCTCATACAGATGGGCCAGGTTGTTGAGGCTCGCGGCCACCTCGGGCTGATTGGGGCCGAGCGCCTGCTCGCGGATTGCAAGCGCCCGTTTGCCCGCGGCCTCTACCTCCGCGAACCGGCTTTGATCCTCGTAGAGCTTGGTGAGATTGTTGAGGACGAGAGCGACCTGGAGGCTGTCGCGGCCGCTGGTCTTCTCCGCCATGTCGAGCGCCCGTTTGTACTGGGTCTCGGCCTCCTCATAGCGGGCCTGGTTCTTGTAGACGTCCGCGAGATTGTTGATCAGAACGGCGACCTTGGGATTGCTCGGGCCGACCGCCTTGATCGTGATGTCGAGTGCCTGCTTGTACAATCTCTCGGCCTCACCGTAGCTGCTTTGCAGCAGAAAGACCGTGGCCAGGTTGGCGGCGGCCTGGGCTATCCGCGCATCGTTCGGCGGGAGATTCTTTTGCAGGGCGGCGAGCACCTGCTTGAACATGTCGGCGGCCTTGCCGTATTGCCCGAGCGCTTGATAGGCGCGGCCCAAGTCGTTCTGGGCCGATACGTACGCAAAATTGTTGGTGCCGCCGCGCCTGGCGGCCGCCTCGTTTTTCTGTGCTTCGGCGAGGGCGGCGGCGTAATCGCCCGCCGCATAGAGATCCTGAAACCGCTTCTGTGCGGCCGCGACGTCGCCTTGCGCCGCGGTCGGCGCCGCCGCCGGTCCGCTCGCCAGCGCAAGCACGACAACGAACGCGGCCAATCCGCCCTGCCAACCCGATTTCATGATCTGCTCCCGCGATTGGAAAGATTCGGCATCAGACCCGGCTTCGATCCGGTCCGCGCGACAATTCTACGACGGATCGCGGCGCAGGACACGACCCTCCGCGGATGTTGCGCCGCGACCTGAAGGCGCGGGGCCGCTCGCTCCGAGATCGAGGAAAAGGATGCGCCAATCACCGCTCCAGGGCGAGCACCTCAATGCATCCGGCCGAACGACGTGCGCGACATGCCTCCGGCATTCCGGGTCGCTCCCATCTGGCCGAACGACGGCCGTGCAAGGAGCGAAGCGCCCCGGGTTCCCACCCCACTCGGCGAATCCGACTTGACGGTTTTCACCGACACCGCGGTCGTCACGCCGGTGTTGGTTTGCGTCCGCCCGCGCGTGGTTTGAGGATTGTAGCCGCTCGAGCCGCCGGTGGATTTCGGATTGTCGTTCCCGGACGTCGGCTCCGGTTTGTCATGACCGCGCGGGGGCTTCGGATGGATCGGAATGGAGATCCGAGGCGGCGGCGACACGATCGGCGGAACCGGGCCGGTGTAGACCGTCACCGGGGGCTGATTGATGACCGTCACCGGGCTCGGATCGACAGCCGCGACGCTGGTGCCCGAAGAATTTGCCCCGCCGGCGCCGCCATTCTGCGTCGGCGTGGTCTCGGTGCGTTTCTGGCGCAGCAGCGGGTTTGTCGGCTGGCTGCACGGGCAAGTCGGACCGGCGGAGGCGAAGGCAGCGGCCGCGTTGGCGACCGACCGGCCGCGTGCCTTTTCGACGAGCCGATTGGCGGTTCCCGCGAAATCGCTGTTGCCGCAACCGGCGAGGAAGGCCTGGTAGGAGGCGACCGTATTGATGGTCACGGCATTGTACCAGGCAATCATCACCTGCCGGCGATCGAGCAGCGTGCGCACCGCCGGCGTCGTCGGCTCCGACGCATAAAGCGCGAGATAGGCCTGATAGGCTTCGACCTTGTCCTCTCGAACCACGATCTCATAGGCCTGGCGCGCGCTCTTCGCCTTGAGCTCCTTTTGCCAGGACTCGATCGACCGGCTCTCCGAGCGTGAATTTCCGGTCGGGCCCGGCTGGGCGTTGCTCGCCGTGGTCGCTCGTTCCGGTCCGGTCCCGGACGGGAAGAACGAGAATTCCGCGGTCAGCGACGAGCTTTCCCACGGGTATTGCTGCCGCTCGGTCGCGTTGCTCACCTCGAGCCGGACGCGCTTGAGCAGCTGCTCGAGCGGCAGCCCCGGCTCCTGGCCGATCCTCATGAGGGCGGTGGTGTAGGGGCTGTTCGTCCCGTCGCCGTCGAGGGCTTCGGTGCCGGGCGCGGTCGAGTACGACACGAGCGAGCCGTTCGGGGCGTCGACGATGGCAAGGCCGCGCCCCGCGGTCTTGTTGATCGCCGAGAACGGATTGTTGCGGCAGGCATCCAGGATCACGATGCGGGACTTGCTCGGAACCGAGGACAGCGCGTTCATCACGTCGGCGAGCCGCGTCGCCTGGAGCGGCACGTCGGCTTCGCGCTCGATTTGCGCATCGACCGGCACGAGGAAGTTCTCGCCGTCGACCTGCAGGCCGTGGCCGGCATAGAACACCAGCGCAACGGTGTCCGGTCCTTTCTCGGAGACCATGCTCGCGAAATTGCCGATCGTCCGGCGCATGTCGCTTTGGGTGAGATCGGGCGCCTGCAGGACCTGGAACCCGGCGGAGCTCAGGAATTTCGTCATGGCCTTGGCGTCGTTGGTCGGGTTCGGCAGCGCCGTGACCGAGGTGTAGTTCGAGTTGCCGATGACGAGCGCAATCCGGTTCTCGGCGCGCGCATCGCTGATGCCCATCCAGCAGGTCGAAGCGAGGGCGGCAACGAGGAGTCGTAACGACATGGCTGAGCCTCCACACGTCCACAGGGAGCGCTGCGACCGCAGGGCCTGTGGCCTGATTGTTAGTGTCTTGGCCGGGGAGACCGGTTCGCGGACACCCCGGATTTTGGCGCTCCAGTCCGTCACCGAACCACGATGATCAGCGGGTCGGCCTGGGTCACCGCGCTTCCTTGCAGCATCATCTTGAATTCGCTGCCGTCGCTCCGCTCGATGACGAGCAGGTAGGCTTGGCCGTCATCGAGGTTCGGTCGCGCCGTATCGCGGTCGAAAGTCATCAGCATCCTCTGATATTCGCCGTCCCAGAGAGCGATCCTGCGGATCGCTTGCGTGCCGCGATTGACGACCTTGATGCTCGGTTGCAGGGGCACGTTCATCGTCTTCAAGCCCGTGCTCCGCGAGACAATGCCGCCTTGGAAGGTGGAGACCAGGGGCGCGGCACACGATCCCTCGGCGGAAACCTTGCCGTTTTCCGCGGTCGCGCCGTCGCGCGAAATCGAAACCTTGAGCGGGCCCTTGAACGCGAGAAGCCGCTGCGTTCGGTAGTGACAGATCCGCAATTCGCTGTTGGCTTGGAGATCCAACCGCGTCCGATCGCTGATGATGTCGAGAGCGTCGAGCAGGGCCGGCGCCCCCTGCGAGGAGGCGACCACGCGACCACGCACTTCCTCCACATAGGCCACGTCGGTCGGGGTTTCCGGCGCCGCCGAATGTGCAGGATTGCTTCCCAGACCGGCGGGGATGGCGGACCAGAATAGTGCGGCCGCCACGACTTTCACCGGCATCGACGCTCTCTCGCTGCATCCGCGACGTTCGGGAGACTGCAGTCGCATGGTTCATCTCCTCGGAATGATACCGGCCGTTGCCCGTTCGGTTCGACGGCGCTCCGACCGGTCTCCGCTTGGCTCACGTCTCGCCGAAGGCGCGCGGCCGCGCGGCAACGCCGCCGCGCGGTACTCATCACACTCACTTGTCGCTCACGTTGACGACCTGAACCCGACGGTTATCGCCGGCGAATGGATCGGATGAATTCTTCAGCTTGGTCTTGCCGTAGCCGACCGTCACCAGATTGGCCGCCTCGATCCCGTACTTTTCCGAAAGGAAGCGTTTCACCGCGTCGGCGCGGCGCTCGGACAGGCTCTGATTGTAGGCATCGGCGCCTTTGGCGTCGGTGTATCCGGCGACGATGAAGGTGCGGCCTTTCAGGTCGGCGCTCGAGAGAGCCTGCCCGAGAGCGGTGACCTGGGGCTGTGCGCCCGACCCGATGGTGGCCGAGTCGTAGTCGAAGTTGACCTCGAGATCGATGCTCGGCTTGGTTTGGGCGATCGACGCGATCTGCTCGCGCTCGGTGGTTGTCAGCGAGCGGGTCGTCCGATTGCGCAAGGTATCGACGAAGCGCGTTTCGTCCGCGCGGCGGGCCGCGTCGGCGGGCGAGGCGCTAAGCCCACGGGTGATCTTGGCGGGCTTCAACGCCCTGATGATCTGGTCGGCCGAAGTGGGTTCCCCGGCGAGCGCGACCCCGAGGCCTGCGGGCAAAGCCAGGCCGGCGGCCAATACCACGCAAGCCAGGTTGATCTTCAGCATTTTACGAGATGGCGACATGTTCCTCTCTCCGAGTTGTTTGCCTCCCGGCTGCCCGTTTGTGCGAGCCGTAGGGCGGATGGTCGGACGATCCCGACCGGAATGTGAACCAGGCTACACAGGCGCGGCTGCCGCGGATGTGACGGAGATCACAAAAAGGTCGATTCATCGGGGCGCGGCCGCATGGCTCCCGAACGTCGCCTGCCATCGGCGAATTCGGCGGATTTGGCGTGGGGCAGGCGCTCGATCCGCGCCTGGAGAGGATTGAGCAGGCCCTTGGAATACAAGGCAAATCGGTTCTGCACCGCCCCGATGACGGATGGAGCGAAAATACAGTTTACTCAGTTCCTTAGAGCTCATTAGAGCGCGACGCCGCCCGCAACCAGCAGCGACACCGTCAGGCCGAGCGGCCCCTCGACGATGTTCGGCAACCCGGGCGTCGTTGTGCGCCCCGGGCAACGGCTGTCGACGATAGCATTATTGCCGAAGAGTCGCCCGCAACACGGCGAACAATTTCTCGACATCGGCGTCGGTGTTCCACACGTGCGGCGTGACGCGCAACGAGCGACCCCGCACCGATACGTAGACACCGGCGGCGGCAAGTCGGCTGGGCAAGTCGGCGGGGAACCATCCGCCCAACCGTAAGCCCAGGAAATGACCGGCCCGCCGGTGCGGCGGGACGCCGTCCAACCCCAGATCGTTCTTGGCCCGCTCCGCGATCGAGTCGTTGCGGGCCTTCAAAGTGGTGAGCACGCGCGGAACGCTCCAGCCCAGCAACAGCTCAAGCGAGGCCCTGACTGCCGGATTGAGGGCAAAGTTGCTGCGTTCGCCGACGTCGAAACGGCGGGCACCCGGTTCATACTCGCTCTTGTAGTTGACGAGCCCGGCAAAATCCTGCGAATCCCGGCGCGCGATCCAGTTCTGCTCGATCGGCCGCGCGTGTTGCCAACGCGGCGCGACATACAGAAAGCCGGTGCTGTATGGGCCGAGCAGCCATTTATAGGTACCCACGGCGAGAAAATCGGGATCGACGCGCTTTACATCGAAGGGCAACGCGCCAAGCGATTGGCTTCCATCGATGCAGAAGGCGGCTCCGATGCGGCGGCATGCGGCGCCGACTGCCTCGACGTCGACCGAACCGCCATCGGTCCAGTGACAGTGGGGGACGGCGACAACGGCGACGGAATCATCCATGTGGGCCAGCAACGCTGCAGTCCAGTCATCGTCGCCGGGGCGGGGGACAGAAACGACGCGAGCGCCGGTGCGCTGGGCAAGATCCATCCACGGATAGACGTTGGAAGGAAACTCTTCGGCGAGCGTCAGAATTTTCTTTCCACGATGTAGCGGAATGTTGTGCGCGGCCTGCGCCATGCCATATGACACGGCCGGTATGAGAGCAACATCTTCCGCGCTGGCGTTGATCAGCCGAGCAAAGAGCGTGCGTATCGTTTCGCTATCAGTGAAGAAGTCGGACGACTCGATCGTCCAGGGTTGCGCCTTGCGCCGCAATCCTCGCTCGCCCGCCTCGATCGCCGCTTTGGGAAGAGGCGACATGAATGCGCAGTTCAGATACGCGATGTCGTGCGGGATGCTGAACAGATGCCGTTGGCTCGGAAGCAGCGAGATGGCTGAATTGCTGCCGGTCATACGCGCGGTTTTCTCTTGATGGGGATGAATGTTCCGTTCCCTGTCGTAGCACCGAGAGATCAAGACAGGTACAAACGTGTGCGATCCCGGCTAGTTTGGGCTGCACGCATTCGCGATCCATCCCTCTGAGAGGACAGCGCAAGCCATTGGTATACAAAGCAAATCGGCTCTGCATCGCCCCCATGATGGAATGGACCGACCGCCACTGCCGGTTCTTCCATCGCCTGCTCACGCGCCGCGCGCTGATCTACACCGAGATGATCACCACTGGCGCGGTTCTCCACGGCGACCGCGCGCGGCTCCTGGCATTCGACCCGGTCGAGCATCCGGTGGCGTTGCAGCTCGGCGGCTCAAATCCGCGACAGCTTGCGCAATGCGCGCGCATCGCCGCCGATTGCGGCTACGACGAGATCAACCTCAATGTCGGCTGTCCTTCGGACCGGGTGCGGGAAGGCCGCTTCGGCGCCTGCCTGATGGCGGAGCCCGGGCTCGTCGGCGATTGCGTCGCCGCCATGCGGGCCGCGGTCGAGGTGCCGATCACGGTCAAATGCCGCATCGGCATCGACGAGCAGGATCCGGAAGAGGCGCTCGACGCGCTCACCCGCGCGGTCGTCGCGGCGAGCGTCGACGCGCTCATCGTGCACGCGCGCAAGGCCTGGCTCGACGGGCTTTCCCCGCGCGAGAACCGCGACATCCCGCCGCTCGACTACGACCGGATTTATCGGCTCAAGGCCGCGCATCCCGATCTCGCGGTCGTGCTCAACGGCGGCATCGCCGATCTCGATCAGGCCGCCGCGCATCTCGAGCGCCTCGACGGCGTGATGATGGGCCGCGCCGCCTATCGGGAGCCCTGGCGCCTGTTGGTGGTCGATCCCATCCTGTTCGCCGCCGCCGCGCGCTTCGCCGCGCCCCGCGCCGCGGCCGAGGCGTTGATCCCCTACATCGAGCGAGAGCTGGCCCGCGGCACGAAACTTCATGCCATCACGCGCCATGTGCTCGGCCTGTTCCACGGCGTGCCCGGTGCGCGCGCGTTCCGGCGGCACCTCGCCACCGAAGCCGTCAGGCCGGGCGCGGGGGTGGCCACTTTCCGCGATGCGCTTGCCGCAGGGGGAGGAGCTTTAATGCCGTCCAGTGTGAGCTAGTTCACACAAGGCCATCAATATTTTGTGCGAAGCACGGCGGTCTAGGATCGCGGGACCGCTGCGGTGTGATCCGTAACCGGGAAGTTCCCGGTCGCGCCGTTGGAGCAGGACATGGTGCTGGGCGTACCCGCGAGCGAGCTTCTGCTGCTCGCGGCACTGATCGTCGTTGCCGGGGTCGTGACCGGCGTTCTGGCTGGCCTGTTCGGCATCGGCGGCGGCGCGCTCATCGTCCCGGTGCTCTACGAGGTATTCGGCGCGCTCGGCGTGCCCGACGAGGTGCGCTTCCAGCTCTGCGTCGGCACTTCGATCGCGATCATCGTGCCGACCAACGTGCTCTCGTTCCGCACCCATCTCGACAAAGGCGCGGTGATGATGGAGGTGGTGCGGACCTGGGCGCTGCCGTCGGTGGTCGGCGTGGCGGCCGGCTCCGCCATTGCCGCGTTTGCCCCGGCGGCGGTGCTCAAGCTCTGTTTCGTGCTGATCGGCGGCCTGATCGCCTGCAAGCTCCTGATCGGGCGCGCCAGCTGGCGGCTCGCCGACGATCTGCCGGGCCGGGCCGCCATGGCGGCCTACGGGGTCTTCATCGGGCTTGCCGCGTCGCTGATGGGCATCAGCGGCGGCTCGATCTCCAACATGATCCTCACCCTGCACGGCAAGCCGATCCACAAGGCGGTCGCCACCTCCGCCGGCCTCGGTGTGCCGATCACCATCGCGGGCACGATCGGCTACGTGCTTGCCGGGCTGCCGCAACAGGCGCTGATGCCGCCGCTGTCGCTCGGCTTCGTGTCGCTGATCGGTTTCGCGCTGATGGCGCCGGTCTCCAGCCTCACCGCGCCCTATGGGGCGCGGCTCGCGCACGCGCTGTCGAAGCGCCGGCTCGAAATCGCCTTCGGCTGCTTCCTGCTCACCGTCTGCGTGCGGTTCGTGGTGAGCCTAGTCGCCTGAAGGTCACGGATATCCCCGCATCAACAGCTTGTCGCCGCGGACCTCCCAGCTTTCCAGCCGGTTGAGGAAGCTCATACCGAGCAGGTTTGTGCGCAATTGTCCGGGCTGCGCGATCAGCGCCGGCACCGAGCGTTCGGTGAGACCGCCGATCGATATCCGGTCGAGCGTGACCGGCGCGGCGCGGGCGCGGCCGTTCGCGGTCTCGACGTTGACGGAATAATTGAGGACTTCGAGCGGAAGTCCGGCGGCCTTGGCCGCCTCGTGGGTGAGGACCACCGCGCTGGCGCCGGTATCGAGCACCATGGCGACGCGCGCGCCGTTGATCTCGGCAGCGAGCGAGAAACCTCCTCCTCCGCCGCGCGCGATCTCGACTGTGCGTCCCCTGCCGGCGGCGCGGCCTGGAACGAGCTCGGCCAGCACCCGCTCGCCGACGTCGCGCAGCTCGAAACGATAGGTGTATCCGATCAGCAGCAGCGTCCCCACCACCGTCCAGATCAGGGCCGCTTCGAGCGCATGGGTGAGCCGCTCGCGGAACAATGCGAGGGCGATCACGACCCCGACCGCCAGCACGATGATCCTGGTCTCGAGCGGAGAGCCGTCGACGTGCGTAAGGTCGAGCGATCCGGTCTGCCGCAGCACGAACACGAGCAGCACGATCGTCGACAGCGCGAGCAGGATCCAGAGAAGGCGGCGCACGACGGTATCCTCAAAACATATATCGGCGCGCCGTCCGGATGCCCTCGGGGCAATCGATCGCGCATACCTTGATGCCGGGGCCTTCGATCTCAGTCATGAATGGCACGGCGAGTCGTCGCGGGGGTGGCGGGCAAGATAAGCATCGTCGCGGGGAACGCAATCGGCGTGATCGGCGGCTCGAGTCAAATTTACATCCCGAGTCTGAGCAGCCGACGCAGCGCATTGGCCTTGGTCGGGGGCGGGGAGCCCGCCGTACCCGACTGCGGCGCCTGGATCGAGGGGGCGGGCTCGACGATCGGGGCGAGCGCCGCCATCACCCGCTCGGGCGGGAAGGTCACGACGACCTCGGTACCGATGCGCAGCTTCGATTTGAGCGTGAACGTGCCGCCGTGAAGATCGACCAGGCTTTTTGCGATCGGCAGCCCGAGGCCCGCGCCCTGCTCGGCCGACTTGATCGAGTTCGATCCCTGGCCGAACGAGGCGAGCACGATCGGGATCTCCTCTTCGGGGATGCCCGGTCCGGTATCCTTGACGCTGACATACTGACCGCCCGAGGCGGTCCAGCCGGCCTTGAGCCAGATCTCGCCGCCCGGCGGGGTGAACTTGATGGCATTGCCGAGGAGGTTGAGGCAGATTTGGCGCACCGCCCGTTCGTCCACCCATAGCCGCGGCATGTCGGTCTCGAACAGCTCGTGGATGGTGAGGCCGCGGCTCCTTGCCCGCATCTGCAGGAGATGGTTGCACTCGCCGACCACGTGCGCGAGCGAGACCGGCTCCTCGTTGAGCTCGTAGCGGCCGGCCTCGATGCGGGAGAGGTCGAGGATTTCGTTGATCAGCCCGAGCAGGTGCACTCCGGAATTATGGATGTCGCCGGCATATTCCTTGTAGGCCGGGACCTGGTGCGGGCCGAAAATCTCCCCCTTCATCACTTCCGAAAAGCCGAGAATGGCGTTGAGCGGGGTTCGCAGCTCGTGGCTCATCTGGGCGAGGAAGCGCGACTTGGCGATATTGGCCGCTTCGGCGCGCCGCCGCGCCTCGTCGGAAATGGCTTTCGAGGTCTCAAGCTCGCCGATCAGCGCGTCCTTTTCGGCCCGCGCCTCGAGCGAGGAGAGCGTAGTCGAATAGAGCCGGTAGGCGAGCAGCGAGAAATAGCCCTGTGCCGTCACTGCCATGATGGCGAGGATGTAGTCGTGCAGGTTGCCCCTGAGCGCGAAATCGAGCGCCAGCGCCCCCGATACCGGCACGGTAGCGGCGAACACCGCAATCGGAACGCTCGACGCCAGCATGCTGGACACCGCCACCACCAGCAGCATCACGAACAGCATGAACGTGCTCGACTGCGCGTCGATGCCGACCGGATGGATGAGCATGAACATCCAGGAAAGCCCGAAGAACAAGTCGAGCACGATGAAGCGCAGCCGCCAGGCGCGAAGGTGGACGTGATTCTGCGGCTCGGCCAGGAACTGGCGGCACTTGGTGACGATAACCGCGTGGATCATCAGCACCGCCGCGGTCCAGGTGCCGGCATTGACCGCGCCGGTCCACAGGCTCGACAGGAAGCCGACCGTCCCGACCAGGAGCACGATCACCAGCGAGGCCGAAAGCCGGTTCTGCGCGAACTGTCGCAACAACTCGTAATCGAAGGCCGGGCGCGTGCCGGTGGTCGAGGTCAGGCGGTCGCGGGCTTCGCGCACCTGCTGGGCGGCCGCGCGCCGGCGCTTGGCCGGGAATGCGCCGGCCGATGCAAGATCATGCGGGTCGCGCGTGGGAGTCATGTGTTTTGGGTGTCTTGGCCCCGACCAATTCGTGCCAAAGTCCTCGAAAAATCTTAAGGGTACGCTTAAGGACGGGCTAAATCCGGTGGTTAACGGTAGATTTCCGAGGCGGCGTTGCCTCCGATCCGCCATCAAACCGACCAGGGCGCGGCCGCGACTACCGGAGGTAAAGCGACTTGGGTCGCGCGAACGCGCGGCAGTTTGCTGGTGACTGTCTGCACAACCAATGGTTAATATACCCGGAAACCGGGGGCGAGGGAGAACGCATGAGGCTTTACGACGGCGGCCGCGCGCCCAATCCGCGGCGCACGCGCATCTTTCTGGCCGAGAAGGGCATCGAGCTGCCGATCGAGCCGATTGATCTCGGCGCCATGGCGCACAAGTCGGCGGCCTATACCGCGGTCAATCCGATGCAGCGGGTCCCGGCGCTGATGCTCGACGATGGCGCGGTGATCACCGAATCGATCGCGATTTGCCGTTACCTCGAGGCGCTCTACCCGGAGCCGTCCCTGTTCGGGCGGGAGGCCTTGGAGATCGCGCGCATCGAAATGTGGAACCGACGGCTCGAGCTGCATTTGCTGTTTCCGGTCTCCCATGTGTTTCGCAACTCGCATCCGGCGATGAAGCAGATGGAGGTGCCGCAGGTGCCGGCCTGGGCCGAGGCCAACAAACCGCGCATCGTCGAATTCCTCGCCTTGCTCGATCGCGAGCTGAAGGATCGAGCGTTCGCGGCGGGCAATGCGTTCACGGTCGCCGACATTACCGGCCTCGTCGCCGTCGACTTCATGAAGCCGGCGAAGCTTGCGGTGCCGGACGAGCTGAAGAACGTCAAGCGCTGGCACGCCGAGCTTGCCGCGCGACCGAGCGCAGCGGCCTGACCATGCGCTTGACCGTGGTTGGATCGGGGGATGCGTTCGGCTCCGGCGGCCGGTTCCACACTTGTTTCCTTCTGGAGAGTGCCAAGGGCACGCTGCTCATCGACTGCGGGGCCTCGTCGATGATCGCGCTCAACGCGCTTGCGCTCGATCCCGGCCGCATCGACGGCATCGTGCTGTCGCACCTGCACGGCGACCATTTCGGCGGGCTTCCCTTCCTCCTGCTCGATGCGCAATTCTTCTCCGGCCGCGAACGGCCGCTGACGATCGCCGGACCGCCGGGGGCGCGCGCGCGCATCGACCAGGCGCTCGAAGTGCTCTTCCCGAGGTCCACGACCAACAAATGGCGGTTTTCCTGGACCGTGATCGAGATCGCCGTCGGCCGTCCGACCGACGTGCTCGGACATTCGGTGACGACGACCGAGGTCCTGCATTACTCGGGCGCGCCCTCGACCGCGCTACGCGTGTCGGACGGCCAAAAGACCTTTGCCTATTCGGGCGACACCGAGTGGGTCGACGCGCTCGTCTCGGTGGCCGACGGCGCCGATCTCTTCGTCGTCGAGTGCTACGGCTATTCCGGGCGATTGACCGGCCACGTGACCTGGGAAATTCTCGCGCCGCGGCTGCCCGATTTGCGCGCGCGGCGGATCATGGTCACGCACATGAATCCGACCATGCTCGCCCGCCGCGACCAGGCGAAAGCCGCCGGCCTGCTCGTCGCCGAGGATGGTCTGGTCGTCGACCTCTGAAGCGCTCGAGGCCCGGGCCGCGAGCGCGGCTTATCTTTCCAGCCGCGCGATCAGGCTCGACGTATCCCAGCGCCTGCCGCCCATCTTCTGCACCTCGGCATAGAACTGATCGACCAGCGCGGCGACCGGCAGGCTGGCGCCGTTCTTGCGCGCTTCGCCGGCGCAGATCGCGAGGTCTTTGCGCATCCAGTCGACCGCGAAGCCGAAGTCGAACTTGCCGGCGGCCATGGTCTGGTAGCGGTTCTCCATCTGCCATGACTGCGCCGCGCCCTTGGAGATGGTCTCGATCACTGCCTGGACGTCGAGCCCGGCCTTCTTAGCGAAATGGATCCCTTCGGCGAGCCCCTGCACCAGCCCGGCGATGCAGATCTGGTTGACCATCTTGGTGAGTTGGCCGGCACCGGCGGGGCCGAGGAGCTTGCACATGCGGGCATAGGCGGCGATCGCCTTCTCCGCGCGCCCATAGGGCTCGGCGTCGCCGCCGCACATCACCGTGAGCACGCCGTTCTCGGCGCCGGCCTGGCCGCCGGAGACCGGCGCGTCGACGAATTCGAAGCCGCGCTTTTTCGCCTCGCCGTAAAGGTCGCGCGCGATCTCGGCCGAGGCGGTGGTGTGATCGACGAATACCGCGCCCTTGCTCATGCCGTGGAAGGCGCCGTTCGGCCCAAGCGCCACCTCGCGCAGGTCGTTGTCGTTGCCGACGCAGCACATGACGAGGTCCTGGCCCTCGGCCGCCTGCTTCGGCGTCGGCGCGCTGCGTCCACCGTGCTTGCCCACCCAGGTTTCGGCCTTGGCCGCAGTGCGGTTATAGACGGTGACCGCGTGACCGCCCTTGTTCCTGAGGTGCCCCGCCATGGGGAACCCCATGACGCCGAGACCGAGAAAAGCCACCTTCGCCATCGGTTCCTCCTATAGGCGCACTGCCAACCAAGCGCGCCGATGTCTATATGCGGGAGTGATTGCGACGGGAGCGGCCCGGCCGTCAACCGTCATCACGTTGACCGGGCCGAGCCGCCGCTTATGGTGTCGGGCCTCGACGGACGACGGGCAGCAGACGATGGACGGCCCGTGCCGATGTCGGTCCATGCTCGGTCGTCCGATCCGGCTGCCGGGCGGAGAGAGCCATGCGATGACAGTCACCAAGGAGCAGGTGCTCGCGAGCCTCGAGGGCGTCAAATCGCCCGACGGGACGCCGCTGCCCAGGACCGGGAAGCTTTCGGAGGTGGTGGCCGGCGACGGCAAGGTGTTCTTTTCGATCACGGTCGATGCCGGCGAGGTCAAGGCCTGGGAAGGCGTGCGCAAGCGCGCCGAGGAGGCGGTGCGCGCGCTGCCCGGCGTACAGTCGGCCCTGGTCGCCTTGACGGCGGAGCGCAGGGCTGCTCCGCCGCGCCCACCGCAGGAGGCGGCACGGGCAGCCCCGCGGGCCGCGCCCCGCGGCGAAACGGTCCAAGGAGTGCCGGGCGTCGAGGCGATCATCGCGGTCGCCTCCGGCAAGGGCGGGGTCGGCAAATCGACCCTCGCGGTCAATCTCGCGCTCGGGCTCGCCGCGCTCGGGCTCAAGGTCGGCGTCCTCGACGCCGACATCTACGGTCCCTCGCTGCCCAAGCTCCTCGCCATCAAGGAGCGGCCGCAGACCATCGGCGGCACCCGGCTCAAGCCGATCACCCGCTACGGTCTCACCGTCATGTCGATCGGCTTCCTGATCGAGGAGGAAACCCCGATGATCTGGCGCGGCCCGATGGTGATCTCGGCGCTGACCCAGATGCTGCGCGAGGTCGAGTGGGGCACGCTCGACGTGATGGTGGTCGACATGCCGCCCGGCACCGGCGACGCCCAGCTCACCATGGCGCAGCAGGTGCCGCTCAAGGGCGCGGTGATTGTCTCGACGCCGCAGGATCTCGCCCTGATCGACGCACGGCGCGGCATCGCCATGTTCCGGCGGGTCAACGTGCCGGTGCTCGGGATCGTCGAGAACATGAGCTACTTCCTCTGCCCCGAATGCGGCACGCGTTCCGACATTTTCGGCCATGGCGGCGCGCGCCAGGAGGCGCAACGGCTCAGCGTGCCCTTCCTCGGCGAGGTGCCGCTGCACATGACCATCCGCGAGAAATCGGATTCCGGCCTTCCCGTGGTCGCGACCGAGCCCGACGGTCCGATCGCCAAAGCCTACCGCGACATCGCCGCCAATGTGCGCGATCAGCTCACGGGCGCCACCGGCCGCGCGGCGCCGAGGATCGTGATCGAGGCATAGCTGGTCGCGTCGCCGGCGCGATCCGCCGATTCCCACGACCGGCGGACTTCGCTCAATCCTCCACCCACATTCGCATGAGATTGGCGAACGACTTCGAGAGAAGATCGAACTCGGCCGACTTGCCCGCGCGCGCGAACAGCTGCCGCCGCGCAGTGTCGAGATCGAACAATAGCTCGCGCCGCGCCGCGTCGCGGATGAAGCTTCGCGCCCAGCCGGCGGCGGCGAGGCGCACCCCGCGCGTCACTTCGGCAACGCGATGGAGCGAGGTTGCGGGATAGGCGAGGAGGCCGCCGGGATCGAGCTTGAATGTCTCCTCTCCGGCGGCGCTTTCGATCGTCAGCTCGCCGCCGTCGTAGCTCGAGGGATCGCTCAGAAAGAGCGTGAACGAGACGTCGGTGCGCATGCCGTCCATCAGCGCATCGTCGACGTGGCTGCCGTAATGCATGCCTTGCTCGTAGCGGGAAAACAGCAGGGGGGAGAGCGCCTTCGGCCGCACCGCCAGCCGAAACACCTCGTTGCCGAGGATGCGCTCGGCGACCAGCTTGCGGACGGTCTCGAGCGAACGGCCCGCGGCCTGCCGGTTGAGCTTGACCGTGCGCGCGGCAAAGCCTGCGGTGGCCTGCCCGTCGACGAAGGCAGCGCGCGCGAGCGCGGCATTGACGGTTTTGATCTCTTCCGCCGAGAGCACATTGCCGATTATGATTTGCATGAAGATCCCTCGGCCACCGAGTCGAGCGTCAATCGAGCACGCAATTGCTATGGTTGAGCAAACATTCTCGCCGGATTGGTTCGGTGGTTGGAAGAATTCAAAACTATGACGTTACTGGACCGTTTCTGGCCACGACTATATGTATCCGGCACGTAGCGCGCAGCCCAGCGGGAGTCGACATGAAAACGAAACGCAAGATTTGGCTCGGTGTCGGCGCCTGCGTGGTCATCGGGACCGGCGCGAGCGCCGCCATGGGACCGCTCACCGCCGGAGCCACGCCCGGGATGCGCGTGCCGGGCGGTCCGGCGCTCGCGATCCCGCGTGCCCCTTCGGATTGCATCGTCCTCGCGCAACGTCATCCGCAGGAGGCCGGCGAGGCCGGCGAGGCCAAGGACCTCGCCAATCTGCCGCCCGAGCTTGCCTTCGGCGTGCGCATCGCGCTCATCCGCGGCCATCTTCTGGTCGGCGACGAGCTCATCCGGCAGCAACAATGGAATGCGGCGCTCCCGCACTTCCTGCATCCCGGCGAGGAAATCTACGGCGACATCAAGGACGAGCTCGCCGACTACAAGGCGCCGCCGTTCGACCGGGTGCTCGCCGCGCTCGCCGACGTCGTCAAGGCCAAGAAAGGCGGCAATGATTACGCCGAGGCGCTCAAGGCCGTGAACGATGCGCTCGCCGCCGCCGATGCCGGGATGAAGGCGAAGCAGGCGGACTGGCCAGGGTTCGTGGTCGAGACCGCGGTGGAAGCGCTCAAGGCCGCGGCCAACGAATACCAGCAGGCGATCGTCGGCGGCAGGCTCGCCAAGCCGGTCGAATACCAGGACGCGCGCGGGTTCATCTGGCAGGCGGAGCGCATGATCGAGAGCGTCGCCGGCGACTTGCAGAAGAAGAATCCCGCCGCGCTCGCCGCGACGCGCGCCGGCCTCGCCGAGCTGAAGAAAGCGTTTCCGTCGCCGATGCCGCCGCGAATGCCGGTCAAGGATCCGGCCACGGTTCTCGGCGAGGTCGCGCGCATCGAGCTCGCCGCCGGCAAGCTGATGTGAGGACGATGATGATGCGCCTCCTCGCCGCGGCGTTCCTGGCCGGCGGGGCGATCGGCGTCGGCGCCGCCCTCTTGCTGCAGTCGGCGACATTGCGCGCGGCGCCACGCCCGGCCGACGATCTCGCGAGCCTGAAGGCATCGTTCCGTCGTCCCACGATCGTCCCGTTCCCGGCCGACAATCCCTTCTCGGAGGGCAAGCGCGCCCTCGGCGCGGCGCTGTTCCACGACAAGCGGCTGTCGGTCGACGGCAGCCTCTCCTGCGCCAGCTGCCACGACCGCGACAAGGGTTTCGCGGACGGCAAGGTGCAGGGCCGCGGCGTGCCCGGCCGTCCGCTCAAGCGCCACACCCCGACCCTGTGGAACCTGGCCTGGGCCTCGCCGGTGTTCTGGGACGGGCGCGCCCGCAGCCTCGAGGAGCAAGTCGCGGGACCGATCGAATCGCCCGACGAGATGGCGCAGCCGCTTGCCTCGGTGGTCGCCCGCCTTGCCGTCGACCCCGCCATGGTGCGCGCATTCGCGGACGCCTTTCCCGAGGCGCCCGGCGTCAATGCGTCCATACTAGCCAAGGCGATTGCGACCTATGAGCGCACCTTCGTCTCGCCCCCGACGCGCTTCGATCGCTGGATTGCCGGCGACGAGCAGGCGCTGAAGGAGAACGAGATCGCCGGCTTCAGGCTGTTCACCGGCAAGGCGCATTGCGTCAACTGCCACAGCGGCTTTGCCTTCACCGATTACGCCTTCCACGATATCGGCCTGCCGGGCGACGACCGCGGCCGCGGGGCGGTGCTGCGTCTCGAATCGGTCGACCACGCCTTCAAGACGGCGGGACTGCGCGAGCTCGGCCGTTCCGCCCCCTACATGCACGACGGCTCGCTCGCCACGCTCGCCGGCGTGCTCGACCACTACGTGAGCGGCGTCGTCGAGCGGCCGACCCTGTCCAAGGATCTTCCGCGCGGGCTTGCGCTCACGGCGGCCGAGCGTGCCGATCTGATCGGCTTCCTCGGCACGCTGACCAGCGAGGATCCGCCGGCCTTGCCGGACAAGATCGTGCCGGTCACAGTCGGTCCGCAGGCGCCTGCGGAGCAGGTTTCGACCGTTTCCCAGGACGACAAGGCCTTTCATCCGACCCACGTGGCGCTGCCTCGCGGCGGCCGCCTGTGGGTCGTCAACAACGACACCCGCACCCACAATGTCCGGGTTTTCGATCCCGCCCTCGATTTCGATTCGGGCGCGCAGGAGCCGGGCGAAACGGTCGAGATCGCCTTTCCCGCCGCCGGGTCGTTTCTCGTCTTCTGCGGCATCCATCCGAAGATGGAGCTCTACGTCGATGTCACGCGCTAGCGCATGTTCCGGAAAAGTGGGAACCGGTTTTCCGAACAGAACATGCGCAGAGCGGAAAATGGCGAGAGTGTCGCGGCTTTGTCCCCTTGCGCGGGCCGCCTCGGGGGGACAATCTAGCCGCGACGTGGGCCTCCCGGCGGAGGTCCAGAGCTTGATCCCACGCGCAAGGACGGACCGATTGCGTTCGCTCGATCGGCGTCCGTGAACCCAGGAGGAACAAACCCATGAAACGTCGCGAATTTCTCAAGGCCGCCGGTGCCGGAATGGCCGCGACGGCCATCGCCGCGCCGGCCGTTGCGCAGTCGATGCCGGAGATCCGGTGGCGGCTGACCGCCAGCTGGCCGAAGTCGCTCGATACGCTCTACGGTTCTTGCGAGACCTTATCCAAGTACGTCGCCGAAGCGACCGACAACAAGTTTCAGATTCAATCCTTCGCCGCGAACGAGATCGTGCCTGGCCTGCAGGCCCTCGATGCCGTGCAGAATGGCACCGTCGAGGCGTGCCATACCGCCACCTATTACTATCTCGGCAAGGACCCGACCTGGGCGCTGTTCTGCGCCGTGCCGTTCAGCCTCAATGCCCGCCAGCAGAACGCCTGGTACTACGATGGCGACGGCCTCAAGCTGATGAACGAGTTCGGCAAGAAGTTCAACGCGTACTCGCTCGTCGGCGGCAATACCGGCGCGCAGATGGGCGGCTGGTTCCGCAAGGAGATCAAGACCGTCGACGATCTCAAAGGCCTCAAGTTCCGGATCGGCGGCTGGGCCGGCAAGACCCTGCAGAAGCTCGGTGTGGTGCCGCAGCAGATCGCCGGCGGCGACATCTATCCGGCGCTGGAGAAAGGGACCATCGACGCCGCCGAGTGGGTCGGTCCCTACGATGACGAGAAGCTGGGCTTCTACAAGGTCGCAAAGTATTACTATTATCCGGGCTGGTGGGAGGGCGGCACCGCCAACCACTTCATGATCAACCTGACGAAGTGGAATGAGCTGCCGAAAGCCTACCAGGCGATCGTCATTGCGGCGGCGGGTTTCGCCAATGTCGAGCAACAGGGGAGGTACGACGCGCGCAACCCGGAGGCGTTGAAGCGCCTGGTGGCGGGGGGCACGCAGCTGCGTCCATTCTCGCAGCCGATCATGGAAGCATGCCTGAAGGCGTCGATCGAGGTGAACGCCGAAACTTCGGCAGCCAATGCGGACTACAAGAAGGTGTGGGATTCGATCCTGGCGTTCCGCAGCGATGAATATCTGTGGTGGCAGGTCGCGGAACACAGCTACGACGATTTCATGATCCGGAGCCGTACGCGGTCCTAATGATGCTTGCAGCCGACCTCTCCCCATCGAACGCGGGTTGACTGCCCTTCGGTGGGGAGGCGGCGCAGTGGGGCCGGCGACCAAGTCTCCGGCAAATATCGGCCGTCGTCCGGCGGCTGCGACCTGTTCCGAACATGCGCGCCGCCCCTTGTCCCGGCGGCGAGGGGTTTCGGGGCAGGTCATCCCGGCGGCTTAGCCGGCGGGCCGAAGTCGAGCGGCGGCGGCGTGTCGGGCTGCGGAATTTCGATCTGAATCTTCGACGGGTCGATGCTCGATCCCAATCCCTTGTAGTGCATGACCATGGCAGGGAAGCCGATGACGAGCGCGACCGCGATGCATTGAATGACCACGAACGGGACCGCGCCCCAATAGATCTGTCCGGTCGTCACCGCATCCGTGCGCTTTCCGGAGACGCGGTCGACGTAGGGTTCGCGGGGCGCAACTGACCGCAGATAGAACAGCGCAAATCCGAACGGCGGGTGCATGAACGAAGTCTGCATGTTCACGCCGAGCACCACGCCGAACCAGATGAGATCGATGCCGAGCCGCTCCGCCGCCGGGCCGAGCAGCGGGATCACGATGAAGGCGATCTCGAAGAAATCGAGGAAGAAAGCGAGCAGGAAGACGAACACGTTCACGAATGCCAGGAAGCCGACTTGTCCGCCCGGCAGCGAGACCAGCAAATTCTCGACCCATCGGTGTCCATCGACGCCGTAGAAGGTGAGGGAGAAGACGCGCGCGCCGATCAGGATGAAGACGACGAAGGCCGAAAGCTTGGCGGTGACCTCGGCGGCCTGACGGGTCAAGTCCCACGTCAGCCGCCGCTTGATGAGCGCGAGCACCAGCGCGCCGCTTGCGCCCATCGCTCCGCCTTCGGTCGGGGTCGCGAGCCCGATGAAGATCGTCCCCAGCACTAGGAAGATCAGGAACAGCGGCGGCACCATCACGAAGGTGACCTGCTGCGCCAGCCGCGATAGGAAACGAATCTTGAACAGCCTGTCGCACGCCCAGTTCACCACCGCCACGCCGAAGGCGAACACGATGCCGATGAACATCATCAGCACGACGTAATCGGCTCCATGCGTGGTCGAGTTCTGCATCGAGAACCCGGCGACGGCGGCGCTGACCACGAACAGGACGGCGAGCGAGGGAAGGCCGCGCTTGCCGTCGTCCTCACGGTATCCGATCGCTTCGACCGGCAGGCCAGGGGCGAATTTGGGGAACAGCACCGTCACCAGCAGCACATAACCCGAATAAAGCCCTGCCAGCATGAGGCCGGGAAGGAAGGCGCCCTCGTACATGTCGCCGACCGAGCGGCCGAGCTGATCGGCCATGACGATCAGCACGAGCGATGGCGGAATGATCTGCGCCAGCGTTCCGGATGCCGCGATCACGCCCGACGCCAGGCGCCGGTCGTAGCCGTAGCGCAACATGATCGGCAACGAGATCAGGCCCATCGAGATCACCGAGGCCGCGACCACCCCGGTGGTCGCCGCCAGCAACGCCCCCACGAAGACCACCGCATAGGCGAGCCCGCCCCGGATCGTTCCGAACAGCTGCCCGACGGTGTCGAGCAGGTCCTCGGCCATGCCCGATCGTTCGAGAATGAGGCCCATGAAGGTGAAGAATGGAATCGCGAGCAGAACGTCGTTGCTCATGATCCCGTAGATGCGCTCGGGCAGCGCCTGCAGGAAATCGGGGCGGAACAGCCCGAGCTCGATGCCGATGAGCCCGAAAATGAGGCCGTTGGCGGCAAGCGAGAAGGCGACGGGATAACCGAGCAGCAGAAATATCACGAGCGACGCGAACATGATCGGCGCCATGTAATGGATGAGCATCGCCACCATGGTCGTCGCTCCGGCGTGAATCGGTTGCCGTTATTGGCTGTCGGTTCTGGCCACGGCGAGAATGCGCTCGGCCTCCGCTTCCGCGGTGGCATGTAGCCCGCCCACGCTGGCGTGGGGATCGGGGATGAGCTCCCGCAGCACCGCGACGCGCTTGATGAGCTCGGAAATGCCCTGCCAGAACAGGAGAAAGAATCCGATGAGGATCAGGGACTTCGCCGGCCATTGCGGGAGCCCCCCGGCGTTCACCGATTGCTCGTTGAGCTCGAGCGATCGCACGAAGAACGGAACCGAGGTGAGGATCATGACGATCGTCAGCGGCAGCAGGAAGAACAGATGACCGACGGCGTCGATGACGTCGCGCCACCGCTTCGGCAGCATCGCGTTGACGATGTCGATCCGGATGTGCTCGTTGGACAGGAGCGTCCACGGCGAACACAGAAGGAATATGAATCCGAACAGCACCCACTGCAATTCCAGCCAGGCGTTCGAGGACGTGTCGAGCACCTTGCGCACGGTCGCGTTGGTTGCCGAAATGATCACCACGATGAGGATCAGCCAGGAGAGGACCTTGCCGATCCTGAGATTGACCGCGTCGATGCCGCGGCTCAGCTTGAGCAGACCCTCCACGCGCCGTTCCCCTCTGCCGGTGCCCGACTTGTGGACCCCGCGGCCGCCCGGTTGTTGCCCCGAGCTTCGGTCCCGGCCGCGGCACCCGAACCATCCTCGACCCCCGGACGCACGTCAATCCATAAATTGGACGACGGCTCACCCCCCGGTCACGCTCATGTGGCGCGACAGCGCCGGCCGCTGGTGACGCCGGTCGATGATGAAATCGTGCCCCTTGGGCTTGCGCGCGATCGCTTCCTCGATCGCCGCATGCAGCAGCTCGTTGCCCTCGGAGGCGCGCAACGGAGTGCGCAGATCCGCGGCGTCCTCCTGCCCCAGGCACATGTAGAGGGTTCCCGTGCAGGTGACCCGAACCCGATTGCAGGATTCGCAGAAATTGTGGGTGAGCGGGGTGATGAAGCCGAGGCGGCCGCCGGTCTCCGCGACGCTGACGTAGCGCGCCGGGCCGCCGGTGCGATAATCCAGGTCGGCGAGCGTAAAGCGCTCGGCGAGCCGCGCACGTACTATCGACAGCGGAAGATATTGATCGAGCCGTCCCTCGCCGACGTCGCCGAGCGGCATCACTTCGATCAGGGTCAGATCCATCCCGCGCCCGTGTGCCCATTCGATGAGCGAGCCAAACTCGTCCTCGTTCACGCCCTTGAGCGCCACTGCGTTGATCTTGACCTTTAGCCCGGCCGCCTGCGCGGCATCGATGCCCGCCAACACCTTGTCGAGCTCGCCCCAGCGCGTGATGGCGCGGAACTTGTCGGCATCGAGGGTGTCGAGCGACACGTTGATGCGCCGGACGCCATAGCCGGCGAGCTCGCGGGCGTATTTCGGCAGCTGCGAGCCGTTGGTGGTCAGCGTGAGCTCCTCGAGCGCCCCGGTCGACAGATGGCGCGAGAGCGCGGCGAACAGCGTCATGACACCGCGCCGGACCAGCGGCTCTCCACCGGTGAGCCGGAGCTTCCTCACGCCCCGCGCGATGAAGGCGCTGCAAAGCCGGTCGAGCTCCTCGAGCGTAAGCAGGTCCGCCTTCGGCAGGAACGTCATGTGCTCCGACATGCAATAGATGCAGCGGAAATCGCAGCGATCGGTCACCGACACGCGCAGATAGGTGATCGCGCGCCCGAATGGATCGACCAGCGCGCGGCTGCGTCCTTCGCGGTCGAATGGGAGACTTTGCGCTTGCGTCATCACGAATTCCCGCCCGTCCGGCCCGCCGCCCGCGGAGCCGGCAGCGCCCGCCGCGCTCGTTCGCCGAGACCCTGGGCAAGGCGATGGTTTCGCCACGTCATATGGGAATTCTGACGGATATCGGCCAGAGCGTCCAGCGCTCCGGCGCGTCCGAAACTCCAAGCGGGAAGTGCCCGTCGGCCGAGGCTATCTCGACGGCCAGGGATAGTTGGTCGCAGATACTGCCGGTTCGGCGGGCGTTGCCGGCATCGGCGGCGGAGCAGCCGCTGGCGCGGCAGCCGCTGTGGTCGCCGGCGCCGCCGAGGCGGTAGCCGCCGCCGCGGTCGCTGGCGCCGCCGGGCGGGCCGACGCCACGCGCGGTTTCTTCTTGACCGGCCTTTTCGCCGGCGGCCCGGCCGGCGCCGGCTCAAGTTCCACATAGACCGGATTGGGCGCGAGCCGTGCCGAGGCGCTAGAATATTCCGAGCCGCGTTCGGCCGCCGTCGGAGCCTCCCGCTGCACTGAGACGGTCTGCGGCTGATAGCCGCTGAGCGCCAGCGTCACCGCGAGCTCGCCCCCGCTCTGCACCGTGAGCTCGCACGGCGTGCGACAGCTCTGTCCCAGCGAGGTCCTGGCATCCGCGCCCGGCGGTTCGGACTCGATGCGCAGCGTCTCGGTCGAGGGGGACGGCTTGAGCGAGCTCAGGCTCGGAAACGATGTAGAACATGCGGCAAGGCTGAAGCCACATGCCACGACGGCAATGACTCGACTCATGGTCTCACCCCTCGGGTGGCGAGCGCCAACCCGTCCCCAAATTTCGACTCGACGGGGCCTGACGGCG
>Ga0099827_10000215_pt1 | contig 23360 bp, 16 predicted proteins | sample CZO8metaG_FD_79339 | JGI IMG/M metagenome (GOLD analysis project Ga0099827, IMG submission 79339) | Vadose zone soil microbial communities from the Eel River Critical Zone Observatory, Northern California, USA - CZOApr15con1.8 metaG | ecosystem: Environmental > Terrestrial > Soil > Vadose zone ...
CCAGATGGCCCACCCACGTGATGACCGGATAGCCGAGCGCGTAAATGCCGACGCGGTCGCTCAGAAAGTACACGCGAAAGGTCTCGTCGTTCCGATCGATCGTCGCCCAGAAGGGCTCGCGGGATTCGACGAGGCGCCGGAAGACACCGTCCGGCACCGTCCACACGCTCGTGCCCGATTCGAAGATCGGCGCGCGACTCCATCCGTAGACGACGAACTCCACGTCGCGCCCCGACACGCCTTCCCGCGGCGCCTGCCGGTTCGGCCGCAGCGCCTCGAGGTACGGACTCTGCGACGAGATGAACGGCAGCGTCCTGTAGTCGAGCATCACGCGCACGACCAGGCTGCCGACGATGCGCCCGTCGACGCAGACGCCGCGGCCGGTGCGGAGCACGTGGCGTTCGCTCGACCCGAACGGCGAGACTTCGTCGAACGGCTGCTCCCACGAGCAGCCCGTCGCCCGGAACTCCGTCGTCGCATACTCCGGCAGGAGCGCGAAGCGGCTGATCAGCCGGCCGTCCCCCGCGTAGAGCTCGACCGCCGACGTCAGGCGGTACGTGGCCAGATCGGTGCGGGACCAGACAAGGAACGCCCGTGAGGGATCGGGCGTCGGAGTCGGCGCGTCGAAGCGGAAGAGCTCGGGCAGCGACGGGATCGCGTCGATCTGATCGACCGCCTGCTGAAGGCGCTGCTTGAGATCGTCGCGCTGGCTCGCGGCCTGCGGTCCCAGCTCCGTGGCGACGAGCCGTTCCTTCGCCTCGGTCGCCTGGGCGAGCAGCGACGGATAGAGGGCAATCGCCGGCGCAAGGAGCGCGAGAAAAAAGACCGTGAGCCGCGTCGACTGCGACACGCGGCTCATCCGGCGCCCCACGCGCGCCAGCGCGACCGCCGCCGCGGCCGAGACGATGAGCGCGATCCACACCGGCCCGACCGGCACGCGCGGACCGGCCGCGCGGGCAATGGTCGTGGCGGCGAGCGCGCCCACGAACCAGCCGATCGCCGCCGCCAGACGCCAGAACCATCTGTCTGGCGTGCGCCAGAGCATGGACGGCACGCGAAGCACCGCGACCGCGCCCCAGATCACTGCGGCATGCAGCAGCACGAGCGCAAACTCGACGGCGAGCCGCGCGGCACTCAACGGGTGAAGCGAAAAATGCAGCAGATCGAGGTTCGTGTCGGCGACGACGCGGCCGAGGAACCGCTCGTAGCCCCAGAGCAGCCAGCCGTCGGTGAGGCCCGCGAGCGCATAGGCGGCTGCCACCGCGACCGTCGCGCTCACACTCGGCGCAAGCATCCGCAGGCGCGGCTCCGCGAACCGCCGGCGCTCGATCACGTCCAGCACCAGCCACACGACCCCGGCCATGGTGAGCGTGGTGAACAGCAGATCGAACGGCGTCGGCTGTGCCGAAGGCGCGATCGGCTTCAGCGCGGCGTACAGGATGAAGCGGACGGCCACGACGATCATCACCAGCACCGCGGTCATGATCAGGAAACGACTCATGTCCCGCGTTCGCCGCCGCAGATCGATCGCCGGCCCCATGCACAGCAGGAGCGCGACGGCGAGCACGCTGAGAACAACCGCCCACGTCATGGCGCGCCACCGCGCGCGCGCCGCCGCCAGGTCTGCCGGCGACACCTCGGCTTCGAGCACGAACGCGCTGTCGCGGGCGGCCACGACGAATCGGTACGGGCCTGCCGGAGTCGTGGCACCGGCGGGGCCCACGCGCAGGGTGACCGCCGCCACGGACGTGGGGAGCACGAAGGTGTCGCTGAGGGCCGGCGCGTTCCGCGCCGGGCCGAGCGACTGCTCGACGACGATGGTGGACGCGCGCAGGCCGTTTCGCGACACCGGCTCGATGCGAATCAGGCGCGGGCCCTCGACGCCGGGCGCGATCAGCAGCGTCGCCGGTCCCTGAACACGCTCTTTCGGCACCTCGGAGACGCGGCCGGCCCAGGCGAGCGGGGTGCCGGCGCCGTCGTAGATCGTGACGCCGGTCCGCGACGCGTCGTCGGCCGTGATCGCGGCGGCGACGACGTCGAAGAGGTGCTTGAGCGCCGTCTGATCGTGAGGGGCCGTGCTCGCTGCCTCGGGTTCCGCGGCGACGCGCGCCGCAATCGCTCCCAGCGCGCCGGCGGTCGCGTCGAATCGTTGCCGCAACTCGCCCTGGATGCGGTCGAACGCCGATCGATCCGTCGGCCCGAAGCGGGCTCGCTCGAGCCCGTAGCCAGCCAGACCGACGACAAGCGCGGCCGCGACGCCGACGCGCACGATGCGCAGGATGAGGGACACGTCTATTCACAGGATACACGGGTGTTATAGTGAAATCGATTTGGACCTCAAGCACCTCTTGAAGCGCGGCGCGCTGCTCGCCGCCGCGAACTGGCAGACGGTCGTGATTCAGTTCGTGGCCGAGACGACGTTTCAGGTACTGCTCGCGGTGCCGATTATCGGCGCGGCCATCCTGGTGGCCGTGCTCCTCGGCGGTGATCTCGCCGTCCTGCTGCAGGGCAGCCTGCGCGACATGTTCACGACGATTGCGAGCACGCTCTTCTCCGAGCCGCTCGCGCTCGTGGCCTTCGTCACCGCGTTCAGCGTCGTGCTCCTCGGCGGCTCGGTGCTGATGTTCAGTGTGAAGGGCGGCACCGTCACAGTGCTGGCCGTCGCCAATGCGGACGCGGGCTCTATCGAGATCGAGCCGCTGACGATCGATCTGCTGCGGCACGCCTCGCGGTTCACGCTGCAGCGGTTTACCGGCGGCTGCGCGCGGCTCTTCCGCCCCTATGTATCGCTCGGGCTCCTCCTGATGGCGGTGTACGCGTTGTCGATCGCCGCCTACTTGGCCTTCGTGATCTACGGCTACCGCGCCGCGGAAGGACGCGTGTTGATCATCGGGTGGACGGTCATCGCGGCGCTCGCGGCCGGATGGCTCGTGGCATGGATCACGGTCGTCAATCTCCTGTACCTTCTGCTGCAGGTCGCCATGGCCATCGAGGGCGTCGGGCTCGGCGCTGGGTGCCGCGCGACAGCGAGGTTCATCCGAGCCGAGTTCCGCGATCTCGCGGGTGTCTTTCTGGTCGTCGTCGTGCTCGTGGCGGCCGCGACGCTAGCGTCGGCCCTGGCGTGGTCGGGGGTGGGCCTGATCGCGTTCGTCCCGCTCGTCGGCCTCGCGGTGTTCCCCCTGCAGATCGCCGCGTTCCTGCTGCGCGGTCTGGTCTTCGAATTCCTCGGGCTGACCGCCCTCGGCGCGTACCTGACCCTGTATCACGGGCACACGGTCCGGCGCGGCGAAGCTGTCAGACAATCGCCGATGGCGTCACCGATCGAACGTCCTGCCTGAACAGACATCGAGTTCGACGTCCGTGGACTCTCGGTACGACTGTTCCGATGCGTTGCGGGCTTCGCGGCCTGTGCGTTCGACGTTGGTCGGTCCCGCTTCAGTGGGTACGGGCCGCTAGACGTAGCCTAGTGCCGGGGCGGCGGTGTGGCAGGGGCCATGCTCACGACGTTGGGGAGCGGAACGATCGGGAAAACGTTCGGCTCGAAGCTGCGCGCGGCGAGCGCGGCGCTCGCGCCCTTGGCAATGTCGAGCGAGATGACCAGCACCATCGGCCGCTGCAGCGGCCGATCCTCGAAAGCGTAGGGCGCTCCCGCCAACTGGCCCGTCGCGGGCAGATCGCCGGCCGGCGCGCCGTCCTTCATCTCGAACCCGCGCACCGACGGCGTCAACCCGGCGACCAGCACCGTCGATCCGGCCGCGACCGGTCCCCAGGCCGGGCGGATGGCCAGCGGCCGCATCCACTGCTGCACGCCGCTCTTCCGATCGAGCGCGCGCAGCACATTGTCGAGCGCGACGAAGTACACGCGGTCCTTGTCCACAATCGGGAGACCGATCACGTCGCCGCCGGTGCGCCATTTCCAGTCGACCCGGCCGTCCTTCGTCATCAGGCAATAGAAGAAGTTGTCCTGCGATCCGACGTACAGCCGTTCGGTGAGCGCGAGCACGTCGTTCGGCGGCCCGCCGAGGCGCCGCTCCCACTGCCGCTCGCCCGTTTCGACGTGCAGGGCGACGATGCGGCCGTCCGACGTCGGCACGTACACGCGATCTTCGGCGAGTGCCGGCCGCGCGTGCGCGGGCGACTCGAGGCCGTGGCGCCACAGCAGGTAGCCGTCCACGCCGCGAAACGCGAGCACCTCGCCCTGGTCCGTCGCGACAATCAGCCAGCCGTTGTCCCACACCGGACCGACCGCCACCTTGTCGGCAAAGGGGAGCTGCCACGCGATCGAGCCGTCACCGGCGTTGAGTGCGGTCAACGAGCCGGGCTCGACGATGAAGAGGAGGCTGTCCCCCGCCACGGGGGCGAATTGCGGCCGCGCCGTGACGAGCCACTGCTGCGCGCCGGACTTCAGCTCGTAGGCGACGAGGCGGTCGCCCTCGATGGAAAAATACGCGCGCGTGTCGTCATACGCCGTGGGCGCGATGAGCTGATTGTTCAGCGCCAGCGTCCAGAGCTGTTCCACAGGAAACAGCGACGGCGGCCGTCGATCGACCTTCGTCGGGCCGGCGCCTGGGGTGGGAAACGGGGCGGGGACGGTCGATTGCGCGCAAAGCACGACCCAACATGACGCGATCAGGGCAAACGCACTACTACATCTTGTGGTCAACACCGTTATAATAGCGTCATCCTTCAGGGTCCCGGTGACTCACCAAACCATCATCGTCCTGGATTTCGGCTCGCAGTTCACCCAACTGATCGCGCGGCGGCTACGGGAGCTGTCGGTGTACTCGGAGGTGTGGCCACCGGACACGCCCATCGAGAAGATTCGCGCGAGGAATCCCGTCGGCGTGATCCTTTCCGGCGGGCCGAAGAGCGTGTCGGATGCGACGGCGCCGAAATGCGACCCGGCGGTCTATGCGATTGGCCGTCCGGTGCTCGGCATCTGCTACGGGATGCAATTGATGGCCGATGCGCTCGGCGGCCGAGTCGAGGCGGCGCCGCACAGAGAGTTCGGCCACGCGCAGGTCACGATCTCCCATCGGTCGGGTTCGTTCGGATCGGGCGATCCGGCGGCGCTCTTCCACGACGTGCCTGCCGAGCTTCGCGTCTGGGCCAGTCACGGCGACTTCGTGGCCGCCGCGCCCGCCGGCTTTTCCGTCGTCGCCACCAGCGCCAACGCGCCGATCGCGGCCATGTCCGATCCGCAGCGCGCGCTCTACGCGATTCTGTTCCACCCGGAAGTCGTCCATACCGAGCGCGGCCTCGAGATCCTGGGCAACTTCGCCTTCGGCATCTGCGGCTGCACGGGCGACTGGACGATGACGTCGTTTGTCGAGGAGGCGACGGCGCGGATCCGGAAACAGGTGGGCGACGGCCGCGTCGTATGCGGGCTGAGCGGTGGTGTGGACTCGACCGTCGCGGCGCTGATCATTCACCACGCCGTCGGCGACAAGCTCACCTGCATCTTCGTCGACAACGGCGTGCTGCGCCTGAACGAAGCGGCGCAGATCCGCAAACGGTACGAGCGCCTTCAGCTCCCGCTCGTGTTCGTTGACGCGTCGGCGCTCTTCCTCGATCGGCTCGTCGGCGTGACCGATCCCGAGAAGAAGCGCAAAGCCATCGGCGCCACCTTCATCGACGTCTTCGAGGCGGAAGCCGCGAAGCTCGGCCAGGTCGACTTTCTCGCGCAGGGCACGCTCTATCCCGACGTCATCGAATCGGTTTCCATCGTCGGTGAGGCGTCGATGATCAAGAGTCACCACAACGTGGGCGGCCTGCCGGACCGGATGCGGATGACGCTGGTCGAGCCGCTGCGCGAGCTGTTCAAGGACGAGGTGCGCGAGGTCGGGCGCAAGATGGGGCTCGACGAGGAGTTCGTGGTCCGACAGCCATTCCCGGGGCCGGGGCTCGCGGTGCGGATCCTGGGCGAGGTGACGCCCGACCGCCTGACGCTGCTGCGGCGCGCCGATGCGATTGTGGTAGAGGAAGTGAAGCGAGAGGGCCTGTACTCGAAGCTGTGGCAAAGCTTCGCCGTGCTGCTGCCGGTGCAAAGCGTCGGCGTCATGGGCGACGAGCGGACCTATGAATACACCGTCGCAATCCGCGCCGTGGAGAGCCGCGACGGGATGACCGCCGACTGGGCCCGCTTAGCGCACGATCTCCTCGCGCGGATCTCGTCGCGCATCGTCAACGAAGTGAAGGGCATCAACCGGGTGGTCTACGACATCAGTTCAAAGCCGCCTTCGACCATAGAATGGGAGTAGGGAGATTTGAGGATTTGAGGATTTGTGGATGTGAGGATGTGAGGATCTATTTGAGGATCTATGTGAGGATCTTCCGGAACGGCCTTGCACACGCGGGCGGGACGCCCCCAAATCACCAAATAAATCCTCAAATCCTCAGATCCTTAAATCCTCAAATTCAGGTATCGCCGAGTGTCTGAATTCGTCCATCTTCATCTGCACACCGAGTTCTCGCTGCTCGACGGCGCGTGCCGGATCGACGAGGTGCTCGATCAGGCGGCCGCGTTGAAGATGCCGGCGCTCGCGGTCACCGAGCACGGGAACATGTTCTCCTCGGTGATCTTTCACGATCACGCGCGGGCGCGCGGTCTGAATCCGATTCTCGGCTGCGAGGTATACGTCGCGCCCGGCAGCCGGCTCGAGAAAAGCGGGAACCCGGGAGCCACGCAGAACCATCTCGTGCTGCTGGCGGAAACCCTCGAGGGCTACCACAATCTCATCAAGCTGGTGTCGGCCGGCTACACGGAAGGCTTCTATTACAAGCCGCGCATCGACAAGGAGCTGCTCGCGCAGCATGCCAAGGGGCTGATCGGCCTCAGCAGCTGCCTGAAAGGCGAGGTCGCCGAAGGGCTGTCGCACTCGCAGGAACGCAAGGCGGTCGAAGCGGCGGCGGCTTACCGCGACATTCTTGGCGCGAACAGTTTCTTCCTCGAGATGCAGTGGCACGGCATCGAGGAGCAGCGCCTGGTCAACAGTGGCATCCCGGCGATCGCGCGCGACCTGAAGCTGAAGATGGTGTGCACCAACGACGTGCACTATCTGCGCGAGTCGGATCATCACGCGCACGACGTCCTCCTGTGCATCGGCACGGGCAAGGGGTTCAGCGACCCGAAGCGCCTCCGGTACGACGCGAAGCAGTTTTTTCTGAAGTCCGCGCAGGAAATGGCGGAGGCCTTCAAGGATTTCCCCGACGCGCTCGCCAACACGGTGCGGATTGCCGAGCGCTGCGACGTCCAGATCGCCGAAGGGGAGACCTACCTGCCGAATTTCGCCGTCCCGGCCGGGTTCACAATCGACGACTACTTCGAGCACGTCGCCCGCGCAGGGTTCGCACAGCGGCTGCCGCGGCTGAAGCAGCTGGCGGCCACCGGCGCGCTGCGGCACACGATCGACGAGTACGAGCGGCGGCTCTCGTACGAGCTCGACATGATCAAGAAGATGAAGTACTCCGGGTACTTCCTGATCGTGTGGGATTTCATCCGCTACGCGCGCGAGCAGGGCATCCCGGTCGGTCCCGGCCGCGGATCGGCCGCCGGGAGCCTCGTCGCCTATTGCATGCGTATTACCGATGTCGATCCGCTCGATTTCGATCTGATCTTCGAGCGGTTCCTCAACCCCGAGCGCGTGTCGATGCCCGACATCGACATCGACTTCTGCGAACGGCGGCGCGGCGAGGTGATCGAGTACGTCACCCGCAAGTACGGCCGTGAGAACGTTGCGCAAATCATCACGTTCGGGACCATGAAGGCCAAGGCGGTGGTGCGCGACGTCGGCCGCGTGCTCGAAATGCCGTTCGCGGACGTCGACAAGGTGGCCAAACAGATTCCGGCGGCGCTCGACATGACCCTCGACAAGGCGCTCGAGGAGAACGAGGCGCTCCGGCAGATGGAGCAGAGCGACCCGAAGGTCAGGGAGCTGCTCAACGTCGCCCGGCGTCTCGAGGGCATGACGCGCCACGCCTCGGTGCACGCCGCTGGAGTCGTGATCGCGCCCCGGGCGATTACCGAGTACGCGCCGCTGTATCGCGGGGCGCACGACGAAACCGTCACGCAGTGGTCGATGAAGGAGATCGAGCGCGTCGGCCTGCTGAAGATGGACTTCCTCGGGCTCAGCACGCTGACGCTGATCGACGACTGCGTGCAGGAGATCGAGCGCACCCGGGGCGAGACGCTCGACATCGCCAACGTTCCCCTCGACGACCCCAAGACGTATCAGATCTTCCAGGAGGGGCAGACCTACGGCATCTTCCAGTTCGAGAGCAGCGGCATGCGCGACATCCTGCGCAAGGCCAGGCCGCAGCGCCTCGACGATCTGATCGCATTGAACGCGCTGTATCGTCCGGGGCCCCTGCGCAGCGGGATGGTGGACGATTGGATCGCGCGCAAGCAGGGCAAGACCGAAGTGAAGTACGAGCTGCTGCAGCTGGAGCCGATCCTCAGCGAAACCTACGGGGTGATCGCGTATCAGGAACAGGTGATGCGGATCGCGCGGGAGCTCGGCGGCTTCACGCTCGGGGAAGCAGACATCCTGCGGAAGGCCATGGGGAAGAAGAATCCCGAAGTGATGGCCAAGCAGCGAGGCAAGTTCGTCGAAGGCGCCAGGAAGAACGGGATTCCCGACAAGAAGGCCGGCCCCATCTTCGACCTGATGGAACACTTCGCGGGGTACGGATTCCCGAAGGCGCACTCGACCGCCAATGCATTGCTCGCATATCAGACCGCCTATTTGAAGGCCAGGTACCCGTGGCATTTCGCCGGGGCGCTGCTGACCATCGAGTCGCAGAACACCGACAAGCTCGCACTGTACCTCGGCGAGTGCCGTGACCGCGGCGTCCCGGTGCTGCCGCCCGACATCAACGAGAGTCAGCTGCGCTTCACCGTGGAGCCGGACAAAGGCGTCCGCTTCGGTCTGGCCGCCATCAAGAACGTCGGTGAAGGCGCCATTCTGTCGCTGCTCGAAGTCCGGAAGAAGCAGGGACGCATCCGGTCGCTCGCGGCGCTGTGTGAAGATCTCGACCTCCGGCTGGTCAACAAGCGGGTGTTCGAGAGCCTGATCAAGGCCGGCGCCTTCGATGCATTCGGCACCGACGCCGCCATGCCGTCGGCGGCGCTGCGCCCGCGCCTGCTCGCGTCGATTGACTCCGCGTGCGAGCACGGCGCGCGGCTGCAGCGCGATCGCGACGAAGGGCAGGCGCAGCTGTTCGGCCGGCTCGACGAGGGCCACGAGGACGCGGGCGGCGCGGCCACGCCGGCGTCGTTACCGGACGCGAAGCCGTGGACCGAAGCCGAGCAGCTCGGCTACGAGAAGGAGACGCTCGGCCTGTATTGGAGCGGTCATCCGGTCGATCGGTACGCCGGTGCGTTGAGGGAATTCGGCGCGAGGACCGTCGCTGATCTCGCCGAGGCGCAGCCGGCGCCCGAGACCAATGGCGCCTGGGGATCCGCCGGGCGGAAGCCGATCGAGCCGGACACTTCGGTCGGCGGAATCGTCGCCGCGTGCCGGCAGCTCAGGACGCGCAAAGGCGATCGCATGGCGGTGTTCACGCTTGAAGATGCGGTGGGCGGCGTCGAAATCGTCGTGTTTCCTGAGGCGTATCAGCGCGCGGCGGGCCTGATCGAAACCGGCACCCTCCTGCTCGTCCGCGGGAAGCTCGAACGCGACGATGAGACGGTGAGAATCGTGGCAACGGAAATCGCCCCGCTCGACAGCGTGCGCGAGCGTGTGGCACGCGAGGTCGCCATCCACTTCAGGAAGCCGGCCGATCGCGGGATGCTCGAGACGCTCGGCGAGATCTTCTCGCGACACCGGGGCGATCGAAAGGTGTCGTTCGAAGTCGAAACGGGCGAGGCGCCCAATCGGCTGCGCGTGCGAGTCGACGTGGGCTCGCAGATTCGGGTGCGGGCGTCGCCCGCGCTCGTCTCGGAAGTCGAACAGGTTGTGGGCGCCGGAACAGTGGAGCTGCGATGATCGTCACGAACAAGACGTTCAACCGCGGCGAACGGGGAACCCGCGGAGACATACCTTCTCCACGATCTTTGCGTGCGCTGCGGTTTGCATGTGTGTTTGTGTATGCCTGACACGCTCGAGTTCGAGGAGCCCATCGCGGCGCTGCTGAAACAGATCGACACGCTGACGGCGCTGCCGGCGACCCCGGCGCGCGACCGCGAAATCGAGGCGCTGCGGCGGCGCATCGAGTCGGTCCGAGGCGAGCTGTATCGCTCGTTGACACCCTGGCAGCGCGTGCTCGTCGCCCGCCACCCGAACCGGCCCGGGCTCGAGGATTTCATCAAGCGGCTCTTCACCGGCTTCACCGAAATCCACGGCGATCGCCGCTTCGCCGACGACCACGCGATCATGGCCGGCTTCGCCGAGTACAAAGGACGGCCGATCCTGCTCCTCGGTCACGTCAAGGGCGGCGATACGAAGGAAAAGATCTTCAGAAATTTCGGCTACGCGCGGCCCGAGGGCTACCGAAAGGCGCTTCGCGCGATGCGGCTCGCCGAAAAATTCCACCGGCCCGTTGTCGTCTTCGTCGACACTCCCGCCGCCTATCCCGGCATCGAATCCGAGGAACGGGGTGTGGCCGAAGCAATTGCGGTCAACCTGCGCGACATGATGGTCCTCGACACGCCCATCGTCGTGATGGTCAGCGGTGAAGGCGGCAGCGGCGGCGCGCTCGGCATCGCGGTCGGCGATCGTGTGCTGATGCAGGAATTCGCCATCTACAGCGTCATCCCACCGGAAGGCTGCGCCGCGATTTTGTGGCGCGATCCGGCGAAGAAGGTGGAGGCAGCGGCGGCGTTGAAGCTCACCGCGCCGGATTTGCTGAAGGCCGGGATCATCGACGGGATCGTGCCGGAGCCGATCGGCGGCGCGCACACCGATCCCGGAGCCGCGGCGCAGATGGTGGACGAGGTGCTGGCGGCGACGCTCGCGGAAGTCAGCGGGCTCAGCTCGGATGCCCGGCTTTCGGCGCGGTACGACAAGTTCAGGAACATGGGGCGCCTCGGTATTGATTTCACCGAGGCGTAAGGACACAAAGGGAACAAAGGACACAAAGGGAAGAGCGTCCCCTTCCGGTAGGACGGGCAGCACTTTTTCAACACTCTTGAGTTCGACGATCAGGCTCTTTTCGACGATGAAATCGATTCGGTAAGCGGGCGAAGCTGGTGTCCTTGATAACTCAGTGGCAACCTGACTTGGTGCTGAAACTGCAAGCCGGCTTGCGTCAACTCGTAGCAGACAGCAGTGTCGTACGCGCTTTCGACGATGCCTGCACCCAACGCGCTATGAACCTTCATCGCAGCACCGATGACGTTGTAGATGACGTCATTCGGACGCATGACCACCTGTCCCTTTGTGTCCTTTGTTCCCCTCTGTGTCCTCGGTGCACGCCCAGGCGTGCGAGCGGCGTGAAGCAATCGCGGGGCCATCGATAGTGGCGACTGTTGCGCCCAGGTGGGAGAGCTTGGCGTGTGACGAAGCCGCGACCAAGACGCTCGCCGCGGCGTTGAAGATCGAGCCGGCGGTCGCGCGGATTCTGTGTCAGCGCGGCCTCTCGGACCCCGAGCTCGCGGAACGTTTTCTCAACCCTACGATCGAGCACCTGCACGATCCGATGAAGCTCGCGGGCATGCGCGAAGCCGTCGAGCGCATCATGGCGGCGGTTGCGCGCAAGGAGCGCATCGCCATCCACGGCGATTACGACGTCGACGGCGTCACGTCGACGGTGATCCTGCGGCGCGCGCTGGAAATGCTCGGGGGCGACGTCGTGCACTTCATCCCCGAGCGGCTGAAGGACGGCTACGGCCTGTTGCCGGTGGCGATTGAACGGCTGCACGCGGAGGGCGTCGCGCTCGTCGTGTCGGTCGACTGCGGGATCCGCGGCGCGGACGCGGCGCGCCGCGCGCGCGAGCTCGGCGTCGATCTGATCATCACGGACCATCACGAGCCCGACACGGAGCTGCCGGCGGCGCTGGCCGTCATCAACCCGAAGCGGTCGGACTGCAGCTACCCGGACAAGTACCTCGCCGGCGTCGGCGTCGCGCTGAAGCTGGTGCAGGCGCTCTGCCACCGCGCGGGCCACGACGGCTGGCTGCCGGGGTTCATCAAAGTGGCGGCGATCGGCACGCTGGCGGACGTCGTGCCGCTGGTCGGCGAAAACCGCGTCATCGCAAAGCTCGGGCTCGATCTGCTCACGAAGGGGCCGCACAAGGTCGGCCTGCGCGCGCTGCTAGACGTCTCGGGCCTGTCGGGGAAGACAATCGACAGCTATCACATCGGCTTCATGGTGGCGCCGCGCGTCAACGCGGCGGGCCGCATGAGCACGCCGGACATCGCCGCACGGCTGCTGCTGGCCGCCGACGAAGCGATGGCCGAAGAAGTCCGCCAGCTCGCGCTGCAGCTCGACGGCGAGAACGTCCGGCGGCAGGAAGAAGAAGCCGACATCCTCGCGGCCGCCAGGAAGATCGTGCAGACGGATCCCGACATCGGCGCGCGCTCGGTCCTCCTCGTCGGCGGCGAAAGCTGGCATCGCGGCGTCATCGGGATCGTCGCGTCGAAGCTCGTGGACGGGTTCCACCGGCCCGCCATCGTGCTGTCGGTCGAGGGAGACATGGCGTACGGCTCGTGCCGCAGCATTCCGCGGTTCGACATGCTCGGCGCCCTCGAGCGGTGTGCGCATCTCCTGACGCGGTTCGGCGGCCACAGGCAAGCGGCCGGCCTGACGCTCGAGGCGTCCCGCATCAAGGAGCTGCGGCTGGCGATCAATGCGGTAGCGGACGAGACCCTCGGCCCCGAGGATCTGATGCCCCGGCTGCTCATCGACGGGGACCTGACGTTCCGGGGGATTACGGGCGGCGTGGCCGCGGGCGTCGCCTCGCTGGCGCCGTTCGGCGCGGGGAATCCGCGTCCGGTGTTCGCTGCGCGGGGGGTCGAGATCATCGACGGTCCGCGGAAGCTGAAGGAGCGTCACCTGAAGATGGCGCTCAAGCAGGACGGTCGGATCTTCCGCGCGGTCGCCTGGCGCGCGGCCGAGCGCCACGACTTCCTCACCGAGCACAAGGCGGCGCTCGATGTCGCCTTCTCACTCGAACAGAACCAGTACAATGGAGAAACGTACGTCGAGCTCACCCTCGCCGACCTGAAGAGCTCGGGGACCTGACCATTGCGGATTGCGAATTGCGCACTGCGGATTGATTGCGGATTGCTGGTGGATCGGACGTCCACAATCCACATTCCGCGATCCGCAATTCACCGGCCATGCCATGGCTCGTTGGCAGCGTAACGCCCGCCTGCTCATCGCCGTCTTCGGCATCCTCTTCGCGGCGCTCGTCGCGCGCCAGCTCAAGCCCCGCGACCCGCCGCCGGACGCGCGGCCCCTAGTGCGCACCGACCCCACCGCCGTCATCGAAACCACCGGCGGCAAGGGGCAGAAAGTAAGGTGGTCGCGCGAAGACGTCAGCGTCGAATATCAGAAGCAGCTGACGTACCCGGACGGTACAAGCAAGCTGCAGGGCGTCACGATCGTGACCGACGAGCGGAACGGCAACCGGACGTTCACCATTTCCGGCAAGGAGGGGCGGGTCGGCAAGGATGACTCGTCGATTGCGCTGGACGGAGACGTTCGGCTCGCCGGCTCGGACGGCATGACCGCGCTCGCCGAGCACGCGACGTATTCCGACGCCGACGCCGTCGTGCGCGCGCCCGGTCCGGTCCATTTCGCCCGCGGGCGCATGAGCGGCACAGGCGTCGGCCTCACCTGGGACAAGACCCTCGACATCCTCACGATTCTCGACCAGGCGGTCGTGCATTTTGCGCCGGACGACAAGGGCAGCGGCGCCCTCGCCGTCACGTCCGGCAACGCGGCGTTCGCGCGCCGCGACAAGTACCTCCGCTTCGAGAACGGCGTCCACATTCAGCATGGCTCGCAGCTGATCGACGCGGGCAGCGCCGTGGCGCTCCTCAGCCAGGACGACAAACGGATCGAGACGGTGGATCTGCGCGAGCAGCCGCGGATCACGGTGTTGAAACCCTCACCCGGCGCGCTCCGGACGCTCGCCGGCGCGCAGATGAACCTGAAATATGCCGCCGACGGCGAGTCGCTCGAGCACACGCTCGTCACGGGCGACGCCGTGATTCAGCTCGCCGCCGACGCGGGCAAACAGGAACGGCAGATCGCGGCTGGCGTCATCGACATCGCCCTCGCCCCCGACGGTTCGACACCGACCGCGCTGACCGGACGCGACGCCGTGCAGCTGACATTCCCGCCGGAGCCCGGATCCGCCGGGCGGACGATCCGCGCGGCCAGCATGGACGCCCGCGGGGAGGCGGGGAAAGGGCTGACGCGGGCGCAGTTTGCAGGCAACGTGCAATACAACGAGCGCGAAGGCGATGTCACACGCGCGGCAAGCGCGGGCACGCTCGACCTGGGGCTGAAGCCCGGCATGAGCTCGATTGATCAGGCCACCTTCGCGCAAAGCGTGCGGTTCGAGGAAGGCCGGCTGGCGGCGATGGCGGCGGTCGCGCGGTACGACGTCGACAAAGGCACGCTCGCCTTGAGCGGCTCGGAGCGGGGCACCCCCGTGCCGCACGTGGTCAACGAACAGATCGCGGTGGACGCGGCCGAGATGGACGTCACGCTCGCGGGTCCGAAGCTGAAGGCGACCGGCGACGTCAGAAGCGAGCTGCGGCCCTCATCGAAGGCCAAGGCCGGCGCGGCCGACAATGAGGTGAAGATGCCGTCGATGTTGAAGCAGGATCAGCCGGTCATCGTCGTCGCGACCAGTCTCGACTACGACGGGACGGTGTCCAAGGGCACCTACACAGGCGCGGCGCGTCTGTTCCAGGGCGACACATCGATCAAAGGCGAGACAATCGTCGTCGACAACAACCTGGGCAATCTCAGCGCGTCCGGCGGCGTCACGACGACCGCCGTCCTCGATCAGCACACCAGAGACACGAAGGACACAAAGGGGACAAAGGACACAAAGGATCCGAAGAAGGAGCGCACGCACTCGATCGCGAGATCGAAAGAACTGACCTACGATGACGCCCATCTCAAGCTCACGTACACCGGCGAGGCGCACATGAGCGGCCCGGAAGGCGACATGACGGCAGAGCGGATCGAGCTGTATCTGAAGCCGTCTGGCGACGAGCTCGAACGGGCAGAGGGACACGGGAATCTGACGCTGCGGGAGCAGAACCGCGAGACCAAGGGCGAGAAGATGATCTACACGACGGCGAACGAGACGTACGTGATTACGGGCGCCCCCGTGAAGATCATCGATCAGTGCGAGCGCGAGACGGTCGGCAGGACGTTGACCTTCAACAAGGGCACCGACAGTGTCGTGGTCGACGGCAATTCTCAAATCCGCACGCAGACGAAGGGCGGCAACGGGAAGTGCACGAGCTGACGCTCGATGTCGACTCTGCGTACGCACGACCTCACCAAATCCTACGGCGGCCGGACGGTCGTGCGGCGCGTCAACGTCGACGTCTCGTCGGGCGAGATTGTCGGGTTGCTCGGGACGAACGGCGCCGGCAAGACCACGATCTTCTACATGACGGTCGGCCTCACGCAGCCCGACGCCGGGCGCGTGGAGCTGGACGGCCAGGATGTCACCGACGATCCGATGTACATCCGCGCGCGCAAGGGCATCGGCTACCTGCCGCAGGAGCCGTCGATTTTCCGCGGGCTGACCGTGGAGCAGAACCTGCGCGCCATTCTCGAGACGATGGGGCTCGACGCGGCAACGCGCCGGTCGCGGCTCCGGGAGCTGCTCGCCGAGTTGAACCTGACGCCGCTGGCGCAGGCGCCCGCGCACACGCTGTCGGGCGGCGAGCGCCGACGGGCGGAAATCACGCGCGCGCTCGTCATGGCGCCAAAATTCATCCTGCTCGACGAGCCGTTTGCCGGCATCGACCCGATCGCGGTCGCCGACATCCAGAAGATCATCTTTCACCTCAAGGAACGGGGGATCGGCGTCTTGATCACCGATCACAACGTGCGCGAGACGCTGCGGATCACCGACCGCGCGTATATCGTGCACGGCGGCGTGATCTTCAAGAGCGGCACGCCCGACTCGCTCGCGGCCGACAATGAGGTACGGCGAATTTATCTGGGAACGGAGTTCCGGTTGGACTAGAATAGGCCCGGGAATTGCATCAGCTGCGGCGCGGCGACTGGCATCTCCGCCGGTGGCGAGCGTAATGACAATTTGCAAGTAACACGACGACAACGACTTAGCTGACGCGCGTCTTCATGGGCATCCAGCAAAAACTTCACACGAAACTCGTTCAGAAGCTAATTCTGACGCCGTCGCTCCAGCAGGCCATCAAGCTGCTGCCGATGTCGACGCTGGAACTCTCCGACCTGCTCAATCAGGAGATGGTCGAGAACCCGATGCTCGAAGAAGTGCCGACCGAAGAACTGCAGCCGGCCGAGGCGGCCGCGACCCCGGAAAAATCCGAGCCCGATCAGCAGCCCAACAAAACCGACACGTGGGACGATCAGGACTACGAGTATTTCTTCGGCGACTATCTGGATGACGGGTATCGCCCGCGCGCCCCGCAAGAGGTCAAGGAGCTGCCGCCCATCGAGAACACGCTCTCGACGGCCAGCTCGCTCTCCGATCATCTGATGTGGCAGTTGTCGATGCAGACCGAGGATTCGGCGTTGCGCGACATCGGATCGGCGATCATCGGCAACCTGGACGACGACGGGTATCTGGTCGCCTCGTTCGACGAGCTGGCCGCGATGGGGCCGTGGCCGGTGGCGGAGGTCGAGCGCGCGCTCAAGGTGGTGCAGGCGTTCGACCCGACCGGCGTGGCCGCCCGGGATCTTCAGGAATGCCTCCTGCTTCAGCTCCGGCATCTCGGTCTGGAGGGGACGCCGACCGAGAAGGTCGTCACCGATCATCTCCGGCTGCTGCAGAACCATCAGGTCCCCGAAATCGCGCGCAAGCTCGGGATGACGATCGACGATCTCAAGGAGCACATCGAGATCATCCGGCACCTCGATCCGAAGCCGGGCAGCCGCTACAACCCGACGCAGTCGCAATACGTGATCCCCGACGTGTACGTGATGAAAGTCGAAGACGAGTACGTGGTCGTGCTGAACGAGGACGGCCTGCCGCAGATGCGGATCAGCCCGGTCTACCGGCGGCTGCTCGACAAGAGCGCCTCGGACAACACCGACGAGACGCGCGCCTACGTCAAGGACAAGTTCCGTTCGGCGCTGTGGCTGATCAAGTCGGTGGAGCAGCGGCAGAAGACGATCTTCAAGGTCGCGAAGAGCATCATCAATTTCCAGAAAGACTTCCTCGATCACGGCATCGAGCACCTGCGGCCGCTGGTGCTGCGCGACGTGGCCAACGACATCGGCATGCACGAGTCGACCGTCAGCCGCGTGGTCACCAACAAGTACATGCACACGCCGCAGGGCGTGTTCGAGATGAAGTATTTCTTCCACAGCGGGATCAGCAGCTCGTACGGCGAGAGCGTCTCGTCGGTGACGATCAAGCAGCGGATCCGGAAGATCATCGAGAACGAGGATCCGCGCAAGCCGCTGAGCGACTCGAAGATCGTCAGCATCCTCCAGCGCGAGGGACTCGTGCTGGCGCGCCGCACGATCGCGAAGTACCGGGAAGAGCTCAAGATTCCGACATCCAACCAACGCAAGGTTCTGTACTAGGCGGCCCCCGAAGGGGCCGCCCTACACCTGGAGCGCGAAGGCTTCAGCCGAGCGAACCGTATGCGACTCGAACTGCGCGGCCATCATGTCGACATCACCCCTGGTCTCCGGCGGCTCGTCGACATCAAACTCTCCAAGCTCGACCGCCTTCTGAACGATCGCGCCGTGTCGGCGCAGGCGATCCTGACGCTCGAGAAGCACCGCCACCGCGCCGACATCACGCTGCACGCGCGCGGCGAGAAGTTCCTGCACGGCGTCGGCGACACCGACGCGTGGGAGACGTCGGTCGGCGCCGCGATCGACAAGATTTCGCAGCAGGCGCAGAAGGTCAAGACGCTGCAGGATCGCAAGCGCCGCGGCCGGAAGCGCGCGGCGGTGGTCGGCGAATCGCGCGAGGCGACGGCCGTGAAGGCTACCGCTCAGCCGGCTCCACGCGTGCGCATGCCGCGGATCCTCCGCTCCTCCCGGCAGACCATCAAGCCGATGTCGGCCGCCGACGCGGCCCGTGAAATCGACGCCGGCGGCGACGGCCTCGTGATCTTCCGCGACGTCGAGACCGGCGCGATCAGCGTGCTCTACCGCCACCGCGATGGCGAATTGACGCTCGTCGAGACTGAGGCGTAACCTTCTTCGTTCGTGGTTCGTCGTTCGTGGAACCGAACGTCGACCGCCGAACGCCGGACTCCGATATGCCCCCCCAACCTGGTGTCACCGTCGGCTCGCTCCTGAGCAGCCGCCCAGAGGCGTTTGGGCTGCCGCTCGAGCTGCTCGCGGGCGCCGAGGGGCTCGATCGCCTCATCACCAGCCCGCACATTCAGAAGACGGGCCTGGCGCTCGCCGGCTTTCACGAGTACCTCAAGCCCGGACGGGTCCTGATCTTCGGCGAGAGCGAAATCCGCTACCTCGAGAGCCTGGAAACCGCCGGCCGCCTCACGTCGCTTCGCCTGGCGCTGACGCTCGATTTTCCGTGCGTCCTGATCACCGGCGGGTTCACCCCGCCGACGGAGCTGCTCGTGGAAGCGCAGCGCGCGGGGCTGCCGCTGCTCAAGACCAGTACGGCCACACCAACTGCGATCGCGAAGCTGTCGTCGATGCTCGACGAGTCGCTCGCCGAGCGCACGATCATGCACGCAGTGCTGATGGATGTGCTCGGCCTCGGGGTGCTGATTGCCGGCGAAAGCGGCATCGGCAAGAGCGAGTGCGCGCTCGATCTAATCCATCGGGGCCACCGCCTCGTGGCCGACGACACCGTCGAAGTGCGGCGCCGGCAGGAGACGATCCTGATCGGCGCGTGCCCCGAGCTGACCCGCCACCACATGGAGCTCCGCGGCCTTGGCGTGATCAACGTCAAGGAGCTGTTCGGCATTGCCTCGACGCGGTCGTCCAAGCGCGTCGAGCTGGTCGTACAGCTGGAACGGTGGGTGCCCACGCGCGAGTACGAGCGGCTCGGCCTGGACGAAGAGTTCTACGAGATACTCGGCCTGCGCGTGCCGCTGATCCGGATGCCGGTCGGACCGGGCCGGAACATCGCGATTCTCGTCGAGGTCGCCGCCCGCAATCAGCTGCTGCGCGCGCGCGGCCATCACCCGGCGCGAGCCCTCGCCGAACGGCTCGAGCGCACGCTGCGGCAGACCGCGCTGCCGACGCCCGAGGAGGAAGACGAGGAGCTCGATTCGGGAGAGGCGCGGTGAGCCCGCGACGGGGCAGTGGGCCGAGGGCTCAGGGCAGGATGGGTGGCGGCGGCGGCCGCGGCGGGGCGCCGGCGGCGCCACGCGTCCGGAGAAAACCGGCACGCGGCGGACAGCCGTTCATCGTCCTGACCGGACTGTCGGGCTCGGGGAAATCGCAGGCCATCCGCGCGCTCGAAGACCTCGGTTATTTCTGCGTCGACAACCTGCCGACCACGCTGATTCCCACGCTCGCGAAGCTCTCGCTGCGCGCCGGCGGCGACATCGAAAAGGTCGCCATCGTCGTCGACGTCCGGGAGGGCGGCTTCCTCTCGTCGTTTCCGAAGATCTTCCGCCAGCTCCGGAAGATGCCGCGGCTCAACCCGATTCTGATCTTCCTCGAGGCGAGCCACGCGGCGCTCGTGCGGCGCTTCAGCGAGACGCGACGCCCGCATCCGCTCGCGCCGGACCGATCGGTGACCGAAGGCATCCGCGACGAGCGCTCGCGCCTGAACATCATTCGCGATCTGGCGGACGAGATCGTGGACACGTCGGACATGACGGTCCACGAGCTGCGGCAGTTCTTCATGAACCTGTCCCGCGACCGTGGGAGCGTGCGGCTCGTGATCACGCTGCTCAGCTTCGGCTACAAGCATGGCGTCCCCGTCGACGCGGACCTGGTCTTCGACGTCAGGTGCCTGCCGAACCCGCACTTTGTCCCGACGCTGAGACGCCGGACGGGCCGTGATCGCGCCGTCGCACAGTTCATGGAGCGCGATGCCTCGACGCGCGAGTTCATGGATCGCCTCGAAGACTACCTGCGCTACCTCGTGCCCTTCTACGTCGCGGAAGGGAAGAGCTACCTGACGATCGCGATCGGCTGCACGGGTGGGCGCCATCGATCGGTGATGCTCGCGGAGCGGCTGCGGCCCGCCCTCAGCAACCTCGGCGTGGCGCGCGTGCGCGTTCGGCACCGCGACCTTGCGCACGCATGAGAGGCGAGTGGGGCAGGTCGGCCCGGTGGGACTGTTTGAGAACGCAGGAAGGTTCTCCCCGCCAGCCTCACCTGACCTACCCGACCCATGTGACCAACCCGACGCACCTGACCAACCCGACCGACTTGGCCTAGGATAGATATCTGTGATTGGCGTCGTCGTTGTCACGCACGGGCAGCTCGCCAACGAGCTGGTGAATGCCGCCGAGATGATCGTCGGCGACCTCCCCCAATTCACGGCCGTCTCCATCGGATGGCACGACGATGTCGATGATGCGAGAGAGGATATCGCGCAGGCAATCGAGCGCGTGCGCGGCGAGGAAGGGGTGCTGCTGCTCACCGACATGTTCGGCGGCACGCCGTCGAATCTCGGGATGACCTTTCTCGAAAAAGACCGGCTCGAAGTGATTACCGGCGTGAACCTGCCGATGCTCATCAAGCTGGCGAGTCTCCGCAGCTCATCCAATCTGCTGGCGGTCGCGAAAGAGATGCGCGATCACGGCCGCAGCGCTATCTGGGTCGCCTCCGATCTTCTCCGCGGGGAGAGAAGCAGTGCGTGAACCCCCACTCGTGCAGCAACGTGTAGAGTGCTGCGTTCAGGGTGCCCGCCACTCATGACGATGCAGGCGGTGACCGTGGTCAACCAGCTCGGCATGCACGCCCGCGCCGCGGCAAAGTTCGTTCACGTGGCAACGCGCTTCGAGGCGCGCGTGCGCGTGGCGTGCGATCGTCGGGAGATCGACGGCAAGAGCATCATGGGGATCCTCCTGCTGGCCGCCCCGCGGGGATCCACGATCACGATTTCCGCGGACGGCAGCGATGAGCTGGACGCCGTCGGCGCGCTGGTGGCGCTGGTCCGGTCCGGGTTCGGCGAGGACGCATGCACCGCCTGAAGGGCATCGGCGTATCGCCGGGCGTAGTGGCCGGCCGCGCGGTCATTCTGATCCAGCGCGCGCATGTGCTGCGCTACCAGATTCCGACGTCGCGCCTCGACGACGAGATCCGGCGGCTCGAGGAGAGCCGCGTGCGGTCGTGCGAGCAGCTCGTCGATATCCAGGCGCGGCTGGCCAGACGGCGGCCGGAGCTCTCGTCGCTGTTCGACGCGCAGCTGCTCATGCTGGAGGATCCGATGCTCCTGCCGCGCGCCGAGGACATCGTCCGCGGGCAGCGCGTCAACGCCGAATGGGCGGTCCAGCAGGTCTTTCACGAGTTCAGCGCCGTGTTCGAAGAGGTCGCGGATCCCTATCTGCGCGAGCGGAAAGGCGACGTCGCGGATCTCGTCGGCAGGCTCCGCATGAACCTCCGCAAGCAGGGCGCGACGCCGCGCGACCTGCTGCGCGAGCTCGACGAGTCGTCCGTTCTCGTGGCCGACGAGCTGACGCCGTCGATGGCGGCGCAGGTGGACTGGACGAAGGTCCGCGGGTTCGCCACCGACGCGGGTAGCCGGACGTACCACACGGCGATCCTCGCGCGCTCGCTCGAGGTTCCGGCGGTCGTTGGCCTGCACAACGCGATCAAGCAGGTGCAGGCCGGACAGCTCGTGGTGATCGACGGGACAGCGAGCGAGGTGATCATCGATCCGTCGCCCGAGGAGCTCGCCCGCGCCGCGCATCACGCCGACGATCACCGTCCGGCCCTGATGGATGCCGAGCGGCGCCGCCCCGCCGCGACAGCGGACGGCGTCGCGATCCGGCTCGACGCCAACATCGAGTTTCCCGACGACCTGGCCGCCGCCCGATATGCGGGCGCCGAGGGCATCGGGCTCTACCGGTCCGAGTTCCTCATCACGGGGGGCGTCGAAGATTTCCGCGACGAAGATCGGCAGTACGAGATCTACCGCCGGATGCTGGAGGGGATGGCGCCCGGCACGGTCACGGTGCGGACCTTCGACGTGGCCGAGGATGAGATCGCGTCGCGGCTTACCGAACATCCGTTTGCGGCGGGCTGGGAGACCGACGAGCCGCGCGCAAGCCGGCAGGGGATGCGCGGCCTGCGCCTCAGCCTCACGCGCCCCGATCTGTTTCGGATCCAGCTGCGCGCGTTGCTGCGCGCCGCGCGCCACGGCCGGTTGCGAATCATGTTTCCGTTCGTGTCGAGCGTCGAGCAGATCCGCGATGCGCGCGCCATGGTCGCGCAGGCGACCGCGGATCTGGCGCGCCGGGGCGAACAGGTGGCGCCCGTGCCGATCGGCGTGATGATCGAAATCCCGGCGGCCGCGTACACCGCCGATCTGCTCGGCCGCGAGGTCGACTTCTTCACGATCGGCACCAACGATCTCATTCAGTACTGCCTGGCCGTCGATCGCGCCGACGAGCGCGTGTCGCGCCTGTACGAGCCGCTGCACCCGGCGATTCTGCGGATGATTCTCATGGTGCGGCGGGCGGCGTCGCGACAGCGTATTCCGATATCGCTCTGCGGGGAGATGGCGTCGGATCCGGCGCTGCTGACGCTGCTCGTGGGGCTCGGCCTCACGGAATTCAGCATGACACCGGGCGCCATTCCGATCGCCAAACAGGTGCTGTCGGAGATGCGATACGACGAGCTGCGCGCGACGGCGCGCCGAATCCTGAAGCTGGCGACCGTCGACGAGATCGAGCGCGTGCTGCTGGCCGCCCTCGGCCGGCTGACGCTAATCAAGGGAGTGACGTCGTGAGCGGTGACATCGCGCGTGTGGACAAGCCCTGGGGCTACGAACTGCACTGGGCGAAGACGGAGCGGTACGTCGGCAAGCTGATTCACGTCAACGCCGGCCAGGCCTTGAGCCTCCAGTACCACAACGTGAAGGACGAGGCGATTTACCTGCACTCAGGCAGGCTGCTGTTCGAGATCGAGGAAGGCGGCGAGCTGAAGCAGCGCGAGATGCGGCCCGGGGAGTGCGTGCACATCACGCCGAAAACGGTCCATCGCATGACGGCGATCGAAGACAGCGACATCTTCGAGGTCTCGACCCCGGAGCTGCACGACGTCGTCCGCCTCGAGGACCGATA